>OHIY01000036.1_pt1 | contig 79947 bp, 115 predicted proteins | sample 1568351 | NCBI WGS metagenome assembly OHIY01 (sample SAMEA3879547, study PRJEB24766) | human gut metagenome | biome: human-associated habitat; feature: feces | place: USA | collected 1985/1987 | reverse complement strand
GCCTGTCCTTCCTCGAGTTCAACTACATGATCATGCAGAGCTACGACTTCTACTACATGTTCCAGCACTACGGCTGTAATATGCAGTTCGGCGGCGATGACCAGTGGAGCAACATGCTGGGCGGCACTGAGCTGATTCGCCGCAAGCTGGGCAAGGATGCCTACGCGATGACCATTACTCTGCTGACTGATTCTCAGGGCAAGAAGATGGGCAAGACTGCAGGCAATGCGGTCTGGCTCGACCCCAACAAGACCAGTCCTTTTGAGTTCTACCAGTACTGGCGCAATGTCGGCGATGCTGACGTGATGAAGTGCATCCGGATGCTGACCTTCCTTCCGCTGGAGCAGATCGATGAAATGAGCACCTGGAAGGATCAGCGTCTGAACGAGGCCAAGGAGATCCTGGCCTATGAGCTGACCAAGATGGTGCACGGCGAGGAAGAGGCTGAGAAGGCCCAGAACGCTGCCCGTGCCCTGTTCAGCGGTGCTGCTGACACTGAGCACATGCCCTCCACTCAGCTGACCGAAGCGGATCTGACCGATGGCTCCATCGGCATTCTGACCCTCATGGTCAAGGCCGGTCTGGCCGCTTCCAACGGCGAGGCCCGCCGCCTGGTTGTGCAGGGCGGTGTCCTGGTGGATGGTGAAAAGGTGGGCGCTCCCACTGTCAGCTTTACCGCTGATCAGATGAAGAACGGTATCGTTATCAAGAAGGGCAAGAAGATCTACCACAAAGTGACCCTGTAATCTTTTAGAACCAGCGTATGATAAAAGCCCGGCGGCATCCATAAATCGGATGCCGCCGGGCTTTTTACGTTTGTGTAATGTTTATAGAGAAGGGCACTTACAGCTCAAAGGCCTTCTTCAGCACATCGTAAGCGGAGTCCTCGTTCTCACTGCGCACCAGCAGAGAAATATCCAGATCGCTGGTGGTGATGAGCAGAACCTCGATGTCAGCCATGGCCAATGCGTTCAGGGCCCGGGCAGCTACACCGCAGCTGGTGACCATGTCCTCACCGAAGAGGTTCAGCTTGGAGTAACCAACGCTGATCAGCGGGGAAGCCTTGGCATCCTTGTCGAGATTGGCGGCAGAGATGGCTTTCATCACCAGCGTCAGATCGCTGGCAGATGCGGTAAAGCTGAAATCAATGTTGGTACCGTGAGGGGCGCTCTGACTGATCATATCCACCACAACGCCGGTATCGGCAAAGATCTGCAGGTAGCGGGCCAGGCTGTTGCCCTTGAACTCCACATCCTGCACACTGATCATCATCAGGCTGGGCTCAATGTTGATTTTGGAAACACCATACATAATGAACACTCCAATCTGCCCCAAAGGGCTGCAAATTCAGGCGAGCGCCAAAAACGCGCTGTTGATGTTGGTCTGTAATACGTTCTGGATGTACTCTATCCCAAAGCTGGGGTAAGCGGCCCGGACACCGTGCGCCTGCGCCAGCTCCGGCGTATATTCCTGGAAGAGGTAGGTGCGGACGTTGGATTTACCGGCATCATAGTGGGTCACGGTGGGATGTAATTGCGGGGAAGCGACAGCGCAGTGAACGCTGCCATCCGGGTCCGTCGTCTTGTTCAGTTCCAGTGTCAGGATGGCACCGATGAGCTGATCCGGTTTGCTTTGGGTGCTGAGGAAATTTCCCAGAGAATAGGCCACAAAGGTCTGGCGGCCATCCACAGAGGTCTTCCACTCGGCATCCTGCACCACATGAGGGTGCGTGCCCAGAATAACATCCGCACCCCAGTCGGAAAGCTGCTGGGCGAGGTCCCGCTGGGTCTGGGTGATTTTGTGGCTGTCCTCCACGCCCCAGTGAACTCCCACCACCACAAAATCGGCCAGCTCACGCGCCCTGCGCACCTGCTGTTCTATCACATCTCGCTGGCTGGTGTAGATGACATTGGCCGTCATGGCACTGCTCTGCGGGATGCCATTGGTGTGGTCGGTGTAGGAGAGGTAGGCAATCGTCACACCGTTTACCGTCTGCAGGGGGATGGTGCCATAATCGCTCTCTCCGTACCACAGGCCGGTCGTGACCACATCTTCCGGCATCTCGTCCCAGAACCGCAGCGTTGCTGCGATACCTTTGGCACCTTTATCGTAGGTGTGGTTGTTGGAAAGACTGAACACCCGGATGCCTGCCCGGTAAAGAGCCTCTGCGCATTCACCGGGGGTAGAAAAGCAGGGATAGGTGGAAGGCTCCAGTTCCTTGCTGCAGAGTGTTTCCTGGTTGATCCAGTTTACATCCTGCGCGGCATAAAAATCCAGCAGGTGCTCGTAGCAGTAGTCAAAATCATATCGCTGGCCTTCCGCTGCCCGGCGGGCTGCCTGTTTGTAGATGGGGGCATGGATCAGGTTGTCCCCGGTGGCCGAAAAACGCAGTGTGGTTGTAACAGGCTGCGGTTCCGGTTCGGGCGGGGGAACGCTTTCAGCGGTCGAAGGCTCGTCCTCAAAGGGGCCAAGCACGATGCCGGGAGTCTGGAAGCGCCAGAAGCCAAAGCAGGCCAATGCCGCACCAGCCACCAGCAGCACTCCCATCATCCTCAGAAAAACGGGTTTTCGTTTTCGCCGGTTCTGCAGTTCGTGCCGCGAATGTCGTTTCGTAGATGCCGCGTGTCTTGCCTGCTCCATTCCGTCAGCCCTCCTGCCGCTCAAAATGGTGGAAGACGCAGAGACCTTACAGCTCTGCGATCATGTTACCCATATTGTACAGGCCCGGCTCCTTTTTTGCAAGATAGACAGCAGCATTCATTGCGCCATTTGCAAAAACACTGCGGGAATATGCAGTATGCTTGAGGGTGATGACCTCGTCCGGACCGCAGAACAGCACCTCGTGGTCGCCCACGATGCTGCCTCCGCGCACGGAGCTGATGCCAATCTCCTTCGGGTCGCGCTTCTGGCGCACAGAGGAACGGTCGTAAACATAATGATATGCGCCGTTGTTCTCTTCGTTGATGGCATCGGCCAGCATCAGGGCAGTGCCGCTGGGGGCATCCAGCTTGTTGTGGTGGTGCTGCTCCACGATCTCCACATCATAGTCTGCACCCAGAATGGCCGATGCACGCTTGCACAGCTCCGACAGCAGGTTGATGCCGATGGACATGTTGGCGCTCTTGAACACGGGCACAATGCGGGACAGCTGCACAACCTTCAGCTGCAGCTCTTCGGAAAGGCCAGTGGTGCAGACCACGATAGGCATCTTGTGTGCTTCGCAATAGGTCAGTGCCTTTTCCACAGCAGCAGGAGCGCTGAAATCAATGATGACATCGCCCTTGCCGTCCAGCTTATCCAGACTGTCGTATACGGGGATGCCGTTCTGCTCACCGTCCTGCTGGTCGATCCCGGCGACCACGCGGCAGTCACTCCGGTTTGCAATCATCTCGCAGAGGGCGTGGCCCATCCGGCCGCCAATGCCCTGAATGATAATATCTGTCATTTTTGTTTCCTCGTTTTCTGTTGTAACGGCAAATGCCCGGGAGAAACCAATTCCACCGGGCATTATGCGCTATTTCGTTTATTCCTGAATCAGACCTTCGGCAGCCAGTGCCTGCTCGATCTTCTCCTTGTGGGCATCACTGGGCTCGACCAGCGGCAGACGGCAGGAACCAGCTTCCCAGCCCAGCACATTCATGGCGTACTTGACAGGGATGGGATTTACTTCGCAGAAGAGTGCATCCGCCAAGGGCAGGATCTCCAGCTGCAGCTTGCAGGCAGTTTTGGTGTCGCCCTCAAACCATGCCTTGCAGCAGTTGTGCACCAGCTCAGGCTTGACATTGGAGACCACACTGATGACACCCTTGCCACCCAGAGACAGCAGGGGGACCACCTGATCATCGTTGCCAGAGTAGATGTTCAGCTCGTCGCCGCACAGTTGAGCGATCTTGGCCACCTGAGAAATGTTGCCGGAGGCCTCCTTGATGCCGTTGATGAGCGGATTCCGGCTCAGCTCCAGTGCTGTCTCGGGGGTGATGTTCAGGCCGGTACGGGAAGGCACATTATACAGGATAACAGGGATGCCGCCCGCCTCGGCCATAGCGGTAAAGTGAGTCACCAGACCTGCCTGCGTGGTCTTGTTGTAATAGGGGGTCACCAGCAGCAGGGCATCGGCACCGCAGGCAGCAGATTTTGCTGCCAGTGCACAGCCGTGATCGGTATCATTGGAACCAGCACCCGCAATAACAGGCACCCGGTGGTTGACCGTCTCGACCGTAAACTTGATGGCGGCCAGCTGCTCCTCATCGGTCATGGTAGAGCATTCGCCGGTAGTTCCGCAGATCACAATAGCATCGGTGCCCCGTGCGATCTGATCTTCAATGATGCGGCCCAGCTCATCAAAGTTGATGCTGCCATCTTCGTACATGGGGGTGATGATCGCCACCGCCGCGCCGGTAAAGACAGGATTCTTCATAGTATAAAACTCCTTTGTACGCTCCGTCAGGAACGTGTTGTTCAGTCAAAATAGCCCTTTGCTGCCAGCAGCTCAGCCAGCAGCACGGCACCGCCTGCAGCGCCGCGCAGGGTGTTGTGGCTCATGCAGGCGAACTTGTAGTCAAACAGGGTGTCCTCGCGCAGGCGGCCGATGCAGACAGCCATGCCATTCTCGGTGTTGCGGTCCAGCTTGGGCTGAGGACGATCGGGCTCAGTGAAGTAGTGCAGGAACTGCTTGGGTGCGCTGGGCAGGTTCAGCTCCTGTGCAGGGCCGCGGAAGTTAGCCCAGGCCTCGAGCATCTGCTCCTGGGTGGGCTTTTTGTCAAAGCTTACAAACACGGCAGCGGTGTGGCCGTCAGAAACGGGGACACGGAAGCACTGCGCAGTGATCGTGGGCTTCTCGGCGTTGACGATCTGATCGCCCTCGATGTGGACCCACAGCTTCAGCGGCTCGCGCTCGCTCTTCTCTTCCTCGCCGCCGATGTAGGGGATGACGTTATCTACGATCTCGGGCATCCGGTCAAAGGTCTTGCCTGCACCGGAAATGGCCTGATAGGTGCAGACCAGAGCCTTGTTGACACCAAACTCCTTCATCAGAGGATGCAGGGCAGGCACATAGCTCTGCAGGCTGCAGTTGGACTTGACCGCAATGAAGCCGCGTTTGGTACCCAGACGCTTGCGCTGGGCAGGGATGATCTCAATGTGGTCCGCGTTGATCTCAGGCACGACCATGGGAACATCCGGGGTAAAGCGGTTTGCGCTGTTGTTGGAGACCACAGGGCACTCGGCCTTTGCGTAAGCCTCTTCCAGTGCCTTGATCTCGGCCTTGGGCATATTGACTGCGCAGAAGATGAAATCGACCTGAGAAGCGACCTCTTCCACCTTGGCGGCATCCAGCACGACCATCTTCTTGACGCTCTCGGGCATCGGGGTGGTCATTGCCCAGCGGCTGCCAACGGCCTCCTCATAGGTCTTGCCTGCGCTGCGGCCGGATGCGGCCAGCGTAGTCAGCTTGAACCAGGGATGATTCTCAAGCAGGGTCACAAAACGCTGCCCCACCATACCCGTTGCACCAACGATACCAACTTTATACTGTTTTTCCATTTCCAGCACCTTTCCTTTCAATAAAAGCAAATTTACATCGAACACGGCTTGCAAACCAGCCGACCTTGCAATATAATAGATACTGTTTATACAGATTTTATGATAACATTGATACGGCACTCGTGTCAATCATCGGAAAGGCAAATGCAAAGATGTTAAAAAAAGATTTTTGGTACGATTTACCCAAAGAACTCATTGCACAGGAGCCTGCAGATCCAAGAGACTCGGCTCGGCTCATGGTTCTGAGCCAGAAGGACGACAGCATCCAGCACCGGATTTTCCGCGATCTGCCGGAATATCTTGAGCCGGGTGACCTGCTGGTGGTCAACAACTCCAAGGTGCTGCCCGCCCGCATCGTGGGTGTCAAACAGCCCACCGGTGCTGTGTGTGAGCTGCTGCTTCTGCGGCAGGTCAAGGGAGATCAGTGGGAGTGCCTGGCAAAGCCCGGCAAGCGGATGCAGCCCGGCACCAAGGTTAGTTTTGGTGACGGCACCCTGACCGCTGTGGTGGACGAAACGCTGGAGGATGGCAACAAGTTTGTTACATTCTATTATGACACCGAGACCCTTTATGAAAAACTGGATGAATTTGGCAAGATGCCATTGCCACCCTACATCACCAAGCAGTTGGAAGATCAGAGCCAGTATCAGACGGTCTATGCCAAGGAGCTGGGCAGCGCTGCTGCACCCACGGCAGGCCTGCACTTCACCCCGGAACTGATGGATACCATCCGTTCCAGGGGTGTCGGCATTGCCGAGGTAACCCTGCATGTGGGTCTGGGAACCTTCCGCCCCGTGCAGGAGGACGAGATCGCGGATCACAAGATGCACAGTGAGTGGTATTCCATCAGCGAGGAGACTGCTCAGCGCATCCGGGAAACCAAGGCCGCCGGGCACCGCGTGATCGCCGTTGGCACCACCAGCTGCCGCACGCTGGAAGCCGCCGCCGCAAAATATGGCGAGATCAAGGCTTGCAGCGGCAATACCTCTATTTTTCTCTACCCGGGTGTCAAGTTCAACTGCATCGATGGCCTGATCACCAACTTCCACCTGCCGGAAAGCACCCTCATCATGCTGGTCTCTGCCCTCTACGGCTACGAAAAGACCATGGCTGCCTATAAAGTTGCCGTAGAGGAAAAGTACCGCTTCTTTTCCTTCGGCGATGCGATGTTGATAGAATAACCCCCACGAGTTACAAATGTAAATCAAACTCAGCCGCAAGGTTTAACCGCCTTGCGGCTTTTCTTTTGCAAAAATAATATCACACCTGTTGACTTGCTCGCAAATAGAAGTGATAATACAATCACAGAATGATTTACAAACACACAACGGAGAGTAGAGGGCACAAAAATGATGATTACATACAAAACCAACAGCGCAGTCGATACCAAGGAATCCGTTGAATGGTATTTTGGAAAATCTTTCGTCGCAAGCTCCACTGCATCCGCAAAGTATGAACACAAGAAGACCGGGAAAAGCATCTTCAAGTTCTGGCAGGATGGAACCGGTTGTCTCACCATCAAAATCAACTAAAAGGGGAAATGGAAATGTTTAAGAAGCTGGCCAAAATGATTTCCGAAATCAAAACCGAAAACGACCGAGATGCTACATTCTGGCAGATCGACCGTGAGTTTGAGCAGGAGAAGATCTCCGCAGCAGACCACGAGCTGCTTTATAAGCTGGCCGAAATGGTCGAAGTCGAGGAGGGCTAAAAAATGACTGTCAAGATCGCGCTGAAGAAGAAGTTCAACAAGAACGCCGCCGCCTGTTTTTATACCGAGTACGCGAAGAGCGTCACCTGCAAGACCATCCCGGCCGCCGAAATCATGGCGATGGGCTTTGACGAAACCGACCCGCACGACCAGTACGTTGTTGTCGAGGACAAGGACGGAAGCGAAAGCACGTTCCGCAACAGCTACGTTGACGTTTTTATTTCCTGAACAGGAGGGAGCAACATGAAAGCATCTAAGAAAATGGCAAAGGCCCTGCTGACCAGCGGCCAGTACCGCACCAAAAAGTACCTCTACACGCTGGGCTACAACATGTACGGTCAAGAGATCGTACAACGCACCCGGATTGACAGCGAGGGCCACAGAATCGGCAACGCATACTCAGCAGGATTTTTCAACGCCTATGACTACCCGGAAGAATGGAGAGAGAAAAATGTTTAATATCACTGATACCGAAAAGCTGCGGGATGCCTACATCTTCCTGACATTCGCTCAGAACGCCCCCGCCGCTGCACCTGAGAAAAAGGCCAACCGTGAAATCTTTATCACCAACACGAAGCGGGAAATCCGGGAATACAACAACCGCCCGATTTCCAACACGCGCATTATAAGCGCAGACTACGATGGACGCCTTGAACTTGTCCGACTGCCTGACGAGCTGGACGCGGCACACAAAGAGGACGCCGCTGAGTGGTTCGATGATAACTGCTATCTGGAAGCCTACAACAGCCCCTATGACTGCACCGGGCAGGAGTTCACAAGCTGGTATCACCTGTTCCAGCGGCGGGGCCACTGGTACGCCTATCACATGGTCAGTCGGGACGTTTGAACCGAATACAGCAAAAGGCCCAGAACCGCAGGAAAGCGGCTCCGGGCCTTTTATATTGCGAGATAGGTAAACTTGTGAGATATTCCGTTCTTGAATGTCAGCGTTTCCACATGGCCGTTTCTCATGCGCACAGAATCGACGATCGACAAGAAGAACGACCGCAGCACAGACGGCTCCGTACATTCGGCCAAACCCTGAAAATAGATATACTCCCGCTCCTGCAACCGCTGGGACATGATAAAGCTGCTGGCCTGTTCCAAAAAATCGTCATCCGAAAGCGACTGCGCCCACGATTCCGATGTCAGCAGGCCGATGGACTTGTCCTGTTCTTTCAGATCGTTCATCAAGTCGTTTTTCTTTATCAGGTATTCTTTATCCGACATCTGCTTGTTTGAATACAGGTAGATGTGATCGAGCCGTGCGAGGGCGCGTTCCGTCTTTCGCTTATCTGCCCGCAGTTTGCGCAGCTCCGGGTCGAGATTCTTTTTAACCGTCGGCTTTTTCAGAAGCACCGAATCAGCGGGGGAGTATTCGGCCAGCATTTCATACAGGGCGGCCACGCTGGCCGAATCTATCCCTGCCACGTTCTTGAACGTGTCGCCGCGCAGGAGCTGCGCTTCCAGATCAGCCGGGGATTTTATCTGGTCGAACCTCTTTTGAGCATTTATCACGTTCAAGATGAAATTTAGCAAGAACTCGCCCAACACCGTGTCCGAGGTGTATTTCGCATTGCAAGTCTTTGTCTTGCGCACATTCGGGCAGCCATACTTGGCCGACCGATACCCGGACGCATGGAGCTTGCCCGGAGAAGCCGTAAAAGCGGCCCCACAGCAGGCGCACCATATAAGCCCGGAAAAGATATTGACGTTCTTCTGTGTCGCGCTCCTGCCGGGTGTATTGCGGTATCTGGCGTTTGAATCCAGCATCTTCTGAACCCTGTCGAACCGTTCTTTGCTCACAAGCGGGGTATGATGGTCTGGTATTACAACCCATTCGGATTCGTCCTTGATGGCCTTGCGCCCCGGTATCTTGTAATAATTATAGCGGTATGTGCCGATATACCACGGATTCCGAAGAATTGTCCAGACCGACACAGGGGAGAACGGATTGTGCTGGCGTGACACATAGCCGCGGTCGTTCAGCTCCCGCGCCGTGTGAACCAACGAATCCGTCTTTTCGTATAGGTCGTACATTTCCAGCACAATGAAACTTTCGTCGCCATTGACGGAAAACGTCTGGGTTTCCTTGTTGTAATCATACCCAAAGGGAACCCGACCGCCGTTCCACGTGCCATCGTTCGCCCTGCTGATCATCGTGGCCGTGACGCGCTCTGCCGTTGTCTTGCGCTCCAACTCCGCAAAGATCAGCACCATTTTGAGCATCGCTTCACCCATCGCCGTGGACGTGTCGAATTGCTCATTGCGCGAGATGAACGTCACGCCGAGCGTCTTCAGCTCCTCATACATCTGGGCGAAGTCGAGCAAGTTTCGGCTGATACGGTCAATCTTCCAGACGAGCAGATGGGAGTACATACCGTTCCGAATCTGCATCATCATTTTTTGAAATGCCGGCCGGTCAGTATTCTTTCCTGAATAGCCTGCATCCTCAAAAATGGTATAGTCACTAATATTCAAAGCGTATTCGCAGTAGCCGACAAGGTCTTTCCGCTGCATGGGCAGGCTGTCACGGTCTACCTGATACGCGGTCGAAACACGCAGGTATATGGCCGCCCTCTGCGGCTTTTCTTTTGGCGCGTCGATTTTCTTCTTTCTCATTGCTGGGCCTTATCTTTCGGAACGTATTTTGCCAAAATCCGCATGACCTTTTCACGATCTTCTACGCTGGCCGCCTGATATGCAGCAAGCAGCGTTTGAAGCTCCTGAATGAATTCTTCCTGCGAAACCATAGCACACCTCTTATATTTTACTCTTTCTTTTCGGCATCCACGGCAGGATCAGTGACGACCGCAACGTGGGTACGCAAAAAATCCTTGCACATGGAACGCTTTTCCACCGGAATGGAGCGGTAAATCGAAAGCAGCTCTTTTTCGTCAGCATTCAGCACATCAAGATTCTTACGGCCGTGTGCTTTGAGCCGCTGCTTTTCGGTATCGGTCAAGATCACAATGCCGTCCCGGCCGTAAACCAGCTCGTCAATGCTCATGCCCAGCCGTTCGGCCATACCCTGAATCATATCCAGATGGGGAGCCTTGCCTTTTTTCAGGCGGGCGATGTTGGAACTCGCAAATCCGCTCTCAATAATGAGTCTGCTGGGTGCGATGTCATGCCGTGCGCAGGCGTCCAAAATGTTTTCATACAAGCCCATAATATAAAACACCTCACAATTTTACTCACAAATGAGAGTGAAAGCTGTTGACGCACTCACAAATGAGAGTTATAATAGCAAATGTAAATCGACAAACGCTCACAAAGTCGTTTACAAATGTAAGTATACCCTAAATATAGCATAGCTCACCAAAAAAAGCAAAGGAGGTCAAGAATTTAAATATGAAGCTCGAACTGCATCTGGACTGGAAGCGCACGGTCAAGACCATTATGACCATGAGAGGTCTGTCCAACAGCGATCTGGCACAGGCCGCCGGTACTACCGACGCGACCATGCGTCAAGTCCTCAACAAGTCGGTCAAGGGAGCCGTGATGAACAAGGTCAGCGAGTATCTTGGTATCACCAATGCCGAAGTTCACCACGTCGTGATCGAAGTTGAGTAACCGTTACATTTATTTTACAGCATTGGAGCCGAGAAGATATGCAGAATGAGTGCAGCAAAGGCAATGACAACTATTACTTTTTATGTCGGAAAAAGGCGTCGGAACACAACGACGCACTGAGCAGCCGCCTTGGAGCGGCATCCCGCCTGAATATTTCGGAATCCGCTTTGCGCAATTATGAAGTCGATACCGCGAACGTGCCCCAGGACATCGTCTGTGCGATGGCTGACCTGTATGGTATGCCCGAAATGGAAACTCATTATTGCAAGACTGACTGTCCCATCGGGAAGCACGTCGGCGGTGCCCTTACCTGCGAAGTAAAGAGCATCGAAAGCGTGGCGGTCAACTTCCTGACCCACACCAACGGCAACGACATTCAGGCCATGCAGAACGCTGTCCTGAAAATCGCCCTCGACGGAAAAGTCAGCGAGCAGGAGCGTGACCAGCTCCGGCAGATCGTCAAATTCATCGAAAACATCGCGCGGGACGCCAGCGATATGCGGCTGATGCTCGAAAGGAAGTGCCAGAATGGAGCTTAAAGACATTTTGCGCGACATCCTGAAGCGCGATTATGGCATCGAAACGGACGCCCAGCTCATGCAGGCTATTCGTGAGCAGAAGCCGCTTGACATCGGGATTTTCGTTTCGCAGCCTGCAAGCCAACAGGCGAAAGCCTGCTGAATCATCCACAGGAGGTATGAACATGGAAGAACTCACCGTCCAGATTCAGAAACCCATCATCCCGCCGCTGGTCTGGAACAAAGAAGCCGTTGAAGCCTACGTCAACGAAGCTCTGGAAAAGTACGTCGGCATTGTCTACACCGATGACATGATCGACGACGCAAAGAAAGACCGGGCGAAGCTCAACGCGCTGGAAAAGCAGCTGGCAAAGGCTTTCACGGCCACGAAAGATGTTTACCTTGGCCCGCTGACCGAACTGGAAACCGTAACCAAAGACCTGCGGCAGAAAATTAAGAAAACGTCCGGGGAAATCGACACACAGGTCAAATCTTACGAGGACGCACTGAAGCAGGACAAAAAGAACGACCTCTATCGTGTTTACACCACCGCCGCTGGCGCGCTGGCCGTTCTCGTACCGTTCGAGAAGATTTTCAATGAACGCTGGCTTAACAAGACCTACGCTTTCAGCACCGCCGAAAAGGAGCTGAAAACCATCATCGAGGAAAAGCGGCTGGAGCTGGACGATCTGGCCGACGACTGCGAACCCGGCGAGGAATACGAAGCCGTAAAGCGGGCCTACCTCAAGAACCTGTCCATGAAAGAAGCCCGCGCCGAGCGCAAGACGTTCCGCGACTTCAAAGCCCAGCAGGAGCAGGCAGCGGCAGCAAAGGCCGCCGAGGAAGCCGCCCGCCGCGCCGCGCCTGTTATCCAGCGTCCCACCGCCGAAGACCTTGAAATCAAAGCGAAGGCCGCCCAGAACGTCGAGATGTCAAAGATCATCGACGACAACGGCCGTCTGGACTTTTCCTCTCTCCGCGCTGCACAACCTGAGCCGCAGCCGGAACCCGTGCAGCAGCCCAAAGTATTTGAGCGCACCTTGCACGTCCGCTATACCGCCGAGCAGGGCCGGGAGCTGATCGCAGCTCTGGATAAAATCGGCCTTGAATATAAACTGATCTAACAGGAGGTCAATATTATGGGATTTTCCGTACCGGGCCAGAACACCCAGAACACCGCCCCGCGTAGCGCACCTGTGGCAACTTCCCGCGCTGGCAACTACGCAACCACGATGACCCGCCAGCAGGATGCAGCTCTTGCGCCTGCAATGCCGTCCGAGCCTGTCAAGTATGAAGCAGACGGGCAGGAGATCGAGCTTTCGCCGGAGCTTATCAAATCCTATCTGGTCAGCGGCGACGCCGATAAAGTCAACGATCAGGAAGTTATGATGTTCCTGAACCTCTGCCGCTACAACCACCTGAACCCGTGGCTGAAAGAGGCCTATCTTATCAAGTACGGCGATAAGCCCGCAACGATGATTCCGGGCAAGGAATCTTTTATGAAGCGGGCCGAGCGCAACCAGCACTTTGCAGGCATTGAAAGCGGCATCGTCGTCCACAACTCCAACAATAACCAAATCGAGTACCGCGAGGGCAGCGCGGTCTATGAAGATTTTGGTGAAAAGCTGATCGGCGGCTGGGCCAAAGTCTATCGCACCGACCGTCAGTTCCCGAACTACTCTGAATGTGCCCTCTCTGAATACCTTGGCAAAAAGGGCAACGGCGAGGTCAACCAGCAGTGGAGCACCAAACCTGCGACCATGATTCGCAAAGTTGCAATGGTGCAAGCTCTCCGCGAAGCGTTCCCGACCGACCTTGGCGCGATGTATGCAGCAGAAGAGCAGGGCGTACAGGAGCCGGACAGCCTGCCGCAGGGCAGCCAGACCGAGCCGACCTTTAACCGCCGCCCGCGCAAGCCGAAAGCCCCGGCGCGGCCCGACGTCGAAATCATCGACGCCACCCCAAACGATGAAGCCGACCCGCTGGCAGCTCTCGAAAACGCTGGCCCTGAAAGCAGCGATATGCAGGAAGGACAGGAAAAATGATCTGCACAAGTAAAACAGGCGTCCTTGTTTATGGTGAGCTTGCCAAAGAGCCGGAATTTAAGCGGCTCCAGAATGGCAGCTACCTGATGAAGCTGAACATCCGCTATGACAGCGAAAAGAACGAAGCAGGGAAGTGGCTTGGAAAATTCATTGACGTCAATATCTGGCGCGTGGACGTTAACCTCTGGGATGATATGCTCCACAAGGGCGATAATGTCATTGCCAGCGGCAAAAAGGTCGAGCCGCACGAACACAACGGCAAAACCTATTACCAGCTCGACGCCGAGGACGTCACCCCATCCGGCAAAACACAACTGCGCTGGCTGCAACAGGCCATCAACGCCGTTTGGAGCGCAGGCCCCACACCGGCAGCCACTGAACCGCCCCAGCCGGAACCGCAGCAGCAGGCCGCCCCGCCCGCGCCCCGCGCTGCTGCACCTGCACAATCCGCCCAGCAGCCCGAAAGCACCCAGCCTGCCCGCCAGTACACCGAGGACGAAATGCGAATCATCGAGGGCGACGACGATGATCTGCCGTTCTAAGGAGGGCGCACGATGGCAACATACAGACAGATATACATATCCTTTTGGAGCGACACGAAAGTCTGTGATGACTTTTCGCCGGAGGACAAGTATTTCTACATCTACCTGCTGACCAACCCTCACACCAATATCTGCGGATGCTACGAGATCAGCTCCAGCCAGATGGCGCAGGAGCTTGGCTACAACGAAGAATCGGTCAAAAAGCTGCTGCGCCGCATGGAGCAGACGCATGATGTCATCCGCTACAACTGGCAGAAAAAAGAACTCCTGATCCTGAACTGGAACAAGTACAACTGGACGAAAAGCCCGAAAATGGTTTCGGCCGTCCGCGCCGTGGCCCAGTACATCAAGACCGACGAATACCGGGTCTATATCCTGTCCACGCTTGAACGCACCATCAGCGGCCAGAAAGAACCCGCCCCGCAGCCTGCGGCGGCGGGCACTCTTTCCCCGGCGACACCTGCACAGCCCGCAGCCATCACCGCCCACCAGAAGACGGGCGAAGAAGAAACCATGAGCCGCATGGTAGCATCTTACGAGCAGAACATCGGCCCGATCAAACGCGCTGTATTCGACGCTATGCGGACGTGGTGGCTGTCAAAGGGCGTCGAGCCTGACATGATCTGCGCCGCGATGGATGAAGCGGCCATGCAGAACGCCCCGAACTGGACATACGCCGAGGGCATCTTGCGCCGCTGTCTTTCCGCAGGTATCACCACGCTGGCCGGATTCCGGGCAGATCAAAAGCACTTCCAGAGCAAACGAAAAGGAGGTACGCCCGCCGCGCCCGCTGACCAACAAGAAGAACCCAGCCTGTACGCGGCGTTTGGCATGAACTGATATGAGCATCGAATCCGCATTGAATCAGGTCGTGCAGCAGGCGCAGGCCGCCCAGAGCGTCGCCCCGGACGACTACAAAGACCCCAAAACTGGGCTTTTGATGTGCGGCAAGTGCCATACCCCGAAGCAGTACCATTTCCACAACGCAGCCTTTGATCTGGGCCTTGTCCCGGTGATGTGCGACTGCCAACGGGCAGCCCACGACGCCGAACAGCAGAAACGCCGGGAATCCGAGCGGGAAATGCTCACAGCACGGCGCAAAGCGGCCTGTTTTGGAGCCAACGACCGAAAGGCGGCATACACCTTTGACACCGACGACCGCGCAAACACAGCGGCCACCAACGCGGCGCAGGGCTATGTCCGACACTTCACCGAAATGCGGGAAAAGGGACGCGGCCTGTTTTTCATCGGGCCGTGCGGCACTGGCAAAACCTTTTTGGCCTGCTGCATCGCAAACGCTCTGCTGGATAAAGGCTACACCGTCAAGGTGTCCACCTTTGCCGACATCGCCAATCGCCTGCAAGGGACGTTCGACAAAGAATCCATCTACGACGACCTGAACGCCGTTGACCTGCTGATTCTGGACGACCTCAACGCCGAGCGCGACACCTCTTTCATGCAGGAGATCGTGTTCACGGTCATTGACAACCGCTGCGCCGCTCAAAAGCCCCTGATCGTCACGTCCAACATCACACCGTCCGAATTTGCAAACCCCGACACCATCGAACGCCGCCGCGTTTTCAGCCGCCTGCAAGAAGTCTGCATCCCGGTGGAAGTCAACGGCAAAGACCGCCGCCGCGAAGCCATGATGAAAAGCTGCCGCGACGATCTCGCTTTCCTCAACACATAAAGGAGAATCCGTATGAAGTACGATATTGAACTCCGCATATTCAGCAAGGAAGACCGCCGCACCATCGCGGCCATCCTGTCAGACAACGGCTATGACGTCGGCCAGCACACCAAAAAGGCCGGCAAAACTGGCCGTTCGACCGTCTATTGCATCCACGCAACGGACACGAAAAAGGAGGACACCCCCAATGAAGTATAAGCCCCTGACCGCCACGGTTGACGCCTACCAGCTCACCAAAGACTACGCCACCGATTCCCCGAAATGGGTGCGTGACCGCATCGGCACCCGCCTGTTCGAGAATACCACCATCCGGGACGGCGCAGTCCGCTTTGATGGTCTGACGTCCATCATCCAGAACCGCAAGCTGCGCGAACGCATGACCGCCCGCCCCGGTGACTACCTCGTTCGGATGCAGGACGGCAACGTGGCAGTCTACACGAAGCGCAACTTTGAAGCCCTCTACGCCCCGGCAGAGGGGCAGCAGGCATGATTATTGCTTTCGCTGTCCCCGGAGAGCCGAAAGGCAAGGCCCGCCCGCGCACCGTCCAAATCGCGGGCCATGCCAGCACCTACACCCCAAAGGAAACGGTCATGTATGAAAATCTGGTGCGGCTCTATTACCAGCAGGCCGCCAGAGGATTGCGGCTTTCCGGCCCCATACAGGCCGAAATCGTCAGCTATTCATCCGTCCCGAAATCCACCTCAAAAAAGAAAAGAGCCTTGATGCTTGACATCAAGACCCTTTGCCAGAAGAAGCCAGACGTTGATAATCTGGCGAAAATCGTTTTGGACTCTCTGAATAAAATCGCCTACGACGACGATGCGCAGGTCTGCCGCCTGCTGGTCGAAAAGCGATACGGGGAGACCCCTCAAGTGCTTGTCAGATTGAGCGAGCTGGAACCATGAAGATTTTATACTACATCTTAGCATTTGCCATGGGCTATTTTTTCCGCAAATACGGGCAAGCCCACAAAAAGCACAACGAGCTGGACAGCCATGCAGAAGAGCTTATCCGGCGTGAACAGGAAGCCGAAACTTTCGGCGATCTTTGAAAGGAGCATCACAATGGCCATCACCAACTATGAAGAAATGTCCATCACGTCCCCGGCCTTTAACACAGTCCGCGAAGCCTTTGACGTGGCCTTGCAGCGGCTTTTGAAGAAGATGGAGAAGTCCAAAATGGACGAGGGCCAGATTGCCCTGAACATCACCGTCACCAACGAGGACGTCTTTACCGATGGCGATGCAGAGCTGGGCGACACCGACGGCCCGGAGAAAAAGCCTGTCCTGAAGTACAAGATCACGACCACCGCGCCCATAAAGGACACCGACGACGGCAAGGCCGATACCGGCATGGCCCTTGTCTGGGACAAAGACCTTGGCCGCTATGTGCTGGTCTATATGCAGACCAACCAGACCTCTATGTACGACAACCCGCCCGCAGGCGGCCCCCAGCAGACCACCATGAACCCCGCGCAGCAGATCGGGCAGGGGAGCGGCGCACTGATCGACATCCACACTTTCAGGCCGGACGACGACGGCGACGACGAATAACCCCCATCGGGCAGCTTTTGGGCATAAAAAGAGCCGCCCACCCTCAAACCTCAAATGGCCTAAGAATGAACGGCGCCGGACAACCGTTATTATACCATTTGAGCGGAGGAAATGCAAGTGCAGCAGTCAGCGAAAGATCGGCTTTCCGAATACCTGCCGATGGCAATGGAAAATAAAAATCGGCTTGCCCGCTTGAATGATATGCGGGACGCCGCCGGTGGCCTGACAGGTATACCCGAAAGCGACGGCAGCGCACACACGGCCGGGAACAGTCATAAGATGGAAGCCGCGGTCGAACGCTACCTCGAATACGAAAAGAAGATTCAGCCGCTTTTGAAAGCCAACGCCGACAAGATGGCCAAGCTGGAAAGCATGGTCGATTCCATCCCCGACGGCTTACAGCGCGAAGTCCTGCGCCTGCGGTACATGGACGCCGAAAGTGAGGACACCTGCCGGCCGAAAAAATGGAACGCCGTTGCCCTCACGCTTTACGGCAGCGACGACCGAAAATACATCGAAGCTGTCCACCGCATCCACAAAAAAGCCATTTTGACCCTAGAAAACACAGAAAATGTACCATAAATGAGTGTAAATGAGTATAAATGAGGTAGATTGCGCATACAAATCTGTGATACTATCACAATGCGAAAAGCGAAAGGGAGCTTCCGACACACCCAGACGCCGGACGCAAAGAGAATAGCGCACTCATTCTTTTCTCTGCCCTACCACCTGACCGCAGCAGCGGCCGGGTGGTTCTTTTTTGCGCAGAAATCGGGATGGGCCAGCGCAAAAGGGCAAAATTCACCTGAAATTCACCTGAAAGGAGGAAAGAACTGCGTACTACATCATTTGCAAACTGGACGTTCCCGGCTTCCATAACTGGCCGGACGCCCCGGCGGGCCTTGAATACCTGCGCAGCATTCACCGCCATGTGTTCAATATCACCGCCAGGATTCCCGTTACCCACGACAACCGCGATCTGGAAATCATCCAGACACAGAACCGCATCCACCATTTTCTGTCCGACCGTTTCGGCGACGAAAACGGCCACATGATGCTTGGCTCAATGTCCTGCGAAATGCTGGCGAAGCTGATCGCTGATACTTTCGGCTGCACCGAAGTCACCGTGCAGGAAGATGGGCAGGGAGGTGGCGTCTATGTTAGGGAGTAACGTCAAAGTTCATTTTGTCGGAAGCGATGGCAGCAAGGAAAACTTTTGCGCCCTTGTTGCGGCAGATACCCGCTACCGCCTGTACAGCTGCTATAACTACATCGTCAACAAGAAGCCCGACGATGATTTCAGGCTGCCGGAAGATGATATTATTCTGGAACAGCAGAAGCAGCAGAAACACGTCATTCAGGATTCGGGCCTGTTCACCCTGATGTTTGGCGCCAGCAAGGGCCAGCAGCAGACCATCTCGACCCTGACCGAATGGCAGGACAAGCTCATTGCCTTTGTCAAGCAGAACCACATCACCGCATCCTGCGTCGAGATCGACTGTCAGAAAGTCCTTGGCCCGGAAGAAGCGTGGTATTTCCGTCAGCGCATGAGAGATCTTCTGCCCGAAAACAAGCAGATCAACGTCTTTCATTTTGAGGACGGCTTGAAAGGCCTTGACCGCCTGATCGAATTTGCCGATTACATCGCCGTCAGCGTCCCGGAATGGCGCATTGTAAAGCCCGCAACCCACAAGCAGGATATACGCTACATCACCCACTACATCAAAAACAAGAAGCCGGAGATCGACATCCATTTGCTTGGCTGCACCGACTTCAAAATCATCCGCGAGAACAATTTCTGCACATCAGCCGATAGCACGAGCTGGCTGTCCGGCGTGAAGTACGGATATTTCAACGATGGTATCAAAAAAGAACACATCCGCAATTTTAAGCGCAGCCTGTACAACGAGCGCGAAGCACAGGTAAAGGCTATGATGCTGGCCCGTGGCATCGAGCCGACAGGCAAAAAGCTGGTATATACCACAAACGCCAGCCTTTGCGCGACCATCTGCAAAGACCTGTATGCCCGCACCTGCGGCCCGCAGGACTGAACCAAAAGGAGAAGCACAATGAAAAAAAACGACAAGAACTATTCCATCCTGCTGACCCTGTTCGTGATCTCCATCGTCATTGCGAACGTCGTCGGCAGCCGCACCATTACCACCGGCATCCACCTTGGCCCCATCACCCTGTCCACATCCGGCGGCGCGATCACCTACGCTGTCACGTTCCTGTGTACCGACATCGTCGGCGAAATCTGGGGCCGCAAGAAAGCGCAGAGCATGGTTTTCTTTGGCTTTGTAGGCCAGATTTTCGCAACCATCGCAATTATCCTTACAGGCTGGTGCAGAGCAGTAGACCCTGTTATTGATGGCGCATACCAGACGCTTTTAGGCCAGAACTGGGTTTTCGTCATCGGCAGCCTATGCGCCTACTACGCATCCCAGAGCTGGGACGTCTTTGTGTTCCACAAAATCCGCGATGCCTACATCCGCAAGCACGGCGACGTCAAGGGCGGTCGCTGGATTTGGAACAACGGCTCCACCTGCACAAGCCAGATCATCGACACCGTCATTTACGCCTTTATCAGTTTTGGTCTGGGCCTTGGCTGGGCATTTACCCCGGAGGGCCGCATGAACCTTATCGGCATGATGATCGGTCAGTATCTGCTTAAAGCCTGCCTTGCTCTGGCAGATACGCCGTTCTTCTATTTCTTCACCCGCCGGGAGGTAACAGAACATGGCAATGAATATCAGGAGAATGCAGCTTGCCGATCTTAACCCGGCAGACTACAACCCCCGCAAAGACTTACAGCCGGACGACCCCGCATACCTGAAGATCAAACAGAGCCTTGAAACCTTTGGCATGGTCGAGCCTATCATCTGGAACGAAAGAACCGGGCACATCGTGGGCGGCCACCAGAGAATCAAGGCCCTGCGCGATATGGGCGAAGCCGAAACCGACGTTGTCGTCATAAACGAACCCCTCAAAGAGGAAAAGAAGCTGAACGTCATCCTCAACCGCGCCAAAGGCCGCTGGGATAATGAAAAGCTGGCCCCCTTGATGCAGGAGCTTTCCGAACGCGGCGACGTTTCCCTCACAGGCTTTGAGGACTACGAGCTGCAAGGACTGATCGACCAGTACCAAAACCGTCTGGCCGACATCCTCGATTATTCACCGCCTGAACCGCAGCCGGACAACGAGCAGGAAGAAGAAACCCCTGCCGACGCCACATTCTCAATGATCTTTTCCATCCCGGCACAGTACAAGGACGCCGTGGACGCATACCTCGAACAGGACGACGCCCGCGAAACCCTCGCCGCCGCCATCATGGAAAAAATCAGAGGGGAGGACTAACGCATGGAATTTGAAGTAAAGCGCATCGCGGACATGAACCGCGCCGCCTATAACCCCCGCGTCGATCTCCAACCCGAAGACGAAGAATATCAGGCCATCGAGCGCAGCTTGAAGCGTCACGGTCTGGTACAGCCCGTCGTTTGGAACTGCCGTACCAATACCGTTGTTTCCGGCCACCAGCGTTTGACCGTCCTTGAAGCGCAGGGCGAAACCGAAGTCACCGTTTCCGTTGTCGATCTGGACGACATCCAGGAAAAAGAGCTGAACGTCGCCCTGAACAAAATTACCGGCGAATGGGACGACGATAAACTTTCCGTCATCCTCAACGAGCTGGGCGAAGAAGCGGCTGACACTGGTTTCACACTCCCGGAAATCGACGTTTTGAGGGATAAACTCAAATCCTACTTTGACGACGTGACCGCACCCGACGAAGAAGAACCCACCGAGGAGCCGGAAGATTCTTTCCTGCTGAGCCTGACCTTTGATGCAGCCGACGAAAAGCCCCTGAAAGCCTACATCAAGGAGCACAGCGAAGATGCTGTCGTGAGGATCATCGTCGATACCGTCACCGCGTCGGCATGACCGGGCTGTTTCTCCCTGCATGACCCTGTAAGGAGAATGCCATGGAAAAACAGGTCAAAACAAAGGTCTGGGAGCAGCAGCCGAAAGAGAGTGACCCGGCCTATGCTGCGTTCTCCATCTACCGGGACATGGGCAAAAACCGCACCGTCGCGGCGGTGGTAAGGGAGTGCGGCAAGAATCGGAGCTTAATCGACCGCTGGCACAAGGGCCACAACTGGGCCGCCCGCTGTCGGGCCTACGATAACAGCATCGACGAAGAAGCCCGCAAAAAGGCCGCCGTAGAAGCGGCCAACATCCGCAAAACGCACCTGCAAATAGCTGCCCAGCTCCAACTAAAGGCACTGAACGCGCTGAACCTGTTGGCCCCGGAGGATATGACGCCCCGCGACATCAAGGAAATGCTGAAGCTGGCCCTTGAAGTCGAAAACAACCTCGTACTGGAAAAGGCCCCGCAGGAGGACGCCACAGCCGCGCCCACCCTGATGCAGACCATCGAAGAAGCCTATCAGCGCAGAATGGACGGTGAAACCCCACATGACGAGTGACGCTGTTCTGTTCTACGCTGACCACCCGGTCGAGTTTGTCGAGGACGTCATAGGAGCAAAGCCGGACACGGAGCAGGCCAAAATCCTGCGAAGTCTGGCCGCCAACCCCATGACCGCCGTTCGGTCTGGACACGGCATCGGCAAGAGCGCGGTGCAGGCGTGGGCGATTATCTGGTTTATCTGCACCCGGCCCTATCCGAAAATCCCCTGCACAGCCCCCACACAGCACCAGCTGTATGACATCCTCTGGGCCGAGGTGTCAAAATGGCTGCGCAGCAACCCCGCATTGCAGCGGGAGATCATCTGGACGCAGGAGCGCGTCTACATGGCCGGGGCAAAAGAAGAATGGTTTGCCGTTGCCCGAACGTCAAACACCCCGGACGCCCTGCAAGGCTTCCACTCCGAAAGCCTGCTGTTCATCATCGACGAAGCATCCGGCGTGGACGACAAGGTCTTTGAGCCTGTATTGGGCGCACTGTCCACAGAGGGAGCGCGGCTGCTGATGTGCGGAAACCCCACACAGCTGCAAGGCTTTTTCTATGATGCGTTCCATAAGAACCGGGCCGAATATCACACCATCCACGTTGACGACCGAAACAGCCCCCGCGTGTCGCAGGAGTATATAGACCGCATCCGCACCATGTACGGCGAGGATTCCGACGTTTTCCGCGTCCGCGTCGCCGGGGATTTTCCGAAGTCTGAAAAGGACGTCTTTATCCCGCTGTCGATGGTCGAGAAGTCCATCAACACCGACTGGAAAGAGCCGGAAAAGCCGCTATCCGTGCATATCGGCTGCGATGTCGCCCGATTCGGCGATGATAAAACCGTCATCGGCTACAAGATCGACGAGAAGATCTATTTCCACCAGAAGATACAGGGACAGGACACTGTGCGAACCGCACATGAAATAGCCCTGCTGGGATGCAGGCTTGTTGACAAATACCACCTCGAAACCGCTATCCCGGTCAAAATCGACGACGGCGGCGTCGGCGGTGGCGTGACCGACAACCTGCGCCAGATAAAACGCTCTGACCCTGACCGTTTCTGGTGGCTCTCCATCGTCCCGGTGAAATTCGGCCAGATCATCAAACACAAATACTATCACGACACGACCACCTACATGATGGCCGTTGTTAAAAAGCTACTCCAAACCATTGACGACGACGGCAACGAAAAGCCTGTCGAACTTATCCTGCCCGACGATGCAGACTTGGCTGCGCAGCTCTCCACCCGCAAATACGGCATCACGGAGAAAAGCAAGGTCAAAATCGAAAGCAAAAAGGACGTCAAGGCCAGAGGTCAGCCGTCCCCGGATGAAGCTGACTGCGTCCTGCTTTTGTGCCTGCCCGTCAAGCCCTCAAAGGCCCACCCGCCAAAGGGCACAGGAAGAAAGGAGTAAACCCCATTGTCAACGAAAAAGAACCCCCGGCCCATGCAGGCCCGCATCATCAAGGGCAAGAACTACACGCCACCCTTGCAGCCCATCAAAAAGGCCGACACCACGACGCAGGTCACGGAGCAGGAAGCCTTTAACGCGGGCGACTGGATTGAGCCGCCCTATGAGCTGGCTGGCTTGCATGATCTTGTCCGGGAATCGACCATCCTGCCGCAGTGCATCCGCGCCTACAAAGACAACATTGCAGGCTTTGGCATCGGCGTCCGCTATGCTGAGGACGTCAAAGAGAGCGATGAAGCCAATGTGGAATATAATCGCATGGCCCAGATCATCGAGCTGCTGAACACCGAGCAGGACACAAAGGAAGTCTTTGAAGACCTCATTGAAGCCCGCGAAACCTACGGCGTGGCCTACCTCGAAGTTATCCGCAATCTGGATGGGGAAGTGCAGCAGATCGAATTTCTGCATGATACGCCATCCATCCGAATGACCGTCCCACTGGAGCCGCGCATCGAAACCACCTATTTCAACCGCGGCGAAGCTGTGCAGCGCAAGAAGAAGTTCCGCAAGTTCCGGCAGCAAGTCGGCGGCAAGACCGTCTATTTCAAAGAGTTCGGCGACCCGCGCCGCATGGACTGGCGCGATGGCCGTTACCTCGAAGATGGCGAAGCCCTCGACCTTTCCTATGAAGCGAACGAGATCCTGGACTTCTCTATCGGCATCCAGCCCTACGGCGAAGTGCGCTGGATAGGGCAGGTCTTGGGCGTCGATGGTAGCCGCCGCGCCGAACGGCTCAATAATAACTACTTCATCAACGGCCGGCATACGCCCCTGATGATTATGATTCAGGGTGGCACACTGACCGACGAGAGCTATGACAAGCTCACGAAGTACATGGACGACATCAAGGGCGAAGCAGGGCAACACGCCTTTATTGTCCTTGAAACTGAATCCACCGACAGCAAGACCGACTTTGACGAAACCGAGAAGCCGAAAATTGAGGTCAAGGATTTGGCGTCCATCCTGCAAAAAGATGAACTGTTCCAGTCCTACATGGACAACAACCGCAAAAAGGTACAGTCGTCTTTCCTGCTGCCTGACCTGTACACCGGGTACACGACCGACTTCAACCGTGCCACCGCGCAGACCGCGCAGGAGGTCACGGAGAAGCAGGTTTTCCAGCCGGAGCGCAAGAGCCTTGCATGGGCCATCAACAACCGGCTGCTGAACGCCTACGGTTTTAAGTACGTCGAAGCCTATTTCTTGGAGCCGAACATCTCCAACCCGGACGACATCACAAAGCTGCTGACCGCCGCAACAGCCGCAGGCGGCGTCACCCCCAACAAGGCGAAAGAAATCCTCTACAAGTATCTTGGCGAGGATTCCGACGACTACGACGAAGAGTGGGGCAACGTCCCGCTGTCCATCACCAACAGCCCCAGCAGCGGCGGCTTTGACTTTGGCGCACTCACGATGGCCCTTGATGGCAAAATCCAGAAAGCGGCCAGTCGCCCGGAGGACGCGCAGGTCTACGCCGTGATGAAAGAAGTTCGGAAGCTGCTGGTCGATCTCAAGCAGCAGCAGGAGGGCGAACAGTGAAACAGCGTCTTGTTATCCGTCCGTGCTACTGCGACCGCATAACAAAGGCCATTGACGCCTATATCCGCAAGGCCGACAATGACCTGTCTAAGCAGCTGGGAAAGGAAGGCTATGCGAAACCAAAGAAAACGCTCCAATACGCGCAAGATATTGAGGACGACGTGGCCGACATACTCACCGAGGAAACGGACTACTTTGTGCGAGAAGCTAAAGCATCTGGCAGTCTGGATGAGTTTGAAAAGAAGCTCCCGGCTGTGACCGCTGCCACCCCTGCAACCGCCAAATTGAGCAAAGCCTTTGCCACACGCCTGTCGAAGTTCATGCCCGAATACGCGGCCTACTACCTGAAGCAGACCGACAAGAGCTTAAAGCTCGACCGGGTATCAAAGCGCACGACCGCATGGATTGAAAGCTGGAGCGACGAGCTGGCCGACCTTATGAGGACGACCAGCAAAGACCAACTGGAAGCCATGCTGAAAAAGGAAATCAACAACGGCGGCAACATATCCCAGTTTTGCGTTGACCTCATAAACTCCGGCATGGAAAAAGAGGGCAAAGGCGAATACTGGACATCCCACTACCGTGCCCGCCGGGTGGCCGTTACCGAAATACTGGGAGCACACAGCGTCGCCCAGCAGGAAGCCTTTATGCAGTCCCCGGCCGTCGAAAGCAAGGGCTGGATGCACACCGGCGCGTACCGCAACGAACCCCGGCAAAACCACATCGACATGGACGGCCAAATCGTCGCCAAAGACCAGCCTTTTGAGCTGATCGGGGCCGACGGCATCGTCTACCATCCCATGTACCCGCGTGACGTCAGCCTGCCCGCAGGCGAACGTATCAACTGCCACTGCATCCAGCAGCCTATTGTTTCGGAGGACATTCTGGGTCTGCCGCTGGAAGAGCGGAAAAAGCTCCAGCAGCAGGCCATCGACGAAATGGACGACGAATGGGAAGCCGAGCTGGACGCACAAAACAAAGCGAAAGCTGGAATCGAGGATGAATAAACATGATCGTAACCATTGACGAAGCCCGTGTAAGCAGCCCCAGCATCAAGCTGGACGCGATGGAGCTTTCCGGCATGATCAGGTCTTACACCCTGCACCATGCCGTCGATGAAGTCCCCACTTTGGAGCTGGAATTTTTACCCGGCACCGATCTGGCCGAGGTCAAGGCCATTCTGGACAACCCGAATGTGACCATCATTCCGCCCGCCGCAATGTCGGACGAAGCGACCGAACCCCAGGCTGAACCCAATACCTGATAAAGAGCAGCGGCAACGCTGCTTTTTATATTGCCCGAAAACAGGAAAAAGGAGGTGAGCACATGGCAAGACCTGTAAACAAGGCAAAAGAAATCACGGACGCGCGAATCTCTTTCGTGTCCCTTGTCGATAAGGCCGCCAACAAGCGGCCTTTTCTTATCGTCAAAAACGAGGACGGCAAGGCGGCCTTTACCACATACGGTAAGATCATCAAGTCCGACGACGACCGCCATTTTGTAACCGGCATCGTCTACGAGCCCATGACCGAGGACGCTCACGGCAACTACATGACCGCCGACGAAATCGCAAAGGCGGCCTACTGGTTTGCCAAAAACGGCAACAAGGTCGATTTACAGCACAACTTTGTGTCTGAAGAGGGGACAGCCGTTGTTGAAAGCTGGATTGCAAAATCTGACTGCGACATCGGCGGTGAAACCGTCAAAGAGGGCACTTGGCTGATGACCGTAGAAATCAATGACGACAACCTTTGGCAGTCCATCCAGAACGGCGAAATCACCGGGCTTTCGATGGGCGGCCTTGGCGTGTATGCACAGGAGGACACCGATTTGAGTAGCGCATCTGTAACCAAAGCACAGGGCCACGTCGAAAAGGGCGCGGTCACTGACAATTTTAAGCAGTCGAACATGAGCAGCAGCTTTTGGAACGCCTTTGACGCTCTGCGCAGTGCCCTGTACAGCTACAACAGCTACACCGGGGTTTACACCTACCAGACCGACGAAGACACCATCAAGGCCGCGCTGGAAGAGTTCGGCGCGATCATCACCAACCTGCTGACCGATGCAAGCAGCGAAAAGCCCCTGACCAAATCCCTGTTCGAGTGCAAGCCCACCCCGGAGCTGGGCCGCATCGAAAAGGCCGGCCGCAGCCTGAGCGCAAAGAACCGGGAAGCCCTGCAGGGCCTTTATGACAGCTTGGGCACGTTCCTTGCGTCCGTCGATGCAGACCCCGACAAGGACAAACCCGGCGGCGAAACTGGCACGGCCGAGGACGGCGACCAGCAGGCCGACAAGGGCAAGGACGAGGACAAAAAGCAGGCAGCGGACGATAACAAAAAGGCCGCTGCTGGCAACGATTCTGCCGCGTCCGATAACAAAACCGACGACCCCGACAACAAAAAGTCGGGCGACGATACATCCACCGAAACCACCAAAACCACTAAGGAGGGCAAAAAAATGACCAAGAGCGAAGCCGAAAAGCTGGTGCAGGAAGCCGTTGCAAAGGCACTGGGCCAGCAGCAGACCGAGCAGACCCCCGCCGTCGTCGCAAAGTCCGCGGACGACGAGATTACCCCGGACTTTGTCCAGAACGCCGTTGATGCAGCCATCAAAAAGGCACTGGGCCAGCAGGAGCCGGAACAGAAGCAGGAGCAGCAGCTCACCAAATCCGACCTGTCCGGCCTGATCGACGGCATTGTCGCAAAGTCCGTCAGCGCGGTGCTGAACAGCCGCGCCAACCCCACCAACCTGAACGGCGCATCCGGCACCGTCCAGAAGTCCGCCGCGCAGGATGAATGCTACCTGCACGGCATCCTGTAAGTGAAAAAGGAGGACACCAATATGCCGCGTTCCATTGAAGACATCATCCGCAACGCCATCAACACCGGCAACTTTACCCCCAACGCAGGCGCGGGCATCCTGTCCAGTGAGCAGGCCCGCAAGTTCATCCAGCAGACCTTTGAAGCCACCACGCTGGGCGGCCTTGTTCGCCACGAAATGCGCACCGCACGTTCCGGCGAGATCGACAAGATCGGCATTGCATCCCGCCTGCTGCGTGAGAAGACCGAGGACACCGACGACGGCTATCGCGCAGGTGTCAATACCAGCTCTATCAAGTACGCCTGCACCCCTGTCCGTCTGCCTTGGGAAATCACCGAGGAAACTCTGCGTGAGAATATCGAGGGCCAGAACCTTGAGAACATCATCACCAACATGATGACCACCCAGACCGGCATTGACGCCCTCGACCTGTACCTGAACGGCGACGAGAAATTCGCAAAGGTCAAGGCTTTCAGCGCGTCCACCACCTACCAGACCGGCGACCTCGTTTCCAACGACGGCAAGGTCTACCAGTTCACCGCAGCCCACAGCGCAGGCGCATGGACTGGCACTGACGCCGTGGATCTGGGCACTGTCGGCGACGCCGACTTCCTGAAAGTCAATGACGGCTGGATTAAGCAGCTGCGCGAGGGCGCACATGTCGTTGATGCCACCGCCCAGAACTCTATGACGCTGGATATGTTCTACAACTCCCTGCACGCCATGCCGAATAAGTACAACAACGGCAAGCTGCGCTGGCTGATGTCCCCCCATCGTGCGCAGGAGTGGGAGCTGCACCTGCTGAACCAGATTATCGACAAGGGCGGCGCGGTGCCTGATTCCATCTACAACAGCCCCGCAAAGGTTCCTGTCGTCGAGTGCCCGTCCCTGCCTGATGACAAGATCATTCTGACCGACCCGAAGAACCTGATCGTCGTCAACACCTACGGCATGAAGATCAGAAAGACCGTGGAGGGCAAGGAAGCCATTATGAAGGACAAACGTTTCTACGTTGTCCACTTTGACTTTGACCCCATCATCGAGGAGCTGGACGCGGCTGCCATCATCACCAACATTAAGTGATCTGGCCCCGCTGATACGAAAGGCAGGAGAACAGAATGACGTACCACCTCAGACTGAAAAACGCTATGTCCTACACTGGCGTGGTAAAGGCCACGCGGGAGGAACCCGATGTTTTTACCGCTGATGAAACCATCAAAGCCGCCGCCCTGCGCAGCGGCTATTTTGATCTGGTCGATGTTCTGGCCGAACAGGACACGGCCGCCCCCGCTGACCCTGATACCATCCAGCTGACCCCGGCAGGGGAGCAGGCCGATGATGGCAGCACCCAGGCCACCCTTGACCGGGCCTATCTCGAAAGCCTGTCCTTTGCCGAGCTGAAGCGGCTGGCAAACGACATGGACGTCCCGGTCACGAAGACCACGAAAAAAGCCGAGCTGATCGACGCACTGGCCGCCGAGCCTGTCACCGCCCCGGCGGAAGCCGACGACGCCGAGCCGGATTTCGGGGAGGACTGACCCATGCCCGCACGTCCTTGGATAACCCCGGAGCAGGTGCGCGAATACTCCGAAACGCCGGAGGTCGTCAGCCGGACGGATGCAAAGCTGGCCGTGGACATTTCCCGCGCTGAACAGTACATCTTGACCTACACCCACAACAAGGGACTGCTGGACATGGACGAACTGCCGGAGGGCGTCAAGACCGCCTGCATCCTGCTGGCCGAAGCCTACGCCCACAATGCTGCGCTGACGTCCTCTAAAACGCTGAAATCCGAAACCTTTGACGATTACAGCTATTCGGCCGACCACTCCGACATTGAAGTCCGCAAGCTCGATCTGGCCGCCCTGCTGGACGATTACGTCGTGGCAGCAGCCAACGGCACAGTCACCATGCGTATGCGGCGGCTGTAAGGGGAGGGCAACAACATGGCGTTTGAAAGCTACCTCAACGACCTGTGCGACATCTACCATGTGCAGAAAAGCACAGGCTCCCCCGGCTATGGCCTGACCGAACAGCCGGCCTTTTCCTACCCGAAAGAGCCGGACGTTCCCGGCGTTGCCTGTCATTTTGGCGTCAAGAGCGAAAGCACATCCATCAACCAGACCGCCCCGGCCAACGTCAAGGAATCCCGCATCAAGCTGACCTTGCCCACCGGGACGGACGTGCGCCTGAACGATAAGATCATCGACAAGAAGAACGGCTATGAATACATCGCGGAAATTCCGCACGACGTCCACGGCCACCATATTTTTGTCTATGTCACCGCAAAGGGGCAGCAGAGGTATTTGTGATGGCAACCGTCAACGTGGACGTTTCAGATCTTCGCGCCTTTTTCCAGCAGATCGGCAAAGCCGCATCCGGGGATTTTAAGCGTGAAATGGAGCTTTTCTTGGAGGGCCTTGGCAACGAATTTTTGCGCATCCTGCAAGATGAAATTGTCCGGCGACAGGTCATCGACACCCGCCAACTGCTGGCGTCCTTTGAAAAAGGGCAGCAGGGCAATGTCTGGGAGCTGTCAGATGGCGACCTGACGCTTGAAGTCGGCACCAACGTCGATTATGCGTCATACGTCAATGACGGTCACTGGACAAACCCCAAAGGTGTACAGTACCGCTTTGTCCCCGGCTACTGGCTGGACGATGGCCGCTTTATCTACGACCCATCCGCAGAGGGCGGCATGGTACTGAAACAACACTGGGTCGAGGGCAAGCACTACTGGGAAAGCGCGCTGCGCATCCTTGACAAGATGATGCCCAGCCTGCTGGACGCAAAGCTCCAAACTTGGCTCGATGAATATTTTGAGTAATCGACTTTCCGGCAGCGGGAAGTCGATTTCGTTTTGCCATCATGCCGTTTTTGGGCCTATCTGACCGAACGAAACCTACAAAAAAGGAGAACTCATGCTGGAACAGGACTTAGCCAGCATCATGCGTTTTCTGACCGAAAAGAGCGGCAACCCGGCCCCGTATTACAACAACGTGCCTGAATCGTTCCGTGTCCCGGCGATCTACTTTCCCCGCCCGGACATCGGCAGTGGCGGCGACACGCTGAACACCTACGCACTGGATTTTTCCCTTTTCGTCAAATTCTTTCACCGCACGAAAGAGGACGCATACGAGCTTGGCTACACGGCTCTGAACGCTCTGCTGGAACGTCGCAACAGGATCCCGCTGATCGACGAATCTGGCAAGCCGACAGGGAAGTATATCCGCATCCGTGACCCCACCCTGCGGGCCGTGGACGAAAGCGCGGTACAGCTGCAAATCGACTGGACAGCCAGAAAGCCGTTTGCAGACGCACCCGAAACAATGATGCAGACCTACGAGATCGAAACCCAGATCAAGAGGTCTTATGATGCTGCGAAAGCAGAACAGGAGGTTTTGTATGGCATCCAAAGCAACCACTGAACAGGCAGCGGCGAAGTTCCCGCTGGAATCCCTGCGCAAGAACTGCCGTGCAGTCTTTGGCGTGTCGTCCTGCGTCTTTGCAGGCGCAACCGCTGACCTGCCCGACGGTGAGTATACCAAAGAAGATATCAAGGCCCGCATCGACGCATGGGCCGCAAAGGAGGTCAAATAATGGCTGGTGGTAAGTTTGACAAGCTGGCCGGAAAGACCCGGCCCGGCACCTACATCAATTTCAAGAGCGAGCGCACCGATACCGTCGGCACCAGCGAGCGCGGTACCGCCATCATCCCGCTGATGAAGCCCGCCTATGGCCCCGCTGGCACCTACATCGAGCTGACCAACGCTGGCCCGGATGCAGCCTATGCAAAGCTGGGCTTTAGTGTCTATGACAGCGACGCCAACCGTCAGATGCTTCTGATCCGCGAGGCTTTCAAGAACGCAAACAAGGTGCTGGTCTACATCGTAAAGGATGGCACGAAAGCAACCGCGACCAATGAAGCTACGCCCACCCTGACCGCCACCGCAAAATACGGCGGCAGCCGTGGCAATGCTCTGACCGTCACCGTGGCCGCAAACCCCGTTGAAGGCTTTGACGTCACCGTCAGTCTGGCGGGCAACACCGTTGCGTTCTACGAGAGCCTGACCACCGTGGACGACCTGATCGCCCAGAACTGTGAATACGTCACCTTTACTGGTTCCGGCGCACTGGCAGCCGTCGCCGCGATGAACCTCACCGGCGGCACGGACGCCACCCCGCAGAACTCCGACGTCACTGCATTTCTGGACACGCTGGAGGGCGTCAAGTTCAACACCGTCGCCATTCCCACCACCGACAGCAGCTTGCAGGCGGCCATCAAGACGAAGATCAAATATCTGCGTGAAAGCATGGGCCGCGGCGTACAGGCCGTCGTTCCTAACTTTGCCGCAGACTACGAGGGCATTATCTCCGTCAAGAATGGCTACTCCATCGACGACGACAACCTGTCCGCTGCTGAAGCCTGTGCATGGGTGGCAGGCGCAACCGCTGGCGCGTCCTACACCGAAAGCCTGACCTATAAGGCAGTCGATGGCGCAACTGGCCTGAACCCGGCTCTGACCCACGAGGAATATGTGGACGCCATCAACAAGGGACACTTTGCTTTCTCTGTGTCCGAGGAAAACAAGATCATCGCCGAGTACGACATCAACAGCCTGACCAGCTTTAAGCAGCCGAAGGATGAAACCTACCGCAAGAACCGTGTCATCCGCGTTATGGACACGTTCCAGGAATCCGTGCAGCTCAACTTCCCGCCCAACAAGTATGCCAACAGCTCTGTCGGCTGGGACATCATGGAGGGCGTCGGTAAGTCCATCCTGAAGCAGTTTGAGGACGTCGGCGCGATCACCAACGTGGATTATGACGCGGATTTCCTTGTTGACCGTGAAGCGTCCTATGGCGATAAGACCTATTTCGATGTCAACCTACAGCCTGTGGACAGTGCAGAAAAGCTGTTCTTCACCGTCCACACCCACTAAACGGAAAGGAGCGTAAACCATGGAATATAACGTGCGCCCGATTTCTATCCGCGATGGTAAAATCATCATCGACGGTGTCGAAGCTGGTGATTCTGTCAGCGCAAGCGGCGTTTTCACCCCCGATACTTGGAGCGGCAAGCAGCTGGGCGACAAGTCGAACAGCACCCGCTGGCTGGGCTACAACATCACCGTCGCTCTGACCCGCCACCGCTCTAATCCTTGGATTAAGGAAGTCATCAAGAAGTATAAGGACACTGGAAAGACCCCGGAAATCACTATTCAGGGCATCATGTGTGACGGCGATTCCGACTTTTTCGACAAGTATGGCAACGACGTCTGTACCTTTGTCGGCTGCGTCCCGACTGGTGCAATGCCGCTGACCTCTCTGGACAGCAACGGCGATGTCGTCACCGACAGCCTGACCTTTAACGCCCGCAACTTCCTGTAAGCCGCCACAGCGGTGAAAAAGGGCGATTTTTACCGCTGTGAAAACATCACAACAACAAGCTGAATGCAAAGCCGCCCCTTTTGACGAATCACGTTTGAAAGGGGCGGCTTTTTCTTTTTATGGAGGTTTTAACATTATGGCTACTGCAAACAAAAGTCTGAAATTCTTCATGCGTCCGCAGGAGGAGCAGATCGTCACCTTTACCGGCCCCGAATCCTTTAAGGACGATGAGGGCAACCCCATCGAGTTTGAGGTCAAGGTACTTCCCCAGCGCGAGATCGACAAGATCAATAACATCTACCGCAAGCGCAGCATTGCCACCGACAAGAAGGGCAACCCGATTGTCGATGGCGGCGAAATCGTCTGGCGTACCGAGCGCGACCCTGCGCGTTCCCTGCGGCATATCGTCGTGGCCGCCTTGCAGTACCCGAAGCTGGACGACAAGGCCCTGATGGACTACTACAAGTGCGTGGACATCACCGATATGCCCCTGCTTGTGTTCAACAACCACAAGGACTACGACTACGTTACCAAGCACGTTCTGCAGGCTCTTGGTATTGTCGAAGCTCCGAAGGATGAAGACACCCTGAACGATGCAAAAAACTGATAAAGGCGGCTGGCTCTGATGGCTACTGGGCACACACGCTTTGGCAGCGTCACGGCCTACGCCCGGAAGAGTACGACGCCATGCCGCGAAAGATGCAGCTTTTTTATATCGCATCCGAGCTTGTTGTCGATGAAGAACAGCAACTTGCCCGCATACAAGCTGAAGCCGCGAGGAGGTGAGAACTAAATGGCAAACTTAACAGCAAAATTCCAGCTTATCGACGAAATGAGCCAAAAGCTGGAGGGCATTGCCGCAACTGGCGAAGCTATGCTGGACAACTGGGAATCGGCAGGAGATGCAGCGAGTGCGGCCCTGGATGGAATTTCATCCTCTGCAAGCTCTGTTGAATCGTCCTTGGACGGGGCGACAAGCATCCTCGAAAAATACAATGCAGCAGCGGACGACGCGGCCCAGAAAACCGACTACTGGACGAACGCGGTCGGCGGCTACGATAAAGCCATGATGGAAGCCACATACTCCACGCAGGAGCTTGTCGATATGGGCGTCAAGTCCACCGCCGCGCTGGACGACCTGAACGACATGATGGCCCTCTGCGAAAAGTCGTCCGATGAACTCTCGAAGTCCGTCGAAGCATCGGCCGGCATCCATGACGAGCTGACCGCGTCCATCAAGAAAACGGGCGACCAGCTCGATGACCTCATGCAGAACGAAAAGCTCTCTGCCGAAACAAAGGACGAACTGAAAGCCGCCAGCGATGCAGCAGCGGAAGCCCTCAAAGAACTTGCACAGGCCCAGCTTGACGCCGACGCCGCGATGCAGAACTACCAGCAGGTCATGGCATCCGGCACGGAAGACCTTGACAAGCTGGAATCCGCCGCAGAGCAGGCGGGCCATGCTGCCGAATCTCTGGCAGCCGCCAACGGCAAGGCCAGCGACGCCACCGACGCGCTGGCAAAGTCCACCCAAAAGGCAAGCGACGAAGCGGACAAGGCCGGCAAGACCGGGGCTGAAGCAGTTGAAACCATCGCCCAGGCCCTTGCAGCGGCCGGCATAACGGCCACCATCAAGGAGATCACCTCTGCGGTCTACGACTTGACCGATACTTACAGCAACGCGGAAAAAATCATCGTCAACGCCACCGGCGCGACCGGGGACGCGCTGGACAGTCTGGGCGCAAGTATGCTCAAAGCCTACTCCGGCAATGACGATGCACTCGACGCCGTGGCCGGAGCAGTTGGCGAAATCAATACCCGACTGGGCTACACTGGCGACACGCTGTCCGAAGTCACCGGGGAATTTCTGGACTTTGCCGACATCACCGGGCAGGATGTCGTCGGCTCTGTGCAGCTCGTCACAAAGGTGATGAACAAATGGGGCGAGGATTCTTCCAAGCTACCGAACGTCCTTGATGATTTGGCCTATGCGGGCCAAATCTCTGGCCTGTCCGTCACGACCCTGAGTAATACCCTGATCACCGGCGCATCGTCCTTGCAGGAAATGGGCCTATCGCTCGAAAACGCCATCGGCCTGCTGGCAAAAATGGAGCTTTACGGCGTCGAGGGCACGTCCACCATCACGGCCATGCGCACCGCCGTCAAGAACTTTGCCGCCGACGGTCTGGATGCACAGGAAGCCCTGCAAGATACCATCACCGAAATTGCCAACATGAAAGACAGCTCCGAAGCCACCACAAAGGCCGTGGAAGTCTTTGGAAGCAAGGTCGGCGTGGACTTTGCGCGGGCTATCCGGGACGGTGCTATCACCACCGACACCCTGACGGGATCTCTGGATGAAGCGGCCGGGACGTTGGAACGCACCGCCGCGGCCGGCGAAAGCCTGTCCGAGAAATGGGAAAAGGCCAACAACAAGATGAATGTCGCCTTTACGCAGGTCTTGGAGCCTACCATCCATGACGCATCTGCTGAACTGGCCGAACTCTACGGCAACGTGGGCGACTTCCTCTCTGAGCATCCCAATGTGGTAAAGGCCCTGACTGCGGTCGGCACAGGTCTTGGAACCGTGGCTATTGGCGTCGCTGGCGTTTCCGCATCTTTCGTCTTTGCAAGCTCCACCGTCAAAGCGTTCGTGTCGGCTATTTCGCCATTTGCCCCCGGCCTGTTGGTGGCTGCCGCTGCTGTTACGGCTCTGACCGCCGCCGTCACCATGCTTGGCGACAAGTATGAGGACACCTACGACGAAGCCATGTCCATGACCGCCACCACCGCCGCGCAGACCAAAGAACTGGAATCCCTCAAAGAGCAGTATGACAAAGCCTGCCGCACCTACGGCGACACGTCCGATCAGGCATCCACCCTGAAATACCGCATCGACGAGCTTTCCGCATCGCTGGACAACAACGGTCAGAGCGTGGACGAGTATGTGGCCCAGATCGACGCTGTAATCAGCAAGCACGATGACCTGATCGACAGTTTCGGCAGCAATACGCAGGCCATCCATGACAGCGAGGTCGAAAACCTTGCACTGGCCGCCCAGCTCGACGCACTGGCAAGCTCCACCGGCAACAGCACCGAGAAGCAGGCCCAGATGGAAGCCATCATCGACGAGCTGAACAGCAGCATTGATGGCCTGAACCTCACCTACGAAGACCTGACCAGCAACCAGAGCAAAGCCATTGCCAACGTCAAGGAAATGGCGAAGCAGCAGGCCGAGCAGGAACTGAAAACCGAAAAGTATCAGGAGTATGTAGACCTGCTGAAAGAGCAGGCTACCCAGCAAGAAGCCATCAAGGAAAATGATGCAGCTATCGCCGCCGCGCAGGAGCGCGTGAACGAAGCCCAGAAGGTCTATGAGGACTACATCGCCGAGCTGTACGCACAAGACCCCACCGGCATGGCTACCATCTCCGCACAGTGGTCTGAACAGGCCGCAAACCTCAACGCTGCGAACGAGGAGCTGCAAAAGTATCAGGACAAGCAGGGCGAGCTGCAAAAGACCCTTGACGACACGAACGACCGGCTCGAAGTCATCGACAAGTATTACAACCAGCAGGCCGAGGACGCCAAAGCCGCAGGCGACGAGATTGTTTCTGCACAGGAAGCTGTATCGCAGGCTTACAGCGATGTCCGCTCTGACGTGGAAAAGCTCTGCGAAGCCTACAACACCGCCTACGAAGCCGCAAAGGACAGCTTTGAGGGCCAGTTCGGGCTATTCGATGAAGCGTCCACTAAATCCGAGGACTATCTGAACTCCAACGTCAAGGCGGCGCAAGCTGCGCTTGATTCTCAGCTCAACTACTGGAACACCTACACGGCCAACATCGAAACCCTGAAAGCTACCTCTGCCGACGATCTGGGCATCACCGAGGAGAACTACAAGGCTTTGATGTCCTACGTCCAGGATGGCAGCGAACAGGCCGCAGGCTTGGCTGCCAGCATGGTGAGTGCCATCAACAGTGGCAACAAGGACGCCGTGTCGAAGCTGGCAAACACGCTGGCTGACGTCACCGCGAAGCAGGACGCCGCAGCGCAGGCTACCGCCGACTGGGTAACGGACTACGAGGGCCAGCTGGACGAGTTTCAGGCAAAAATGGAGGGCACGGTAGACGCTCTCGATATGTCCGACGAAGCCGGGAAGGCTGCAAAGGACACCATTGCCGAGTACGTCCAGAAGCTGAAGGATGGCAAAAAGGACGCCGTAGCCGCTGCAAAGGATGTGGCCGCATCTGTGGCCCTTGCTTTGCAGAACAGCACCACCTACACGCCGTCCGCCACTCCAACGACCACTGTGCCCGGCCATGCAGGCGGCACAACCGACGCTGAAAATGTTTTCATCGCTGGCGAGAACGGCCCGGAGCTGATTGTCGGCAAGCAGGGGAGCACCGTTTTCCCGACCGAAGAAACCGACCGCATCTTGCAAGCTATTTCTGGCATAAGTTTGGATATCTCGGACAGATCTTCCCCGGAGTCTATGCTTTCCGGCATCCTCTCGAAAGCCTATGACGTCGTATCCGGCAAAAACTCCGACCTGTCCGCAATCGACGCCGCCTATACTGGCGTTGAAAGCAGCGTGGCCCGCCCGGCGGCGGCCTACAGCAGCGTTTTGGATTCGGCACCGCTCAACGTACAGCCTGCCGCGAATGCTGCGGTATCGGGCGCACAGAACGCCCAGAGCGCACCCGGCGAGACCGTCAAGAAAATTATCCTTGAGCTTGTAGGAAAAGGCTCTGTGGAGGTTTCTGGCGGCTCTGGCAGCGGCATGACCGCAAACGATGTTCTGGAGATGATCACCGACAACGTCAAACCTGTTCTGATGGGCATCTTGAAGCAGGAGATTTTTGAGGAGGGCCAGCTGTCGTATGAGTATTAAATACCAAATCTGGTTTACATGGAACGCGGAGCGGGAAAAAATCAGGCTGCCCGTTCTGCCTGAAAAATTCAGCATCAAAAACGGGTCCAATAACCAGAGCATCGACCTCACCGGGCTGGGAGAGATCACAATCATGCAGAGCCGCCCGGCCCTGCAATTCAGCTTTTCCAGCTTTTTCCCGGCAGGCTATTTCCCCGGCATCAAGTCCATCATCGCCGTGCCGCCTATCCTCTACATCCGCATGATCGAGCGATGGAAGAAAAGCAAGGTGCCGATTCACTTTATCAGCACCGGGAATTATGTCAACCTGTACTGTACCATCGAAAGTTTCAACTACTCCGAAAGCGGCGGCGACGTGGGCACGTTCTCCTACGACATCACCCTCAAGGAGTACCGGGAGGTTTCCTTGAAAGCGGTTTCGGTTGATTCTTCCCTCATTGCCACCGTGCAGAACACCACGGCCCGCGTTGACAACACGTCCACCCCAAAGACCTACACGGTCAAAAAGGGTGACTGCCTGTACAACATCGCAAAGTCCGTCTATGGCGACGGTGCAAAGTATTCCAGCATCTACACCGCAAACAAGTCCCTGATCGGCAGCAATCCGAATCTAATCCGGCCCGGGCAGGTCTTGAAAATTCCGTAAAGGAGGGCCGCGCATGGCAAAAATTCAGTTGCTTTTGATTCAGGGCGACACCACAACGGACATGACAGCCCTTGTGAAGTCTGTCCACTGGAAAGGTCGCAAGGGAAGTTCTGCCCGCACCCTGACCGTGACCATGATCGACGATAACGGCTACAAACACGCCCGCAGCGGAATTGACGTGGAAGATGGCAACCAGTGCGTTTTCTATGTGGACGGACAGGAACGCTTTCGCGGCATCCTGCTGAATCAGGGCCAAAACAGCAAAAAGCAGCTCAAATACACCGCCTACGATAACGGTATCTACCTTGCCAACAACAAGGACACCTTTGTCTACAAAAACAAAACTGCTGATGAAGTCTTTACCGACGTCTGCTCTCGTTTCGGCATCCCGACCGGGGATGTAGCAAAGTGCAACTACAAAATCCCGGAGCTTACCAAGAGCAAAACAACCGGGCAGGACGCCGTTTTGGACGCTCTTAGCCTTGACTATAAGGCAACTGGCATCCGGCACTATGTCAGCAGCGACGGCGGTAAACTCTCTCTTTTGCAGCGCAAAGATCAGGTCATTTTCTTTCTCGTCGATGGGGACGCCAACCTGTATGACTACTCCTACACTAAAAGCATCGAGAACATCAAGACCCGCGTCAAGATGATCTCGAAAGAGGGAACGACCATCGCAGAAAAAACGAACGCTGATCTTGAAAAAAAGATCGGCATTTTCCAGGAAATCCAGCAACCGGACGAATCGCTCACCAAAGCGCAGGTAACTGACCTTGTGGGCAGCGTCCTTGGTACGCTGGACAAGCCCGAAGAAACGCTCGATCTCAACATTTTGGGCGACGCTGACGTCATATCCGGCAAGGCAATTCTGGTGCGCATTCCGCACCTGAACATGAACCGCGCCTATTATGTGGACGACGACGACCACTATTTTGAGGACAATCTGCACACCATGAGCGTGACCCTCACCACGGCGGCAGAAATCAAGGGACAGGAGGGCAAAACCAATGGCTGAAACTAGCTTGAAGCAGATGTTTCAGAGCATGATACCTGCTGGCTCTGCCGTCCTGCAGGGCACTGTTACAAAGGCGGACCCCTTGGAGATCACCGCCGAAAACGACAGCAAGCTCATTATCTCCGGCAATCAGCTTATCGTACCTTGGCACCTCACCGACTATACCACCCACGCGGACTATACGATGGGGGACAGGGGCGAGCTGCGGAATGAAACATACACGAAAGTTGACGGCGGCCATCTGCATGTCGATTCTCGCGGTGGCAACACATCCGAAGTCAAGCACAAGCACTATGTCGAAAAGCTGAACGCCTACAAAATGACCCTGAAAGTCTATAACCACCTGCAAAAGGACGATAAAGTCTACCTGCTTTCGCTCTGCAACGGCAAGGTCTATTACGTCCTTGACCGCGTTGCGGGGCAGGTAGCAGGAAAGGACATCTGAAATGGCCGTTTATATCCCTATCAACATAGCGGGCGTACAGGACGCGCAGGAAAAGCCGTCCAAAACGTACCGTCTTGACCTTGACGCGGGGAGGATTGTCGGCTTTGTGAACAACATTGAAGCCGTACAGCAGGCCATCCGAAAAGCCATCATTACCCCACGTTTCAAGTGCCTGATCTATGATAACCAATACGGGAGTGAGATCGAGGACACGGTCATTGCAAAGGACGCCAGCCGCGAGTATGCCGAATCCGTCATCGAGGGATTTGTCAAAGACGCGCTGGCCCCGGACACCCGCATTCTCGAATGCCACGACTTTTCGATTGAGTTTGAAAAAGACCACGCAAACATTGAGTTTACCGCCGACACCATTTACGGCGAAGCCAAAATCGAGGAGGTGATCTAATGAGCAAATCCTATGAAGACATCCTGAAAGAAGTCTTAAACAACGCGCCGCCGGGCATTGACACCCGGCAGGGCAGCATCTACTACGATTCTGTTGCTGGCATCTGCCTCACCATCGCGCGGCTTTACACGGATATCGAAACGCAGGGCAGGCTTGTGACTATCGTCCGCGCAGTTGGCGAGGAGCTGACCGTAAAGGCGGCAGAGTACGGTATTGCCCGCCATCCTGCGGCCCCTGCAAAGTATCATTTCTCCTATGAGGGCGAAAAGCCGTCCGTCGGCGAACGATTTTACAATGACGGCTCCTATTTCATCCTCATGTACAGCGACGACGGCTACTATTACCTGCAAGCCGAAGCAGCCGGGGCTGAACCACTTATCAGCAGTGGAACGGCTGCCATACCTGTAAACGAAATCGCGGGCATGACAGCTGCGACCTTTGGCGAGCTGATCGAAAGTGGCACAGAGGAAGAGGACGACGACAGCCTGCGCACCCGCGTGCAAGAAAAAATTGCAGGCCCAGCCGAAAACGGAAACAAGCAGCACTACAAATCGTGGTGCGAGTCCATCGACGGCATCGGACACGCCAGAATCTACCCCCTTTGGAACGGTCCGAACACGGTCAAGGCTGTTCTGATTGATTCGTCCGGCCGGGCCTGTTCCAGTGAAAAGGTTAAAGAGGTGCAAAACTACATCGATCCTGCCACGCGCGGCTATACCGCCAACGTGGACGGCTATACCTATACCGTGGGTGACGGTACAGGTGACGGCGTCGCGAATCTTGGCGCACACTTCACGGCGGTTTCTGCCCGCGAAATGAGCATCGACGTTTCCTTTTCCGCTGATCTTGCCAGTGGCTATACAAAGGACATCGCAAAGAATCAGGTCAAGGCCGCCTTGGAAGCATACCTTGAAGACCTCGCGCTGAACGTCGCAGCCGCCGAAGATGTTATCATCCGCGCCGCCCGCATTGGCGCAATCATCATTGAGCAGGACGCTATACTGGATTACTCCGACCTTACCATCAACGGTGGCACAAGCAACATCGCCCCCGGCGATAACGCTATCCCCGTTCTGGGGGAGGTGACCGTTTCTTGAGATTCTACGGAAACCAGTTCGGCAGTAGCTATGAAGAGCTGATCTCCTACTACCCGCGCTACTACCGCGACGTTTTAGAAATGGTCGCAATCCTCAACGCACAAGGGAAACTGCTGGACGACGCGAAAGCCCAGATCGAGCAAAACTACCTGAACAACTTTATCGAGCACATGGATGAGGCTGCCATTTCCGACCTTGAGGAATTTCTTGAAATCCACAATGATGGCACAAAAACGCTCGATGAACGCAAGAAGATCATCAAGCCTTACTTTGCAGGTTTTGGCCGCATCTCATCGGCCACCATCAAGGAGATGATAGCGGCCTACTCCGACGCCACAGCAGATGTCCGGCTTGAGCCGTTCGACGAAGCCGGGAATAATATGCTCTACATCGACCTGACCTGTGGACAGGGCGCGACCGTCCTTATCAACGACGTTTTGAATATGCTCTCCAAAAAGATACCTGCGCACATCATGTACAGGCTATTTTTGCGCTATACGTCGTCGGCCGCTCACTCCTACATCGGTGCAGGCTACCACGGCACGGCCCAGCGCGTGGCCGTGCCCATCGTGGGCACCCTGCGCCCGAAAGACCACAAGGCCACCACATACGCCCCGGCGGGCTGCGCCGCCTACCGTATGCAGATGGCAGCATACATCAAGGGCGACATTCGCCCGGCAGACCATACAGCAACGGCCCCGGCCCCGGTGGGCGTGGCGGCTTTCCGGCAGCAAATTGAAATCAAAATTGGAGGTAACACATGAGCTGGAACAATTCTCTCTATACCAACGTCGGCACGAACATGATGTCCGAAGTGCTTTCCGGCGCAACCATGACGATCACCAAAGCCGTGGGCGGTGCAGGCACTACGGCCGCCGAATCGCTGGCCGCGCTGACCGACGTGAAAGACCAGAAGCAGACCCTTAAAATCCTCGGCATCGAGGATGCGACCGACAGCACCGGCAACGACGCTGGCAAGCGCATCAAAATCCAGATCACCAATGAGGACGTGGAAACCGGGTACATCCTGCATCAGGTCGGCATCTATGCAAAGCTGGCAGACGGCAACGAAACCCTGCTGATTATTATGCAGGACGACCGCGGCGTGGAGATTCCTTCCCACGCCGAGAACAGCGACTTCGAGATTGAGCTGTACGGCATTATGGCAATCTCGAACCTTGCCAACATCAGCGTGACCGTTGACCCGAACGCTGTTGCGTCCGTGAAGATGGTGAACCAGCAGATCACGCAGGTCAACACCAAAATCGACAAGACCAAGGAGGACTTGCAGCAGGAAGCACAGCAGACCTACTTGCCCCTGACTGGCGGTACTCTGACCGGCCCCATCATCATGCCCGGCGGTGGCTCTGCCCTCAGCATCGAGGACAACGCCGCAACCCACAACATGGTCTACCGGGGCAAGGCACTGGGCGGCAGCGTCACGAGCGAGCAGTGGGCAGCCATCAAAGCGGGCACGTTCAAAGACCTTTATCTTGGTGACTACTGGTCCATTGGCGGCGTGGACTACCTTATCGCTGCTTTCAACTACTGGCTTACCTGCGGCGACACCGCCTGTAACACGAATCATCTGCTTGTCGTGCCGCGGAACAATCTGTACACCGCTGGCATGAACAGCAGCAACATCACTACTGGCGGCTACGTCGGCAGTGAGATGTACAAGACTGGGCTTGCACAGGCGAAGACCACGATCAACAACGCATTTGGCTCTGCGCACATCCTGAACCATCGGCAGTATCTGGTGAACGCTGTCACTAACGGTGCACCGACTGGCACGGACTGGTATGATTCGACCGTTGAGCTGATGAACGAAAACATGGTTTATGGCGGGCGGCAATTCTCGCCCATGCCGAACGGTGCAACTGATCCGTGGAACACTTGCCGTAACTATACCATCGACAAGAGCCAGTTACCTTTGTTCCACCTTGCCCCGTGGCTAATCTGTAACCGTCAGTGGTATTGGCTGCGAGACGTCGTCTCGGCAGCCTTTTTCGCGCTGGTCGGCAGCTACGGCTATGCGGACTGCTACTATGCCAGCGACGCCCGTGGCGTTCGTCCCGTCGTCGGGCTGATCGGCTGATCGAACATCCTGCGGGCTTGTACCGCAGGATTGAGACAGCGCAGAAGGAAGTGAAGAAATGTCCATCCCAAAGCATGAACGTGCGCCGTCCAGACTTGATGCACAGCACATGGCCCGGAAGATCAGCATGGAGATCACAACGGAGCTGGCCCGGACATTCGGATACAGCAAGGCGAAGTTTGAAAAGCGCATTGAGACCATGACAAAATATCTGCCGCCCGGCCCCGACCGGGAGCAGGCGGCAGCGCAGATTCGAGAGCAGGAGCAGGGCTTCAACCTATGGCTGATCGAGCAGGAACGCCGGAGGATGCACGATCTTTCCCGTGAAATTCCGCTGCACCTGCGGGCCGCAAATTCCATCTGGCCGTCTTGCCAGATGGAGCTTGACGCACGGCGGCTTGAGCTTGACAAAGCCATTGCCGCCTGCTGGAAGTTGCAGGACGAATTGCAGTATGTAGCCGAAACCATCCCGGCAGATTTCAACAAGTACACGGGCATTGTGCTTGAAATCGACAAGCTGGTGGCCTACATCAAGAACCTGCGGAAGTCTGACGCAAAACGATTCAAGGCAGCGGCGCAAGCCACTGCAAGTCCGAAACAGTAAATACCTTGGGGCAGCCTTTGTTCGTCGTCTCGGCAGCCAATTTCGCGAATGTCAACAGCAACGGCAATGCGAACTGCAACAATGCCAGCAACGCCAATGGCGTTCGTCCCGTCGTCGGGCCTTTGGATTTCACAACTGCACATGATGGATAAAAATTCCAGTCGCAGCTCTGCGAAAGGAAAGGCTGTCCCTTCGTGGCGCAAGCCGCGATAAAGCCCCGAAAGGGCATCAACGGCGATGCTCCCGGTTACGACCGATGGAGCTATCACGCTGTTTTTTTATTTTCTATGACAAAATTTGAGGATGCAAACTTTTTGTACGAAGCAGGAACGAAAGCAATCAAGCCGTCACCGTACAAGTACGGCACACAGCTTTTTTGAGATGAACCACCTGCTTGAAACGGCAAAACTCCAACGGGCTTTCCAGACGGGAACCTATGAGCCGCAGCCGGGCGTGAAGTTCGAGATCAAGGAGCGAGGGCATGAACGCTTTATCACCAGCACAGCAACGGCGGACAAGGCTGTGTCGCACCTGACCTGCGACGAGTATCTAACTCCGCTGCTGAAAAAGTACCTGCAATACGACAACTCCGCATCGCAAAAGGGCAAGGGCGTGGCGTTCCACCGCCACCGCTTCAAAGTCCATCTGCGGCAGTATTACGAGCGGGAGGGCAGCAATGAGGGCTATATCCTGTTTTCTGATTTTTCCGGGTATTATGCAAATATCCTGCATGATGTGGCTCTTGCTCAACTGGAAAAGTATCTCGCAAAGGAGATCGCAGACCCGGCAGAGCTTGAGCAGGTCATGGGTGTGTTGCGCACCACGTTCAAAACCTACGAGTTGGACGTGTCCCGGTTTTCCGATGAAGAAATTCAGAGAATGTACCGGGAGAAAGTCAGTTCCACGCTCAACCTTGGCGTTCCTGCATCCGCCCTGACCGGGCAAAAGATGCTGCGGAAAGGCGTGGACATCGGAAATCAAATCTCGCAGAACACGGGTGTTTTCGTGCCGGTGCCGATAGACAACTATATCAAGATCGTATGCGGCATCAAAGAAGCCGCCCGATATTCGGATGACTTCTACATGATTGCCCGCACGAAAGAAGAACTGCACGAAGCCATGGCGGGAGTGCGCCGGGAAGCTGAACAGCTGGGCCTTATCATCAATGAGAAAAAGACCCACATTTGCAAGCTGGGCGGCCAATACCGCCACCTGCAAATGCTCTACTCCCTGCGCCCGGATGGCGAAATTACCTGCAAGATCAACCCGAAAGCCATCACCCGCGAGCGGCGAAAGCTCAAAGCCTATAAGCGGCTGGTGGATGATGGCCGTATGGAATACCGCGAGGTCGAAAACAATTTCAAATCATGGATTTGCGCCAACTACAAGTTTATGAGTAGGCAGCAAATCCGTAACATGACAGCCCTTTTTAGAGAGCTGTTCGGAAAGGACATCACATGGAAAAAGAAAAGCGGACATGGACGGTTACGCTGGCTGATGGGACAAAAATCGAAGGCTTGACCCTGAACCCCGGCGCAAACACGTTTCACTCTGAAACCGAAATCACCCCTGAAATGTTTGACGGCAACCTGTCGGAAGTGCATATCTCTGCCAGCGATGGTGATATGACCGGGTGCGCATACCCGGACACCCTGCACGATGCGGAGCTTGTGCAAATCATGCAGCCCACTGATACCCCGGACGGCCAGTGGGCTTTCATTCTGCGGGAAATCCCGGCAGATGATCTTTTCAAGGCGAAGATTCAGGCGCAGCTTGACTTCCTTGCCATGAGCGCAGACGTCAATTTGGAGGATATGTGACATGGAAACCAAACACAGCAAGAAGTTCGGGGACATCAAATTCTACTACGATCACCACATTTGGAGCAAAGCGACCGTGAAGAAGGCTTGCAAAACTGGCCGCATCACCGCCGCCGAGTATGAGGAAATCGTAGGTGAACCGTATGCAGCATAAAAGCTGGCCCGCCCTCTGCGAAAGCCTGCTGGACAGGCTGGAAGCAGCAGGGGAGCCGACCACCACGGAGCGGGCCGAATTTGGCGTGCTGATGGTGGATTGCTGCATGAAAGACTGCGGCGCAGACCTGCGGCCCAAATCCGAACAGATGGGAGGTGAACCGAAATGAGCCTGAAAGCCATCTGGGAAGCATGGGGGCCTGTCATGGTCACGCCGGCCGTCATCGTCCTGCTGTCCCTTGTCGAGATCGCACCCATCAAGATCAATCCGTGGTCGGCTATTATGAAGTTTTTGGGCAGCCGTCTGAACTCCGACGTCACGGCCCGCCTTGACACGATGCAGCAGTGCCAGACCGAAACACGGCAAAGGCTGGACGAGCATATCGAAAAGGACGACGCCCAGACCGCCAGCCTTTGGCGAACCCAAATCCTACGTTTCAATGATGAACTGCTGCATGACCGGCGGCATACAAAAGAACACTTTGACGAAATCCTTGGCACGATCAAGGACTACGAGGGCTACTGCTCCACGCACAAGAATTTCCCGAACGGCAAGTGCGTCCATGCCATCGACAACATCAACCGCGTATATGACGAGCTTTTAGAAAGTCACGATTTTCTGTGAAAGGGGCTGATTTTATGAGCATCGTAACATATAAGCGCGGGGACACCACCGCGCTGACCAAAAATTTTACCCGCGACGAGTTCGAGTGCCAGTGCAAAAAGTGTGAAGCCCAGATGATCGACACGGAGCTTGTGGAAAAGCTGCAACGCATCCGGGACGTGCTGGGCGTCCCGCTGAAGATCACGTCTGGCTATCGCTGCGTTGTCCATAACGCAAGCAAGGCCGTACAGGGCAGCCGTACCAGCAAGCACCTGTATGGCTTTGCGGCAGACTGGCGCACCCTCAACCGCACCGTCAACCCGGTCGCGCTTGGCATCATCGCACAGGCGGTCGGTTTTGGCGGCATCGGCATCTACTGGCACCCCAAAGCGGCCATGTGCCACGCGGACACCCGCGCAGGCAAGGCAACGTGGCTTTGCACGTCGCCGGGGGTCTACCCCTCGACCACATACAACGCCTTTATTCTGCCCACCATCCGGCAGGGCAGCACCGGGGCCGCCAACCGTTCCGCAATCATCCTGCTGCAAAAGCTCCTGAAGCTCAAAGAAGATGGCAATTTCGGGCCTGCTACCACGCAGGCCCTTATTTATGCTCAGAAGCAGCACGGTTTGGCCGCCGATGGCATTTGCGGCCCTGCATCGTGGCGGGCGTTGTCCGGTGCGGACAAGTACCTGAAAAAGCTGTGAGGTGACGCCCATGCAGGAAGTTCACATCAACGTCAACCCCACCACACGCCGCCAGCGCAAGAGAAAGGGCACACAGCGCGGTTTTATGGATAAAGCCGTAATCTATTGCCTTTTCATGTGTACCGTGCTGGACGCCGCGATTCTGGTCCTCTACTGGCACAGCGTCACGGCCCCGGACAGTCTGGCTATTGCTGCAATGGCCGCCCCTTGGATGGTCGAGTTTGGAGCGATGGCAACCATTAAGAAGCACAAGATCACAACCCCGGCCGACAACAGCCAGCCGGACGATGAAAACAAAGGAGAATAATCATGGATGAATTTCTGAAAGTCGCTATTACCGCCTGCATTCCTGCCTTTACCGTCATTTTCGGCTGGGGCGTCAATAAGGCCGCCAGCATCGCCAACAGCTATGTGCATAACCAGTTTGTGCAGCATTGCATCCAGAACGCCGCCAACGCGGTTTTTAATGCCGTGTCCGACGTCAACCAGACCTATGTTGACAGCCTGAAAGAATCCGACAAGTTCGACGAAGCGGCCCAGAAGCGGGCCTTTGCCGACGCTCTGGCGACCGCGAAGAAGTCCCTCACCACCGAAACGATCTTGTTCATCAAGGAGACCTTTGGCGACGTGGACGCCTACCTGACCCCCATGATCGAAGCTCAGGTGCGCAGCCAGAAAACCTATATGTGATGTTCGCCTGACGCCGCGAAAACATACCATTTTCGTGAGGTGCCGAAAATGGTCTTAAACGCGCTTTTTACAAAAAGTCAGCGTAAAATCAGCGCAAATTGCGCGTTTTGCGCGTATTAAATGCGCGCCGCGCGATTTCGTGCAGTTATCGTGCGATCTCCGTGCGATTCCTGCCCGCTTGACACCCGGCCAAAATCTGGGTAAAATAGGGCCACTTGAAAGGCTCCGGCCTTTGTAGAGAGCGGTGCGCCCGGTCTGGGCGTCCCGTTCTTGATTTTCTTCATTTGGCCGCCACGGCAGCACAAAATCCCCTGATTGGACCGAAGCCCAACGCACCGCGCCGGGTACATCGTAGGCAGACCGGGGGATTTTTTATTTGCAGCTTGACTAAAACTTGCTTAGAACTTGCATAAAACTTGCTTAATACTCAACAAAGCAAAGGCCCATCTTTGAGCATTTTTCGCTCGTAGATGGGCCTTTTTTTCTTTTGCACATTTTGTTATCGCACCTGTTGACTTTCAATCAAAATCGGAGGATAGTATTCTTGTAAGGCAGAGATAAAATCTCTTACAGAAAGGAATGAGGTGAATGGACTTGAACGTAAGTGAAGCACTTCTCCGGGCCATCTTGGTTCTGATCAAGAAGTGCGAAACCCTTGACGAACTGCGCGACGCTGTCGAGGAGATCGTTGGCGAGGGCAAATAAAAAGAGCGGCAGCCCCCTAAGACAACCGCTCTAAACGCCCCACAATGAAGGCGGATCGGAAGCATTACTCCGACCGCCTTTATTTTATTACATCCAGCCTTTGAAATCAAGATGCTTTTTCACATTTTGCACCGAGTTTTCCACACAAATGAAAGCAAAAAATATTATCACAGCTGTTGACGAACTCGCAAATAGGAGTGATAATATACTTGTAAGAACGAAGTACGCAACACAACATTGATTATGTTTCGGAGGTATTCACCATGAAGAAGTTTGAAGTCGGCCACGTCTACTTTGACCAGTACGCTTGCGACCATGAGACCATTTCCACCATCAAGATCATCAAGCGCACCCCGAAGACGGTCGTCTTTGAGCGCAACGGCAAGACCCGCCGCGCAAAGCTCTACGAGGACAGCAACGGCGAGTATATCATTCCCGACCACTACTCCATGGCCTGCGTCTACCGCGCAGAGCGGGAGCTGCTGGACGAAGAGCCGGAGCAGGTCAACGCCCCTGTCGAGCAGGAGCAGCCTGCCGCAGCGGATAACACCATCCGTTTCCCGGCTGCTGCACAGGCTCCCGCCGCTGGCTACTCTGTCGCTGGCCCGCTGGTTGACTACACCATGCGCGAAATGGTGCTTTCCATCTTTGACAAGAGCGACCTGCGGGCAAAGGAACTGGACTTCCTTGCAGCCCTCACCGACCGCGCCAGCAGCGTGGCCCGATAAGGGCCGCTGCTTGGCCTTTCGGCAGCGGCTTTTCTTTTGCCCCATATACTCACAAATGAGAGTGAAAATGTTATCTTGCCTGTTGACTTGCTCCCATTTATGAGTGATAATATAGACACAAGGGAACCACAAACACACATCAAAGAGCATTTGGAGGTATTTACCATGACTAAGTTCACCGACGGCAAGCAGATCGCAACCATCACCATGACCGACAACAACACCGGCTGTGACTACGAAAACGAGTTTTTCGAGGTCGGCGGCCTGAAGCTCAACGAAGAGCTGAACGCCTACGAGGTCGAGGACGTCACCTACCTGACCGACTACGCCCAGAGCTATGTTGATGGCACGAACCCCGACGTCGATTACACCGAAGACGAAAACGGCAACGTCATGGACACCCACACCACGCTGACCTACACCATCGAAAGCCTGTAAGGAGGGCAAGACCATGAGAGAAGCTAAAGAGATCGCCGCAGACATCAACGCCGCCGATACTTGGGAGCCTGAACTTTGCGCGGAGCTGTGCGAAGCGGCCGGCATGACCGCCGAATGGGAAGCGGCTGGCCCGGACGACTTTGAGCGCATCCTGTTCGATGCAGCCGAAAAGCTGGGCGTCGAAATCATCTGACCAGCAGCACGACAAAGGCCCAGTAAACCGCGATTTGCGGCACCGGGCCTTTTCTCTTTACTTTTTCAGCTTGACGGCTGTTCCCATGGAGTATGTGTAGCTGGTTTTCATGCCGAAGCCGACGTTCTGGAAGCGAACTCCGATTATGGCATCAGCTCCAACCTTTTCACCTGCGCGTGTCAGATCGGCCACGAGAGCGGCGTTCACATTTTCGCCTACGACGGAATAGTCACCGTTCCGGCACTTTACCATTTCTTTCATGCTTGGCCCGTCCGCAGCGGTAGCGACCGTCACAAGGCCGATATATTCGGCGATCTCGACGCCCTGCAAAGTGTCCGTTGTTGTAATGAGCATGATATGTTCTCCTGTCTGTGGCGGGCATTTCTGCCCTGTATTATTCCGCGCCGTCGGCGCGATGCGACTTGATGAAATCGGCCATAGCCTTTTTGATAACCGCGTTGGGCGACGTTCCAGCAGCTTTGCAGGCGTCCTTGAACTCTGCCGCAAACTCCCTGCGCACCTTGGCCCCGACGATCATCATGTTTTCTTTGTCCCATTTCGCGCTGGCCCTTTTCTGCGATTCGTAAATCACGAAAAGCACCGCCTTTCTTTTGCTTAACAGTATATCGCGACGAAAGCCCATTTGCAACGTGGGAAATGTGTCGTTTTTCGTTGACACTGGACACAAAAACTGCTGAAACGCACCCGGAAACATTGATGTTTTACCTGTTGGAATCTCTGTTCAACAGTAGGACAATAAAGGCGCAGCAAGGGAAGCACGACCGGAAGGCAAGGGGCGAAGTATGAGCCGGGAGCGCAGTAAGTCGTGAGCGCGTGCTAAGTCAGTAGCCCACTTCCCGCACTGTTTTGGAAATCTGGGCAGCAGAGCAGACCGTCCAGAATTTCCAAATTTTTTTGAATATTATCTTTTCGTGCCTGTTGACAAACTCACAAACGAGAGTGATAATATAATCACAAGATAATTCACGGCTCACAAAGGAGAGAATGCAACATGAAACGCTATAAGGTCACTGTCTACAACAAGGTTGACAAAATCTGGGATGAATACGAAGTCAACGCCATCGACCCGGTGGACGCACGGAATGTGACCGTTCAGCGGCTGATTGACGAAACCGGGCACGGTCTGGACGTCTACGAGCTGACCGATGTTCGAGAGGTAAAAGAGTAAGGGAGGACAAAGCAATGCTGGACAAGAATGGTATCGAGATCAAGACCGGGGACATCGTGAGAATCACCGGCGCATACTTCAAAACCGACAACGCGCTCTATTTCGTGGAGCACAGCGACGGAGACCCCGACTGGTGCGGCAAAGACCATTGCCTGCTGAAGATCAAGCGCAACGGCGAACTGAGCAAGGCCAAAAATGCCGTCTGCTTCTGGCCGATCATGGTCACGGTCAACGGCTACGAGAAGTACACCACCGCAAAGCTGTGGAACAAAGAACATGCACAGATCGAGATCGTCGATGGCATCGACAAGGCCCACATCGCCGAATATTTCCGCAGCCAGTCACAGCAGTGCGACAAGTGGATTGAGCGGTACTCTTGGGACTTTGGCGAGAATAGCCGCTCTGTCAACGACCAGAAGCAGTACAAGGCGTTTTATGATTCCGTCGTGGCAAGATTGGAGGGCTAAATCGTGAAAAAGAAAGTATTGAAGCCTTGCCCTTTCTGCGGGCAGGAGCATACGACCATCACTGAATCTAATACTGAGGGCATTCGGATTAGATGTCCGAAATGCAATATCACATTTACCCGCGATTTTTATGAGCATCGCGGGGAATTGGGCAGGCAACGAACTATTGAAGCGTGGAATACTCGCCCTGAATAACCCCGCCTGACGATGGCTGCATGGCAGCAGCCGAAACGCTCCACCCGGAGCGTCGCGGGAGCCAACCGCAAGAAAGGAGCATCCACATGAAAGCGAAAACCTACATTCTGCAGGCCGGGTTCCTGCCCATCGGTCAGACCGACGTGACAGGCTGGCGCACCTATTCTTTCCACACTGGCCGCGGTGCATACGACAACGCCGTGGCCGCCTACCGCAGCGAGATGAACCACAACAAGAACCCGAATGTCAAGTATCGCATCGTCAGCGCACATGACACCACCCGCAAGGACACCTATGTCCCGGTATTTGGCTTTAAGAGCGCAGCCTGCACCCTGTAATTTGCCGGTAACTTGCCGAAAGGCCCGAAATATCATAATAGGCGGTGAAAGATTGAACTATAAATACATCTGGGCGTGGGAAATCCTCAGAGGAACGACCAGCGCGGACATCGTGCGCGGTATCGTTTCACTTGCCCGGGAAGAAAACGCACCGGCCCGGGCTATCATGCGGCTGCATGATGGCCGCTGGCTGACTCTCGAAGACCTGTCAAACGAAGAACTTGTGCAACAAATCGAGAATGAAGCAAAAAGCATGATATAACGTCAAACCACCACAATCCGATACCCTATCCATACATCTGTCAGAATCTGGTGCTGGTACTGGTGGTACTTAAAGGTTATATCAATTTAATCTAAGAAGGAGAACGTAAAGGTTACGATAAAGGGAGAACCCGCAATGAATGACCTGACCATTTTTCAAAACCCTGACTTTGGCCGAATCCGGGGCCTAAAGATCAGCGGTGAGCCTTGGCTTGTTGGGAAAGATGTCGCAACCGCCCTTGGCTACAAAAACCCGCAAAAAGCAATTCGAGACCATGTCGATGATGAGGACAAGGGGATGAACGAATTATTCACCCCGGGCGGAAAGCAAAATTTGCTCATCATCAACGAAAGCGGCCTGTACAGTCTGATGCTGAAAAGCAAGCTCCCCGGTGCGAAGAAGTTCAAACGGTGGGTGACGTCCGAAGTTCTGCCCAGCATCCGCAAAACTGGAACATACATCACGCCAGCAGCCGCACCCGCAGACGACGCCGTATTTGAAAGGCTCTGGGCCGAATTGGAGCGGAAGCAGAAGTTCAACGGCTACGTCGGGAAGTTCTGCGACTATTTCGGCTGGAGCCGCCGCTATTACCTGTCCGGGATGTACAACCTGATGAAGCGGGCAGGCTGCAACGTCGATGCACTGACCCTGCGGATGCAGGCCGCCACCCACGATTATGCAATGTCCACCGCGCAGGCGGTCATCATGGACGAGCAGGCTTTTAGCTTGTTCTGCAAAATCGCAGAATACGGCATCCAGCGAAACCACATCCCCAAAACCATGGAGGAAGCATTTTTATGAACAACACCCTGACCGCCTTGAACAATTACCTGTTTGAAGAGCTGGAACGCCTGAACGATGATAGCCTGTCCCCGGAGCAGCTGAAGCAGGAGATCGACCGTTCCCGCGCCGTCACGCAGGTGTCGCAGCAAATCGTAAACAATGGCAAGCTGGCTCTGTCCGCTATCCGCTGCGCCAACGAGTGCTTGGCCCCGAATGAAAAGCTGCCGCCCATGCTGGAGGTCGAAACCAATGCCCCGAAAGTATAAGCCGGAGGTACACGCCTTTATAGCTGCCCACGTCGCCGGAACGACCACGCAAGAGTTGGCCCGAATCACAAATGCAGCCTTTGGCACGAACTTCACGGCCGCGTCTATGAAATCCTACAAGGCAAACCACAACTTGAAAAGCGGCACACGCCACGGCGTCGAAAAAGGAAAGGCGACAGATCTTTTCCCGGAAAAAGTCCGCAAGTATATCTTTGCCAACTACAAAGGCACGGGCCACAAAGCGATGTGCGACCAGCTCTTTGAGTATTTCGGCATCCAGTACACACCGGGGCAGATTAAGCAATATTACGCCCGCAACGGCCTGAACAGCGGCCTGACTGGGTATTTCAAGAAAGGCTGCTGCCCCTACAAGCAGCCAAAGGGGACACACGCACAGGGCTGCGAAAAGACGTGGTTTCGCCCCGGCCAGCTCCCGCCCAACACAAAACCAATCGGATATGAGCGCATCACACAGGACGGCTACACCGAAGTTAAAGTTAAAATGCGGCCGAGCCGATCAGACTGCAATGACAACTTTGTGCCGAAGCAGCGGCTGATCTGGGAACAGGCGAATGGCCCGCTGCCACCGGGATATGTCGTCATCTTCAAGGACGGCAACAAGCGAAACTTTGCACTGGACAACCTTGCAGCCGTAACCCGGTATGAGTGCATGGAAATGAACCGTCACGACCTGTTCAGCAGCGACCCACAAGCGACAGAAACCGGAATTCTGCTGGCCCGCCTGCGCACCACCATCTACCAAAAAGAAAAGGAGATCAAAAATGGATAAGCTGATAAACGCCGAGATCACACTGAAATTTACCAACGGTCAGTTGACCATCGCGTCCGCGCCCGACACCATCAAGGGCGAAGGCCTTTTGAAATATCTCGATCTGGCCGAATGTGCCATCATCGGGGCCAACTACAAGAACCTGAACGAAGCGATGGACGTTGCTGCCGAACACGCATCCGCGATCATCGCGGCCACTATGCAGACCGCAGGAGACGAAAAGACCAGCCCGAAGATGGGGGCCATCGTCCACGCCGCGCAGGTTTCGCCCTTTTATCTGCAATGCGTCATCCAGAAGCCGGACGCGCCCGCATCCAAAGGCAAGTTCTTTGCCAAAGAGGGCAACTTGTACGTCGGTGTCGATAACTCCGACGGCAACGCTTGGACAGAAGAGTTTTCCGACCGGCAGCAGCTTTTCCTTTGGTTTGCTGGCGCACCTTGCCACGACGCCCACGGGCAGGCCCTCAACGAGTGATATTCTATCCATAGCCCGCAACACGGCGGGCAAATAAAAACGCGGCACAGAAGCCGCCAGACGCCCACCCGGCGGGCAAAAGCCGGGAGAAAGGACTTTCCCAATGGAAAGCATGATTGACATCCTCTTTGACGAACTTGTTGACAGTGACGCCGCATGGGACACCCAGCATGACAAGGCCACGCAGAACGCGCTGGCTGAACTCTGCGAGAAGTTCGGTATGCCCACCGACCGCGAAGCAAAAATCGGCGAGCTGATCAGTGCCGAAGCTGTGGCACAGGCCCGCGCCGGATTCCGCGCTGGCTTTGTGGCCGCGATGAAGCTCTGCGAGGAGGTCAAGAACAAGGCCGAGTAATCAGCCGCACACCGGGACAAGCTCTGCAACAGTGGGGCTTGCCCTTTGTCTGAAAGGAGATCATAGCCATGCCCAACAAACGTGAAGTAGCTTACAATGCCACGCACGGCCGCTGCGCCTACTGCGGCTGTATCATCAACCCGATGCACTTCTTTCTGAATCAGGCAAAGCCGGGGCAGCAGGTCGCCGCCTGCCCGGACTGCGCCCGCTTCAAAGGCTCCGACGATCTGGAAACATTTCGCGCCCGCCTGCATGACCTACCGGAAGTTTCCATCCAGTCCCGCCTTGCCCTCAAATACCGGGATGCACCTGCCCAGCAGGAGGACGATGCTGTATTGGAATCGAAATACCACCACAACAACAAGGTCACTTTCTATTTTGAGCGACACCCCACCCACCACTACGGCGAGTGATACGGTATCAATACCGTATGGATACATCTGTCAGAATCTGGTACTGGTGGTGGTAAAGATTATATTAAACTTAATCTTAGAAGAAGAAACGTAAAGGTTACTATAAAATAAAGCAGCCGAAAAAACATCGAGAAAAGTTTCCTTTGCTGTTGACTTACTCACAAATAAGAGTGATAATATAGTTACAGAATGAATCACAACTCACAACTGCGAAAGGAGAACACTATGAAAGCACTGAAAGAGCTTATGAACCGCCTGACCGCCGAGGGCCGCGACCTGTCCGAGCTGAAGCGCATGATCGACGATCTGGACGCCGCCGGAACCATGGACGAGATCAACTACTACGAGGGCCAGATCTACGGCGTTCTGGTGGGCCTGTCCATCATGGGTTACATCACCCCGGAGGAAGCCGATGAACTTCAGAACAGCGTTGAGGAAGATGCTGTTATCTAAGCTGCACACCGGGCAGGGGAGCCGCAAAGCCCCCGCAGCCCCGCTTACAGGAGGAAGAACCATGATGACCAATCTTTTCATGCTGGCCGGGTACACCCAGTATCAGGCCCAGTGCATTGCACCGTTCGGCTACGTCGTCGCCGCCGGGATTCTGGTGCAGGCCGTCGCCCCGGCCGTTGACCGCTACATCTACCGCCGCCGCTGGGAAGAAGTCCAGCAGCGGGAAGCGGCAGCGGCAGCAGCCCGCGCCGCTGAACAGCGCAAGGAAGCTCACCGCCGCGAGGTGATGGACTTCCTGCTGAACGAGGCCGCCTGATGGCCTGATTTTTTATGCCCTTATCGCTCACAAATAAGAGTGAAAAACACCAAACCAAAGCAAAAAACGCTCACAAACAAAAAGGAGGTCTGTGAATGGACATCAACACGAAACTGAAAAAGCTGCTGGAAGATTCCGGCCAGCGGCAGGCAGAGGTGGCCCAGAAGTGCGGCTTGACACCTGCCAACCTTAGCCGCGCACTGACCCGCGATCACAATCTGAACCTGTCCACGGCTCTGAGAATCGCCGACGGTATCGGCTTGGAGCTGCGCATCGAGGACGCCAACGGCAACCGCCACCCGGCAGCCGACCCGCAAAAGTTCGCGGAAGCCGCGGCTGATACGTCGCTGAACTGGGACGACGTGGAAGCTATTCTCAGTTCGCTGGGCTTTTATCTTGAATTCGACTGGAGGTAAACCACATGACCGACAAAGAAATCACGGAGCTGAACCTGAAAAGTGCCACCTACTACGGCGCACAGCTCCAGATGAACCACTTCACCGAAGAGCTGGCCGAACTCATTCAGGCCGCCGCCGAGGGCGACCCGCAGCACATCGCCGAGGAAATCGCCGACGTGGAAGTCATGGTCGAGCAGATGGAATATTTGCTTTCTCTCGATACGATCTACATTGAGAGCTGGGCAACGCACATCCTGCTTGCAAACGATATTGAATCCTGCATCTGGCATCTGGCTGCGCCCATCAAGAGCATCAACAAGCTGCGCCGTGTCAATCTGGCGACCGCCGCCGACCCGGATATGTCAAAAAGCGAAGTTCAGATCAAACGGCAAACCGCAAACCACGACCTTGAAACCGACATTGGAGAGCTGGTTTCCTATCTGAACTGGCTGGCCGGACGTTATAGCATCGCTGCCGAGGAAATCCGGGAAATCAAGTCCTACAAGGTGCAACGCACCCGCGACCGCATCGAACTTGAAACCGGCTCCATCTGCAAAAAAGTTGTTGACGACAAGGCGGCTGCACAGGCCCAGGATTTAGCCGACTACTGCAAACAGCAAACAGAGTGTGAACCCGGTCGCTGCATCTTTGCCACGACTGGCGAGGGCTGCATCTTATCTGATTATGTTCGGCCTGAACTTTGGCCCGATGCCATCGCCAAACAGCAGCAGGAGGGGCAGAAGAATGGATAAGCCCGAAAAAATCAAAATCGGCTGCTGTCCGTTCTGCGGTGGCAACATCAAGCGGGCCAACATGAAAGCCTTTTCCCGGCAAAGCCAGATTTACGGCTTCAACCTTGCGCTGGATGGCGTGGACGCCACATGGGGCGCACTGATCTATAACTTTTCCGCAGAGCTGGAATTGAGCGCAGAACAGACCGCAAAGCTCACCACGCTGGGCGAAGAATATGACAAGATGATTCGCTCTTTCCGGGAAGCCGACCTGCCGCCGGAAGAATTTGCCGAATACGTCGTTGCAAAGGCCGAGGAATGCAAGGCACGTCTGAAAGAAAGGTGGGGCTGATTATGGCACTGACAAAATTTGTGAACGTCTACAAATGCCGCCTTTGCGGGGAAATGTTTACCAGCAGCGGCACGAACAGCGAGATTGCAGCATGGAAAGGCACTCTCCATGAGATTATGAAAGCAAGCGGCCTTGATACGCCGTGTTCAACGCCCGAAGTTACGCCGACCATGTTCGAGATGCACAGCTGCAAGAATGGCAGCTACGGCGTGGCAGACTTTCAGGGCACACGAAAGGCGGCCGACAATGATGCAAGCCTGTGAGCAGCTCTCTTTATTCTCCATCGTCCCGCAGGCGGCCCGGACGGCCATCTGCTGCATGGATGGGGAGTGCAAGGCTGCTGCGCCTGCCGAAAGCTGGATGGCTGACCTTGTTCCCGGTGGGGAATATGCGATCAGCATCGCGGGACACACGCTGGTTTTGAAGCCTGTGCCCGGTACGCCTGCCGGCATCCAGCGGGGGCACGAATACTATCACTACACCATCGGCCCGCGCCTGTACGCGGGAACATTCGTCGGGAGGATGCAGCATTGAGAACTCTTGAAGAAATCGACCGCGATCTTGAAATCGCCTACGCCGACATGAGGAACTTTATTCACAGCGGCTTCTCGATCTCCCCGGTGCTGGAAGATGACATCGACGAGCTGCGGGACGAACGTGCCGCTGTGGTCAAGGCCATTCAGGACGCGGGCCTGATGCGATATGAAGTCTGCATCCTGCCGAAGCCGGAAAACACGTCCAGCTATTGTGCCGCGTTCTACAAGATCACGGCCACGAGCCAAAATCAGGCTTTCGAGCATGGCAAAGAAACCTTTATCCGTGGTTTTGCGAACTGCGGCGTCACCGCCGAAAATTTTGACGCTGAATATGACATCGGCGTCACGAGAGGGGAAAAGATCAAATGAAAGCACACGTTTCCAACGGCTGCAAACCCTGCCCGTTTTGTGGCGCACCTGTCACGGTGCGCCTTATGAAGAAAGGCCCCGACTTCATTGCCTGCACCAACAAGCAGGAGTGCGGCGCAATCGTCAGCTTTAACAATATCCCGTGCGACTGTTTCGGTGCATCCCCGGTGGATTACTTCAACAGGAGGGCCAGCGATGAGCAAGTATCTGAATGATCACCCGGACGATGACCGCAAGACCGTGACCGAGGATTGTCCCACCTGCGGCAATAAGGTCACGATGGTCTGGGACGTCGAGCAGAACGGCTACAAGGCCACCTGCCCCTACTGCGGCGGCCGCCTGATGCTCTGCGATGAATGCCAGCATCCAAACGGCGCATATTCCGACGACTGCGATTATGACGCCCTGACCAAAAACTGCCGCTATAACTGTGCTGCCAACTATCAGGAAGCTGAAAAAGCGGTCAAGCTCCTGTCCCAGTTCTGCAAAGGCAGGACGCAGCAGGCGGCACGGCTGAAGCTGCACTCTGCCTGCATCGGCTGCGGCTATGAGCCGCTTTGCTCCAAATGGAGCGGCGCAAACACGCCCATTATGTGGAGCTTCAAGGAGGATGCGAATGGATGATTATATCGAGCGGGAGCCGATTCTGAAAGCGTTCAAAGAAAAGTGCTGCCAAGACTGCCCCGGTGGATACAGTCACCAACAGTGCCACAGTTGGTGCGATGCAGCAAGCGAAATCGAGATGATAGAAAATGCGCCTGCGGTCAACAATACGCTGCAGCAGTGGCAGAATTCCAGGCTGCACCCGCCGACAGAAACGGATGCAGATAGGACGGGCGGCATAATCGTTTGGGCAGCAGCAAGCAGGCACCTTGATGTTACATTCTGGCAGAACGTCGTACTCTACCCCCAAGATCTTCCGTTCTGGATGCCTGCACATGAACCGAGCGAATCAAAGGAGTAAAAAATGAACTCTATTCTCTACATTGACGATAACGGCAAAGCCGAACTCTACGATGATGACTACAACATCACGATCTTTTGCAAGGACGAGCAGGAGCAGCAGCGGGCCATGAAGCGGCTGGAAACTGCCAACCGTATGCGCTGGCATGACGCCAAAACCGACCCGCCGGAGGACAGCCGGGACGTCATCGTGTACCGCGATGGCATCGGCTCTGTGATGGGATTCTTTGACCACGAAATCCACAAAAGGTGGCTGGACGCCAACACCTGCGCATTTCTGGACGACGTCACGCACTGGATGGAAAAGCCGGAAGACCCGGAAAAAACGGAAGAGGGAGATCCTGAATGAAATGCACTTTAGTAAAACCGAATCCTTGTCCATTTTGCGGCGAACAACTGCAACTTGTCACGGAGCTTTCGCCCATTGAAACGACATCCGGGAAGGTCATCTCGGAATTTCGCATGAATTACTACAAGCACACCGAAACGGACAAGTGCCCGCTTGGGTATGGATTCGTGCTTGGCGCATCTCCCGTCGAGGTCAGGAAGTGGAACACCAGAAAGGAGCCGCAGCATGAGGAAGAGAATTGATGCTTATATCCTGCTGGACTTCCTTGAAGGCTGGCGCACAAGGCTTAAAAACGACCGGATCATCGTTCCGAACGTCATTTGGGCCGCAAAAGTCGAGCAGTCCATCAAAGACCTGTCCAGAATCATTGACTTTGTGAAAGCTCACTCCAAAACCTACGACAATGACAAGGAACGGCCGACAGAAATCAACGAACAGACCATTGAAGCAGTTCGGGACTATATGCTGGACGACCTCAAAAAATACGATGCCGCCAGCGTCAAATACCAGTGGATGAAGCGCACTGGCGAAACGGTCACAATGGAAGTCAGCATCGAAAAGCCTGAACAGGAGGGCAGCCATGAAGAAGCAGCGGGCGATTGACGCCATTGCCCTGTATGAGCAAATTTCGGCCGAGGTCGGCTCCATGTTAAAGCAGCCGCCGGGAATCATCGTATCGAAGCTCATGGCGATGGTTTTGCAGGCTCCGACCATTTTCCAGCAGCCTGACCCTTGGACGAACGTCGAAGATGGGATGCCGACCGTTCCGGGCGACATCAACGGCCACGGCGAAATCACCGTCGCCGTCATGTTTAAGACCGAGCAGCGAGTACACACGATGATTTATGAGCGGGCCATCGTCCGCAGCAAAACCGTATACCGCTGGAAATGGCCATGGGATTTAATCTACCGCGACGGCGGTATCATCCGCTGGGCATACCTGCCGCAGCCGCCCCAAAAACAGGAGGACGCCATCAATGGAGCAACTGAACCGCAATGCTGAACACTATGCAGACCCCACACCAGCAGCGGCCTTGAAAAACATCTACGCCAAAGAGGAAGCCGACCGCCTGCATAAGATCAGTGCCATGATGGCAACGCTCAAACAGGCCGCCGATCTTGCAGGGCTGGAAGTCGTGGGCCGCGTCGTTTTCAGGGACAAGTCCACCGGAAAGGAGTACCGCTGATGAACCGCATCCAGACCGTTATTGTGACCGCTCTGCTGGCCGGGGCTGTTCCGCTGGCCGTACAGGGCAACATCCTGAACCACCGTATCAATGAGCTGGAAACCTATTACACCATCTATGCCAGCCGCTTTGAAAACTGGTCGAACCGGGCCTTGCAGGACGAGCAGATCATCGAGAACTTGCAGCAGGTCAGCACCACCGTCCAGCAGCCCGCGCCGGAAAATGGCCTGCCCGCCGGGATGGTCGCCGAATACGTCGGCGAGTACACCTGCACCGCCTACTGTACCGAAAAGCGGCCGCACATCTGCGGCACTGGTACAGGCATCACCGCCAGCGGCGCACCCATCACGGCAGACCTGACCGTGGCCGCAGATCAAAGTCTGCTGCCGTTCGGCACCGTGATCTACATCGAGGACGTCGGCGTCCGCGTCGTGCAGGACAAAGGTTCTGGCGTACAAGGCCACCACCTTGACGTGGCCGTATCTGGCAGCCACGACGACGCTCTGCACTGGGCAGGCTACGGAACGCACAAGGTCTGGATTTTGAAAGGGGAGTAAAGCCTTGATACATGAAATCGGAATCAGCCTTACAGCAACGACGTTCGACCTGTCCAAACCCTTGGCCGCGATGGCCGAACGTGCAAAGCAGGACGGCTTTGAATTTTACTATACCCGGCACATCGCCGAGGATGTTTTTGAGCTGGAGCTGCGCCGGGACTACATCGGCGTCAAAACCAAAGTGTCCGCTGAATACCTGCAAAAGTACATCCCGCACAGTTGCTTAGAGGGCTTTTTGATGGGCGAGTATGACCGCCTGTCCTATATGCTGGGAGCTGTCACCGGCTGCAACAATGCCCCGGAGGACTTGAAATGACCTACAAAGAATTTTTGGAAAACAAGATCGACATCGCGCCGCTGTCCGGCATCGAAATTGACCCGTCGGAAATCAACCCGGTATTGAAGCCCCACCAGCGCACCAGCGTTTTGTGGGCCTTGCGCGGGGGCCGCCGGGGTATCTTTGCCCGGTTTGGCCTTGGCAAGACCGCGATGCAACTCGAATGGTGCAACCAGCTCCAAAAGCACGAGGGCGGGCAAACCCTGATCGTGATGCCGCTGAACGTCATGCCTGAATTTCGAGCCGACGCGGTAAACCTGCTGGGGATGACCGAGCCGCCCTACTGCCGCACGATGACCGAAGTCAAGGCCAGCGACGCGCCGATCATCCTCACCAACTACGAGCGCGTCCGCGATGGCGACATCGACCCGCACTACTTTACAGCTGTTTCGCTGGACGAAGCGGCCACCCTGCGCAGTTTCGGAAGCAAGACCTACCAGGAGTTCATGTTGAAATTTAAGGGCGTCCGCTACAAGCTCACCAACACGGCCACGCCCAGCCCCAACCGCTACAAGGAACTGATACACTATGCAGGCTTCCTTGAAGTCATGGACACCGGGCAGGCGTTGACACGTTTCTTTAAGCGCGACAGCACAAAGGCAAACAACTTGACGCTTTACCCGGGCCGCGAAAAAGAGTTCTGGATTTGGTGTGCATCGTGGGGCCTGTTCCTGCAAAAGCCCTCTGATCTGGGCTTTTCCGATGCAGGGTACAGACTACCGCCTATGAACATCCGCTATCACAAGCTGCCCAGCATCGAGCGGCCAGACGAATTTGACCCGGACGGCCAAATGAAGCTGGGCCATGATGCCGCAATGGGCTTGACCGACGCCGCAAGGGAAAAGCGCGACAGCATCCAGATCAGAGCCGCCGAGTGCGCCGCCATCGTCAACGAAAGCCCGGATGAACACTTTGTCATCTGGCATGACCTCGAAGATGAGCGCAAAGCTCTGAAAAAGGCCATCCCGGAGATGGTGGACATCTACGGCAGCATGGAGCTTGAAACCCGCGAAAAGCGCGTGATGGATTTTGCACAGGGCCGCACCCGGCTGTTCGGCACAAAAAAGAGCCTGTCCGGCTCCGGCTGCAATTTCCAGCGTTTTTGTCACCGGGCAATTTTTATGGGTATCGACTATGAATTTAACGATTTCATTCAGGCCGTGCATAGAATCTACCGCTTTTTGCAGGACAAGCCGGTTGTGATTGACATCCTGTACATGGACACGGAAAGTGAAATCCTGCTGGCCCTGCAACGCAAGTGGCGGCAGTACGACGAACTGAGCAGAAAAATGGAAGAGATCATCAAGGAGTACGGCCTTGGCAGCCTTGCACTTGAATCCCTCAAACGAACGATAGGATGTGAGCGCGTGGAAATCACAGGGAAAAGCTATACCGCCATCAACAACGACTGCGTCGAAGAAATCAAGAACTGGCCCACCGACAGCATCGACCTATATGTGACCAGCATCCCATTTGGCAATCATTACGAATACAGCCCATCTTACAATGATTTCGGCCATAACCCCGACGACAACGCCTTTTTTGAGCAGATGGACTATTTGACGCCGGAGCTGCTGCGCACCCTCAAACCGGGCCGCGTCGCTGCAATCCACGTCAAGGATCGCGTTCAGTTCGGCAACGTCACCGGCATGGGTATGCCCACGATTGAGCCTTTTCACGCCGATTGTATCTCCCACTTCATCAAACACGGTTTTGCCTATTTCGGCATGATTACCGTTGTGACAGACGTCGTGCGGGAAAACAATCAAACTTACAGATTGGGCTGGACGGAGCAGTGCAAAGATGGCACCAAAATGGGCGTAGGCTGCCCGGAGTACATTTTGCTTTTCCGCAAGTTGCCAACCGACCACAGCAAAGGCTATGCCGACGTCCGCGTCGCCAAAAGCAAGGAAGAATACACCCGCGCACAATGGCAGCTGGACGCACACGCATTTTGGCGCAGCAGCGGCGACCGTCCTTTTGGCCGCGAAGATCTCGAAAAGGTTCCGACCTCGAAGCTGCAAAGCCTGTACCGCAAATTCAGCCGCGAGAACGTCTACTCCTACGACGAGCACGTCAAGCTGGCCGAAAGTCTGGACAAGGACGGTCGCCTGCCGTCCACGTTTATGGTCGTCGCCCCGGGCAGCTGGGATATGACCGTCTGGGACGACATCAACCGTATGAAAACCCTGAACACCAGCCAGAGCCAGCGGCGCCAGCAGATGCACGTCTGCCCCTTGCAGATCGACATCGTGGAGCGGCTTATCAACCGCTACTCCAACCCCGGCGATCTTGTAGCTGACCCCTTTGCTGGACTTTTCACCGTGCCGTATGAAGCGGTCAAGATGGGCCGCAAGGGAAAAGGCGTCGAGCTGAACCCGGACTATTTCCGCGATGGTGTCGGCTACCTCGAAGCAGCAGACGCCCAGCAAAACGCGCCGACTCTCTTTGACCTGCTGGAAAGCATGGAAGGAGCCTGACCATGAGCGAAAAAATGTCAACCGAGCGGGCCGCCGAAATCCTTGACCCGAAGCACCGGGAAGGCTATGAGAGCCTTGCTATTGTCGAGGAAGCCTGTCAAATGGGCAGGGATGCTCTGCTGCTGCGAATCCCGCGCAGCCCTTACAAAAAGGGCTTTGCTTGTCCGAACTGCGGTTCCAGCGACTACCTGTACGGCTACTTCGACAAACCGAACAAGTGCTGCGGCAACTGCGGGCGGGCCATTTTGTGGGAGGATGAAATATGAACGACAAGAAAGAATCCAGGCTCTGCCCATTTCGGCCATTGCGCTGGGACATCCTGCATGGCCTACAAAAACGGCCGTTGCCTGCGGCTGGAAAAATCAGAAGAGCTGTGATATAATATCCCCATCAAGCAAAACAGCACGAAAAGCCTGCAACGACGCTTCTTTAATTTTTGGCGCAGACGAATTACAGAATCGCTCACATTTGTGAGTATTTGGTTTGCTCCCGTTATCATACGGGATGCGATGCTGATCCTGTGATCCCTCAGCACCCGCTCTCCCAAAAACCCAAAACACTGCCGAATCCGTTTCGGCAGCTCGGTATCCACCACTTCTGAACCTGCCGCCTGCCCGGCGGCACAAGGCTGTACGGCTGTTTTCCGTACACAGAAAGGAAAAAACTTATGCCTTCTTTGACCACTTTTAAGCTGCTCAAGCAGGAGCACAACGCCCGGCGGGGTGAGTTCAAGACCGTGCACGGCACGGTGCAGACCCCTGCCTTCCAGAATGTTGCCACCGCCGGTGCCATCAAGGGCGGCCTGTCCGCGCAGGATCTGCAGCAGATCGGCACCCAGGTAATGCTCTGCAACACCTACCACCTGCATCTGCGCCCCGGTGATCAGCTGGTAGCCGATATGGGCGGCCTGCACAAGTTTACCCGCTGGAACGGCCCCATCCTGACCGACAGCGGCGGATTCCAGGTGTTCAGCCTGTCCAAGCTGCGTAAGATCACGGAAGAAGGCGTGACCTTTGCTTCCCATCTGGACGGCCACCGCATCTTTATGGGCCCTGAGGAGAGTATGCAGATCCAGGCAAACCTGGGCTCCACCATCGCAATGGCCTTTGATGAGTGTGTGGAGAATCCTGCCCAGCATGCGTACTCCAAAGCCAGCTGTGAGCGCACCACCCGCTGGCTCAAGCGCTGCAAGGCTGAGATGGCCCGCCTGAAGCAGGAGGGCAAGGCCACCAACCCTGACCAGCTGCTGTTCGGCATCAATCAGGGCTGCACCTTTGCTGACCTGCGTGTAGAGCACATGAAGCAGATCGCGGAGCTGGAGCTGGACGGCTACGCCATCGGCGGTCTGGCCGTGGGTGAGCCTGCTGAGGTGATGTACGAGATGATCAGCGAGGTAGAGCCTTATATGCCCAAGGATAAGATTCGCTATCTGATGGGTGTCGGCACCCCTGGCAACATGATCGAGGCTGTTTCCCGCGGCGTGGATCTGTTTGACTGCGTCATGCCCAGCCGCAATGCCCGCCATGGACACCTGAACACCTGGGGCGGCATCATCAATATCAAGAACGCAAAGTATGAGCGTGACGAGCGCCCCATTGACCCCACCTGTGGCTGCCCGGCCTGCCGGAACTACTCCCGTGCCTATATCCGCCACCTGTTCAAGGCAGAGGAGCTGCTGGGCATGCGTCTGGCCGTTATGCACAACCTGTGGTTCTACAACCACCTGATGGAGCGTATCCGCGATGAGTTGGACGCAGGCACCTTTACCGCCTTCCATGACCGTTATGTCAAGCTGCTGGATACAAGAATTTGAGCTTTTTCATGCTTTTCCCTTGCAAGAGGGAGCAGAAGCGGTTATAATGAGTTTATCTGAATTTTGAGAGGAGACTTTGTCCCATGCAATTTCTGACTACTACCACTGAAAGCTATATCAGCCTGTTCTTCACCTTGGCTCTGATGCTGGTCCTGCTCTACTTTATGATCTATCGTCCCCAGAAGAAGCAGGAGAAGAAGGATGCTGCCATGCGTGCAGCTCTGGAGATCGGTGATCAGGTCGTGACCATCGGCGGTATTGTTGGCCGTGTGGTCGCCATCAAGGATGACACCTTTGTTCTGGAGACCGGTTCCGACCGTGTGAAGATCCGCTTCACCAAGAATGCGATCAGCTCTGTTGAGAAGCTGAACATGGACAATGCTCCTGCCAACGCAAAGAAGTAATCTCTAAAAGCAAGGTCTTTTTTACCCGCCCCTCTGCATACAGTAGTGCAGGGAGGCGGGTTTTTATGTTGGAACAGAAGAAGTTACCCATCCTGGAAGCACTGGCTGCATTCGGCATTGGTGGGATATTCACCGCCGCCTGCATGGCCGGGCTGGCCTACCTGATGGCAAACCAGAGCCTTGCGCAGAGCACGGCCTGGCCCATGGTCAGTGCCATTGTCTGTGCCGGGAGCTTTTGCAGCGGCTGGCTCATGGCTTTTTTCTATCACAGCAGAGGTCTTATCTGCGGTGCTATACAGGGCGGGCTGTTTGTTCTGCTTCTGCTGGGGTTCGGCCTTTCGGAGGGCATTGAACCAACGGAAATGCAGCTGGCCCGCTTTGCACTGGTGTTTGTCTTTGGCTGTCTGGGCGGGGTGTTCAGCATCCTGCGTACAGAACGGCACCGGCATTGAGAATTTACAGCAGAAAAACAGGAGGACAGGGAAGTATGTGGGTCTATCAGGAAACACCGGAAACCGCAGCGGCAAAGGCACTGCCCGAAGCGATCCTGCCGACAGCACAGGAAGAGCCGTTAAAACAGAAGAACCGTGGAGTTCTTCCTGAGACAGCGCAGGAAGAAAGACGATCCATCCCGGCGGCGTTCTCTGAGAGTCGCGGAAATACACCGGAGAGAGCCGCTGCACGCCGCAGCAAGCCGAGTGAGGGGATTGCCCTTCTGGCGGCGGCGTACCTTCTGGGGACCTTTCTGGCGGGTGTGGCGGCAGCGCGTTGCGTGGCAGGCGATGCCGAAACGCTTTCTTATTACCTGAACTGCTGGCAGAACCTGTTTTCCGTGCAGGATGCCGCCGGAGCAGTGCGCCTGTTCCGAACGGAATTTCTCACTGTGGCAGGTGCGCTGACGGCAGTGCTGTTCCTGGGGCTTTCTGCCCTTGGGCCGCTGCCCATCTTCCTTTTTACGATGCTGTATGGGACAGGTTCCGGATTGCTTTCGTCCGGATTGCTTTCAGATTTGAACCCACGGACAACATTTGTGCTGCTCTGCGTCTGCGGTATCCCTGCATCCCTTGCGGCCGGAACGTTGTGCACGTTCGGCGCATCCGCACTGCAGGTAAGCGGAAGGCTCTGTTCAGCCGCCTTCGGGCGTGGAGGACAGGCCCCCAGCACAGGCTCGCTTTTGGGTCAGTTTGCCCGGATGCTGTTTCTGCTCCTGCCGCTTTGCGGTGCGGCAGTGGGGATGCTGTATCTGGCAGGGCAGGCAAAACTTATTTGAGCTGAAAAAAATCTCTGGCAAAAGAGTTTGTGAAGCTTACGATAAGAATTGAATAGGGCAAATCATTACGAAATGGCTTTCTGCAAAGTTCCGGAATTGTTTTTGCGTAGGGAGTACTTGACAGGTATTCTCTTTTATGCTAAACTATCTATCGTTGCAGAACGCGTGCTACTGTGGCTCAGCTGGTAGAGCAGCTCACTCGTAATGAGCAGGTCGCCTGTTCGAATCAGGTCAGTAGCTCCAAAAGTCCTATGAATCTACGATGAATTTCGTCTGGTTTATAGGACTTTTTTGTTATTCTGTTTCTGTACAAAAAAGATTCTTGCATCGTTTTTGCATCTGTCATCTGTAATGTGATTGTTTGCAGATTTCAGAGAATATGGTACAATAAAGCCAATCATTTTGAGGAAGGAGCTGAACACAGCGCAGAATGTACACGAACCATATCAACCCCGTTGCGCAGAAAAATCAGGATGCATTTTGCACGGCACTGTTTCAGCTTTTAATGAAAAAGCCGCTTGAAAAGATCTCCGTTACAGAGCTGTGTCACATGGCAGATCTCGACCGAACCACCTTTTACCGCAGCTTTGAATCCAAGGACGACGTGCTGGATTATTATCTCGACCGGCAGATGACCCTGCTTGCGGGGCAGTTGCCTGCATACAGTACCCTGGAAAAAAACCTGACTGCGCTGTTCCGCTGGACGTATGCGGAGCGAAAGAATCTTTGTATCCTGATGGATTGCCATCTGACCAGCTTTTTCAGCGATGCGTTGAGTGAGAAGATCATTCTTGTTCTGATCTCCAATATCGAATTCGGGGACGCAAGACAATTTGTGCCATGGCCCGTTTCATTGCCGGGCGAAAACCGATACTTCCGGAACTCGTTCATCGGTGCCTATATGGGTTTTTTCAACAGCTGGCGCTATGGAAACTTTGCAGAACGACCAGAGGATCTGGCCAAATGTATGGCTTCGTTCTATCTTCACTGAGGAGGGTGAAACGGGATGGCGGACTTGCGGAAAGAGGAGTTGTTCCCAGCGGATGCATTTGGTTTGTTCTACCTGCAGACCACACGCATCCCCGGCGGGTGGCACCGCCATGCAGAGTATGAGATCTTCTACCACATCAGCGGCCCCATCGTCTTTGAAGTCGCGTCACCAGATGCATAGAAAAATCCCCTCAGAGATTTCTGACAGCACTGTCAGAGCTCTGAGGGGATTTTGCGTGTCAAGAAACGGAGATCAGATCTCGACCATTCCGTTTTCGTCCTTCGGAATAGGGAGTACGATCAGGAGGTCAACCAGAGCAAATGCAAGGCCGAGACCGGTCCAGCCGACAAGCAGGTAGAGGATAAATCCTGCTGCTCTGTTTTTCGCTGCCAAGAAATCGAAGTCAAAGATGGACATTTTGCACAGTTTTTCTCCCTTTTTCACCCCACAAGATTGGTTTGATGCACCTTGTTTTATGATATGCAACAAAACGACAAAATCTGTTGCACAATGTGCTAAAAAAACCGAAAAAGATTTGTGCGGCTTTTTTTTAACAATTGTGATATATTAGTTATAGTAAGGCTTGTATCCTACACAAAAAAGGAGATTTTTATGAAGGATATTTATATTTCCGGCTTTGCCGATGAGATCAGCTCTTCTTTTGATGAGCAGCTCAAGACAGTCCGTGAGCTTGGAATGCAGTACATCAGCCTGCGCAGTGCAGATAAAAAAGGAATCGCTGACTTTACCGTTGAGGAAGTCAAGACCGATCTGCTGCCCCGCCTGCAGGCCGCTGGTGTTGGCGTTTCCAGCCTGGGCAGTCCCATTGGCAAGGTCAAGATCGATGATGAAGAGGGCTTTGAAAAGCAGTGTGCTCAGCTGGAAACGCTGTGCGAGATCGCTAAGGTCCTGAATTGCAAGTACATCCGCATGTTCAGCTTCTTTATGCCGGAAGGCAAGGATCCTGCCGACTATCGTGACGCTGTCATCGAGAAGCTGCGCAAGTTCATTGCCATTGCTGAGAAGCACGACGTGATCCTGATGCACGAAAACGAGAAGGATATCTATGGTGATGTTCTTTCCCGCTGTGTTGACCTGATGCAGACGCTGAACAGCGCACACTTCAAGTCCGCATTCGATTTTGCAAACTTTGTACAGTGCGGCGAGGATACCGCCAAATGCTGGGATGCTCTCCGCCCGTACATTGTATATATCCACATCAAGGATGCCGTTTCTACCGACAAGGAGAATGTGCTCTGCGGTACCGGCGAGGGAAAGATTCCCGAGCTGCTGCACAAGGCCATCGTGGAAGAAGGTTATACCGGCTTCCTGACCCTGGAGCCGCATCTGGTGCTGTTTGACAGCCTGCAGAGCCTTGAGACCACGGATGCAAAGAACATCATCCGTGAGAACAAGTATAAAAACGGTGCTGAAGGTTACGCCGCACAGTATCACGCACTGTGCGATATTCTGGCAAAATTCTAACGTAACAGAAAAAAGGAGAAAATTCAAATGGAAAAGACTGAAGGAAAGATTCGTTATGGCCTGATCGGTATCGGTGCTCAGGGCGGCAGCTACGCTCGCTTCCTGACCAACGCTCCCGCTCCGTTCCCCGGCATGGTCTGCGCACCGTGCCCCGACAACTGCGCACTGGGCGCTCTGTGTGATATCGACCCCGAGAAGGAGAAGATGTGCAAGGAGCAGTACCCCGATGTGCCCTTCTTCAAGGATTGGAAGGATATGATCGCCAGCGGCACTGTTGATGCCATCATCACCACCGTTCCTCACTACCTGCACCACGAGATCTCCATCTACGCTATGGAGCATGGCATGAACGTTCTGTGCGAGAAGCCCGCCGGTGTCCGCAGCAAGGATGTTCAGAAGATGATCGCCTGCGCTAAGGCTCATCCCGAGGTTTCCTTCGGCATCATGTTCAACCAGCGTACCAACAAGCTGTATCAGAAGATCAAGGAAATCGTTGCCAGCGGTGAGCTGGGCGAGATCCGCCGCTCTCAGTGGATGATCAACTCCTGGTGGCGTCCTGACAGCTACTACCAGCAGAGCGCATGGCGTGCTACCTGGGGCGGCGAAGGCGGCGGTGTCCTGGTCAACCAGGCTCCCCATCAGCTCGACCTGTGGCAGTGGATCTGCGGCATCCCCGTGAAGGTCTTCTCCAAGAACATCAACGGCTGCCATCGTAACATCGGCGTTGAGAACGACGTGACCATGCTGGTCGAGTTCGCTAACGGCGCTACCGGCACCTTCACCACCTGCACCCACGATGCCATCGGCACCGATCGTCTGGAGATCGACCTGGACGGCGGCAAGATCGTTGTTGACAACAGCAAGACCGCTCATGTCTACCACTACATCGATAAGGAAGGCAACCCCTGCACTGAGGATTACCTGAACGAGCACATGAACATGATGGAAGTTGCCATGCTGACCAGCGGCAACGGTGCAGGCTCCAAGCTGTACACCGAAGAGACCTTTGAGAACAACGATGGCTGGGGCTTCCAGCACACCACCGTTATGCAGAACTTTGCTGCTCACATCCTGACCGGCAGCCCGCTGCTGGCTCCCGGCGAGGACGGCATCAACGGTGTCAACCTGGCAAACAGCAGCCAGCTGTCTGCATGGACCGGCCGCGAGGTCTCCAACCCCTGCGATCCCGAGGAGTATGCTGCTGAGCTGAACAAGCTGATCGAGGCTGAGGGCAAGTTCCCTGTCCGCGAGTAATCAGTATCCCTGAAAAAAGCAATGCCTGTTCCAGGCTTACAAGGAGTTGCGTTTCCATGAAAAGAGCTGCGATCATTGGCTGCGGCACCATCTTTCAGGTTCATCTGCCCATCATTGTGGCAAATCCTGAGATCGAACTGTGTGCCGTGTGCGATAATAATCCCGCTGTGCAGGAAAAGCTGCCTGCTGCAGCAAAGGCCGTGCCGTTCTATACGGACTATGAGGAGCTTCTGGAAAAGGAGCATCCCGATGTGGTACATCTCTGCCTGCCGCATTACCTGCATGTGCCCGTGTCGGAGTATTTTGCTTCCCACGGTGTGAATGTCTTCTGCGAGAAGCCGGTGGGTCTGAACACCGCACAGGCCAAGGAGTTCGTGGAATTTGAGGCTGCGCATCCTGAGGTCAAGATCGGCATCTGCCTGCAGAATCGTCTGAACCGCACCACCGTTGAACTGAAAAAGATCATCGATGGCGGCGAATATGGCAAGGTCATCGGCTGCCGCGGCTTTGTGCCCTGGTTCCGCGGCAAGGCTTACTATGACGAACAGCCCTGGCGCGGCCAGCTGGAAACTGCTGGCGGCGGCTGCATGATCAACCAGAGTGTTCACACGCTGGATCTGCTGTATTATCTGTGCGGCGACATCGATGCCATCCATGGCTCGGTGAATCAGCTGGCAGATTACGGCATTGAGGTCGAGGACACCGTGGCTGCCCGCCTGCACTTTGCCAATGGTGCAAACGGTGTTTTCTTTGCCACCAACTGTGATTACACCAACGAGAGCGTCCAGATCAAGGTTGCCTGTGAAAAGGCTTCCTTCCTGATCGAGGATGATGCCCTGTTCCGGATTGATGCAGATGGCGTGCGCACCAGGCTGTGCGAGAATGAGAAGCTGCCCGGTGCCAAGTTCTATTTTGGCGCTTCTCATGGCATCCTGATCAACAAGTTCTACCGCGCCATCGAGAATAACACAGACGATTACATCCATGTAAGAGATGCGGAAATGAGCATCCGGCTGATCGATGCCATCCATGCAAGCAGCAAGGCTGGCCATCCCGTTGCTCCGTGACCGCAAAACACAGATAGAAGGAGAAATGAACCATGGCAAACAAAGGTTTGATCGGTGTTCAGATGAGCACCATTGCCCCCGCTAAGATGCCTCACTTTGACGCATACGAGAGCATGGGCAAGCTGGCCGATATCGGCTATCACTGCGTTGAGATCTCTCAGGTCCCCATGACCGCTGAGAACGTTGCAGGCTTCCGCAAGGCTATCGACGAGCTGGGCCTGAATGTCTCTTCCTGCACCGCATCCACCTCTCCCATGCTGCCCGGTATGCCCGGCGAGTTCCTGTGCAATCCCGACGACTATAAGAAGATCGTTGAGGACTGCCGTAAGCTGGACTGCGATATGCTGCGCATCGGCATGCTGCCCATGACCTGCATGGGCAACTACCAGAAGGCTGTGGATTTCGCCAAGGAAGCAAATGAGTATGCTCTGAAGCTGAAGGAAGACGGCATTGACCTGTACTACCACAACCATCACGTAGAGTTCGTTCGTTACGACGGCGAGTTCCTGCTGGACATCATCCGCGCAAATGCTCCTGCTCTGGGCTTTGAGCTGGACAGCCACTGGATCCACCGCGGTGGCCAGGACCCTGTTAAGTTCATCAAGAAGTATGCCGGCAGCATCCGTCTGGTCCACCTGAAGGATTACCGCATCGGTGAGATGCCCATCCCTGAGGGCGGCGTGGACTTCACCAGCAAGGAAGGCATGATGAAGTTCATGAGCAACTTCACCAACATTGTGCAGTTTGCTGAGGTTGGCGAAGGCACTCTGGATATGCCCGCTATCATCCAGGCTGGCCTGGAGGGCGGCGGCGAGTACTTCCTGGTGGAGCAGGATGACTGCTATGGCCGTGATCCGTTCGATAGCCTGAAGATCAGCCACGACAACCTGGTCAAGATGGGCTTCGGCGACTGGTTCTAATTGAAAAGTTTCTGAGGAGTCGTTTTTTTACGATCCGATAAATGAAATCGATGCTGTTTTGCAGAAGTGCAGAGCAGCATCGATTTTTTATGTTTCAGGGTTCTGCTTTGTAACACGCTCCAAAATGTTGAAAATATTTTGTGCAAGTTTCACAGTTTTCTATTTGAGCCTTTGGTGGTACAATAGATGTGGAAATTCATAAACCGCTGGAGGAGCTACATGGCCGAAAAAAGTATTGAGTTGGATAGTGTGGAGATCGCCGCTGCCATCTTTGGCAACTGTGACCGCAACATTCGTCTATTGGAAAAGGAGTTCTCTGTCACGGCAGTCTGCCGGGGTACGATGCTTCGCCTCTCTGGCGAGGAGGCCAACGTGGCCGCTGCTGTGCGTGCCGTGGAGGGGATGCTGCTCCTGATCGAAAACCACACGCCGCTGGAGGATCAAACGGTGCGCTACTGCCTGAGCCTTGCTCACGACGGAAAGGAGCAGCGTGTCCGGGAGCTGACGGAGGATTTTGTCACGGTCACGGTCAAGGGCCGTCCCATCCGCCCCAAGACACTGGGACAGAAGGAATATCTGAATGCTATCCGCAAGAATGCTGTGACCTTTGGCGTGGGTCCCGCCGGTACCGGCAAGACCTACCTGGCCGTTGCGATGGCGGTCAAAGCGTTCAAGGCCAAGGATGTTTCCCGCATTGTGCTGACCCGCCCCGCCGTGGAAGCAGGCGAGAAGCTGGGCTTTTTGCCCGGTGACCTGCAGCAGAAGGTAGACCCTTACCTGCGCCCTCTCTACGATGGCCTGTTCGATATGCTGGGCGCTGAGACCTATGAGCGCCTGGTGGAAAAGCAGATCATTGAGGTTGCTCCGCTGGCATATATGCGCGGACGCACGCTGGATGATTCCTTTATCATCCTGGATGAGGCGCAGAACACTACACCGGAGCAGATGAAGATGTTTCTGACCCGTATGGGTGTAGGTTCCAAGGTGGTTGTGACCGGCGATGTGACCCAGATCGATCTGCCGGACCGTACCCGCAGCGGCCTTGTGGATGCGCTGCACATTCTCAAGAACGTGGATGGCATTGCACAGTGCTATTTTACGGAGAAGGATGTTGTCCGCCATCGTCTGGTGCAGGAGATTATCAAGGCCTACGAAGCGGCTGCGCACCCGGCCAAGCGTTGAAACCGACGCGGAAAGCTGCAATTGCAGCATAAAATGAAGGGAGAGGAATGTTATGTCCAATAAAGTTTTGATCACCAATTCACAGAAAGCCGTAAAAGTGCCTTCGGGCCTGCGGATTCTGATCCGCCGCGCCTGCAATGCTGTGCTGGAATATGAGCACTTCGATGAGCCCGCTGAGATCAGCGTGACTTTTGTGGATAACGCTGCCATTGCAGAGCTGAACAATCAGTACCGCAACAAGCCGATGCCCACCGATGTGTTGAGCTTTCCTCTGGGAGAAAACGGCGTTTACGACGTGGATGAGAACAACGGCTGCAAGATGCTGGGGGATATCGTCATCAGCATGGAACGTGCTCAGGAGCAGGCAACGCTCTACGGCCATCCGCTGCAGCGTGAGGTCGCTTTCCTGACCGTTCATTCCATGCTGCATCTGCTGGGCTACGACCATGAGAACGGTGGTCTGGAAGCCATGCGGATGCGCGAAAAGGAAGAGGCTGTGCTGACCCAGCTTGGCCTGCCCCGCACCGTCAGCTATACGGAATGATCAAAGATATCGGCAAAGGATAGGAGTTCTATTTTGAAAAACGCAGCACCCATGCAGCAGCATTACGATACCTCATCTGTGTTCGTGGCGGTCATCGGCCGCCCGAACGTGGGCAAATCCAGCCTGACTAATCGTCTGGTGGGGGAGAAGGTGGCCATTGTCACCTCCAAACCCCAGACGACCCGCACCCGCATCACCGGCGTTGTGACCCGCGGCCCTCTGCAGTATGTTTTGCTGGACACCCCGGGCGTGCATAAGGCCCACAATAAGCTTGGCAAGCGGATGGACAAGACGGCCAGCGATTCCATCGCGGATGTGGATGTCTCCATGATGCTGTTTGAGCCTTATGGTGCCCTGAATGAGCCGGAAATGGTTCTGGTGGACGCTCTGCGCAGCAGCGGCGGCCCGGCCATTGCAGTCATCAATAAGACCGATCTTGTCAAGGAGCCTGCTGATCTGGAAGCCCGCAAGGCTGAGCTCAAGGAGCTGGGTGTGTTTGATGCCATTTACACCGTAAGCGTCCGGGCAGACGACCACTGTGAGGAGCTGTTCGATGCCCTGAGCCAGTACGCTGTGGAGGGCCCGCACTACTTTGACGATGATGCCTACACCGATATGCCGGAAAAGGAATTGGTGGCGGAGGTCATCCGTGAAAAGGCACTGCTGTATATGCGGGATGAGATCCCGCACGGCATTGCAGTCGTGGTGGAGCGCTTCAAGGAGCGCCCTGGTACAGATCTGGTGGATATCGATGTAAATATCTACTGCGAGCGCGAGAGCCATAAGGGCATGGTCATTGGCAAGGGCGGTGCGATGCTGAAAAAGATTGCCAGCTCTGCCCGTGCGGACTGTGAGGAGTTTCTGGGTTGCCGGGTCAACCTGCAGTGCTGGGTCAAGGTCAAAGCAGATTGGCGGGACAATGAGTTTCTGTTGAACAACTTTGGCTTCAAACAGAACCCGAATAATCGTTGATTTTTCTCTTTACATTGCCCGGGACACTGCTCGGGCAGGGAGAATATGCAGATGGATACGATCGTAACACCTGGGCTTGTGTTAAAAGAGACCCGGTACAAGGAATCTGACCGGATTCTGACCATTCTTACACCGGAGCTGGGGGTCATTTCGGCCTCAGCACAGAGCAGCCTGCGGCTGAAGAACAAATTATTCAGCGCCTGCGGGCTTTTTTGCTACTCTGAATTTGTACTGCTGCCAGGCCGGAATATGTACACCATCCGAGAAGCGGAAGTGCGCAACGTATTTCACGGCATTTCCTCCACCATCGAGGGGATGAGCCTTGCCATGTATCTTGCCGAGATGGCGGCGGCGCTTTCTCCTACGGGGGAGGAAGCTGCCAAGGAACTGCGCCTGCTGCTGAACTGCCTGTATATGATCAGCGAGGGTAAAACCGACCTGCATGTGGTCAAGGCTGTGTTTGAGCTGCGCACCATGAGCGAGTGCGGCTTTCTGCCGCAGCTGGTCTGCTGCAAGATCTGTGAAAAATACGATGGCCCCGCGTTTTATCTTGACCCGCAAGAGGGCATTCTGCTCTGTGAGGACTGTGCGAAAAAGGCGGGCAAAACCTGCAATCTGGACATGGGTGCCTTGTATGCCCTGCGTCATATCTGCCTTGTAGAAGATAAGAAAATATTTGCATTCAAAATCTCGGTCGGCAGTCTGGCAAAGCTGTCTGCTGTGGCAGAGCGCTACGCTTTGACCCACCTGGACAAACCGCTGAAAAGTTACGACTTTTTGAAATCCGTTCTGCCTTGACCGGGATAAACAATTTTGATATAGGGAACAAACATGGAAACAAGCTATTTGAAGACTTTAGAGCTTGATAAGATCATTGCGCGTGCATCCGAGGGCTGCGTGTGCAAGGAAGCTAGAGAGCAGCTGCTGGCTCTGGAGCCTCAGTGCGACCCTGATGAGGTGCGTTACGCGCTGGAACAGACCGATGCCATCAACAGTCTGCTCATCAAAAACGGGTCTCCGCGCTTTGGCGGGGTAGAGGGTGTCAGCTCTCTGGTAGCCCGTGCGGTCAAGGGCGGTGTGCTCTCCATGGGGGAACTGCTGATGGTGGCCGGCGCTCTGCGCAACTTTCAGAACCTGACCAGCTGGTATGGCTCCTCGGAACATGATGCTCTGCCTACAGATGATCTGTTCTACGCGCTGGCACCTCAGCCCGGGCTGGAGCAGCAGATCTCCAGCGCCATTCTGGCTCCGGATGCCATGGCAGACACGGCTTCCCACACCCTGAACGAGCTGCGCAAAAAAATCCGCGCTACGGAAAACAGCATCCGCGACCGGCTGGAAAGCATGGTCCGCAATATGGATACTTCCAAGTATTTGCAGGAGAGTGTGGTCTCTATCCGCAATGGACGGTATGTTGTGCCCGTTAAGAGCGAGTATCGTGGCGAGGTGAGCGGCATCATCCATGATGTCTCGTCCACCGGTGCTACTGTCTTTGTGGAGCCGCAGGCGGTTGTGGAAGCAAATGCACGCATTCTGCAGTACCGTGCACAAGAAGCGCAGGAGATCGAACGCATTCTGGTGGCATTTACGGCACAGGTAGCTGCCATTGAGCCTCAGTTCCAGTACAGCTACAAGGCAATGCTGGAAATTGATGTGCTGTTGGCAAAGGCTCGTCTGGCTCTGGATATGAAGGCATTCAAACCCTCTGTCCGCACCGACAGCTCCTTTTCGCTCATTCGGGCGCGTCATCCGCTCATTGACCCCAAAAAGTGTGTACCTGTGGACATTGCGTTGGGCAAAGAGTACGATTCGCTCATCATCACCGGCCCGAACACCGGCGGCAAGACCGTCACCTTGAAAACCGCCGGTCTGCTGTGCGCTATGGCGCAGTGCGGCTTTTTGATCCCGGCTGATGAGCGCAGCGAGATCTGCGTATTTGACGAATTTCTGGTAGACATCGGCGACGAGCAGAGCATTGAGCAGAGCCTGTCCACCTTCTCCGGCCATATGAAGCGGATCACCGGCATTCTGGAGCTGGCCGGCCCCGATACCCTGACCCTGATCGACGAACTTGGTGCCGGTACCGACCCGGCAGAGGGCGCGGCGCTGGCCGTCAGCATTCTGGAAAGGCTGCGTAAGCAGGGCACCCTGCTGATGGCCACCACCCACTACGCCGAGCTGAAAATTTACGCGCTGGAAACCCCTGGCGTGGTGAACGCCAGCTGTGAGTTTGATGTGGAAAGCCTGGCCCCCACCTACAAGCTCAGCGTGGGCGTGCCCGGTAAGTCCAACGCGTTCCTCATCAGTGCCAAGCTGGGCATTCCGGAAAGCGTCATCGATGCCGCCCGTAATCATATGTCCAACGATGATAAGCGGCTGGACAGCGTTCTGGCCCAGCTGGATGATTTGAAGCTGCAGCTGAAAGCCGCTGAGGACGAAGCCGAAAAGGCCCGCTATGAAGCAGAGCATGCCCTGGAAAGCGCCGAGAAAAAGCGTGATGCCCTGATCAAACAGGGCGAGGAAGAGCTGGAAGCCACCCGCCGCAAAGCCCATGAGCTGATGCAGGATGTGCAGAACCAGGCATATGCCCTGACGGACGAGCTGCGCCGCATCCAAAAAGATGAAAAGACCAATGCCGCCACCCGTGCTGTGCGCGCCCGCGAAATTGCCCGCAAGGATACAGAGCAGCTGCTGAACCGTACCGAGAAAAAGCAGCCCAAGCGCCAGTTTGTACCGCTGAAAGAGGTCAAGCCCGGCCAGGAGGTCGTGATCGCGGAGCTGGACCAGCACGCCGTGGTGCTTTCCCGCCCGGACAAAAACGGCATGGTGGAAGTGCGCGCCGGTATTTTGAAAACCAAGGTCCCCCTGACCGGCCTGTGCGCCCCCGATAAGATGGATAAGCGCACCCAAAAGCAGGAACCGCCGCGCACCCGCACCCGCGTGGAGCTGAACCATGACCGCAAGTCCAGCATGGAGCTGAACCTGCTGGGCTACACCGTGGAGGAAGCCCTGGCCGAAGTGGACCGCTTTTTGGACCACGCCATGCTCAGCAACCAGAACACCGTGTATATCATCCACGGCAACGGCACCGGCGCGCTGCGCAACGCCATCCAAAAGCACCTGCGCACCCACCGCGGGGTCAAATCCTTCCGCCTTGGCCGCTATGGTGAGGGCGAGAGCGGCGTGACCGTTGTGGAACTGAAATAACGGCGGATTTGCTTCAAAATTGAACAAAAGCGGGTGCACTGTGAAATAATCTGGTACATTTTCCCGCATTTATCTATAGCACACGCCGCCCGCGCGTGCTATTCTATTATTAAGGGCAATACCGCACAATTCCCGCCTAGCGGCTTAAGCACCGCTTCGGCGGCTGC
>OHIY01000033.1_pt1 | contig 81085 bp, 55 predicted proteins | sample 1568351 | NCBI WGS metagenome assembly OHIY01 (sample SAMEA3879547, study PRJEB24766) | human gut metagenome | biome: human-associated habitat; feature: feces | place: USA | collected 1985/1987 | reverse complement strand
TATAATCTTAAGAAAACGTATTATTTAAAATATTTATTTCTAACTTTGTATTTAAGATGAGAGTTGATATAATTATGCGTGTGTTTTGGGCATAAGTTTTATGGCTCTTGACTGATTAATGTTTGAGAAATAGAGAGTAAGACATATTTTGATTTTGACATTCTTTGATTTGATGAATTTCAGGAAATGAACATGGGGGCATTTTATGGATTTATTTATGCAATGAATACAAAATGATTGTCTATATGGAATTTCTGATTACATGATTAAAGGCAGAGGATGGAGATTCAAATGGTTTAAAAGATGGTTCACTATAAATCAATGTAAAAAATGGCAACTAAATTTTTATTGCAAGATAGTAGATATAAAACTACTACATTGAAAAAACACTTGATACAACATTTGATCATATCGGGAAGTTCTTCGATTGCCGATATTGCTAAGGAATTGCAATTAAGTATCCCGACTGTGACAAAATTTGTATCTGAATTAATGAACGACAACTATATTCTAGATTTAGGCAAACAAAACACACCAGGTGGCAGAAAACCAAATATTTATGGTTTAAATCCGAATGCTGGCTATTTTGTTGGAGTTGATGTGGAAGTTAAGAAGGTATTGTTGGCTACGATTGACTTTTGCGGAAACGTCATTGATGAAGGATATGTGGTAAGATATAATCTGGAAGATACAGAAGAGGCTTTTGACCGTTTGTGCGAAATTGTTCAGGATTATATTCATCAGTTGGAGATTGATACGAGTAAAGTCTTACAGGTCGGCATCAATTTAGGAGGAAGGGTAAATCCGAAAACCGGTTTTTCATATTCTTTCTTCCATTTTGATGACAAACCGCTGACTGAAAAGATAGAGAAACGGATTGGCATTCCAGTCAATTTAGAGAATGATTCACGTGCGATGATGTACGGAGAATTTTTGGCTGGTGTAGTTAAGAATGAAAAGAATATTTTGTTCATCAATATTAATTGGGGATTAGGTGCAGGAATTATCATCGATGGAAAACCTTATTATGGAAAATCTGGTTTTTCAGGTGAGGTTGGGCATGTTTGTGCACTTGATAACGAAATTATCTGTAATTGCGGAAAAAAGGGATGTCTGGAAACTGAAGCTTCCGGATATGCTATTGAGCGGATGTTGCACGAACGGAAAGCTCAAGGCTGTACATCTATCTTATGGGATATGATGGAAGAGCATGGAGAGTTTCTTTTAAGCGACTTCGTAGAAGCTGTTTTGCGGGAAGATGTTCTGGCAATTGAAATTGTTGAACATATTGGTTTTGTATTGGGCCGATGGGTGGCTGGTTTAATTAACTTATTAAATCCGGAAATGGTCATTTTAGGTGGTCCGCTTTCTGCTACCCAAGATTATTTACGTTTGCCGGTTCAGAGTGCGATACGGAAATATTCTTTGAATTTGGTTAATCAGGATACGCAACTGGTCGTATCTAAATTGGGTATTCGTGGTGGATTAATCGGAGCCTGTATGTTGTCTCGCAGCCGTTTGTTGGGAATGATTTAACAATGATCTAAAAAATAAATACTATGAATTATGCCATTTTAGCAGAGAAATACAAAAAGGAATTACTTGAACAGGTGGTTCCTTTTTGGTTAGAACATTCGCAGGACCGCCTGTGCGGAGGGTATTTTACTTGTTTGTTGAGAGACGGAAAGGTTTTCGATACAGATAAGTTTATCTGGTTGCAGGGACGAGAGGTCTGGTTTTTCTCATTCTTATATAATAAGGTAGAAAAGCGTCCGGAATGGTTGGAGTGCGCTGTTCAAGGAGGAGAGTTCTTGAAAAAGTATGGACATGACGGAAATTTTAACTGGTATTTTTCTTTAACGCAAGATGGCAAGCCTTTGGTGGCGCCTTATAACATTTTTTCTTATACCTTTGCAGCCATGGCGTTCGGACAGCTGAGTCTGGCTACCGGAAATAAGGAATATGAAGAAATTGCCCGAAAAACCTATGCGCGTATTTTGGAGAAAATGGATAATCCGAAAGGGCAATGGAATAAACTGATGCCGGGTAGCCGTGACTTGAAGAATTTCGCCTTACCGATGATCATGTGTAATCTGTCTCTTGAGATTGAACATTTATTGGACAAAGAGACGATGGACAGGACAATTGAGTTATGTGTTCATGAGGTAATGGATGTTTTCTACCGGCCTGAACTGGGATTAGTGGTTGAAAATGTATTGACCAATAACCAATTGTCTGATTCGTTTGAAGGCCGTCATCTGAATCCTGGACATGCTATTGAAGCCATGTGGTTTATTATGGATTTGGGTGTTCGTCTGAATCGTCCGGATTTGATACAGAAAGCTACGGATATTTCGCTAAAGATGATTCGGAAAGGTTGGGATGAGAAATACGGAGGTATTTTCTATTTCATGGATCGTCTGGGTTATCCGCCTCAGCAACTGGAGTGGGACCAGAAGCTTTGGTGGGTACATATCGAATCGATGATTTGTATGGCGAAAGGATTTTTATTGACCGGCAATGAAGAATGTTGGCAATGGTTCGAACGTGTGCAGGATTATGCCTGGACGCATTTCAAGGATCCGGAATATCCGGAATGGTTTGGTTATCTGAACCGGCAGGGGGAAGTACTTCTGCCATTAAAAGGTGGTAAGTGGAAAGGTTGTTTCCATGTGCCGAGAGGCATGTATCAGTGTTGGCAAACATTGCAGCAGTGTGCTGATAAATATAAATAAGTGGAAATAAGGGATGTGCGGAAAACACATCCTTTTTTATGGTATTTTATTCATAAGTTGTAATAAAAGAGATGCAAGCAATCAAGAATCTGACAGAAGGTCCTATTAGTAGACAGTTGTTTAATCTGGCATTACCCATTATGGGGACTTCCTTTATCCAAATGGCTTATAGTTTGACAGATATGGCTTGGGTAGGACGATTGGGGAGTGAAGCAGTCGCAGCCATTGGAGCTGTAGGTATTTTAACGTGGATGACACAGTCTATTTCGCTTATGAACAAAGTGGGAGCGGAGGTAACTGTCGGGCATTCCATTGGTGCACAAAACGCTGAAGAAGCTAAAATGTTTGCATCCCATAACCTGACTATCGGATTATTGGTCTCTCTTGTCTGGGGAGCGTTGTTGTTCGTTTTTGCTCATCCGGTGATCAGTCTGTACAAGTTGGAACCCGAAATTACCGATATGGCAGTCGAATACCTGCGTATTGTTGCTACCGGTTTCCCGTTTGTCTTTTTAGCTTCGGCATTTACCGGTATCCATAATGCTGCTGGCTTAAGTAAGATTCCCTTTTATGTAAGTGGAAGTGGGTTGTTGTTAAATATGATTCTCGATCCGCTCTTCATCCTTGGTTTTGGTTGGGGAACCGCCGGTGCGGCTTATGCAACTTGGTTATCTGAATGTGCCGTTGTCTTGTTGTTTGTTTACCAACTGAAGGTGCGTAACAAGCTTTGGCCCGGTTTCCGTTTCTTCGTCCGACTCAAATCAACTTATAGTCTGAAGATCGTACGCATTGGTCTTCCGGTTGCTTTATTGAATGGTTTCTTTGCCATTATCAATTTGTTGATGGGACGAACGGCTTCGACGTATGGTGGACATATCGGATTGATGGCCTTGACAGCCGGTGGGCAGATCGAGGCGATTGCCTGGAATACATCACAGGGATTCAGTACGGCATTAAGTGCCTTTACAGCTCAGAACTATGCAGCCCGTCGGCGGGAACGTATTGATCAGGCTTATCTGACTACTTTGAAGATGACTTCCGTATTCGGACTTTTCTGTACGTTGCTCTTTGTCTTTTGGGGGGCAGAAGTCTTTTCTATCATTGTACCCGAACCGGCTGCATACGTAGCGGGTGGCGATTTCTTGCGTATTGATGGATATTCCATGATCTTTATGATGATAGAAATAACCATGCAAGGCTTGTTTTACGGAACAGGTCGTACAGTTCCTCCGGCTGTAATCAGTATTACTTTCAATACATTACGAGTTCCTTTGGCCATGGGATTAGGTGCTGCCGGTTTGGGAGTAGCAGGCGTTTGGTGGGCCATCAGTATCTCCAGTACCTTAAAAGGAATTGTCTCTTTTATCTGGTTTCGTATTCTGCAAAAACGCATTTGGTAAACTCTTGTTTATCAGTATGTTTTCCAAAGTGAAAAATACGCCGGCTTTTTGTTGAAATACGCCGGGAATTGATCAAAAGCCGGCGTGTATTCATGAAAAGCCGGCGTATAGTAAAATAAAAGTAACGAGTATCGTTTACAATCCTCGTAGGATTCGTTTTCGATACTCGTTACTTTTGTCTTATCAGCTGATGTCTTCTTCTTTATGATTAGAGATTTAGAAAATGATCTTTCATATTTAGTTTATCTGACTGATTGTCTTTTGGCAGAGGTGATTCGTGAAGTATGTTCAGACCATACATAGATTAATGTTCAGAAACATTATAAGAAAACTTGATAAATACTCAATAATTCATATTTTTGCAAAGTTAAAACCATAAAAATTTACTATATGAAATGTTTTTACTATTTCCTATTTGCAATTCTATTCAATTTATCGCTATTTGCACAAGAATCATTAAATAGTGACTCGTTGATTTCTGATTTTGAGTATTTTACTCGTTTGCTTGAAACGACTCATCCTGATCCATATAGTGGATTTGGTGGAAAAGTTTTTTTTCATGAAAAGGCTTATAATATAAAAAATACATTAAAAAAACAACCATGTAATATACAGGAATTTTGGAATTTGAGTATGGCTTTTTTGTCTAATATTCAAGATAGCCATACATATCTTAATGATATCAATTCTCCAAAAGAGAATCAAAAATTTCTTCCTATAAAATTAAAGCCTACTACAGATAGGCTTGTTGTACAAGAATTACCTATTCAATATGAAAATTTACTTGGAAGTACACTCATTGAAATTAATGGAAAATGCTTCTCTGAATTATTGTCATTAACAGCTCAACATTATGCTTGTGAAAATCTGTATGATCAGTATTATAAGTTGAGTAGGTCCATTCCTGATGCAGAATTCATAAAACAATTGTTCCCAAATACGAAAGATTCTGTTTGTTTTAACCTGTTGACTGTAGATAAGAAGTCTGTTTCTCTAAAGTTACCTTTTATGAGTTTGTCAAAGGGAACGTTAGATGTAGAATCAGCCACATTACCAAATTCAAATGTTTTTCCCAAAGAACAGCTGGCTTATGATTTTATAGATGACAAAGCTCAAATTATGTTTGTTAAAATTAATAGTATCAATGCTAAAGATAATTTTGAATTCATGTATCAGAATGGGTGGAATTTTTATTCTCAATTGTCTTATTATTATAAAGGTGTGCTACAAAAAGATATACCTAATGATACGATAAAAGCAATTCAGGGCCTTTCTTCGTTTTCTGAAGTGTTTTCAGAGTTATTGAATAAGATGAAAGAGAACCAGTCTTCTACTTTAATTATAGATTTGCGAGGAAATGGTGGTGGGTGGACTCCGATTACTCTTCCTACTTTATATCAACTTTTTGGTGATAAATATTTGGAGGCCGATTTACAAACAAAATATTACCGATTGATATCTCCTTTATACCTACAAAAAATTAATATGAGTCTTGAAAACTTCAATAAACAGTATCTTATGAATTATAGATTAGGGGATTATACTTTTGACGGAGATACAGATTACAGCAGTGACTCTATAATAGAAAAACGTAATTCTTTTATCTCTAATTGTATGAGTTCAGATAAGGAGGAGCTGAAAAAAATGAATGGCGTTCCAATTTATACCCCCAAGAATATATTTGTCTTAATGAATGATGAGACATTCAGTGCAGCTTTCCATTATGCCTTCTTTTTATGGCGAATGGGAGCTACCGTTGTTGGAATTCCTTGTCGACAAGCGCCAAATACGTATATGGAGCAGACTCCTTTTGAACTTCCTTATACTCGGTTAAAAGGTTCTATCTCAAATTCAATACAGATATTTTTGCCCGGGAAGGATAAGCGAGCAAAAATATTTTATCCAGATGTTGTTCTTTCATATGAGGATTACAAAAAATATAATTTTGATAAACAATCAGAAATTATGTTTTTGTTGGATTATATAAAAGGTTTACATTAAAATGTATCTTGAAAATAAAGTAATGATATATTCTTATATTTCGTATTTTTGCCAACAAATATCAAATATAGAAGCCAAATGGAAAATAAATTTAAGCCGGAAACGCTGTGCGTACAAGCCGGATGGAATCCGAAAAAAGGTGAACCTCGGGTTTTGCCGATTTATCAGAGTACAACATTCAAATATGAAACCAGCGAACAGATGGCTCGTTTGTTCGATCTGGAAGATAGTGGTTATTTCTATACTCGTTTGCAGAATCCGACCAACGATGCAGTGGCTTCAAAGATCGCTGCTTTGGAAGGTGGTGTGGCTGCTATGCTGACTTCTTCAGGACAAGCGGCTAATTTCTTTACCTGTTTCAATATTTGTGAAGCGGGAGATCATATTGTCAGTGCAACCAGTATTTATGGTGGAACCTATAATCTGCTGGGTGTTACCTTGAAGAAAATGGGGATCGATTGTACATTCATCGACGAAGATGCCAGCGAAGAAGAGATCAGCAAAGCTTTCCGTCCGAATACAAAACTGATGTTCGGAGAAACCTTGTCGAATCCAGGAGTGAAAGTTCTTGATATCGAAAAGTTTGCTCGCATTGCCCATAAACATGGTGTTCCTCTTGTGGTGGATAATACATTTGCAACACCTATCAATTGCCGTCCGTTTGAATGGGGAGCTGATATTGTTACGCATTCTACAACGAAATATATGGATGGTCACGCTACCAATGTAGGCGGTTGCATTGTGGATAGTGGTAACTTCGATTGGGAAGCCCATGCTGATAAATTCCCCGGATTATGCCAGCCCGATGAATCTTATCATGGATTGACTTATACGAAGGCCTTTGGTAAAATGGCTTTCATTACGAAAGCTACCAGTCAGTTAATGCGCGACCTGGGAGCGATTCAGGCACCTCAAAATGCTTTCTTGCTGAACTTGGGATTGGAAACGTTGCATTTGCGTGTACCGCAGCATTGCAAGAATGCGCAAGCTGTTGCTGAATGGCTAGAGAAATGTGATAAGGTTGCGTGGGTAAACTATCCGGGTTTGAAGAGTAATAAATATTATGACTTGGCTCAGAAATACCTGCCGAATGGTTCGTGTGGTGTTTTGTCTTTCGGTTTGAAAGGCGGACGGGATGTTGCTATCCGCTTTATGGATCATCTGAAGTTGGCAGCAATTGTTACCCATGTGGCTGATGCCCGTACCTGTGTCTTACACCCGGCCAGTCATACGCATCGTCAGTTGTCGGATGAACAATTGAAAGAAGCCGGTATTGCTCCGGATCTGATCCGTTTCTCGGTGGGTATTGAAAATGTAGATGATATTATTGCTGATATCGAACAAGCTTTGAATGCTTAATCCTTATCAGAAACGATAAAAAGAAAAGGCATGGAATCGCTCGTCAAAAGAGCTGGGTTCCGTGCCTTTCATTTATTTACCATTCATCCACTTGCTGTTCTTGGCGGAAACGGTCTAGCTGTTGTTGCAGCCGGTCTTGTACCTCCTTGTATTCAGCCTTTCCGTATAAGTTGTTCTGTTCGTTCGGATCAGCTTGCAAATCATATAACTCATTGCAGTTGATTGCTTCACGATGTTCATCTTTATCTCCGTAAAAATGGATGAGCTTATATTGTTTGTCGCGCACACCATCATGACGGCGTACCATGTGAATGGCAGGATAATCATAATAATGATAGTATAAATATTTTCGCCAGTCGGCAGGAGTTTTTCCATCCAGTAACGGAACGAGTGATGTTCCTACCATATACTCCGGTTTTTCTATGCCGGCAATATCCAGATAAGTAGGCGCATAATCAATATTCTGTACGAGGTCTGTATTCTCAACACCTTTAGCCTTGCCCGGATAGCTGATGATCAGTGGGGTACGGAAAGACTCTTCGTACATGAAACGTTTGTCAAACCAACCATGTTCACCCATATAAAATCCTTGATCGGATGTATAGACAATCACGGTATTCTCCATCAGGTTGTTCTTTTCCAGATAATCCAGCAAGCGACCCACTTCATCATCGACCGTTTTGATACAACGCAGATAATCTTTCATATACTGCTGATATTTCCATTTGGCCAGATCTTTACCTTGGGGTTGCTTCTGTTTGAAGTCTTCATGTCTTGTTTTGTAGGCCGTTTCCCAGGCTTCCCGTTGTTGCGGATTCATCCGGTCCAACGAATTTTGTAGGCCTTGGCTACTCCATTCTTTATTATAAGGAGGCGTATCTTTCAGTTCATTCAACTTCAAGTCATAGACCAAAGTCATGTGATCGGCAATACGCATTTCCTGTGTCCGGGCAGCATCACAACGAGTAGCATAATCGTCGTCGAAGGTTTCCGGTAAAGGAAATTCTACATCTTCATACAAGTGAAGATATTTTTCTTCCGGCATCCAGTTACGGTGTGGAGCCTTTTGATGCACCAGCAGGCAGAACGGTTTGTTCGGGTCTCGTTTCTCCAGGAATTCCAGCGCATAATCGGTTGTCAGCTTCGTAGCATAACCTTCGCGTTTGACGTATTCTCCATTCGTTTCCTTACTTTTAAATTCTGGATTGTAATATTCTCCCTGATCCCACAAAACCTGATAATAGTCGAAACCCTTGGGTTCGCATTGCATGTGCCACTTCCCGACAACGGCTGTCTGGTAACCATGTTGTTGTAATATCTCGGAGAAGAATACTTTGGTGGTATCAATGCCTTTTCCTAACTGCCGCTGTCCGTTCTGATGACTATATAATCCGGTCATCAGACAAGCCCGGCTGGGTGTTGACAACGAGTTTTCTACAAAAGCTTGTCGGAACAAAACACCACGGGCCGCTAAACGGTCGATATTGGGTGTTGGGGCTAATTTCCCTAACGCATGCCCATACGCACTGATCGTTTGGAACGAATGGTCGTCCGTCATGATATGAATAATATTCAGCGGCTTAGTTTCTGTCGCCTTTTCTTTTGTTCCGCTGCAAGCTGACAGCAGCAGAACTGGAGCCATCAGGCTCATGGATTGGAACAAATTCTTTTTCATAAGCGATTTAAATGAATAACAAAAGTAAACAATCGTCCGGAGAATCTTTACACGGATCTTAGGATGGCAACACTAATTAACATCAGAATCATAGAATCTCTTCTGGTTTTCTGTAAGTTTGTAACACCTATAATCCATAAATCATTTTATCATGAAAAAGAGAGTTGATAGAATATGTAGTTTCCTGATGGCATGTTTACTCCTGATTCATATCAGTTGTACAGAAAATAATTCGGTAGAAGATCCCAGACAAGAGTTGCCTGAAAATATTCAAAGCAGTTTACAAGAGCTTTATCCGGATGAAATCCCTCAGTCTACAGAGCAGCTTATCGATCCGAATACAAGTGAGGTTTGTTATTTTGTAAGTTTTTCCGATGGAACCTATTTTGTATTCAATGCTGCAGGTGAGTGGACGAGTGTGTATTGCTATACGAAGGTACTTCCTGCTTCCATCCAAACAACCTATAAAGATGCTATCCGGCAAATAGAAGCCGAAACATCATCGCCTATTCAGGCTCTTGATAAGACATTATATGGTATTGCTTTTGGTTTGGAAGACCAAAGATGGCTGGCTTACAGTACAGCGGATAAGAAATTACTGGGAGAGGAAATGGAACATAACACCGGTCTGCAACCGAATGAGTATCTGCCGGGTCCGGTTTATTTCTTTGTGAGTTCTTCTTTTGATACGGAAATCGAACATGTCATTGTTCCGCAGGATGAAAACCAGTCCGACTTTCGTTATTCTTTATGGTTAAGCAATCATATGGTTGTCGACTTCAATCAAGACAACGATTGGTTAGAGGTTCGCCATGCAGAAAAGACTTACTTACCTGATAGCTTTTATTCATTGTTGCCTGGAGATGTGGTAGAACAGTTAACAGAAGACTGTCCGGAAAAGAATATTTATCTTGTCCGGCAGATCAAGTCTGAACAGACGATTCAATATGAATTTGAAACAGATGATCAAAAATCATGGTGTTATGCGATTCCTGATCCGGATTATACATCGCCAACCATATTCCCAGATAAAGGAATTCGGGCTTTTATTGATAAATATTTTGGAATAACTTCATCTGTTTCTATGGTCTTGCCTTTAGATACTAAAGATCGGGTTGTTGTTTCTTTGCCCAATGGATTCAATTTTACGGTCAATATGCAAGGCGAATGGATAAATATTGATAACCATAATCTGAGTTGGTCTGTGCTGAAAGAAGAACTCATATCTTCGGAAATCTTGAAAGCTGTAGAAGAGAAATATCAGACGACCATTACCTCGATTACTCGTCCGCTCGATCAACCACAAGTTCAATATATTCTGGCTGATGAGGGCGATCAAATCTATTATGTGTACTCGGCAACAGAATTTATAGCACAAGATTTGCCGCGTACTCCTTATGAAAAGGCTTATCGGTATATTCGTCATCATTATCCTGCAGAGATTTCTTTCAATCTTTCGTATGAGCAAGGTAGATATCAAACTACTTTGGACGATGGAACTTTATTGCTCTTTGATGGAAAAGGCGAGTTGATCAAATGAAATTTTAGTTTATAAGGAAATTACCAGCTATTTTCCGTAATTTTGCAAACTATTAGTTCAGGAGATTGTTTCATAGATATGATAGATCATACAGTTTTTGAAAATAAGAAAGCTGCCTATTATACATTAGGTTGCAAATTGAATTTTGCCGAGACTTCGACTATCGGAAAGGTCTTGTCAGAACAAGGAGTCCGAAAAGTCCGTCCCGGTGAGAAAGCTGATATTTGCGTTATCAATACATGCTCGGTAACAGAGCTGGCTGATAAGAAATGTCGTCAGGCTATTCGTCGTATTAGTAAACAACATCCCAATGCTTTTGTGGTGGTGACGGGTTGTTATGCCCAGTTAAAGCCGGAAGAAGTGGCACACATTGAAGGAGTAGATCTTGTTTTGGGTGCAGAACAAAAGCTGGATATCCTGCACTATCTGAATGATTTGCACAAGACCGATGCTGATGGAGAAATTCATACTTCGGCCTCAAAAGACATTCGTACTTTTACGCCTTCCTGTTCAGCCGATGATCGGACTAGGCATTTCCTGAAAGTACAAGACGGATGTGATTACTTCTGCAGTTATTGTACGATACCTTTTGCCCGTGGCCGTAGTCGTAACGGTTCGATTGAAAGTCTGGTGAAACAGGCGGAGGAAGTTGCTGCCCAAGGAGGAAAAGAAATTGTCCTGACAGGAGTAAATATTGGAGATTTCGGAAAAACAACGGGTGAGACTTTCATCGATTTGATTCGTGCGTTGGATGAAGTGGAAGGGATTGAGCGCTATCGTATTTCTTCTATTGAACCGAATCTGATTACGGATGAGGCAATCGATTTCGTGGCAGGTAGCAAACGGTTTGCTCCACATTTCCATATCCCATTGCAGAGTGGAAGTGATGATGTGCTGAAACTGATGCGTCGCCGGTATGATACGGCATTGTTCCGTCATAAAATCGAGAAGATCAAGTCGATTCTTCCCGATGCTTTTATCGGAGTAGATGTAATTGTCGGTACACGTGGGGAAACGGATGCTTACTTTGAAGATGCCCGTCGTTTTATCGAAAGTCTGGATGTTACGCAACTGCATGTATTCAGTTATTCCGAACGTCCGGGAACACAAGCGCTGAAAATCGACTATGTAGTGGATCCGAAAGTAAAACATATCCGTAGTCAGATTCTGTTGGATTTGTCGGAGAAGAAGCTTCAGGCGTTTTATGAAGCTCATATAGGCCGGGAAGCCAAAGTCTTGTTCGAGCATACGAAGAAAGACGGTATGATGCACGGATTTACAGAAAACTACATCAAGGTTGAAACTCCTTATGACGCTTCTTTGATTAACGAGACTCGACGAATTCGGTTAGGTGGATGGAACGCAGATAAATCTGCTTTGCAAATAGAATCTTTTATCGGGTAATTTTCTTGAGACTGATTGTATGTGGACACAGATTCAATATGCACTGATTTATGGTTGGATTAAATTACATGCATTACTGCCTATGTCGGCATTGTATGTATTATCTGATTTCCTTTATTTTATCGTTTATCGGGTAATTCGTTATCGTGTATCAGTCGTACGTAGGAATTTAAAGGCTTCATTTCCGGGGAAAAGTAATAAAGAACTTCTGCTTTTGGAAAAGAAGTTTTATCATCACTTTGCCGATTATGTAGTAGAGACGTTGAAATTAGCCCATATTTCTTTGGAAGAATTACAGAAAAGAGCCTATGTACAGAATCCGGAACTTATTGATCAGTTAATGGACAAAGGTAATCCTTGCTGTTTGTTGTTGATGGGGCATTTTGGTAATTGGGAATGGTATTCAGGATCTACTTCCCGGTTTAAAGATGCTTATTTGTATCAGATTTATCGTCCTTTAAATAATAAGGCAGTGGATAAACTCTTTATCCATTTGCGGACGAAGTTTGGTTCATTCGGTATTCCTAAAAATGATACAGGACGTGAGGTGGTGCGGCTTGTGCGGAATAAAGTCCGGTCGGCAGTTATCTTTTTGGCTGACCAGACACCAAGCCCAAGTAATTTGCATTATTGGACAAACTTCTTGAATCAGGATACGGCTATTCTTACTGGAGCAGAACGTCTGGCCCGGAAGTTAAATACTCCGGTTGTGTTTTTGGATGTGCAGATGCTGAAGCGAGGTTACTATACACTCGAAATACAGTTGATTACTGACAATCCCAAGGAAACTCCCGAGAATTGGATTACCGGAGAATATGCCAGACGCATGGAAAAAAGTATCCTTCGTAAACCGGAAGGATGGCTTTGGACGCATAAACGTTGGAAATATAAACGGAGTGACGCTGTAACTCATCATGGAAATAACTAAGAATAAGAAAATAGCAATTGTCATATTGAATTGGAACGGTTCTGCCTTGATGGAAAGGTATCTTCCTTCGGTAGTCCGTTATTCTCCGGCTGAATGGGCTGATGTCATAGTTGCGGATAATGGGTCAACGGATGATTCCTTGCAAATGCTGGCCGATAAATTCCCTTCCGTGCAGATTATCCGGATGGATAAGAATTATGGATTTGCAGAAGGTTATAATCTGGCTCTGAAACAAATCTCTCATCCTTATTGCGTCTTGTTGAATAGTGATGTGGAAGTAACTCCGAACTGGCTGGATGCTCCTTGTCGATTATTGGATACACACCCTGATGTTGTTGCCGTTCAGCCTAAGATCAAAGCCGACGATCAGCGTGCCTTCTTTGAGTATGCCGGAGCTTCGGGTGGTTTTATGGATAAATACGGTTATCCGTTTTGTCGGGGACGCTTATTACATATTGTAGAGGAAGACAGCGGACAGTATGATACTCCAATAGATGTTCTTTGGGCGACAGGCGCTTGTCTGTTTATCCGTACGGATGTGTATAAAGCCGTAGGAGGATTGGATGGTGATTTCTTTGCCCATCAAGAAGAGATTGATATGTGTTGGCGACTTCGGGCACGTGGTTATCGGTTGGTATGCACTCCTCAGTCTGTCATTTATCATAAAGGAGGTGGTACATTGAATGTGGAAAGTCCTCGCAAGACATTCCTGAATTTCCGAAATAATCTGTTGATGCTTTATAAGAATTTACCAGATAAAGACTTGAAGCCGGTGATGCGGCTTCGTTTTTGGCTTGACTATTTGGCTGCTCTTAAGTTCTTTTTGACCGGACATGTAGCGAATGCCAAAGCGGTTTATCAGGCTCGGCGTGAGTTTTATCAGCTTCTTCCTCAATTTGAACATAAACGGATGGAAAATATGCGTAAGATGGTCCTTGCTGAGATACCGGAGCTGAAATCATATAGTTTGTTGTGGCAGTTTTATCTGAAAGGACGAAAACATTATTCCGAATTGCCGCAATAAGATCGTGTATTTTACGTTATAAGTAAGATATTTACTGATATGTCACTAGTAATGAATCAACAGAAATCCTACATATTTGGTCTATTGGGCATTTTCCTTTCGTTAATGTTCTTTTCTTGTAAAACGGCGAAGCTGAGTGATGCTGAGGAAAAGCATCGTATCGGAGAATATTATGAAGCTGCTGCTATCTATCGCAAAGTTTATACAAAGACATCGCCCAAGAAACGGGATTTGAGAGGTTACATCGCTTTCCGTATGGCTGAATGCAATCGGTTGATCAATAGTACGGACAAAGCTATCAGTGGATATATGAATGCATTGAGATATGAATATCCTGATTCTATCTTGAATTTACGTTTAGGCCAGATGCTTCAGCGTAAGGGACGTTATACTGAGGCAATCAAACAGTACGATGCCTATTTGATGTATAATCCCGAAAGTCAATTAGCTTTTAATGGAATTGAAGGTTGTCAGTTGGCTCCTGTATGGAAGAAGAATCCAACCCGTTATGAAGTCCGACGTATGGAAAAGTTCAATTCCCGCCGTGGTGAGTTTTGTCCGATGTTGACAGGAGAGAAGTATGATCAATTGTATTTTACCTCTTCACGAACGAAAGATAAGGAAGCAAAGGTTAGTGCTATTACCGGACAGTATAATAATAACTTTTTCCTGGTCAAACAAGACGAAGATGGAAATTGGTTGAATCCGGAAGAACTGGAAGATGAAGTGAATACGGAGTTTGATGAAGGAACGTCTTCGTTTTCGGCAGATGGGAATACAATGTATTATACGTATTGTTCGCAGGATGAAACAGGCGACCGTACTTCTGAAATATATGTTTCTACCCGTAGTAGTGCTAAATGGGGAAAAGGAACGCGTACCACGATTGTAAAAGATTCAGTGACGGCTTTAGGTCATCCAGCCATTTCACCGGATGGGAAATATCTTTATTTCACATCAGATGTTGTAGGAGGATTTGGAGGAAAAGATTTATATAGAGCCCGTGTAGCAGGAAGTGATTTTGGTCCTATGGAAAACTTGGGCCCGGAAATTAATACGACAGGTGATGAAATGTTTCCTTATGTACGTGATTCTGTAACCATATATTTTGCTTCCAATGGACATCCGGGTGCAGGTGGTTTGGATTTGTTTAAGGCGACTCAAGACAGTACGGGACATTGGAAGGTAGAAAATTTAGGTTTTCCGATAAACTCCTCAAGTGATGATTTTGGTATTACGTTTGAGGGGAATAAGGAAAAGGGTTTTTTCAGCTCGAACCGAAATGATGCTCGTGGGTTTGATCATATTTATTCATTTGAAAAGCCAACAATTACAGTACGTATTGAAGGTATTGTAAATGATGTGGATGAATATCCGATAGAAGATGCAACGGTCCGGATTGTAGGAAAAGACGGATTGAATGCCAAGGTGCAAACGAAGAAAGATGGAACTTACGAAGTGGAACTGGAACGGGATATTAAATATGTCATGATGGCCAGTGCCCGTGGTTTCTTGAACCAGAATTATGAATTACATACCAGCCCAGAAGAGAAAAGTGAAACGTATATTGTTGATTTTTTCTTGTCGCCGATTAGTAAGCCTGTGGTTATAGAGAATATTTTCTATGACTTTGATAAAGCAACCTTACGTCCGGAATCGAAGAAGGCTTTGGATGAGATGATCAAGATGTTGAATGACAATCCTAATGTAACCATTGAGTTAGGTGCACATACTGACCGGAAAGGTACAGATAAGTATAACGAAAAGCTGGCACAACGGAGAGCCCAGTCGGTTGTCGATTATCTGATTGCCGGAGGTATTGCGGCCGATCGTCTTGAAGCTAAGGGATATGGAGAAAGCGTACCGAAGACGATCAATAAAAAGATGGCTAAACAGTTTGATTTCTTGAAAGAAGGTGATGTTTTGACGGAAGACTTTATTCTGAAATTAACTCCTGAACAACAGGAAATAGCTGATCAGATCAATCGTCGTACAGAGTTTAAGGTGTTACGTACCAATTATAACTTGTTCTAAATTTCTTGCGCTGAAAAAAGTAGGTTGAATCGTTCGGAATCTCCGATAAATCTACTAACTTTGTCGATTGCGTTAGGGAATGTAAAGGAATAATGGTTCAATAACGCATACAAGCGAAATATTAACGGCCTATATAAATAAAAGCAATGAAAGTAGATGTTTTATTGGGATTGCAATGGGGTGACGAAGGCAAAGGTAAAGTAGTTGACGTTCTTACTCCGAAATATGATGTGGTCGCTCGTTTTCAGGGTGGACCGAATGCAGGACATACATTAGAGTTTAAAGGCGAGAAATATGTGTTGCGTTCCATTCCTTCAGGTATTTTCCAGGGAGGTAAAATTAATGTGATCGGTAATGGCGTGGTTTTGGATCCGGTTCTGTTCAAGGAAGAAGCGGAAGCTTTGGCTGCCAGTGGCCATGATATTACCAAACAGCTGTATATTTCTAAGAAAGCACATCTGATCTTACCGACTCATCGTATTTTGGATGCGGCTTATGAAGCAGCCAAAGGTGCAGGAAAGATTGGTACTACCGGAAAAGGTATCGGTCCGACTTATACAGATAAGATCAGTCGTAATGGTGTACGCGTAGGTGATTTACTGCGTGACTTCGATTCTATTTATAGTGCCGCAAAAGCCAGACATGAAGCTATTCTGAAGTCATTGAATTATGACTATGACATTACGGAATTGGAGGCTAAATGGTTTGATGCCTTGAATTATCTGAAGCAGTTTAAGCTGATTGACAGCGAGCATTTCATCAACAACCTGTTGAAGGACGGCAAGAATGTATTGGCTGAAGGTGCTCAGGGTACTATGCTGGATGTTGATTTCGGTTCTTATCCATTTGTTACTTCTTCAAATACAATTTGTGCCGGTTGTTGTACCGGTTTAGGTGTCGCTCCCCGAAATATAGGTGAAGTGTATGGTATCTTTAAAGCTTATTGTACTCGTGTTGGTAGCGGACCTTTCCCAACTGAATTGTTTGATGAGGTAGGTGATAAGATCGGTCAGCTTGGTCATGAGTTTGGAGCTGTAACAGGACGTAAGCGTCGTTGCGGATGGATTGATTTGGTGGCTTTGAAGTATGCTGTGACAATTAACGGTGTCAGCCAGCTGATCATGATGAAGAGCGATGTATTGGATACGTTTGAAACCATTAAGGCTTGTGTGGCTTATAAGATTAATGGAGAAGAAGTAACAGAATTCCCTTATTCAATTGATGGTGAAGTAGAACCTGTCTATGTTGAATTGCCGGGTTGGCAGACTGATATGACCAAGATGTTGAGCGAAGATGAATTCCCGGAAGAATTCAATGCTTATTTGACATTCTTGGAAGAAGAATTGGGTGTGCCTATCAAGATCGTATCGGTTGGACCGGATCGTGAACAGACCATCGTTCGTTATACAGAAGAATAAGAATAGACAAATTGGCGGATTAACAAGTTGATAGTTTGTTCTTCCGGCTAAGGATATTGTCAGGAATGGCAGAAGAAGTGTTTGATATGGCACATCTTTCTGCCATTTCTTTGTTTGGTAAGGATTTTGTTCTATATTTGAGGACTGAATTATTTTATTTATAGTAATTTACAATTATGTATTGGATTATTTTTATAGGATTCGCCCTATTGAGTTGGTTAGTATCTGCTAACCTGAAGCGAAAGTTCGAGAAGTATTCTCAAGTGCCCTTACCCAATGGAATGACAGGACGTGACGTTGCCGAGCAAATGCTTCACGACAACGGTATTTATGATGTACAAATTACTTGTACGCCCGGACAACTGACAGACCATTACAATCCCATGAACAAGACAGTGAATTTGAGTGAAGGGGTTTATTATAGTAATAGTATTGCCGCTGCAGCCGTCGCTGCACACGAATGCGGTCATGCCGTGCAACATGCAACTGCTTATGCTCCGTTAAAGATGCGTTCGGCTTTGGTGCCGGTAGTAAGCTTTGCTTCCAACATTGTATCTTGGGTATTGTTAGGCGGAATGTTGCTATTGCATAAGTTTCCGGAACTGATGTTGTTTGGTATTATTCTTTTCGCTACCACAACTTTGTTTAGCTTTATCACTTTGCCTGTGGAGATTAATGCCAGTCAGCGTGCTTTGGTTTGGTTGAGCCGGGCAGGAATAACGAATGTATATACACATGATAAAGCTGAAGATGCGTTAAAGTCGGCTGCTTATACCTATGTGGTTGCTGCTTTGGGTTCATTGGCTTCGTTAATGTATTACATTATGATTTTCATGGGTGGAAGTCGAGATGAATAACGGACATAGAGACAAAAGAAAAGAGCCGGATGCGAAAGCGCCCGGCTCTTTTCTTTTCTTGTTATGTATCAAAACTTAAATCGTATACAAAGAACTGATAGATTCGCCACTGCATACACGACGGATGGCTTCAGCAAACATATCTGCAATAGACAAGATCTTTACTTTCTCACACTTCTTAGCATAAGGAATAGAATCGGTAAAGATCATTTCTGTCAAAGCTGACTGATCTACGCGTGTAGAAGCCGGATCAGACATTACGGCATGACTGGCAATGGCACGAACAGATTTAGCTCCGTTTTCCATCATCAAGTTAGCTGCTTTTGTGATAGTACCAGCTGTATCAACCATATCATCAACCAACAGAACATCCAAACCTTTTACATCACCGATGATACGCATTTCGGCTACTTCGTTAGCACGCAAACGAGATTTATGACAAATTACCATCGGCAATCCTAAATATTTAGAATAGCTGCTGGCACGTTTTGTTCCACCAACGTCAGGTGTAGCGATACATAAATTGTCTAACGGCAGTTCATTCTTGATATAATCCAGGAATACACTAGAAGCATACAAGTGGTCAACCGGAACATTGAAGAAACCTTGAATCTGATCTGCATGCAAGTCCATTGTGATCAGACGGTTGATGCCGGCAGCACTCAGCATGTCTGCGATTAATTTTGCACCGATAGCCACACGTGGTTTATCCTTTCTGTCTTGACGTGCCCAACCGAAGTAAGGGATAACTGCAATGATTGAATGAGCAGAAGCACGTTTGGCAGCGTCGATCATCAGGAGTAATTCCATCAGGTTGTCGGCATTGGGAAACGTTGATTGTACCAAAAATACATCACGGCCACGGATAGATTCTTCATACGAAACAGAGAATTCTCCATCTGCGAAGTGTTGAATATTCATTTGTCCCAGAGGACAACCTAAACTGTTGCAGATTTTTTCTGCCAAGTAACGGGAATTTGTACCCGAAAATACTAAGAAAGGAGTTTGTGCACTCATTATTCCGAATATTTATCTTTAGTGAATAAGTTATTTGTCTGCAAAATTACAAAACAATTACAAAAGGACAACTATCTGGTCCGAATAATATGTATTTCTAGTAAGTAAACTTCAATACTTTACCCGAACATGCCTCTAATTTCACCTTGAAAGGCCAAGCTGTTGTCAGTGTACTGATGGTTTCAGTTCCTGTAAGCAGGTCTTTCAACATGGCCGCTTCATTATCCTTTATGTCGAGTGCCTTGAATGCATCTTCCGGAATATTGACCCAGACGTTTTGTTCGGAATGGGTAAAGTTAGCAACGACCAGGATGACTTCATTCTTATGTTTACGCAAGAAGGCATACTGATTCCGGTTGTTGAAGAAGCGGTTCTTTTCGTTGGTATACATCAGGTCGAAGAATGAACCTTGGGTAATGGCCGGTTCGTTCTTGGCGATGTTTAGGATGGCAGCATATTGCTGACGCAATTGCTTTTGCTTTTCCGTCAGTTTGCTTCCGTCATATTTCCCTCCGTTTTTCCAGTTGCGTAATGTCGATACACTCCAATAATCGAAAATGGTCGTTCTGCCGTCGAGTCCGCTAAAGCCTTCTTCGTCCATGCCTCTTTCTCCTAATTCCTGTCCTGAATAGATCATCATCGGATTGGTATTCATAAGGGCCGAAACCATCAGTCCGGAAATACCGGCCGAAGGATCTTTGGCAAAGAAATCGGAAGCCAGACGTTGTTCGTCATGATTTTCCAGGAAGTTCAACATGTGCGACTGGATTCCTTCGAGCGACTGCCAACAAGCCGGAATATTGCTGGCCGGAGCCTGTCCGCAAATAACAGCCCGCAAGGTATCGTATAAACCGACTTTATCATACAGGTAATCGAAGTGTCCGTTGAAAATATAGTTTCTGTATTCTGCCGGGTTATATACTTCGGCAATGAAAATGACTGGATAATCTTTCTTGACAAGCGGAATAGCCCATTCCCAGAATTCAACCGGAACCATTTCTGCCATGTCACACCGGAATCCGTCTATTTGTTTGCTAGCCCAGAAGCGAAGTATGTCCAGCATTTTGTGCCAGGTGTTGGGGATAGGATCAAAATGCTTACTTCGGCCGTTCAGGTAGTCGACACCGTAATTTAATTTGACGGTTTCATACCAGTCATTGCAGTTAGGAAAAGCATCGAACCGGTCGTTTCCTGTTGCTTTTGCGGGGAATTCGCTATATCCCAAGCCTTCATCATCGTTTGTAAACGGCAATGTCAAGGGCTGACCAGGGATATAATAGAAATTATTGTTCGGATCGAAAGCTTTCGATGTATTGTCGTTTTGTCCGAGTTCTTCGATAAAATTGTATTGGGCATCCGAATGATATTGCCGGGCTACGTGATTCGGAACAAAATCAATGATGACTTTCATTCCGGCATCGTGTGTACGGGCAACTAATGCTTCGAATTCTTCCATTCTGTTTTCCACATGGTCGGCCAAGTCTGGGTCAATGTCGTAATAATCTTTGATGGCATACGGCGAACCGGCTTTTCCTTTTACAACGGCTCTATGGTCTTTTTGAATATGATAAGCCGTATAATCGGTTTGTGTAGCATGTTCGATTACGCCTGTGTACCAGATATGTGTGGTTCCTAGTTCTTTGATCTTACTTAATGCCAGTGGTGTGAAATCCGAAAATTTACCGACTCCGTTTTCTTCCAGGCTTCCGTTGCGGACAGGTTTAGTATTTGTATTCCCAAACCACCGGGGAAACACTTGGTAGATGATCATCTTTTCTGTTTTTCTTGATTCCATATTTGTAGAGTTTTTATTTATGATTTATGGCAGTAAGCTATTCGGATGTGAGTTTATCGCTTTGATCAGGTTCTCGTGTTTCTTTTCCTGAATAACCTTTTGGAAAGCTTTGACTGCCGCTTCGTAACCAATTTCAGAAATCAGGTTAATATTTTCCAGATCAAACGTCTTGTAAAGACCCACTTCTTTAGCTTCTATTAATATGTCACATAATTCTCTGTCTTCAATGGCATTTGCTTTGAACACATAATGATAGGTGCGTTCGGCAATATGCAAAAGGGTCTGTTTGTATCGTTGAGGAATCAATGGACTTACATTTACACCGATAACGTATTCGCATTCGTCGCGTATGGTCGAAACCGGAAAGTTCCGGAAGAGACCGCCGTCAACATAATGCACGCCGTTGATAAGAACCGGACTAAACACGATGGGCATGCAACAAGAAGCGGTTACTGCTTCGACAATAGGACCCGAACGAAATTCATGGCTGCATCCGCGATCCAGGTCGGTGGCTACGATAACTGTCGGGATTGGCAAATCCTCGATCCGCTTGCTCCGCAGGTGCCGTTTTAGGAATTCCTGAAAACGGTCGTAATTGAATAAACCGGACTTGGGAATCTGTAATTGTGCAAATTCGGAGAATTCTCTTCCGATAAACATGTTTTTGATCTCATCGGCCGAATATCCGTCGGCGAATAATACGCCCATCAGCGAGCCTGCACTTGTTCCTGAAATAATGTCGGGTTTTAATCCACTTTCTTCTAGTAGTTTGAAAACGCCCAGATGTGCAAATCCTTTGGCGCCGCCTCCGCTGAGTGCTAAACCAATCTTATAGGGTTTCGGTGTTGCTTCCATGCTTACTCCTCAATTTTTGAATCTCAACTTAAACCGGGGTCAAATATGAGACTTTTTTTACAATATCAAAAGGATTTACCCTTTTTTCTTTTGTTTTTCTCGACGGAAACTGCTGAGACAGGGACTGAGCTGGTCTGGGATAGTAGAAAAACACCCCATACAAAAGTGTGATTCCTGGATTATAAAAGAGTGGGGCTAGTCGTAAATTCTTTAGTTCACGGCGTGAACTAAGTAATCCGCGACGTGAACTAAGTAATCCACGACGTGAACTAAGTAATCCACGGCGTGAACTAAAGTTTTTTTCGTGATGTCTGGAAGTTTGTTCAGGCTGATCTGTAACAAAAGAAAGACAGTTGAAAACATTTGTGTGCCGTCTTCCTGACTTTCTACTTTTATCTATATTAAAATTCCAATTTCTTTCTCTAATTTTGCAGCCGAAATCATTCTAAATGGTACAATATGTCTATATTCCGCTTTAATGCAGTAGAAAAAGCTTCCAATCGGAAAGCCGTGGAAGCTAGTACTCCCGATCAGAAAGTATCGGAATATTTTGGAGAGAACGTATTCAACCGGAAGACGATGCAAAAGTATCTCTCCAAAGAAACCTTTAAAGCTTTAACACAATCTATCGATAGTGGTACACCGATTGACCGCGAAATAGCCAATCACGTTGCAGCCGGCATGAAGATGTGGGCGCTGGAAAAGGGTGTGACGCATTATACACACTGGTTCCAACCTTTGACAGACGGTACAGCCGAAAAGCATGATGCGTTTGTTGAGCACGATGGAAATGGTGGTATGATAGAAGAATTCAGCGGAAAGCTGCTGGTACAGCAAGAACCGGATGCTTCGAGTTTCCCGAACGGCGGATTGCGTAATACGTTTGAAGCCCGTGGTTATTCAGCTTGGGATCCGTCTTCTCCTGCTTTTATAGTGGATGATACGTTGTGTATTCCGACGGTATTTATTGCTTATACCGGTGAAGCGCTCGATTATAAAACACCGTTGATCCGTTCTATTGAGGCGTTGAATAAGGCAGCGACGGATGTTTGCCGTTATTTCAGTGATGATGTCAATAAGGTGATTGCTTATTTGGGCTGGGAACAGGAATACTTCTTGATTGATGAGGATTTGTATTCGGCTCGTCCGGACTTGTCTCTGACAGAAAGAACGTTGCTGGGACATGAAAGTGCCAAAAACCAGCAATTGGACGACCATTACTTTGGTGCCATTCCTTCGCGTGTGCAGGAATTTATGAAAGACCTGGAAGTGGAATGCTATAAATTAGGTATTCCGGTCAAGACACGGCATAACGAGGTGGCTCCGAACCAATTTGAATTTGCTCCGATTTACGAGGAATGTAATCTGGCTAACGACCACAACCAGTTGCTGATGTCGGTGATGAAGCGAGTAGCCCGTCGTCATAACTTCCGGGTACTGTTGCACGAAAAACCTTTCAAGGGTGTGAACGGTTCGGGTAAGCACTGTAACTGGTCGATGGGAACGAACACAGGAATCAATTTGTTCTCTCCGGGAAAGGACCGCGAAGACAACCTGCGTTTCATTACCTTTATTGTCAATACAATTACAGCTGTATATAAATACAATGCGTTATTGAAGGCAACGATTGCCTCGGCTACCAACGCTCACCGTCTGGGAGCCAACGAAGCGCCTCCAGCTATTATCTCTACTTTCTTGGGTTCTCAGATCTCGGAAATTCTGGATCGCTTTGAAAACAGTTCGATTGAAGACGCAATCGAAGTAGATGATAAGAAACGTCTGCATCTGGGCTTCGGACAGATTCCGGAATTGTTGCTCGATAATACCGACCGTAACCGTACTTCTCCGTTTGCCTTTACCGGAAACCGTTTTGAATTCCGAGCCTTGGGTTCGTCGGCCAACTGCGGATCGGCTATGTTGGCCCTGAATTCGGCCGTAGCTTATCAGCTTCGTCAGTTTAAGACCGATGTAGATTCGTTGCGTGCTCAGGGAAAGAGCAAGGAAGCGGCTATCTTCGAGGTGCTGAAAAACTATATCAAGGAATCGAAACCGATTCGCTTTGACGGAAACGGATATAGCGATGCCTGGAAAGAAGAAGCCTTGCGCCGTGGCCTGGATTGCGAGAACAGCGTTCCGTTGCAGTATGATGCTTATCTGAAACCCGATGTAATCAAGATGTTTGGCGAGACAGGCGTGTTGAGCCAGAAAGAATTGGAAGCCCGTAATGAAGTGAAATGGGAAATCTACATCAAGAAGGTACAGATCGAAGCACGTGTCCTGGGCGATTTGTCGTTGAATCATATCATTCCGGTTGTTATCCGTTATCAGACAATTCTGTTGGAAAACGTCACTCGTTTGAAGGATGTCTTCTCGGAAGAAGAATATGAAACCCTTTCAGCAGAACCTCGTCGTCTGATCCGTAAGATTTCAGCCCATATTGCAGCTGTCACAACGAAAGTGGATGAAATGGTTGAGGCCCGTAAGAAAGCCAACCGGATTACCGATATGCGCGAAAAGGCAATTACTTACCATGATACGGTAGCTCCTTATTTGGATGAGATACGTGATCACATAGATGATCTGGAACTGATGGTCGATAACCAGAGTTGGCCGTTGCCGAAATATCGGGAATTGTTATTTATCCGATGATCAATATGTTTGCCATAAGCATATAAATTGGGGAATTGGTGGGATCTCTTCGGAAATTCCGCCAATTTCTTTATAAAAACCTTTCCTGACGACGGGATATTAACCGGACTTTAGCTTGGGACTTTCAGCAATAAATCACTCTCTCATATACTTTTTTACTCTTTTATCCGTTTTCTTTACATGAAATCGGCGTATCTTTGAACCCTGTTATAAAAGAAGTATGAGAAAAATCCTGTTTTTTCTATTGATAAGCCTTTGGGCAAATACGACTTATGCGCAGTTGGGCGATGAAGCATATAGCTTTCTTCGTCTGCCTTCTTCTACCCGTGTCGGTGCGTTGGGAGGTGATAATATCTCGTTGGTGGAATGTGATCCATCATTAGGTTTCCATAATCCGGCCCTGTTGGGAAAAGAGATGGACAATATGTTGAATCTGAATTATATGAATTATATTTCGGATGTAAATATCGGAAGCGCTATTTATACCAAGGCTTTTAAGGATAAAGGAGCCTGGGGCGTGGGGGCCAGTTTCTTCAGTTACGGCAAAATTCCCGGGTATAACGAAGAGAATCAGCAGACAGGTGACTTATCGGCAAAAGACATGAATATACAGGGTTTCTTTTCGTATGATTTGAGTGAGAAATGGCGCGGAGGAGTCTCGCTGAAGTTCTTGTATTCTTCGATGGCCGAATATAATTCGTTCGGAATGGGTGTAGATGCCGGATTGAGTTATTATGATTCGGAGAAGAACTTTTCTTTTGGTTTCATGTTAAAGAATATCGGGGCACAGTTTAAGTCGTATTATGATGAACGGCAAAAGATGCCTTGGGACATTCAGCTGGGTATCAGCAAACGGATGGCTCATGCTCCGATACGCTTTTCGCTGACGGCCTTGCATCTGAATCGTTGGAAGTTTGATTATGTAGATGATTCGGATAAGGAATATGATGGCGATTCGTTCGCCCAAGCCTTGCTGAAGCATTTTGTCATCGGCGTGGACTGGCTTCCGTCGGATAACTTCTGGGTAGGAGTTGGGTATAATCCGAAGCGGGGAATGGATATGAAGCTGAGTGGAGGAAATGCCTTGAGCGGATTTTCGGCTGGAGCGGGTATTCATATCAAGATGTTTGATGTGAGTGCTTCGTTGGCAAAATATCATCCGTCGGCTATGTCGATGATGGTTACGGTAACGACTTATATATCTGATTTCAAGTTATAAGAAGATGGAGAAAAAGATTATTATAGCAATTGATGGCCATTCGTCGAGTGGTAAAAGTACGATGGCGAAAGATTTGGCCCGTGAGATTGGTTACATTTATATTGATACCGGCGCGATGTACCGCGCAGTCACTTTGTATTGCCTGCGGAAAGGATATATTCAGGGAGATACGATTCAGGAAGAAGCGTTGAAAGCCGACTTGGATCAAATGGATATCTCGTTTCGTTATAACGCCGAGACCGGCCGGCCGGATACTTATCTGAACGGAGAAAAGGTAGAAAAGGAAATCCGTAGTATGGAAGTGGCCGATAAGGTCAGTCTGATTGCTGCTTTAGGCTTTGTCCGTCGGGCCATGGTGGCAAAACAGCAGGAAATGGGTAAAGCTAAAGGTATTGTGATGGACGGACGTGATATCGGTACGGTTGTTTTCCCGGAAGCAGAACTGAAAGTATTCGTTACGGCTTCTCCTGAAGTACGGGCACGCCGTCGGCTGGAAGAGTTACAGGCGAAAGGGGAACAGACTACGTATGAAGAAGTATTGGCAAACGTGAAGAAGCGGGATTATATCGATTCCACCCGCGAAGAAAGTCCGTTGCGTCAGGCTCCGGACGCGTTGGTGCTGGATAATTCGGAAATGACAATTCCGGAACAGAAGAAGTGGTTGCGTGATAAATTCGAAGCAGCAGTATGTTCATCGAAATAGACAGCGGATCGGGGTTCTGCTTTGGTGTGGTAAATGCCATCAGTAGTGCGGAACGGGAACTGAAGAATACGGATATCCTGTATTGTTTGGGTGACATCGTGCATAACAGTCTGGAAGTGGAACGGCTGGAAGCATTGGGCTTGCGGACCATCGATCACGAAGAATTTGCCCGGTTGAAAGGAGAGAAGGTTTTACTGCGGGCACATGGCGAACCGCCTTCTACCTATGATATAGCCCGACAGAATCAGATACAGATTGTAGACGCGACTTGTCCGGTGGTATTGCAATTGCAGAAGAAGATTCATCGTTGCTACCAGGAGACACGCGATACACATACCCAATTAGTCATCTATGGTAAGAAAGGTCATGCTGAAGTAAACGGACTGGTCGGACAAACGGAAGGAACGGCCATTGTGATCGAAAAGGTAGAAGACTTGGATAAGCTCGACTTCAACCGGAACATTGCCTTGTTTTCGCAGACGACCAAATCGCTTGACGGTTTTCGGAAAGTCGTAGCAGAGATCGAGAAGCGGATTTCTCCGGATGTCTCGTTCCAATATCATGATACGATCTGCCGGCAGGTAGCCAACCGGCTGCCCAATATCCAGCGTTTTGCTTCGGAACACGATTGGGTTTACTTCGTGGCTGGTAAGAAAAGCTCCAACGGAAAGATGCTTTTCGAAGAGTGTCGGAAGGCAAATCCCAATACGCAGTTCATCTCTTCGGCCGCTGAAATTACCGAACGTTTGCCGGAAGGCGTTTTGCGGGTCGGCGTTTGTGGAGCGACTTCCACACCGAAATGGCTGATGGAAGAAATTGCCGAACGGGTGAGGATTTTGAACTTGCCTGCTTCGTTATGATTAAAATTATAAACATTTTCTATCTCGAAGATGTTATTTTTGGCAGAATTACTAATTTTGCAGCGAACTTTAAAATTTGAATCCTATGCCAGCAATAAAGTGTGTCGGAATCTTAACATCCGGAGGTGATGCTCCGGGTATGAATGCAGCGATTCGTGCCGTGACACGTGCTGCAATTTATCAAGGTATTAAGGTGAAAGGTATTTACCGGGGTTATAAGGGTATGATCACGGACGAGATCGAAGAATTTAAAACTCAAAACGTAAGTAATATAATCCAGCGTGGAGGTACAATCCTGAAAACAGCTCGTTGTGCTGAATTCAAAACTCCGGAAGGACGTAAGCAGGCTCACGACAAGTTGATGGAACATGGCATTGATGCTTTGGTGGTGATCGGTGGAGATGGTTCTCTGACAGGTGCCCGTATCTTTGCAGAAGAATATAATATGCCGATTGTTGGTCTGCCGGGTACAATCGATAACGACTTGTATGGTACGGATGTAACGATCGGATACGATACAGCCTTGAATACAATCATGGAATGTGTCGACAAGATTCGTGATACAGCAACTTCTCACGAACGTTTGTTCTTTATCGAAGTCATGGGACGTGATGCCGGATTCCTGGCATTGAACGGAGCCATTGCTTCGGGAGCTGAAGCGGCTATTATCCCGGAAATCTCGTTGGAAAAAGACCAATTGGCCGAAATGATCGAAACAGGTTTCCGTAAGTCAAAGAACAGTAGTATCGTATTGGTAGCAGAAAGCGATGTAACGGGCGGTGCTATGGGCGTTGCTGAACGTGTGAAGAATGAATATCCGCAGTTCGATGTGCGCGTTTCTATCTTAGGACACTTGCAGCGTGGAGGTTCTCCTTCGGCACAAGACCGTATCTTGGCTACTCGTATGGGTGTAGCTGCTGTAGACGCCTTGTTGGATGGTCAGCGGAATGTAATGATTGGTATCCAAAACGATGAAATCGTCAACGTACCTTTCTCAAAGGCGATCAAGAACGATAAGCCTATCAATCGTGATTTATTGGATGCTTTGCGCATCTCATCTATTTAATACGTCAATCGAATTAATTGAAAATGCAGAAAGGGGAAGTTTCTTTGGGAACTTCCTCTTTTTTATGTTGGTCAGTTATTTCTCCAATATGAAGTTTCTGAGTTATGTATCTGACAAATATACTTGCCTTTTTAACTAGGCAATCGTATATTTGTGAAATTCATTTTTAATACAGGTATTTATGAAAAACTTACATTACTTTGCTGCGGCAGTATTAGCAGCTTCCTTGTTGGTAGCTTGCCAATCGCCATCGAAAGAAGGAGAAGGAGTGATCACAGTGCCGGTTCGTACCCAATTGGCACAGCAAGACGTCATACCGGTATCGGATGATGTGGAGAAGATTGAGTATATTCCACTGGAGACAGGCGATTCTTGTCTCGTTAGTAATATTCTTTCGATGCAAGTCAGCCGCGATTACCTTTTTATCTATAATGGAAAGACCAATCAGATCTTGCAGTTCGACCGTGCGGGTAAATTCGTGCGGACAATCGGGCGTACCGGCAACGGGCCGGGAGAATATACGCTGGTGAGCGATCTGGCAATCGACGAAGCGAATCAGCAACTTTATATCTTCTGTTATGGCGAAGCGCCACGGGTATATGGTTTTGATGGACAATATCTGTTGTCTGATACAACCCTGCAAGGCAGTACCTCGGCTGTTTTGTTGGACGAGCAACATATCGCGATGAAAGGTTTACGGATGTATCCGAATGCCTGGCTAGCCGCTTTGAAAGAGAAAGGTGGAGAAATTACGGCAAAGGTCGATCCGTATGAAGCTTCATTACCCGAAGATGTCAGTTATATGGAGAATCCGATGCTTGTTCCGGCAGGGAAGTCGGCATTGGCTTTTGCAACGTGTAACGATACCGTGTTCCGCCTTTCGCCCGAAGGTATCGAACCCGCTTATTGTCTGGCTCGACAGAATCGGACGGCTTTCTATACGGATGTAGCGGATATTCGCCAACGGAAGAATAATCCGATTCAAGATACGGATTTGGATTTGTATGATTTCTTCGAGACGCCGCGTTATTTATACTTGCGTATTACGCAGGCTGGAGAAATTTACATCCAGCGTTATTCGAAGGCAGACGGAACTTGTCTTTCATGCCGTGTTCCCGAAGCCTATCTATCGTGCAGCCGGAGCATACCGGGAAATAATGCAATCGGTTTGACCAACGATGTCGATCAGGGCGTTCCTTTCTGGCCTGAGTTTGCTGTGAATGGCAGGACATGCGCTCAGGTAGTAACCTACGATCTGATCAGTGGATTGCAAGAAGAAGGATATTTGAAAGATATGCCTGATGTGTTGAAAGCATTGGGGGCGGATGACAATCCGCTTATTATCATTTATACATATAAGCAGTAATCATAAACAATGAAAGAAGAATTTTCTTACATAGTCGATCAGTTTGCCGATTTACAAATCCTGCGTTATCAGGTACCGGGATTTGAAAATCTCTCTTTGCGCCAAAAGCAGTTACTCTATCATTTATCAGAGGCTGCTTTGATGGGACGTGATATTTTATTTGACCAGAACGGTCGTTATAATCTGGTGATCCGTCGGACACTCGAAGCGGTTTATCAGTACGGGATAGTAGATAAATCATCCGCCGATTATCAAGCCTTCGAGGTCTATCTGAAGCGGGTTTGGTTTGCCAATGGTATTCATCATCATTACGGAGAAGATAAGTTTATACCCGGTTTCTCGGAAGCTTTCTTCGATGCGGCTGTCCGTTCGGTTGATACTTCTCTATTGCCTTTGAAAGCAGGAGAAACAGTTGATACCTTGCTGGCCCGTTTGAAGCCGGTGATCTTCGATCCAACTGTAATGCCTAAGCGCACCGTTCAGAGCGGAGATACCGACTGGATCCAGGCTTCGGCCAATAATTATTATGGTGAAGATGTTACCCAAGCTGAAGTAGAAGCTTTCTACGGGAAGATGAAGGCTGAAGGCGATAGCCGTTGTCCGCTGTCTTATGGTTTGAATAGTCGTTTGGAAAAAGAGAACGGTCAGTTAGTCGAACGGGTTTGGAAAGTAGGAGGTCTGTATTCGGAAGCCATCGAACGGATTGTGGCTGAATTGGAGAAGGCCGCTGCTTTTGCCGAGAACGAGAAACAACGCCAGATCATCGCTACGCTGATAGATTATTATCGTACCGGCGATCTTCGTACCTTCGATGCTTATTCTATTCTTTGGGTAGAAGATACCGACTCGCAAGTTGATTTTGTGAATGGCTTTATCGAAACCTATGGTGATGCCTTGGGATTAAAGGCCAGTTGGGAATCGACGGTGAATTTCCGGAACGAAGAAGCCACTCGTCGTACGCAGACCATCAGTGAGAATGCTCAGTGGTTTGAAGATCATTCGCCTGTAGATAAACGATTCAAGAAGGAACGGGTAAAAGGTGTGAGTGCGAAGGTGATCACGGTCACGATGTTGGGTGGCGATTGTTATCCTTCTACGCCGATAGGAATTAATCTTCCGAATGCCGATTGGATTCGTCGAGACCACGGTTCGAAGTCGGTTACCATTGAGAATATTATGGAAGCTTACGACAAGGCTTCTCAAGGCAGCGGCTTTAGTGATGAGTTTGTCTGGAGCGATGAAGAACGCAATCGCATTAAGACCTACGGTTTCCTGACGGATATGCTGCATACTGATTTGCATGAATGTTTGGGGCATGGTTCCGGTCAGTTGCTTCCCGACACAGATCCGGATGCCTTGAAAGCCTATGCTTCTACGTTGGAAGAAGCCCGGGCCGATTTGTTCGGCTTATATTACTTGGCAGATCCGAAGATGCAGGAATTAGGCTTGGTCCCTGACGGCGAAGCCTTCAAAGCCGAGTATTATAAATACATGATGAACGGCTTGCTCACCCAACTGGTTCGTATCGAAGAAGGCAAGGATGTAGAAGAAGCCCATATGCGAAACCGGCAGTTAATCGCCCGCTGGGTATTTGAACAGGGAGCAGCAGATAAAGTAGTAGAACTGAAAAAGCGTGAAGGAAAGACTTTTGTTGTCATTAACGATTATCAGCAGTTGCGTGCTTTGTTCGGGAAACTTCTGGCAGAAGTTCAGCGTATCAAGAGCGAAGGCGATTATGAGGCTGGACGATCGCTGGTAGAAAATTATGGTGTCAAGATTGATCCCGTATTACATCATGAGATTCGTGAACGTTATGTCCGTCTGCATTTGTCACCTTATAAAGGATTTGTCAATCCGGTTATGCGTGAAGTAAAGGATGATTCAGGTCATGTAACCGACATTACGTTGGATTACACGGAAGGATATGCCGAACAGATGCTGCGTTACAGTCGGGATTATTCTTATTTGAGTTTGTAAGTGAAGTTTCAGTTGACAGGTTAACAAGAAACGGGTAAACAAGGTGTTTTAGTCTATAGAAAACCTTGTCAACTTTAGTTATAGATTTTAGTTTATATAATTGTGGAAGATTTAAGAGATATACGAAAACAATTGCGGCTGGCGATGAACGGAGTAATCTCCACCAGCATGCGCCAGAAAGGTATGAATTATAAATTGATCTTCGGAGTTCCTATTCCGGAGATCAAACACATAGCCGCCGCACACGAACCCGATGCAGAGTTGGCTCGTGCCTTGTGGAAAGAAGATGTCCGGGAAATGAAAATCCTGGCTACTTTACTTTTTCCAGCGGGTAGTATGACGCAGGAAGAAGCTTTGGCTTGGATGCGTGAAATCCCTTATCCGGAGATTGCCGAACAATGTTGCAATAATCTTTTCCCCACGGTAGAACAACCGGATCAATTGGCTTTAAAGTTCTTGGCCGATAAGAAAAGTCCGTTCGGACGCATGTGTGGTTTTCTGCTTTGGGCGCAATTGTTCAAGAAGAATCTGGCAGTCGAAAAGAGTCGGGTAGAAGCCTTTCTGGTAGAATGCACGTGTACGATGCATCCGGATGTAGAGGCCGTAGCGACAGAATCTTCCTGGCAAGAGAAACAGGCCGCGGTACAGGCGTTGAAGTTCTTCGGTCGTCTTTCTCCGGCAAATGCTCAGGATGCTTTATCTGTTATCGCAGAAGACGGGCAACCGGAAACGGAAGAATTAAAAGCCTATTACGATGATCTGCAGTTTGAGTTTGCTTATTATGAGGAAAAGTAAATGAGTCTTGGGTGAAAGAGTGGCTTACTTTTACCGTAAGCCCCAATCATTCCTCTATGAAATAAACGAGAATCGGAAATGTTTCCCTTTGGATTCATTTTCGATTCTCGTTTGTTTTGAAAGGCTATGCAGTAAGAATAGCCGGTGTCTGCGATTATTCAGTTACCAGGAGTCGGTTGCCTTCGGTGTGACTGATGAATTCGGGCGCATACAAACACTGAATGGTGCTGATGCCACCGGTGTAAGAACCTCTTCGGGAGACAACGATCGGATATTCCAATACAAACGTACCTTGCGGCAGATGTTCGATATAGATGTTCTCGGAAAGATCTTTCGATGAACGATAATACCAGATGCCATCCCGGTATTGGCTGCCGGAAAGTACTTGGGTTGGCTCGAAACAGCCGGCACGCAAGTCTTTCAGAAATACGTATTCCATATCACGATCGGAACGGACGGTCAGACGGACGATGACTTTATCTCCCACTTTCAACGGTTGTTCTTCGGTTACCGGACGAATTTCTCTCTTACCTGATTCGTTCGTTTCCACAAACAGTTTCTTCTCTACATTCAATACGCCCTTTTGCTTCTCTACTTCGTCTAAGGGTGCAAAATACTGGATATAGATGGAACCCCAAGCCGGAGCCTTTCCGCTTTTCTGGATATGGACAACCGGACTCTTCACGGATGTAAGCTGGGTGATTGTTGGATTCACTTTTAGATAACCGGTGCCTGTTTCACCATCAGTGGTGCTCCAAGTCGTATCATTCAGACGGATGTGGCAGACATTCGTTTCTTCTATCCACGAATTACCTGTCAGTAACAAGGCATAGACGGCATTTTGTGTTGCCGGAACCGATTCCCAGTTTTGGGTTCGTTTCTGATTCAACAACCATTGTTTCATCCGGTCGATCTGTTCCTGATTCGGATCGGTCTGCTGGAAGAGAGCCATGATCAGACAATGCGTCTCAATGGCACTCCGGTTAGATGCAAATGTATTCCGGTTATTGGCCCAATACATACCTTTTTCGGCATGATCGGTTGCCGTCTTTCGGAACCACGCAACGATATCCTGTGTCGTTTCTTTCTTTCCGTTTTGATACATGAGCCAGGCTATGGCTGCCCTGCTGTACAATCCGTATTCTTTCCAGTTCGTTGCTGCCTGCCGGGTGTAGTAACGGATGGCTTCACGGGCTTCACCCAATTCCGGAATATCCCGATAGAAACTGCGGACAAACAGGTATTCTACTTGTTCGTCGCTTGGAATAGTTGTGGGTTCTCCTTTTATCTTCAGCAGTTGTTCGTAATCTTCCTGTATGGACTGATCCAGGAAACGAAGCGCTTTCATCTGCATTTCCTTTTCTGCCTGGTTGTAGGATACGGCATTCAACTGAATGAGTTGTGCCATACCTTTCAGGATCTGTAAGGTGATATGCCGGCTGGCGGGCATACCTTTCATCCAACTCCAGCCACCATTCGGAAGCTGTTGTTTCAGCAATTGCTGCAAGGCTTCTTCCCGTACTTGCGCAGTCCGGTTGGTATCAAACAGCAATTGCAGGCGCTGTTTCTGTTCGGTCTCGTTGGCAGCATCCAGCACCCAAGGTGTTTCTTCCAATAAGATCGTCTTCAGTTCCTCATTCTTTTCCAGGTTGGAAAGAAGCGTTTCCGCATTTTCTCCGGCCGCTTTCCATTGGTCGATTACCTGTTTGATGCGCGGATGAGCCTGAGCGATATAAGCAGATAACGTATTGCTGTAATAAACGCTGAACCACGAGAGAATATCTTCCTGCTTCGGCTCGTTTAATGTGGATAAAGCTTGCACGGCATACCAGATCGGATTACTGCTGACTTCGAAAGTGATCCGGTATGGATTTGTCAGGGCTTGTTTCGGAAGCTTGATGGCTAGTTCCTTTTCATCCGTCAGGTAGAAAGGAATACTTTCTGTAATCAGTGTCTGGTTCGGGAGAACAGGAAGCAGATGCTGTTCACCGTCACTGCCAGCTGTACCGACAGCCTGAATACGACAACCCACTACACCCAGTTTATCCCAGTCTTTTACCTGGAAGTTCCATTGTATCGTTCCGGTTTCATCGGCTGTCAGAGAGAACGGCTTCTCTACCTGCAACAAGATTTCTTCGGTCTCCGGATTGAATAATTCCAGTTTTGCCTTTCCTTGGATAGCTTCTGCCATCTGGTTGATGATCTGTGTTGAGATAACGGCTTCATCTCCGTTTCGCAGGAAGCGGGGTAAATAAGGAGAAACCATTATGGGCTTACAGGTGACGGCTTCTTTCGACAGATACCCGTATTTCATGTCTTTGGTCTGTGCCAGTAATTGCAGTTTCCAGGTAGTATTACTTTCCGGAACGGTAAAGTTGAAGGAAACATGTCCGGTCTCATCGGTCTGTAATACAGGATAAAAGAACGCCGTTTCGGCAAAGTTCTCCCGGAAGGAAACGGTTTCTGTCTGGGCTGGTGCCGGAGCTGCGATGGCTTCTTCTGCCATGACGGTATTCGCACTGCTTACTTCCGGTTCGCTCAATACGGCACTGTCTTCGGTTATTTGTAAGACTTCGGTAACATTGGCTGCTGATTTAGCCATCGTGCCGCGTAGTTTTAGTCCACCTGTCAAGGATCTGGTCGACGATGCCGCATAGAACAGCAGCTTCTGTTGCAGCATTTCCGTCCAGGCCTGGTACATATGGTCGTAGCTGTAAGCCGGAACATCCTGCAAAGACAGTTCTGCATATTGCGAACGGTTCTGGGTCTGGAAAGAAAGTCCGGTCTGGAAATAGTTTCTCCAGAGAGATACGTGCCGCTGAGGTGTGAAATACCAATGGAAAGGCAAGATCTGATCTAAAGAAGCATCATACATACTGGCCAAGACTTCCGCCTGAACAGCCGAAGAATCGGCATCTATCAGCCGGAATTTCCAGTTTTCCTGACTACCCGGTAACAGATGATCCCGGAATGTTTCTGTATGGAATGTCAGTTTCCGCTCCGGTTCTTTCCGAACGATGGAACAACTATTACTATACAGCTTGCCACCTTTGACGAAAGAGAAAGAAGCGGTCATGCCTTCGCCATACGATTCCTGATACAATACCGGGAATGCCCGGTTCTCATTCCGCATGGAAACGAGTTCCCGATGAATACGAGTTCCGTTGGCTGCAAAGAGTTCATATATGACGTATGCCGGACTTTCGGAAGTACCGAAATAGACATCGATGGTTTCTCCCGGAAGCGCTTCATAATTTCCTTCCGGCATCCAGGAAGATATAAATACCGGCATGTGGCGATCTTGCAGACTGTATAAAATGAAATTACCTTCTGCTTTTACTTTCACGCCTTTCTGATCCATCGAGTTGACTTGTAAGCGATATCGTCCGGATGTCAGATTCTTGAAGGCATCCGTAAGGGTTTGATCCGTAGAGAAAGGTCCGACGGCCAAAATCGAATCCGTCTCGTAAGTGATTGAACCGCTCTTCGGCTCTTTCTTCTCAGTCAGTTTATAGAGGGTATAAGAACCTTGTGCCTTTACCTTTTCTCCGTTGAGGGTTTGGGCGATGACTTTCGCTTCGGCTTTTTCCTTTTCCTGCCAGTAATTAAGTTGAAGAGAAAGCACGATGCCTGCATCTCCTACCGAGAAGACATACGATGTCTCTTGTGTTTCGCCTTTACTGTCGGTCAGGCGTGCCTTTACTTCATACGACTGGCAAACCGGGCGGTTGGAATCGGTCTGCTCTCTTTCCGGAACAAAGGTGAATTGGAATTGCCCTTTCTGATTAACATCGGCTGTTCCTTGGGCTACTTGTTCATAACTTTGGTTATACGGATTAGGCATATATGCCCGTAACCAGAACGGACGGCGGGTGATGGTCCATTCTACTTTCCCTTCTTGCAACGCTACGCCTGAGAACGATTCGGCTTTTCCCTGAATCTGCACTTCATTTCCGAAGCTGACTTCCTCTTTTATCGGTTCGATATCCAGTCGGAACGAAGGACGTTTATATTCTTCTACGCGGAAAGATGCAGAGGCTTTGTCTGTTACTAGGGTAAAGTTCCCGTTCAATCCTTGTTGAGGTAAAGTGAATTCACCATGGAAAGAGCCAAAAGTGTTGGTGGTAAATTCTTTTCGGGCGATTTCCTTGTAATTGGCATCGCGCAGGGATACCGAAACCGTTTCACCTTCGTTGGCTGTTAACTGCTTTTTATCGTCTGTATAGACAATTCCCTTGAAGGCCACTGTTTGTCCCGGTCGGTAAATACCCCGGTCTGTAAACAGGGAAACATACGTTTGCGACTTGTTGCTGGTCATCTGTCGGTATGAAGCCGAAATACCTGTCAGCAAAGCCGCTGTATCCTGAGGCAGAACCGGACGGACTGCATCAATCTGATTCCGGTTTTTAACGGCAAGCAAAGCAAATCCTTTTGCATCGGTCTTGACAGTTGCCAGTTCTTTTACTTCCCATTGCATGGTAGTATTGTAACAGATCACCGGAATATCTGCCAGCGGTTTCCCCGTTTCAAAGTCGGTTACAAACACTTCCTGTATGCCTTCCGTATTCGGGCGATAGGTAAGAGCCAAGCGACTTACACTAAACGGTGCACGGTTTGTCAGACTTTTATCGGTTGTGGATACTTCATACATAAACAAGCCCGGTTGTTCCATCGGAATAAGCAAGGTTGTATCTTTTGTCAGCAAAGGAGAGACCTGAGGCAAACGGACGGTCATCTCTTTGACGAGCTTCCCATAGTAAGCCGTATTGTCTTTGCTTCCCTGGCGTAAGGCCGTTACCGTAGCAGCCTTGTTTTGGTACACTTTCACCCGGAGTTCCGTTACATGCTTATAGCGGATTTTGAGTTCTTGTTCTTTTCCCGGATAAACTTGATTCTTATGCTGGATAGAGATAGAAGCTTGTTCCATCCGTTCGATAGCATTCTTGAACTCATTGGCACGTGGATAAGCAGCAAATGCCTGAGCTTGCTGCTGGCAGAAGTCATAAACGATTTGACGTACCGAATCCTGTTGGGCATTATTCTGATAATAATACGGTTCTTGCTGTAACCAATCCAGGCGGTTCAGCTGTATTTCCAGCTGGGATTCCGGATCAGTCGTATGAGTTAATAGAGAATCGAGCGACTGTTTGTACGTACTTCTTGTTTTCTCTCCTTTCCGGTATTGGTATTGCAGATAATCCAAGGCTACTAAAGTTTCGGCTTTTGGATTCGCTTGTGTCTTGCGGAATTGTAACCACGTCTGATAATAGGTATCGTCAGCCTGTATGTCGATCGCCCGTTGTAACAGGAAATCATATAAGGTTGGGCGCAATGTCCGGGCGTCCTTTCCTAATTCCATCACTTGGGCATATTTTTCGGCCGGTGTGTTCTGAAGTGTCTGAATTGGAGATAAAGACTGCTTCAGTTCTTCCTTTATCTTTTCTTCAAACAGGTTGGCTGTCCATTCCCGTATGTCTTCCGGCACATAACCTTGTAACGGTGTACGTTGGTGAATCGTCCATCCATTCTGGTTATAATAGGACTGATACATTTCGGCCAGCAGTGAATGTAAGAGGGATGCGGTAGCCGAATCCAGAACCTGTTGGGTATATTCGGTCGTTTCCTGAATCAGATCCGGAAACTTATCCACATCTTTTTCCAGTTCATCGTGCATTTTTTGCACAAGCGTCTGAATGACTTCCGACGGACTTTTATCTTTCGGAATCGAAAACCCGGAACTTGTTTCCTGACGGGCAGCTGCATAATAGGCCGTTAAGGCAGCAGCCGGGATTAATAGGATGGAAATAAAAAATGCTCTTATCTTCATATCTTATCTATTTAAAGCTTCGCCCCAAGTGCGAAACCAGAATTTCTCTCTTTATATATAAGATACGAAGTAAGAGCAAAAAGTTGTAAAGAGTGTGTTAAATTCGAGTAAAACTTATGCTTTACGAACGTATGTCAGGAAAGTATAAGGATAAGCGTTCTTCTCGTCTGCCGGAAATTCCTGCCTATCTACTTCTTCCCATAAGTCCCAGTTCACTACCGGGAAGAAAGCATCTGCATTTTCAAACTCATGATGAACACGCGTGATATACATTTTGTCTGCTTTACTTAATGCCTGGCGATATACCAAGGCTCCTCCGATAATGAATATCTCATCTTCCTTTTCGCACAAGTCTAATGCGTCGCGCATGGACTCGCAGGCGAAACAGTTTACAAATCCTGCTTCAGGAAGAGAGGTAAGTACTACATTTTTACGATCTGGCAACGGACCGTTGGGCAGTGACTCGAATGTCTTTCTTCCCATAATAATGGCATGACCGGTTGTCAATTCCTTAAAATGCTTCATGTCGGCCGGTAAATGCCACAGAAGCTGCTGATTCTTGCCAATAGCGTTGTTGTCGGCTATGGCAGCGATAATAGAAATAGTACTCATAGTATAACACAATTATTATATGTTCTTATTTGATCAGACAGCGACAACGCCTTTGATGTGCGGGTGTGGGTCGTAACCGATCAAATGAAAATCTTCATATTGGAAATCAAAGATGCTTTTGACATCCGGGTTCAATTCCATACGCGGAAGCGGACGCGGTTCGCGCGTCAACTGGAGTTTTACCTGCTCCAGGTGATTGGAATAGATATGGGCATCGCCTAATGTATGAACAAAATCTCCGGCTTTCAATCCGGTTACCTGCGCCATCATCTGCAATAACAGGGCGTAGGAAGCAATGTTGAACGGAACACCCAAAAAGATGTCGGCGCTACGCTGGTACATTTGCAGGCTTAATCGTCCGTTTGCCACATAGAATTGAAAGAAAGCATGGCAGGGCGGCAGATTCATATTATTCAAATCCCCCACATTCCAGGCGCTGACAATGATACGGCGAGAGTCAGGATTATGCTTGATTGTCTCGACAGCTTCGCTGATCTGATCAATCGATCCTCCTTGATAATCGGGCCACGAACGCCATTGATAACCATAAATGTGTCCTAAATTTCCATCCGGATCGGCCCATTCGTTCCATATCCGCACACCATTGTCCTGCAAATACTTTACGTTGGTATCACCTTTCAAGAACCAGAGCAATTCATAAATGATGGATTTCAAGTGAAGCTTTTTCGTTGTCAGCAACGGAAAGCCGTCTTCCAGATTGAATCGCATCTGATGGCCGAAGATACTGGTTGTGCCCGTACCGGTACGATCTTCCTTATGAACGCCTTCTGTCAGTACACGGTTGAGCAAATCAAGATATTGTTTCATTCTATTTTTCTGCTTAATGGAACAAAGGTACTATTTATTTCTGTATTTCCGGGTGTGATAGTAGAATTCTTTCATCAGAAAGCACCGGGATATTTCTTTTATTGCCTGGAATTAAACTTCCATCGATGCTGAGATATTCTTTAGTTCACGCCGCGGATTACTTAGTTCACGACGTGGATTAAGTAGTTCACGTCGTGGATTACTTAGTTCTCGACGTGAACTAAAGAATGGGTTACTGGATTTGCTTTTTTAGAAGGTTGTTTCTGGATCAAAAGAAGGGGGGATTCTGATAAAAAGACGGAGGAGATGGATTTACAGGAAAAATACTTATTTTTACCTGCTGTTAAATAAGGAATCATTGGTATCATGAAAAAGTGTCTTTGGATTATTGTTTTGGTAACATGGGCTGCTTCTGTTGGGGCAACAGGGGATAATATAGCCCGACTGGCCAACGTGAAAGTTTCTTCAGCCGTTGGTGAGCAGACAGGAGAGAAAGCGATTGATGGAAAAATCCGTCTTTTTAATCAAGGAGAGTGGCGGTCAACTGGCAGTGTTAATTTCTATGGACAAATTGATTATCCCTGGATTGAGCTGGAATGGAAACAGGAAGAGGAAATAAACGAAGTAGTACTTTATGATCGTCCTTCGTTGGAAAGTCATATTGCCGGAGGAATACTTCATTTCAGTGACGGATCGGAGATAGAAGTCTATGAGATACCGAATGATGGTTCTCCTAAGCTGATTCGGTTTCCGGCCAAGAAAGTCCGGTGGGTCCGTTTTGAATGTACGGATGCGGATGGAAAAGAAGTTGGCTTGTCGGAGATAGAAGTCAATGCTTGTGGCAGTTCGAATCTGGATTTTGTTTCGAAAGTGAATCCTTTTATTGAGACAACCCGCGGACGTTACTTTTTCTTTGTGACGGGTAGTCTTCCTTTTGGAATGATTAGTGCGGCACCACTGACACGGAATAAAAATCAGTATGGTGGCGGTTACAACTATAATTCTACCGAAATCTTAGGCTTTCCGCAGATACATGATTGGATGCTTTCGGGTGTAACCCTTATGCCTACCACCGGAAACGAAAGTCCTATAGGAGGAGAAAAAGAGTGGAAATCCCCTTTTCTTCATGCCGGTGAGATAGCCAGACCCGGTTATCATCGGGTGTTTCTGGAGAAATATGGTTTGTGGGTAGAGCAAACAGCTTCTGATCGGGTTAGTTTCTATCGGGTTCAATATACCGGAGAGGACAATACCCATTGTGGCTTGTTATTGAATTTGGGAGGTTATGTGGCTACGACAACGATGACAAATGCCCGTGTGCGGAAATGTAGTCCTACCGAACTCGAAGGAGAGGTCACGACGATGGGACGTTTGTGGGGCGGTCCGGATAGTGTCAAGATTTATTTTGCCTTGCAATTGGATAAACCGATGGAAGACTTGGACGGCTGGGACGATACCCGTTTCTATGAACAAATAGATTCGTTGCTCGGTACCGGAAAGGCAAAGGCCAGACATACGGGGATGAGTTATTATGATGCTCCGTCTTCTGGGGTTCGTATGAATATTCCTGTCCGGACGGGTGATGAAATACAGGTAAAATGTGCCGTTTCTTATACCAGTGTAGAAAATGCCTGGGCTAACTTACACTCGGAAATACAACATTGGGACTTTGAAAAAGCTTGTCGGGATGCCAGACAAGTCTGGAATGATTATCTGGGCCGTATTGAAGTGGAAGGCGGAACGGAAGATCAGCAAGTCAAGTTTTATACAGACCTGTGGCATGTATTGCTGGGACGCCATAAGATAGATGATGTAAATGGGGATTATCCTGATTATACCGATGGAGAACGTCGGGGAAGCCAGACGGTTCATATCCGGTATAAAACGAGAACATTGCCCAAAGATCCGCAAGGAAATGTGAAGTTCCACATGTATAATTCGGATGCCTTTTGGCTGACACAGTGGAATCTGAATATTCTTTGGGGATTGGCTTGGCCGGAAGTACAGGATGATTTTGCTGCCTGCCTGATTGAATATGCTAAGAATGGCGGATTGATACCAAGAGGTCCTAATGCCGGAGGTTATTCGTATATTATGACGGGCTGTCCGGCCACGCCTCTTATTACCAGTGCTTATCAGAAGGGCATTCTGACGAAAGTGCCAGCCGAGGAAGCCTATAAATGGATGTATAAGAATCATCACGATGGTATGTTGGGCGACCGTAATTCCATTCGTTTTTATGAAAAGCATGGGTACTTCGCAGATAATGCCGGCATAACATTAGAGACTGCCTTCCAAGACTGGTCATTGGGACAAATGGCTCTTAAAATGGGAAAGATGAAAGATGCCCGTCATTTCGACAAGCGTTCGAAAGGATGGCAGACATTATATCATCCGGAACAGGGATTGTTGTTCCCGAAACGGGCAGATGGTAGCTGGTTGCATGAAGATCCGTTGAATGGATCCGGCTGGGTAGAAGCCAATGCCTGGCAGGCAACCTGGTCTGTTTCGCATGGTATCGAAGAGCTGGCCCGGTTAATGGGTGGTAATGAAAACTTATGTCGGAAACTGAATTATGCTTTCGAGCAGGCACAGGACGAATCGTTTGTTTTTGGGTATAGTAACGGGTATGTCAGTTATGCCAATCAACCGGGATGCTCGAATGCTCATGTATTTAATTACGCCGGAGCACCTCAGTTATCCCAGTATTGGGTTCGTCAGGTCAATGAAAAAGCCTATGGAGCTGTATCTCCTGGAAAAGGTTATGGTGGCCATGATGAGGATCAGGGGCAGATGGGCGGAGTCAGTGCCTTGATGTCTATCGGATTATTCAGTCTGAAAGGAACATGTTCGGTGGATCCGGTGTATGAGATCACGGCCCCGGTCTTTGACGTTGTTCGGATCAAGCTGTCACCTGCCTATTATTCAGGGAAGGAATTTGTGATCAGGACATATAATAACTCGAAGTCCAATTGTTATATCCGGAAAAGTAGTCTTAATGGAAAACCGTTGGATACGTTTTGGTTTTATCACAAGGACTTTACCAAAGGAGGAACATTGGAATTGTGGTTGGACGACTCGTTTCCTGAAGCGGACTCCACATCAATCAAATAAATTCGTACTTTTGTGCAGTAAATAAGTAAGAAGATGAGTAACAAGACACAGCAAATACGTATAGAAGAGTATGATTATCCGTTACCGGATGAGCGAATTGCCAAATTCCCTTTGGAAAAACGGGATGAATCAAAACTGTTGTTATATAAGGACGGACAAGTTTCGGAGAGTGTATTCAAGCATATTGCTGATTATTTGCCCGCAGGTTCGTTGTTGGTCTATAACAACACACGGGTAATTCAGGCACGGTTGTTGTTCCAGAAAGCAACAGGTGCACGGATTGAAGTCTTTTGTCTGGAACCGGCTGAACCGCATGATTATGCTTTGATCTTTCAGCAGACAGAACGTTGCAGCTGGATTTGTCTGGTTGGAAATCTGAAGAAGTGGAAGGACGGTTTACTGACTAAAAAGGTGGCCATTCAAGGAGAAGAAGTGATTCTTTCGGCAGAAAAGAAAGAAAGTCATGGCGATAGCCACCGGATTGAATTTACCTGGAATAATCCGAAATATACGTTTGCTGATCTGTTGGATGCGGCAGGCGTCCTTCCGATTCCTCCTTATTTGCATCGGGAAACGGAGAAGAGTGATTTGGTAACCTATCAGACGGTTTATTCCAAGATAAAAGGGTCGGTAGCGGCTCCGACTGCCGGTTTACATTTTACACCCGAAGTCTTGGCTGATGTGGATGCGCATGGCATCGGGAGGGAAGAAGTAACTTTGCATGTAGGTGCCGGAACTTTCAAACCCGTCAAGAGTGAAACCATCGAAGGCCATGAGATGCATACGGAGTTTATTTCCGTTCGCCGTTCGTCAATCGAGCGTATTCAGAAGAATTTGGGAAAGATCATCGCTGTAGGAACTACTTCCGTTCGTACGTTGGAAAGTCTATATTATATAGGTGTCAAATTAGCGTCGCATCCGGATGCTACATCCGAAGAGCTTGTTGTAAACCAGTGGATGCCTTATGAGGCAGAGAATAACCGGATTCCGGTAGCCGAAGCGTTGCAACATATATTGGATTATTTGGATCGACATCAGGCCGACAAACTGGTAACAGCAACGCAGATTATCATTGCTCCGGGCTATGAGTTTAAAGTTGTTCGTGGAATCATTACCAATTTCCACCAGCCGAAGAGCACCTTGTTACTGTTGATTTCTGCTTTTGTCAAAGGCAATTGGCGGACTATCTATGATTATGCCCTCAGTCATGATTTCCGTTTCTTGAGTTATGGAGACAGTTCGTTGCTGTTGTAAGCAGTCTAAATAAATAGACTGCTTTTTCTTGGGAAGAACATCAGAAACCAAGTGTAGTGAATGAAGTCAGAAACCAAGTTTTAAATGAAATGTAATAGTTCTGTAATGTGATTTAAAGTGTATTATTCGTTCCTTTGCGCCCGAATTAAACCGGTTAAGAGTTTGAATGCTTATTTATAGAATTCCTTTATTATCCTTCTGATGATAAAGGAATTTCTATTGATCCGAGTTAGTGTTGAGGTGGAAATAGAGAGTTGGAGTTTGATGAAAATTAAATTCCTCTTTCAAGTAAAATAAATATAAACAAAAAAACGGAATGAATAATCTAGAACATGTTATTCGTAAGAGTTTGGTCGTAGGAGGCCTTTATTTTGTCCCCATGTGGGCTATGGCGGCTCCTATCGAAGTACCCAATCCTAAAGACTTTATTGAGAAAGCAAGTAATCTGCAGATTAATCAGACAAAAACAGTTACAGGAACTGTTGTAGATGCCGCAGGAATACCTGTTATTGGTGCTAACATTTTAGTAAAAGGAACGACAAATGGAACCATTACGGATATTGACGGTAATTTTTCTATTGAAGTAGAAGAAAATTCCATCTTGGAGGTTTCTTACATTGGTTATGTTACGACTGAAGTAAAAGTAGGAGCAAATACAACATTGTCAATCACGTTGAAAGAAGATAGCCAGGCTTTGGATGAATTGGTCGTTACAGCATTGGGTATTAAACGTGAAGAAAAGGCATTGGGTTACTCTGTACAGAAGGTATCGGGTGAAGATCTGTCTGTGGTAAAAGGAGTAAACGTAGCCAGCAGCTTGACAGGTAAGATTTCCGGATTACAGATTAATAATAGTTCTGAAATTTCTGAATCACCAGAATTAAAGTTACGTGGTGAATCTCCGTTGATTGTAATTGATGGTGTCGCTTATGGTAATATGAGTATGAGCGATATCAGTGCGGAAGATATAGAGAGTATAGACGTATTGAAAGGTGCTACAGCATCCGCATTGTACGGAGTTCGTGGTCGTGCCGGTGCGATTATGATAACCACAAAGAAAGCCAATGAAGAAGGTGCACTGACTGTAAATGTATCAAACAATACCATGTTCAGTGCCGGTTATCTGAAAATGCCGGAAGCTCAGCATTCCTACAGTACTGGTAATTATGGTATATTGGAATACAACAGCGGGAATGTCTGGGGTGACTATATGGACGGACATGAAGTTGAGCAATATGATCCGATAACGAAAGAAATGAAAGTGATGCCTTTACTGTCTAAAGGAGGTGATAATATCAAGAATTTCTTGCGTTCCAGCTTGGTGACTAATACGAACGTCAATATTTCCCAGGCAGGGAAATTGGGCGGATATCGTGTGTCTGCAACTCATGTTCATCAAAATGGGCAGTATCCTAATTCGAAATTGGATAAGTTTATTGTAAATAGTAGTGGTAACATTACTTACAATAAGTTTAAACTGGACGCAAGTTTCTCGTATAAAAAGGAATTGGCGCCGAATATGCCGAAAGTCGATTATGGAGGTGGTAACATTCTCTATAATATGTTAATCTGGGGTGGTACCGAATATGATATACGTGATTTTAAGGATTATTGGAAAGTAAAAGATCAAGAACAGAACTGGCCCTTTAAGGCTTGGTATGATAATCCTTATTACATTATGTATGAACGCATCAATAAAGAAGATAATAACTTATTGAATACAAGCTTGACGATGACTTATGATATATTCGATAATTTGTCTGTCATGTTGCGTTCTGGTTTTGATAATTACAATAACGGTGAGGAAAAAAGACAATCCGTAGGTGACAGTGGAGAAAAAAGAGGATATTATGCTTATAATCTTTATAAGGGATCAAGCTTTAACAATGATTTGATCGTGAAAGGTGATTATACTTGGAAAGATTTTTCATTGAACTTCATTGCCGGTTTGTCATCGTATTGGTATAAGAACGAAAATTTGTATGCAAATACAAGAGGCGGTTTGTCTATTCCCGGATTCTATTCATTAAATGCTTCGGTAGAAAGAGCTGGAGTTAGTAAGACAGTCAGTGAGAAAGCTTTATATAGTGTTTATGGAAAAGCTGGGCTTTCTTGGAAAAATGGAGTCTTTGTGGATGTTACAGGACGTAATGACTGGTCTTCTTCCTTACCGGCAGATTCCAGATCTTATTTTTATCCCTCTGTATCGGGAAGTATTTTGCCTACAGCGTTTTTCAATCCGATAGAAGATATCCTGGATTTCTGGAAAATCCGTGCTTCATGGACTGTTGCTAAGAAAGATTTGGATGTATATGAGATCAACCGGGTTTTCAATGTAAGTACAGATGTCTGGAATGGATTTTCTACAGCCACTTACCCGACTAAGATTCGCGATGCGAATATCAAACCGGAAACAGAAACTTCTTATGAATTTGGTACGAATTTCAGATTCTTCGATAACCGGTTGTCATTTGATTATACCTATTTTACTCGATTAAGATATGACCGCTTGATCGAAGCAAGTATTTCTCAGGCGTCTGGTTTCAGTAGTATGATTACCAATACATCCGAAGAATTAAAACAGAAAGGTATGGAATTTACACTTGGAGGTAAACCGATTGTAAATAAGGATTTCTCATGGGAAAGTGCCTTCAATTTATCTTTTTGGCATTGGTATTATCATAAGATGGACCCGATACACAGTTCAAAGGATCCTAGAATACAAGAGGGAGAACGTTATGATAAATATTTTATCACAGACTGGGAAAGAGATCACGAGGGCAATATTGTTCACCAAGCTGGTTTGCCTGTCAAGAACAAATATCAGACAGTAATGGGATATAGTGATCCCAAATGTATATTGGGTTGGACAAATACATTTAAGTATAAGAACTTTGATCTGAGTATCTCAATTGATGGACGTATCGGAGGATTGATGTATTCTTGGACGGAACAGGCCATGTGGAATTCCGGTGCTCATCCTGATAGTGATAACCAATGGAGATATGATGAAGTCGTTAATGGGTTGCAAAACTATGTAGGACAAGGATCAATGGTAGTAAGCGGATCAGCAACTTATGATCCTTACGGCAATGTGATTGAAGATACAAGAGTCTTTGCTCCGAATAATGTCCCGGTTTCTTATCAGAACTATACGCAGATCTATAATGAGAATCCATGGGACCATAACGCCCGTCAGAATATTTTGGATGGAACATTCATCAAGTTGAGAGAGGTTGCATTGAACTATACATTGCCATCTAATATCGCCCAGAAAATCTTATGTAAGAATATGCGTATTGGTATTGTAGGACAAAACTTGTTGTTATGGACTAAAGAATTCCGTTTCTCTGATCCGGATAGAGGAAAAGAGAACTTGAATACGCCTACTTCTCGTTACGTAGGTTTTAATATTAACTTAACATTGTAATGATAGACTTATGAAAAAGATATATTTATTTGCTTTGTCTCTGTTATCTCTCGTTTCTTGTGGAGATTTTGATGAGATCAATACCAATCCGGATACTCCGACTTCTGTATCGCCATCATTTTTGGCAACCCAGATCATTTTAAATACAACAGAGAGTTCTACGGGAAAATGGTTCTTGTCTGATTCTTGGTTAGTCAAGCAGACAACTTCAACCGAACATATGGAATGGTATCTGTATAATAAATTTGAAAGAACGGATTTTGGAGGTTATTCCACTCTGACGGATGCAAACAAAATGAAAGAAATTGCAGATGCCGATGAATCCATGCCGGAAGAAGAGAAGAAAGCTTATGAAGCGCTGAATTTGTTTGTACGTTCGTATGTACTGTATGACATGACGATGGCGTTAGGTGACATTCCTTGTTCTGAGGCAGGAAAAGGAGAATCAGATGCTATCTATGCTCCTAAATATGATACGCAAGAATCCGTTTTTGAGACCATACTAAATGATCTGAGAAAAGCTTCTGATTTATTTGCAGAAGCCTCAACTTTGGACGGAGATCCGGTATATAATGGTGATCCTTCCTTATGGCAAAAAGCAGTAAACAGTTTTTCTTTACGGGTACTTAATATGTTAAGTAAAAAGGAGAATGTAGGAAGTATCAATGTCCGTCAGATGTTTGAAGAGATGGCTTCCCGTCCTCTGTTTGCTTCCGAGGCCGAAAGTTATCAACGCGTTTATTCTGCGGATAAAAGTGCTCAATGGTATCCATTTTATTGGGAAAAACAGAACTATTGGACTTATCCGTTTATGACTTCATTCATTGTGGATATGATGAAAAACTTAGACGACAGACGCTTATTTTATTATGCAGAACCGGCAGAAGCCTTGGCGTCAAAGGGAGAAGATTCATTTGATGCTTACAGTGGTGTAAATCCGGTATTAGTATATGGTACTGTGCAGGACGAATGTGCGCAGGGACTTCATTCTGCCATAAACAGACGTTATCACCGGGTCGCAGAAGGTGAGCCTGTCAAATTTATTGCATATTCAGAAATTCAGTTTGTACTGGCTGAGGCAGCTTTACGAGGTTGGAAGACTCCGCAGTCTGCTAAAAATCATTATGAAAATGGTGTTCGGGCTGCTATGAAGTTTACGGCAGAATATACGCCTGCAGAATATCGTCATCAGGTAGAAATTGACGATGCTTATATAGATCAATATTTGCAAGGGAAAGCTGCTTTTGATGCCAATAAAGGTCTTGAACAAATTATCGAACAGAAATTTATTGGTTCAGTATTCCAGTTGGCTTTCAACTCTTATTATGATTATCGCAGAACAGGTCTTCCTGAAATTCCTATTGATCCGCAGACCAATATGAATGAAGTAAAAGATCAATTACCGTTACGGTGGATGTATCCGGAAGATGAATATTCGCGTAACAGAGAACATATCGAAGAAGCTATCGAGCGCCAGTTTGGAGGGAATGATACACCTAATGATGTTATGTGGCTTCTGAAATAAGAGAATTGTTATTGAATGACATACAGTAAAATGGAGGCACAGTCTTTTATTTGTGAAAATGAAGATTTGTGCCTCTGTTTGTTTTAGAAGAAAGATGTACATTTGTGGACAATGTATAGAGTTTTAATACTAAAATAGATAAGGTAAATGATGAAAAACTGGATTGTTTGTGTATTGTGTTTGCTATTCCCTTTTTCATTATATGGGAAAGGAGATAAGGAATTTACGGTTTTGCAATGGAATATATGGCAGGAAGGAACCGTAGTAGAAGGCGGCTATGAGGCTATAGTTAATGAGATAGTCCGCTTGAAACCTGATTTCGTAACGTTTAGTGAGGTGAGAAATTATGACCAGACCCGTTTTTGTGATCGGATTGTACGGTCATTATCTCAGAAGGGAGAAACATATTATTCTTTTTACAGCAATGATTCTGGACTTTTAAGTAAGTATCCGATAACCGATTCAACGACGGTTTTCCCTTTGAAGGATGACCATGGAAGCATTTATCGTCTGGTCTCTTCTATATATGGTCGGGAAATAGCCGTATATACGGCCCATTTGGATTATCTGAGCGACGCTTATTATAATGTAAGAGGATATGATGGTTCTACCTGGAAGGAAATTCCTATACCGGAAACGGTTCAGGAAGTTTTGGTTGTCAATGATGCATCTTTGCGGGACGATGCGATTCGGAACTTTGTGGCTGCTGCGAAAGAAGATATTGCAGCCGGGAGAATTGTTGTTTTAGGTGGGGATTTTAATGAACCTTCTCACCTGGACTGGATACGCGAGACCAAGGACTTGTATGATCATCACGGTTTGATTATTCCTTGGACTGTTCCGCTTATTCTGGATAATAACGGATTTATAGATACATACCGTGAAGTTTATCCGGATGTTTTAGCTTATCCGGGTTTCACTTTCCCTGCAGACAATCCCTTGATCCCGGTTAATAAGTTGACTTGGGCTCCTAAAGTGGATGAAAGAGATCGCATTGATTATATATTCTATTATCCTGCAGAAGGACTGTCTGTAAAAGATGCGGTTATTTTTGGCCCGGAAGGAAGTATTTGTAAAAGCCAGCGTATCAAGGAAACTTCCAAAGATCGTTTTATCACCCCATTGGCTGTTTGGCCTACAGATCATAAAGGCTTATTGGTCACTTTCGGGCTTACTGCTAATTCAGGAAGATAACCAGGAGGGTAATATGTTTGCGTAAAAACTTCAACGCTTCAGAGACCTGATGTTCGACTGTCTTTTCCGACAGGTGCATCAGGTCTGCTATTTCTTTATAACTTTTATGTTCCTTTCTGCTGAGATGGAATATTTTCTGTCGTTGCGGAGGCAATTCGGCTATCAGCAGGTCAATGTAAGCACTTAAATCTTTTGCTTCCAATTCTTTTTCGATGTCATAACTGTTTTCTTCTGGCATATTCTCCAACGCCTCCAAAAGTGAAAGCGTATAGAAATCATGGTTAAAGCTTTTGCGGGTTTGGTTAAAAACCAGATTGCGTGAAATGATGAATAATAAACCCTTAAAATTATCATTTTCCCGTAAGAAATCACGGGATTGCCATAAACGGACAAAAACATCCTGTACAACTTCTTCGGCTTCTTCCGTATTCGTCAGATATAGCCGGCAGAAATTGTAAACCTGCTTCCAATATTGTTTATAGAGGATATTGAAAGCCTTTTCGTTTCCTTGTTTCAGGGCAATTATGAGTTCTTTTTCTTGATCCACCAATCTATTGTTGTTGCAACTTTGCAAGTTGTTATCCTTAACTTTTATTGTTTCGTTTTTCAACAAAAATAGATAAAAAGACATTTCTTGCCAATACTATTGAAAAAAAACGCATTTTTTTTAATCGGGAATAGGGGGAAGATAGGATATCGCGTGTATTTATTAGTAAAGGCGAAAAAAGTATGAATATACAAGAGAAAAAACATATAGTCCAGAAATTGTTGTCCGGGACATTATCCGAAGAAGAGAAAGCAAGGCTGTCTCAAAGTCCGGAAATGGAACAGATCTGGCTTCAACAATGGGAACAGGCATCAGACAGGAGTCAGGAGGTAAACCCTGATCAACTGTGGGCCGGTATTCGGCAACAGACCGGTCAAAAGAATAAACCTTGGAAGTCTTATTTTTATAAATGGTATAGTGTGGCGGCATCTATCTTGCTTGTCATTGCTTTGAGTGGAATTACCTATTTGTGGAGTCAGAAGACTGCCGCACCGGTTTATGTGGTTACTTCCGGTATTCAGAATCTGGAGAAAATCCAATTACCTGATGGAACCCATGTCTGTTTAGGACCTGGTAGCCGGTTGGAATATCCATCGGAGTTTAGAACCGACAGCCGGAATGTCCGCTTGGAAGGTCAAGCCTTTTTCGATGTAGCGAAAGATCCCTCCAAACCTTTCCGGGTACAGATGAATGATGTACAGGTAGAAGCTTTGGGTACGGCTTTCGAACTGTTTAATTACGAAGACTCGGAGGATATGGAAGCCATCTTGGTGAATGGAAAAATCAAGGTCGGTTTTGAACGGGATAAGAAAGTGGTAAAAGAACAGATCATGAGTCCGGATGAACGACTGATTTGGCATAAGAATACCCATAAAGTAGAAGTTGGGCAGATCGAAGCTGATAAATATACTTCGTGGAGAGCTGGAGTCTTGTCATTCGAAAATGAGAATCTGGCTATGATCATTCCACGTTTGGAACGTTGGTATGGACGGAAGATTCAATGTGAAGAAAGCCTGTTGAACAACTATCGTTTCACGTTTAAAGTACGTGATGAATCGTTGGACGTAATCCTGTTTATCATGCGTCAATCGGCACCCTTGCAATACAAAAAGAATACAGATGAAAGCTATATATTAACCAGAATAAAATGAAATGCCTATGAGAAAGGAGTAAGAAGTTAACCTGAAAGAAACGGAAGATACCGGCAAGTACCTCCCGTTCAATCTGAGAGTTTAAGAAACACAAGCTTGCCAAACGGAGTCCAAGCCAGTGGCAAGTCTAATTTATGTATCAAAAACAATACAAAAGTATGAAAAAAAATGACAGGGATCGTCGTGTCCCGCTGTTAACAAAAACAATCCGTATCATGAAAGTTACGTCTTTGTGTAATTTATTGGCTGTTTGTTCCATCTCTGCTTCAACGTATGCACAGAGTTTGAAGTTTTCAATCCACAAGCAGAACAGCAGCATCAGCGAAGTTTTCAAGGAAATTGAAAAGAAAAGCGACTTTACATTCTTCTTCAACGATAACCAGATTAATGTAAAACAAAAGGTGAGTGTCAGTGCCAACAACGCCAGCATAGAAGATGTATTGGCACAAGTCTTGCAAAACACAGGGTACAATTACCAGATTATCGACAAGCAAATCCTGATCAAGGTATCGGATAAAGAGGTAATGGCTGTTCCTGCTGTAGCCCAAAGTGGTAAGAAAATTACCGGTACGGTATTAGATGCTACCGGTATGCCGGTAATCGGTGCCAATGTGATGGTAAAAGGTACCACTAACGGAACCATTACTGATATGGATGGTAAATTCTCATTAGATGTAGAAGAAGGTGCAACTTTAGTTGTTTCTTATATCGGATTTGCCAATCAGGAAATCAAAGTAGGAAAACAGACTAATTTATCGATTGCTTTAAAAGAAGATTCGAAAGCTTTGGATGAATTGGTGGTTGTGGGGTATGGAACACAGAAAAAAGGAAATTTAACAGGATCTATAGCATCAGTGAAAACGGAAGAATTGACTGTAGCTCCGGTGGCAAGTTCCATTAATAGTTTAGGTGGTAGACTTCCTGGATTAGTGTCACAACAATTGAGTGGACAGCCTGGAGCAGATCAGGCATCTATTAAGATTAGAGGATTTGCTGATAATGCTATTTGGATTGTTGATGGAATTGAAGCAGATTTTAATTATATAGATCCTAATCAGATCGAATCAATTAGTATTTTGAAAGATGGGTCTGCTTCTATTTATGGAGCACGAGCTGGAAATGGTGTAATTTTAGTGACTACTAAGCGTGGTACGATACAGAAACCAACTGTGACGGTTAATTCTTCTGTTACTTTCCAAGGTATTACTACTATGCCTAAACCTGTTTCATCAGGAGATTATGCTACACTGAAACGAGAAGAATGGTTGCAAGCTGGAAATCCAGAATCTACGGCTCCTTTTACAGAAGATCAAATAAAAAAATATTATGCAGGAAATGATCCTCAATATCCAAATACAGATTGGTATGATGAACTGATTCGAAATTGGGCTCCACAACAGCAACATAATATATCAGTCCGCGGAGGTAGTGACAAAATCAAATATTATGGATTCTTAGGTTATATGAATCAAGAAACTGTATGGAAACAAAATGGAGGTAATTATAGTCGTTATAATTTGCAATCAAATATTGATGCTAAAATTACTGATAATTTATCTATGCAGTTTGATATTGCTTTAATGAAATCAGATAATATGACTACTGCTCGATCGCAAGCTAATGCAGGGGTTTGGAATGATTTATGGAATACTTTACCTATATATCCTGCACATTTACCTGATCCAGGTAAAGTATCATACGCTAATGGAATGGGTGTTGGAGGTGCACATGTTACTTCTAATACAGAACTTAGTGGTTATGTTAATACTAAAAAAATGAATATTAGAGCGACCATTTCTTTAAAATATGATTTTGGAAAATGGATAAAAGGACTTTCTGCAAAGGCTTTTGTAAATTATTACGATGATGTTAATTATGACAAAAAATTTAATCGTCCTGTAGCGTTTTATCGATATGATGTAGCAAGTGATACTTATATTAGTTCTGGAGCTTTTGGAACTCAAGCTCAAATGAGCCAAAGGCATGATCATAATACAATGTTGACTCGTCAATTTTCTTTGAATTATGATAATGTGTTGGCAGATGATCATGCTTTACAAGTTTTGGCATTGTATGAAGCGATTGATTACAATGGAAATTGGTTATCTGCAAGTCGAGATGAATTTTTGACACCTGCATTAGAAGAAATATTTGTAGGGAGTACAGAAACAATGAAGAACGATGGGGCTTCTTCTGAAATGGGGCGTATGAGTTTTGTTGGAAAAATCAATTACACTTATAAAAATAAATATTTATTGGAAACAACTTTAAGGGCTGATGCTTCTGCTAAATTTGCTCCTGGACATCGTTGGGGAGTTTTTCCGAGTGCTTCATTGGGTTGGAGAATTTCTGAAGAGTCGTTTATGGATAATACCAAATCTGTTCTTGATGATTTAAAACTTAGAGCCAGTTATGGACGTTCCGGTAACGATGCGGTGGGTAATTTTCAATATTTGTCAGGATATAAATTAAATGGTTATTACTTATTAGGAGACAAATCCATGTCTGGTATTATTACTACAGGATTAGCAAATCCAGATTTGACATGGGAAAAGTTCGAAATATGGAACGTCGGTATGGATTATTCTTTTAAGAATCGATTAGTTTATGGAGAAGCTGATGCTTTCTATCGCAAGCGATCTGGTATTCCGGCAACAAGGACAGCTTCAACATCCCCTTCTTTTGGTGCAAGTTTTCCTGCCGAAAATCTGAATAGTATGAATGATCGTGGATTTGAATTATCTATTGGTAGTTCTAAATCTTATGAGGACTTTAGTTTTGATGTCAGTGGTAATATTTCGTGGTCAAGAGCTAAATGGGACCATTATGAGGAACAAACTTATACAGATCCTGACCAAATTCGTATTAATAAGGTCTCAGGTCAATGGACAGATCGTACATTTGGTTACATATCTGATGGATTGTTTACTTCTCAGGAAGAAATTGATAATTTACCATTTGATCAAGATAATCAAGGAAACGCATCTTTACGACCGGGGGATATTCGCTATGTAGATGTCAACGGAGATAAAGTATTGGATTGGAGAGACCAAGTAGAGATTGGTAAAGGTACTGTACCACATTGGATGTATGGATTTAATTTAAATTTTAAATATAAAGATTTTGATTTGTCTGCTTTATTTCAAGGTGCATTTGGTTATAATACAATGGTTTCATTATATCATGAAACATTAAATTATCCTCAAGAAGTATTTGATATGCGTTGGACTGAAGAGAATAACGATGCGAATGCTCTTTATCCTCGCTTAGGTGGTGCTTCCACCAATGGATATACGTCCGACTATTTTTATAAGAAAGCTGGATATTTACGATTGAAATCTTTGGCTTTTGGTTACACATTGCCTAAAGATATTTGCCGGAGGTTATTTATGCAACAATGCCGTATCTATTTTGCAGGTACTAACTTACTTACATTTAACAAACTGGGTAAATATCACATCGATCCGGAAGCTCCATCTGGGCAAGGTGGTTGGTATTATCCTCAACAAAGAACTTTATCAGTCGGTGTTAATGTTTCATTTTAACTTATTAAATCATTATGAAAAAGTTATTTTTATCTATATTTATTTGCGCATCGCTTTTTACTTCTTGTTCCGATGTATTGGATAAAGAACCGCTGGATATGTTATCAGACGAAACCGTTTGGAACGATGAAGCCCTGATCGAGGCATATTTAGTGCAGTGTTATTATCATATGTCTTTCTTCGGAAATGAAAGTAATGGTGTCGGTTGGAGTGGTGATAGCTACTTCCCCTGTTTTGTTGTAGATCAAATCACAGATGAATGTATGGCTCTATGGCGAGATTGGGGAGATGCACAAGCTGGTTATAACTTTAAATTTGGCGGATTAAAAATCGGAGGTGGATTATTAGACTGGTGGGGATATGTACCCGTAAGAATCATCAACGAATTTATCGAAAAAGTACCTAATTCCACATTAGATGAAAATTTAAAAAGGACAAGAGTTGCAGAAGCTCGTTTTTTACGTGCATTTTCTTACTTTGCAATGGTGAAACGGTATGGCGGAATCCCTTTAATCTTAAAAGCACAATCGCTGACTGATCCGGAGGAAGAATTATTTCCGCCACGAGATAAAGAGGAAGATGTTTATAATTTCATCATATCAGAATTAGAGGCTATTAAAAATGACTTACCAGAAGTAACTGCAAGTGGAGACTTAGGGCGTGCTACAAAATATGCGGCTCTTGCATTAAAGTCTAGGGCTGCCCTTTATGCAGCCAGCATCGCCCAATTCGGTAAAGTTCAATTAGACGGTGTAGTTGGTATTCCGGCAGATAAAGCAAAAGAATTTTATCAAATCTCTTACGATGCCTCTAAAGAAATTATGGACAGTGGTAAATTCCAACTGTATAATCAAGATGCGGATAAAGTAACCAATTTTAAGAATATATTTCTTGTTGAGAATAATAGCGAAACAATTTTTGCTAAAAGGCATGATAGTTCCAATGGACTAATTTCAGGAGGAAATGGCTGGTGTGTGGATTTCTTTCAATGTCCTCGTCCACAAGGGTGGAATCGAGGAAACTTTAGTGCACCTTATTTGGAATTAGTGGAAGAATTTGAATATGTTGATGGTACTTCAGGTAAATTAGACCGTAATAAAATAGAAAACGGATTATGGACTATAGAAGAACTTTGGGGAAAGAAAGATCCGCGTTTCTTCGCAACTATTTATACCCAGGAAACCCCTTGGCAAGGAAGTTTTGTTGATTATCATAATGGATTACTTTTACCAGATGGTACGATTGAAACAAAAGACTCTTATAATGGAGTATTATGTAAAGGAGACCAAGACATGGAAGGAACTAATTTTGGTGTTATGAAATATTTAAAAGAATCTCATGATAACATGGCTGGTACTGAATCTGCTTGGGCTACATCTGATCAGGATTGGCTGATCTTCCGATATGCCGAAACATTGTTGAATTATGCTGAAGCCGCTTTCGAATTAGGTAAAACCAACGAAGCATTGGAGGCAATCAATCAGATCCGAGATCGTGCAGGTATTGCTCCTTTAAAATCCATCGATCGGGATAAGATCCGCCACGAGCGTAAAGTGGAGTTAGCTTTCGAAGGACATCGTTATTGGGACGTTCGGCGTTGGCGAATTGCAACTACAGAGTTATCGCATAGCTTTTCCGGATTGCAATATATTTTAGATTATGAAAGCTATACAAAAGGTGAAATGAAGTATAAGCTGAAAATTCTAAATAATATAGATGGAAGTTCTTCCGTGCCTTTGTTTAAAGAGGAAAATTACTATTTACCTATTACTCTGGGGAGAACAGCAAGTAATCCGAATATGGTAGAAAATCCGGGATATAAGTAATCAGAAAAGTACCGTTAAATATTTACGGAGATAGTAAGCAAAACTATAAACGAAACTTGCGTTTATATTAACTAAGCTTTTGTTTGTAGTTTTGCTTGGTTCTTTTGATGTTTTATTTCAAGAGAAAACTCTTTTTATTAAATGATTTATATTAAATTCAAAATAGATTATCATTATAAAAATTGGAGAAAATTATATGTTAATTGGATATTTGAAGAAATATGTCTTTTTCTTAATATTCCCATTGTTTCTGTTATTTACTATGACACAATGCCAACAGAAAAATGTTCAAGATAACTTAGAGAATGGCTTTCTAAACCCACCTAACTCTGCTAAATCTGGGGTTTATTGGTATTTTATGGACGGGAATCTATCTAAAGAAGGAATTACTAAAGACCTTGAAGCTATGGTTCGAGTTGGAATTTCCCATGTTATCTTTTTAGAGGTAAATACGGGTATTCCTCGTGGAAATGTGAATATGCTAAGTGATGAATGGTTGGATATATTTAAGCATTTGGTTCGTGAATGTGAACGTTTGGGAGTTCGATTATCCTTGGGAACTGGTCCCGGTTGGGCTGGAACGGGCGGTCCGTGGGTAAATGTAGAAGAATCGATGAAGCATTTGGTATCATCAACCGTTACGGTACAAGGAAATAGAACAGTAAAAGTTTTTTTGCCTAAACCTCAAGCCCGAAATCGCTTTTACGGTAAGTTTGCATTTACTGCTGAACAACGAAAGGATTGGGAAAATTATTATGAAGATATTATCGTATTGGCATTTCCTACACCTAAGGGAGATAAACGTATAACGGATGTTGACGAAAAATCGCTTTATGGAAGATATCCTTATAGTTCTATGTACGGGGTGAAACAATATCTGCCAACTTCAGCTACATATACAACAATTCCGTCTGATTGTTTGATTAATCCGGACGAGATAATTGATGTATCTTCAGGATTGCAAGACGATGGAACGTTAGTATGGAACTTTCCGTCGGGAGAATGGACTATTATGCGTTTCGGAGTTCGTAATACTGGAGCCGTTTCAAGTCCTGCTCCTCTTCCGGGTTTAGGTTTTGAAACAGATAAACTGGATACAACTGCTATTGCCCATCATTTAGAGAATTTTGCCGCCAAGTTGTTCAAACATGTTGGGTTCGAAAAGAGAACAGAGCAATCGCCTTATGGAGGACTTGCTGCTCTACACTTTGATAGTTGGGAAATGGGTGCTCAAAACTGGACCGAACATTTGAGAGACGAATTTATCGCACGCCGGAAATACGATCCTCAGCCTTATTATCCCGCTTACGCTGGGTTTATTGTGGAAAGTTTGGAGAAAACAGAGCGTTTCTTATGGGATTTACGTAAGACTATTCAAGAATTAATTTTGGAAAATCACTTGGGCTATATCAGAAAGTTTGCACATAGTCACGGCTTGGAACTTTCTATCGAACCTTATGATATGACGTCTACGGCTGATTTGGAATTAGCTGCTATGGCCGATTATCCTATGTGCGAATTTTGGCGAGCAGGATTCGGTTTTAATACATTATTCAGTGTTGCTGAAGCAACCTCAATGGCTCATTTGAAGGGGCAATCGGTTGTTCCGGCTGAAAGCTTCACGGCTATGAATGATGGTTGGGACGCTTATCCGGGAAGTCTGAAGAATCAAACTGATTGGGCTTTATCTGCTGGAATCAATCGCTTTATGTTTCATACATTTGTACATCAAAGTTTTCCAGACTCCATTAAACCAGGAATGACTATGGGGGGAATTGGAGTACATTGGAATCGTAATCAAACATGGTGGAATATGAGTAAGGCTTATCACGACTATTTAGCTCGTTGTCAATTCTTATTACAACAAGGACGGACAGTTGCTGATATCCTCTACTTTTGTCCAGAAGGTAATCCACATGTTTTCCAAGCACCCCAATCTGCATATGATAAACAAACAGGGAATCAATATGGTCTATTCTATATTCATCCCAATGAAACATTAGAACGGGTTTCAGCAGCAGACAACCCCAATATTAATGTCTTTCCTGACAAAAGAGGGTATTCATTTGATGCTTGTCCTCCAAGTTTTTTATTTCAAGCAGACGTAAAAGAAGGTAATATTGTTTTCCCGAGTGGTGCTACTTATCGTATCTTGGTATTGCCAAATAAGGAAACGATGACTCCGGAAATTCTCAAAAAAATAAAAGAATTAATCATGCACGGAGCAACAGTAGTTGGAATGCCTCCTAAAAAATCTCCGAGTTTACAGGGGTATCCACAATGTGATATCGAAATAGCATCATTGGTAGATGATATTTGGGGGAAAGGGCCCATTCCGTCTACTCTCCTGAAAAAACGAGTAGGAGAGGGTTATATTATTTGGGGGAATGAGCTTGTTGAATCACAGGATAATTTATATCCTCATTATGATTGTACGGCTAAAATTTTATCTGAAATGAACGTTCAGGAGGATTTTATAGCAGATGGAGTTCGTTATACCCATCGTATCGGAACAGGTTACGATATTTACTTTGTTTCGAACCGAACAAATCGAGATCTTGAAACAAATTGTATATTTCGAATAGATGGAAAAGTTCCAGAGCTTTGGGATCCGTTGACTGGTGAAATTCGTAAAATCCAATCATTCTTATCAGATAACGGAAAAACAATTATACCGATGAAGTTTAATATAAACCAAAGCTTCTTCATTGTATTCAGAAAGGATGGTAAACCTACAGAAAGTGGAACAAACTATCCCTCTTTCCGAACTCTTTATGCATTTAATAACTCATGGAGCGTTTCATTCAATTCAATTGGGGGAGAATCCCAAACAATTATGATAGACAAGCTAATTGATTGGAGAGATAGTAAAGATGAGGAGATTAAATATTATTCTGGTACGGCAACTTACCATCAGACATTCGAATTGACAGATGGAATGTCCCGAAAAACATTATTTTTGGATCTTGGCAAAGTCGGAATAATGGCAAAAGTTTGGCTAAACGACAAAGATGTCGGTACGGTTTGGACGAATCCATATCAATTGGATATTAGTAAGTATGTGCAAACTGGAAAGAACAAATTGACTATCGAAGTTGTAAATACATGGGTCAACAGACTTATAGGTGATGCTATCTTGACAGAACAAGGCAAGTCTCAAAAACATACATCAACAACTTATTCACATTATAATAAAAATTCAGCGTTATCTGAATCCGGTTTGATTGGGCCGGTTCGATTATTGGAAGTAATAAATTAAACTATTTACTAACATCATTAAACTAAAAGAAGTATGAAAGTTTATCATCTGTTTGCGTTATTGTTTATGTTTAACGCATCTGCTTTTGCTCAACAAAAGTATGATGTGGCAGCTTATGTTTGGCCGGCTTATCATGATGAACCTCGTTTTAAACAGGAAATGAATATTTTCCATGATGGGAAAGGTGAATGGGAAGCTGTTTATAAGGCTAAACCTAAGTTTGAAGGGCATCGCCAACCTCGTGTTCCTTTGTGGGGCTATTTAGATGAAGCAGATCCGAAAGTACAAGAGAAGGTGATTGATACAGCTTTAAAGTACGGTGTAAATACATTTATTTTTGACTGGTATTGGTATGATGATAAACCTTTTTTAGAAGGAGTTTTGAACAATGGATTTCTAAAAGCGAAGAATAATGAAAAGATGAAATTCTATTTAATGTGGGCAAATCATACTCATACAACTTATATTGACCCCAATGAGCCAGACAAAAGTAAAGTGTATTGGCAGGGAGAAGTAACCGCTGATATATTTGATCGCTTTACTGATCATATTATTAAGGATTATTTCTCTCGCCCTAATTATTATAAAATAGATGGGAAACCAGTCTTTGCCATTTATGAGTTAGGTACGTTTATTAATGGACTAGGTGGCATGAAAGAGGCAAAACTTGCCTTAGATAAATTTAAAGATAAGTGTGTTAAAGCTGGCCTAAAGGGTGTACATCTGCAGGCTATTTTATGGGGAGCTCTTCCGGCTACAATTTCAGCTACACCTGGAGATAAAACGGAAACTCAAGAAAACACCGTTAAATATTTAGGTTTTGAAAGCTTAACGAATTATCAATGGTGTCATTTTATTCCGACCAATCAAGATTATGCCTCTTGGGGAGAACAAGCAGTAGCTAAATACAAGGAGTTTGATGAAAATTTCTCTATTCCTTATTTCCCTCATGTGTCTATAGACTGGGATCCCAATCCGCGTTATCCAGGAGCTGCACAGCCTGCTGTGTCAGGAGTGACACCTGAAAAATTGGAAAGATTTTTGTATAAGGCAAAGCAATATGCAGATGAACATCCTAATCAGAGGCCGTTAATTACAATTAACGCTTGGAATGAATGGGCTGAGGGTAGTAGTTTAGAACCTGATACATTATATAAGTATGGTTATTTAGAAGCTGTTAAGCGAGTTTTTAAAGATCAATAAAGTGGTTTTGCTCATTAATTCGTTCTGATACAAAATTATTGACCAATATATAAATTCTCCACATGAAGTTTTAATCTAATAGTTCTTGTGGAGAATTTATATTTTATTGATTTAGTATGAGATTTCTCTTGATTTGTATTCTCATCCTATTCGATCGTTTTATTCTCCACTTTCATCCATTCCTTCATCCTTGTCGACGGTGAAGTGGTTGAACTTGGCTAGGTTGCGCATGTCGCGCAGGCGTTTGCCGGGTGAAAACACGACCTTGGGCCTGCGAATCATGACAGCGTTGAAGTCTTCCGGATTGGACACGCCCGGACTGCCGATGGCGATACGGAAATTACCCAAGTCGGCAAACTGGACGATCTCGCCGTTACGCAGATGTGTCACCATCGCCCAGGTCACACGATCCAGCACTGCCTTGATGTCGGCCGAAGTCAGTGTACAGGTTTCGGCGATCTCGTCGCATAGATCATCAAATACCACCCTGCGTGACATGACGGCTTGCGCATAAAACAATTCTGGTAAGTTCAGGTATATTTTTGTTTTGTATGGGGGGATTTTGAACGTTGATGGCACGTGGTGATATCTGATGGCCAGAATCTTATGACCTTTTGTGAAATCAATACTAGGTTACCTTGACTATTCGTAAGCTAAATTACTACAAATAACATTATTGCCAAATTTGAAAGGTTGAAGACATCTTCTTCGGCAGAGATTCGATAAAAAGATTGATTGACTTTTTCTAGGTAGCTTCTTCTTCTTTTATTCATCCAATATCGTTCGCCTAGGTCCAGCAGAATTTTCAGTTGGGCATATAGCTGGGCGTGATCAATGGGTGATGAGTCAATTACTTCATTCACTTAAATGAATATATATAATGTAATCTATTGAAAAATAGCTAAAAAGTTAATGTGGATCTCATATATAACTCTTGAAAAGACAATTATATATTATTTGATTAACAAATGTGATTTAATCAATTCATATTGGTAAATTAATCAAATCATATTAGTGAATTAATTAATTCACATTGGTGAATCGGATAAAAATTAAATGAGAAAAAGATAATTTATTGGGGCTAATAATTAGTTTGTACCAGAGTTTTTTGGTGATACGAATATTACGGAAATCTTGGATATGTAATAGATAAATCGATAGCCCAATAGTGATGGGCGGCATGGTACAGTTGAAAAGTGACAACATCAAATGTCCATTCCTTGTATATAAATGTTACTTTAGGATATTTTAGAGGAAATAGATTATGATTGTATTTTTATTATATAGGTAGAAAAGTGTTATCTTTATGCAGAATTATTAATACGTGTAGAAACAAATAAGCGGAACATGAAAACACAACCTCAAATACGGAATATAGTTTTAGAGATGAGCGGTTTTTGTTTGGCTTCGGAAGTGAGAACAGATGATGAAAAATAAGATTTTAATAGGTTAATGATTAAGATTATGGATGCAAAAATGGAATTGAAGAGGAGTATATTACTCATAATAGGGCTGCTATGCTGCTTTTATGGTAATGCCCAAGAACGCCAGTCAATTTGGCCTGAAGGTAAGATGCCAAATGCACAATCTCATCAGATTGCTTCTATGTTGGACGAGGCTAATAAGGCTAACTTTGATGCAGACAAACATCGGATCGCTTATCTGGAATGGTATGAAAAGCCTAATCCGGCCATAGCAAAAAAAGCATGTATGGTGCTTATATCAGGTGGTGCTTATAACAGTTGTTGTGATATGAATTTGATTGAGCTATGGAAAAAAACATTCTCTGATTTAGGATTTCAGTGTGTGAATCTGGTTTATCGTACGCCTCGTCCTATCGGAATACCTATTTATCAGACGGCTTGGGAAGACGGGCAACGTGCAATCCGTATCGTCAGAAGTGAAGCTGAGAAGCGAGGCTTTGATCCTGAAAAAATAGGGGTAATTTCCATGTCGGCAGGTTCTCATTTGGCGTTGATGTTGGCTACGAGTTCTTCTATTCCCGCCTATAAAGCTATTGATCAGTTAGACTCTGTTCCTTGTCATATCAATTATGCGGTAGTAAATGCACCTGCTTACGTGACAACGGATGGTGAAGCCGGAATACCCGCCTGGTTACAAGGATACGGACCAGATGTACGGCTTTCTGCTTGTTTCCGTTTTGATGATAAAACCTGTCCGATGAGTCTTCATCATGGAGGAACGGATGAATATTCGCCTAATGGTAGTACGTTGATTTATCATAAACTGCGCGAGATGAATATACCGGCTGAATTACATTTATATCCCAACAAAGGTCATGGAGCCTATGGATTGGATCGTGGAGTCGAGTTCCTTCGTCAGATAGGTATTATGGGCTCGCTTGATCCGGAGGTAGATATTATGACACGTTACGCGAGTGATGAGGATCGGAAAGAGGTGGTGAAACAAAATGTATGGCCAGACGGTAAAATACCCAATACACAAGAACATCAGTTGTTACCTTATATTGAGTGGCACTTTCCCAAAGTGTTAAAGACAAAAGCTATACAAATTATTTATAGTGGAGGATCGTATGAGGGCAATGATCCGAATGGATTTGAAGTTGCTCCGGCACGTAGGCTTCTCAATCAACTGGGTATGACTGTGGTTACACTCCGTTATCGGACGCCTCGTCCTAAAGGATTGTCCAAGCACATAACAGCTTGGGAAGATTTGCAACGTACGATTAGACTTGTTCGTTCTCAGGCTGTGGCTTATGGACTTGATCCTGATCAGATAGGTATAATGGGTAGTTCGGCTGGAGGCCATCTTACGTTGATGGGTGTTACCTCTTCTCGGCATAATTCTTATTTGCCGATAGATGAAATTGATAAATTGCCATGTAATGTACAGTGGGGCATTGGTATCTATCCGGCTTATGTTCTTTCTGATGGTTTTGATGGGCCAAATATTAATAAGGGGAATGATGAGAATGTGACGATGGCTCCGGAATTCAGTTTCGACTTGAGTACAGTACCGATGCTTTTCATTCATGGCGATGCTGATGTGTATTCAGCCATGGGTTCGGTAAAAGTATGGGAAAAGATGCGAAGTATGGGCATTCAGTCCGAGTTGCATACGTTGGCTTTGCGTAATCACTGCTTCCAAAGCAAGGCGAGTCCTGGTACGGGAAGTTACACGTGGTTGGACCGTATTGTGGATTTTTTAAGAGATCAAAAAAGATTAGGTTATGACTAAGAGGAAATGGATATTTACAACTTTACTGGCAGGTTGTATAAGTATGGGGTGGGCGGAAGAGAAAACATCCGTTCCGATACCGACTCCGGCACAGATTACTTGGCAGGAGGCTGAACTGACAGCTGTATTTCATTATGACCTGCATGTATTTGACGGGAAGCAATATAATCAGGCTTATAATCGGATTACGCCGATTCCGAATATAAATATCTTCAATCCTACACAATATGATACGGATCAATGGATTCGGAGTGCTAAGGGAATGGGAGCGAAGATTGCTATTCTGACGGCTACACACGAGACGGGGTTTGCACTTTATCAGTCGGATGTCAATCCGTATTGCATGAAAGCCTTGAAATGGCAGGATGGGAAAGGGGATATTGTACGCGACTTTGTCAACTCTTGTCGGAAGTATGGCGTGAAGCCGGGTATTTATATTGGTATTCGTTGGAATTCATTCTTGGGAGTACATGATTTTATGATGCCGAAGGATGGAACGAAGTTTCAGGAAAACCGGCAGGCATTTTATAATAAGATGTGCGAAGGGATGACCGAAGAACTGATGTCCCGTTACGGTGATCTGGCGATTGTCTGGTATGATGGAGGTGGTCATGGACCGGAATTGGGTGGAGCCGATATCCTGCCAATTGTGGAGAAATACCAGAAGAATATCATTTTCTACCACAACAGTCAGCGGGCAGATATGCGTTGGGGTGGATCGGAGACAGGAACAGTTGCTTATCCTTGTTGGGGAACTTATCCTTTCCCTTATTCCCACTCCAAGAACCAGGAGGAGATCTTTAAGAATGATTTCCAGCTATTGAAGACTGGAGATCCGGATGGTGCTTATTATATGCCAGCCATGTCGGATACTCCTTTGCGTGGTTATAATGGTCGGCATGAATGGTTTTGGGAACCGGGTGATGAAGCTCATATCTTTCCATTGGAGAACTTGATGGACATGTATGAGAAGTCGGTGGGTCGTAACTCAACCTTGATTTTGGGTTTGACACCAGATGATCGGGGCTTGATTCCGGCTGCAGATTCTTTGCGTTTGGCTGAGTTCGGACGAGCTATTGATCAAACGTATGCGCATCCGTTGAAGCAGACGGCAGGTAAAGGTAATGAGTATCATATAGCATTGGACAAACCGGCCTTGATTTCTCATCTGGTAATACAGGAAGATATTACACAAGGCGAACGGGTACGGAAATATGTGATAGAAGGCAAAGTGTCCGGCGACTGGAAGGAGTTAGCAGAAGGAACTTGTATCGGTCATAAGCGGATTGAGCGATTATCTTATCCCGAAAAAATATCAGAAATCCGATTGGTTATAAAAGAATCAAAAGGAGAAGTATTGATAAAGGCATTCCGTATATTCTGAAGTGATAAGGAATTATGATTGATCTCTTTTGTGAATTTGACCTTAAATAATGAGTGAGATGAAAAAGATTGTATTCGTATTTATTTTTCTGGGAAGTTTGGTTTTCCAGTCATGGGCACAGTCAACGGATGATTTGGACCTTTCAACATTCATTCATCCGGTTGATTCAACGGCTTTTATTCGGGATGCTGGATATTATAACTGGTGTAATTCTTTTATAAAAGACGATTCAGGTACTTATCACTTATTTTATTCCCGATGGCCTAAGAGTCTTGGTTTTACGGCATGGCTGACTCATTCTGAAATAGCCCATGCGACAGCTTCTCGTTTGGAAGGACCTTACCAATATCAGGAAACGGTATTAAAAGGACGAGCCGGTTTTTGGGATGCGGTAACGGCTCATAATGTACAGGTGCGTTGCTGGAATAATCAGTATTATATGTATGCTTTAGTTTTATCATTGATTTTTATTAATGTTTTTAAGTTCAAGCATGGCTACGCCGGGAGGCGTGGCGTGCTTCTTTTTACTGCCGTTCCCGGTGTTGGGGGAGTGTGTGGTTCGAGTTCCACTATGTGCAGCCATGTTTAACTTTTAATGTGTAATGTTATGGAAGAAAAAATTATTTCAGGTATTGTTGTTGCTGTAGCAGTAGTATTGTTTTCATTTAATCTGTTTAGTACACGTGATGCCTTTTATGCATTCTGGGATCATGAAAGTACATATACGGCAGATGGTTATGTCAGCGGTATATCGAGGAGTGACAACGGTGAGAGCGTATCATGGTCTGATAGTATAGTGGCAGGGAAAGCGAGAATAAAAATTCGTAATGGCAGATTAGAAGTTAATTCTGATTTCCTTGATAAATGTTATTGGACTGATAATTACAATTTTAATAATCCAAGAATAGAGCATTATAGAGAAGGTGATATATATATTTATAGAGGTTATGAGGATGCATGGAATAACAAATGTGTTGTTAAATTAGCTATGATAGGAAACAAATGTGTTGGTATATATATCATTTGCGGTAATGGCGAAAGATCTCATTCTTTTAGAATATCTAAAAGTGTTGTGGCTGAAGATCGTTGGTGGGGAACAGGTGTGAAAATATACTGATTATGGCTGGAATATCTAAGCTTGAAACCGCCAGGGAGTTCTTCTCTGCGGTAAGCGGACTGAAGAGGTTTGGTGAATACTGCAATCCTGAAGTTTTCAAGTACCTGTTCAAAAACAATTGGAAAAGATTGTGGAAATGCTTTGTGATAGATTGCGATAGGAATATATTACTGTTCTATTGTGAAAATTACCTCAGTAATGAGGAGATGATAGAAATGTCATACAGGATAGTTTGCGATGAGACCAAGCTGCGTATGATTGCGAGTACAGGATTTGATAAAGAAGTAGATAATTAATGAAAAAGTTATTGTTTAGTGTGATATTATCCCTATCTTTCCTGCATGGTGGCACCTGGGAGAACAGGTGCTGCGATGTAGAGGATGTAGGGAAACATCTTGAGGCAAGGAAAGCTGACAGGTGGGAGGCTTTGGTCTGGGCATTATGCGAGGAAGAATCGGGGAATGACGACAGGGCAAGGAATCCGAAGAGTTCGGCATATGGACGGTTCCAGATGCTGAAGGTGTATGTAGACGAGTGCAATCGTATTGTCGGCAGAAAGAAATACAGATATGCCGACAGAGGGAATTATGAGAAGGCGAGGGAGATGTTCGAGCTGTACCAGGGGCACCATAACCCTGGAAGGGACATCGACAAGGCCATCCTGATCCATATTTGTATTACACTTCAACTAATTCAGGAACAGAAAACTGGTCTGATTCCTTTTTGCAGGAAGTTGCCCGTGTCGGCTATTCGCACGAGCGGTGGAATGATTTGCGTAATCATCAAAGAGCCGGTGTGGCTGTAGCTTCTTCTTTAAACGGTCCTTGGAAGAGACCCGACCATCCATTGTTGGAACCCTATGGTCCTATTGAGCATGTGGCTGTCAATCCTTCTGTCTGTCAAGGCGAAGATGGTAAATTTGTCTTGATTATCAAAGGAGATGATGTTCGTTCTGAGAAGAGAAGACTGATACAAGCTGTAGGAACAGGAGCATCTCCTTTAGGACCTTTTCGCCTGAGTGACCAACCGGCATTTGCTGATATTCCAACCGAAGATGTTTTTGTTTGGTTTGATGCGGCGCGAAAAAGATATTATGCCATTTTCCATGCACATGGAGGCGACTTTATCGGTTTGATCACTTCGGTGGATGGTGTCCATTGGGAAAAAGCCAAGCATTATGAGGTTTGTAAGAAACAGATACCTTTAAAGGATGGTTCGATTATGAAAGTTGATAATATGGAACGGCCTTTTGTGTATGTAGAAAATGGTAAGCCTGTCATGTTATCCTTTGCTGTCAAAAAAGGGGCTGATTCTTTCATTGTGATGTTTACGAAGTAGTATTTTAATCTACTGAAAAACAGATGAAAACTATTGTGTACCTCATGAACAACTCTTGAAAAAACAGTTATATATTATTTGATTCACAATTGTGATGTAATCAATTCATATAGGTGAATTAATTGAATCATATGGGTGAATTGATTAATTTACATTTGTGAATCAATTAATAAATAAGAAGAAAATACGAAATATCCTTGATAAGACAATAGTTGTACATACTGATTATATTAAGGATATGTTTTTACAATAAAAGTGTGTAGAATCGTGTGAGGAATGATAGAAAGAAAACCGGGAAGAATGTTGGATTACTTTCTTTTTCACGTAAACTGTTTTATATTTGTAGAGGTCTAGGTCTACTAGTCTACTAAAAGACAATTCATTTTATGTATAGAGGAAGTATGGAAAACACGAAAATAAACCGGAGTTTGTTGTTCGGATGTATGGGACTGTTGTTTGCTCCTTCAGGATTAATGGAGGCAGCTTCGGAAGAACATCCCAATTTGTTGGTGGTGATGGCCGATCAGTTTCGGGGTGATGCCTTGGGCTTTCGGGGAAAAGAGGCCGTTAAAACACCGAATTTGGATCAGTTTGCTCAGGAAGCGGTCGTTCTGACTCAGGCAGTCAGCGGTTATCCGGTGTCTTCTCCGGCAAGAGGTATGTTTTTAAGCGGGGCTTATCCGCACGAAAATGGAGTATTGACGAATTGCCAGTCGGAATCTGCGCATCAGGATGTGGAACTGCGCCAGGATATGAAGTGTTGGTCGGATGTGTTGGCACAGGCTGGATATGCGACGGCATACATCGGAAAATGGCATTTGGATAAACCTTACACGCCGTATGTGGATTGCTCGAACAACAAAGGAGAAATGGCTTGGAATGAATGGTGTCCTCCCGAAAGAAGACATGGTTTTGATTACTGGGTCGCTTATGGAACATACGATCGCCATTTACGTCCACTTTACTGGAATAAAGATTCGAAAAGGGATGAGTTTTATTATGTAGATCAATGGGGTCCGGAGCATGAAGCCGATCTGGCCATTCAATATCTGGATAGTATCCGTTCGACGGGTAAACCATTTGCCATGATGGTGTCGATGAATCCGCCTCATACAGGGTATGAGCAGGTTCCGGATCGGTACAAGCAGGAATATGCTACCTTGAATGTGGATTCGATAGCAAATTCTTTACCCAACCTGATGCAGTCCGACGAGAAATATATCCAGTTGTTCAAGCGGAGTGTGGCCAATTATTATGCTTGCATAACGGGTGTGGATGAACAATTTGGACGGATTATTCAGGCGCTGAAGAAGAATGGTCAGTATGACAATACGATTGTTGTCTTTGTCTCGGATCATGGAGATTCGATGGGAATGCACAATAACATCGGGAAGAATATCTTTTACGAAGAGGCTATGCGGGTTCCTTTCCTGATATCGTATGGAAAACAGCTTACTCCAAGAATGGATCAGGACTTATTGATTTCACTCGAAGATTTTTGTCCGACGGTTTTGTCGCTGATGGGCTTTCAGCAGGAAATTCCCGCTACTGTCCAGACTCGTGATCTGAGCGAACAAATCCGGGGGAACCGGGAGAAGATGCCTTCTTCCCAACTTTATATGTTCTATGGTGCAGTGAATGAAACGGGGAAGAATCTGACAACCGGAGCCCGTGGCGTACGGACTCTTCAATATACGTATGCAATCCGATATAAGGATGGCGTGATAACGGAAGAACATTTATATGACCGGAAAACAGATCCTTTCCAGTTGAATAATATAGCCGGGAAACATCCGGAACTTGTCAAGCAGCTGCGGACCGAACTGAAGCAACGGATGGAAGCTGTACATGATCCGGCGTTATCTGTATTGTAAAAACAAATTAGATAGATTATCATGAAAAACAGAACTTTGTGTTTGGCATTAGGCCTTTCGGCATTAGCGACAGTTGGCTTTGCCAAGAAAGAGCAGAAAAACGTATTGTTTATATTGGTGGACGATATGCAGAAAACGTCCATTCATGCGTATGGAAATACGCAGGTTGTTTCTCCTAACATTGATCGGATCGTTCAGGAAGGCGTCTCTTTCGGACATGCTTATACCAATGGTTCGTTGGGCGGTGCTTTGTCAATGCCTAGCCGAGCTATGATTATGACGGGACGAGGTGTTTATCAGGTGAAACAAGACGGTGCCGTTATTCCGGAATCACAGGTCACTCTTCCGGAGTTATTACGGGCAAATGGCTATGAAACGTTCGGAACCGGGAAATGGCATGCCGACAAGAAATCCTTTAACCGTTCGTTTGAGAAAGGAGATCATATCTTTTTCGGAGGAATGCACCAATATAATCAAAATGGTCACATGTCTCCTCGTCTGCATCACTATGATCCGACAGCCGAATATAAAGAGCCTTTTGTAGGCGATAAGTTCTCTTCGGAAATGTATGCCGATGCTGCGGTGAAGTTCCTTTCCGAACGGAAGAAGAACGATCGACCTTTCTTTGCCTTCGTGGCTTTTACTTCACCACATGATCCACGGAACCAGCATCCGGGATACGGCCATACCTATCATCCGGAAGAGATGGAATTGCCGGTAAACTATTTGCCACAACATCCTTTTGACAACGGAGAACTAAAGATTCGGGATGAGGTGTTGTTGCCATTTCCTCGGACAGAAGAAATGATCCGGAAAGATCTGGCTGATTATTATGGCATGATTAGTGAAGTGGATGTGCAGATCGGTCGTATTATACAGACATTAAGAGAGAAGGGAGAGTTAGAGAATACGATCCTGATCTTTGCGTCTGACAACGGACTGGCAGTTGGTCGTCATGGCTTATTAGGAAAACAGAACTTGTATGAACATAGTATCAGTGTTCCTTTGGTCATGGTTGTTCCCGGAATGAAGAAAGGTGTACGCAGTGAATCCCTTTGTTATTTGTATGATATTTATCCGACGGTCTGCGACTTATTGCAGATTCAGCCGGCAGCATCGGTAACCGGTCGTTCTCTTTTACCTGTCTTGCAGAATCCGGAACAGAAACATCGGGATCAGTTGTTCCTTGCCTATAATAGCTTCCAGCGTGCTTTGGTGAAAGACAATTGGAAATACATCATTTATAATGTGGATGGTGTTGTAACAGAACAACTGTTTGATTTGTCGAATGACCCGGATGAAATGATTAATCTGGCAACAGATGAGAAATATGCCTTTAAGAAAGACGCATACAAACGGATCCTGAAAGAAGAAATGAAGAAGAACAACGACTTCTGTGATTTGGATCGTCATTTCTGGAGAGGGAAACCGGGTAAGATGACGTGGGAAGAAGCCTTGAAGTTGTATAATTGAGCCGGTGACTTTAGTTTACGGTAAAGAAACGTATCAAGTATGCATCGTAAAATAGATAAACTTATGAATAAACGCTTATTATTAGGTTCGCTGGCTGCATTGGGCGCTTTGTCTTCGGTGACAGCGACGGAAAAGAAGCCGAATATTATTTTTATTTTGGCCGATGATTTGGGAATAGGTGATGTTTCTACGTATAATCCCGGAGGCAAGATCCGGACAAGTCATTTGGACCAGATGGCTTCTGAAGGAGTTTGTTTTACAGATGCCCATTCGAACTCTTCTGTCAGTACGCCTACTCGCTATGGTATTCTGACCGGACGTTATAACTGGCGTTCGACGTTGAAGGAAGGAGTTCTGTTCGGGTATGACAAGCCTTTTATCAAGCCGGATCGTTCGACCATAGCGACTGTGCTGAAAAGAGGTGGTTATACAACTGCCTGCATCGGCAAATGGCATTTGGGCTGGAACTGGCATAATATGGAAGCCGGCAAAGACCAGATTGATTTTTCCAAGCCGATTACCGGTGGACCGACCGAAAGAGGCTTTGATTATTTCTATGGTATTATTGGTTCGCTGGATATGGATCCATACGTGTATGTGGAAAATAATCAACCTACGGCCTTGCCGGATCGGGTGACGGAAGATAAAGGTTTACGTTTCTGGCGAAAAGGACCGACGGCTTCCGATTTCGATCATGAAGATTGCTTGCCGAATTTTGTCCGAAGGGCAGAAACTTATATCCAAGAACATGCCCAAGGAGAACAGCCGTTTTTCTTGTATTTGCCATTGCCGGCACCTCATACTCCTATTTTGCCAGTGAAAGAATTCCAGGGAAAATCGGGTATTGGTGCGTATGGCGATTTTGTTTTGATGGTTGATCATCTGGTCGGAAGCATCTTACAGACGGTGAAAGATGCCGGGATTGATGAGAATACTTTAATCGTATTTACGTCAGACAACGGATGCAGTCCGGCTGCCGATATGAAGTCCATGCAACAACAAGGGCATTTGCCAAGTTATGTATATCGGGGACATAAAGCCGATTTGTTTGATGGCGGACATCGCATTCCATGTCTGGTTCGTTGGCCTGGGAATATTGTACCGCATCGCGAGAATCAGACCATTTGTTTAACCGACTTCTTTGCAACGTTTGCCGATCTGACACAGACGGCGATTCGCGATTCGGAAGGAGAAGACAGTTTCTCTTTAATGCCTGTTCTGGTAAATGCCGATTATACAGAACCTATCCGGGAAGCCACTGTGCATCATTCCATCAATGGTGAATTCAGTATCCGAAAAGGAGATTGGAAATTACTGTTGTCTGCCAGTTCAGGTGGATGGAGTGAACCGACTCCAGGCAATCGGGAAGCCTTGTCAAAGTTGCCTCGTGTACAATTGTATAATATGGCAACGGATCCGGCGGAACAGAAGAATGTACAGGCCGAATATCCGGATAAGGTAAAAGAATTGAAAGACTTACTTTTGAAGTATATCCGGGAAGGGCGTAGTACACCGGGAAAGCCACAACCCAATGATAACGGAAATGAGTGGAAACAAGTGCAAGATCTACTGAATTAAGTTGATAAATTGAACCTAAACATACGAAGTTAACGAAACTCGTTATCTTTTATATTTTTGACAGCTGTCGTAAAGCTTTATCATATATGTCAAAAAGCTTTATCACATATATGGAAAAGCTTTACGACTATTGTCAAAAAATTAAGATGTAACGAGTGAAATACCGAAAATAGATGACTGCCAGTTGCACATCACACGTTTATTTGCTATTGGATTGGATGGAGTCCAAACAGAAAATAGTCAGAAACCGAATCTTTTTCGGAACATGTATTTGGCTGGTTGTTGGAAAAGTGATAAATTGCGGCAACTTTCTGTCGGGATGTTGACAGAGAGAATTAGAAAAACACATTCTAATTACTATTAACGGAAACACTTATATGGAAAACGGAAAAAAGAAAGGAATGACTCGCCGGGAGTTTCTCGGCTTTTCAGCATTAGGTTTGGCGGGATTGACCATCTTGCCGAGTTGGAGTATGAATGGAGTCCGCATCGCTCCGAGTGATCGGGTGGTATTGGGTTTCATTGGTTTAGGACAGCAAGGTTTAAGTGACTTTGGCGGATTTGCCCAATGTCCGGGAGTACAGGTTGCCGCCGGCTGTGATGTCGATTCCATTAAACGGGAACGTTTTGTTCGTCGTATCACCAAATGGCAGGCTGATAACGGAATGCCGCAACGGTGTGATCAGTATGAATTCTATGAAGAAATGCTCGAACGCAAGGATATTGATGCCATCGAGATTGCTACACCCGATCATTGGCATGCTTTGTGTACCATTCATAGTTGCCAGTCGGGAAAAGACGTGTATTGCCAGAAACCTTTGGCTTATACGATTACAGAAGGACTGGCGATGGTGAAGGCCGTTCGTGAGAATAAACGGGTTCTTCAGGTAGGTAGCCAGCAGCGTTCGGATAAGGAATTCCAGCAAGCCATAGCTTTGGTACAGCAAGGTGCGATTGGTCATATTGAAATGATTTATGCCCGGGTAGGCGAACCTCCCAAACCTTTTGATTTGCCGGAACAGCCGGTTCCCAATAACTTAAACTTCAATCAATGGATGGGACCGTTGAATGATCCGAAGATTCATTATCATCCGGATTTGTGTCCTCCTGTCTCTTTGGATCCGGAAAAGAACGAACAGTTGTGGGGCGCTTGGCGTTGGTATCGCGAGACCGGAAACGGTTATACATCCGACTGGGGTGCTCACATGTTTGATATTGCCCAGGCTGCTATTGGCATGGATGGTTCGGGACCGGTCGAATTTATCCCGAAAGGATACAACGGAACGAAATATGCAACCATGAAGTATGCCAACGGTATTGTGATGACCGAACAGCCGTATCGGGAAGACAATCCGAATGCACAGGGTATTCAGTTCATCGGTGATAAAGGTTGGATTAAGGTAGCACGTGGTTATATTGAATGTTCGGATCCGTCCTTGTTGGAGAAGAAGGAAACGAAGATCGGAAAAGGTCAGTATGAAACCAGTGCGCCGCACATGCAGAACTTTATTGATTGTGTCCGTTCGCGTGAGAATCCGATTGCCCCAGTTGAAGTGGGTTGCAGTACCAATACACTCTGTTGCCTGACGAATATAGCCCTCGAGTTAGGTCGTCCGGTGAAATGGAATCCGGCTACATTGAGTTTTGTCAATGACAAGGAAGCTGCCGCACATCGTTTGTATTGGTATCAGTACCGGAATCCGTATTCTTTACCAGATTGGTATTAATATACTGATAACAGACAAGCTGGTAAGGTTTGAAAGAACAATCGTATCAAGCCTTGTCAGCTTGTTTTTCATCCTTTGCTGCCTTGCATAAATTTAATTGAACAGATCGAAATCCTATCATGAAAACAAAAAAGGACTGTCGGCTTATTTTGGATATGCACAAATTGGATATCCATGTGTTTGAAGAGTTCGGGCGATACAATTATAGTAACGCACAATCCGTACTTCCTTTGCATGTCCATGATGATGCCATTGAAATCTGTTATTTGTCGAGGGGAAATCAGACTTATCTGGTTGGAGATGACGTTTATCAGGTAAGAGGCGGCGAATGTTTTATTACTTATCCCAATGAAATTCATGGAACCGGAAACTTACCGGAAGAAAAAGGCGTTTTATATTGGTTTTCCTTGAAGAAACCGATTCCGGGTTCGGCTTATTTAGGTTTGTCGGCCACCGAAGCCCAACATGTATTTTCCCGGTTGGAACAGTTGCCCCGACGGATATTTCCGGCTAACTCAGAAGTGGAGCAATTGCTGCAACAAATCATTCAGGTTTATTTTTCTCCGGATGCCGATCTGCAGCAAATAGAAATGAAAAGTCTGTTGGTTTCTTTGATCTTGCGTATTATTCATTGCGGAGAAGAGATTGACCGACAAGCGGCATATAGCGAACCGATCCTGAAAGTTATTACCTATATCGAAAACAACATATTTGAGATCTTTGATTTGGAAGATCTGGCCGAGCAATGTTGCCTGTCACTTTCCCGCTTTAAACATCGTTTTAAGAAAGAAACCGGTATGCCGCCTGCCGAGTTTATCATCCGGAAGAAATTAGAGAAAGCACAGATCCTGTTGGAAGAAGGAGCCATGTCTATCAAGGATATTGCCTATGAATTAGGTTTCTCATCACCATCGTATTTTGCCACTGTATTCAAACAGTATTTGGGATATTCGCCCACCTCTTATAAGAAAGGAGTTTAGTGAATTATCAATAGCATAGAAAGATATTTATATGAAAAAGAATTTTATACTTCTCATTGCCTTGCTGACGGCATTCGTTAGTCAGGCACAGGTGAAATTAGGTTCTCCCTTCGGAGATAATATGGTGTTGCAACAGAATGCCGACGTTTCTATTTGGGGAAGCGCGTCCCCAGGCTGTGAGCTGAAGATCGTTGCCGGCTGGAATATCCATGATACGACGGTGGTTTCGGTAGATCATTTCGGAAAGTGGAAAGCTCAGTTGAAAACGATTGAAGCCGGTGGTCCGTACGAAATACAAATTCTGGGTGATAACGGCTATTTGGGAGCTGGGCAAAATTCCATTCGGAATGTTATGTTGGGCGAGGTTTGGCTTTGCAGCGGTCAGTCGAATATGGAATGGACTTATAGTCATGGGTTAGGAAATCCGGAGAAAGAAATTCCGGCTGCCGACTATCCGGATATTCGTATTTATACGGTTCCCAAGGTGGCTTCTGTTCACGAACAGGATCATTGTGGAGGCAGCTGGGAAGTCTGTACGCCCGAGGTGATGAAACGTTCCAGTGCTGTTGCTTACTTTTATGCGCGTCAGTTGCACAAGAAGTTGGGTGTGCCTGTCGGCGTTGTTGTTTCGGCTTGGGGCGGAACTAATGCAGAAGTATGGGTTAAGGAATCGGCCATTCAGGCAGATGAAGCCCTGCTTGCTACAAGTCGTAAACACCAGCCTCAGCCTTGGTGGCCTTGTGAACCGGGAGTTTGTTATAATTCCATGATTTATCCGTTGGTACCATTTACTTTTGCCGGTTTTATTTGGTATCAAGGTGAAGCCAATGCCGGAAAGGGACTTTACCCAACTTATGATGCATTGATGCGTACTTTAATCCAATCCTGGCGGAATGATTTTGGGGAGGATTTGCCTTTCTACTTTGTGCAGATAGCACCTTTTAAGTATAATGAAGAAGGAGCCAATTACCTGCGTGAACAACAGGCACGGACGGCCTTGTATGAAAATACAGGCATGATAGTCATTTCTGATTTGATTGACGGGAATGTCCAGAATATTCATCCATTGAATAAATGGGATGTAGGTGAGCGTCTGGCTAATCTGGCTTTAGCCAAAACATATCATCAAACAGGTTTCCCTTATTTATATCCTCGTTTTGATACGATGGAAGTTCGTGGAAAAAAAGCCTATTTGTCTTTTACAGATTGTACAGCTCCTTTGCAGATAAAAGGAAAACAGATTCAGGATTTGCAAGTTGCCGGAGAAGACGGTGTCTTTGTAAACGCGGAAGCTAAAGTGGAAAAAGACAAACTGGTAGTTTGGAGCAAGCAGGTGAAGAAGATAAAAGCAGTCAGATATGCTTTCACCAATACAGCCATCGGGAATCTGTTTAGTGCGGAAGGACTTCCGGTTATTCCGTTTAGAACGGATACCGATCATGATAATAGGTAAGGATTCTATTGACAACATAGATGGGAAACGAAACTAGCGGGAATCATTTTTAATTCTCGTCAGTTTCGTTTTCGATTCTAAAGAGTTTTGGTTGATAACCGTTAGAAATAGTGCTATAGCTTTTTATTGAAAGTAAAAAGAAATAAAGTCTATTATATTTGCTATGTTCTCCATTCTTGTTTTTCGTGTTTACGGATGTGGTGTTAATACCTTTGTGTAAATTTTGACTGATCAATACTTTTTTTGAATGCGATAAAGAAATAAAAAATGAATAGAAAGATTTATTTATTGTTGGTTTTATGTTTTTTGATGAAAGGCGGATTGGTATATGCGTCTGCTGATCACGAAAAAGCAGTGTTTCAAGTCTTGGAACGGGTAACGGGAAACAAAGACTTGTCGGGTAAAATCGTTTTGGAGAAAAAACGTTCAAAATCGAATACTTTTTTCGAACATCATTCGAAAGATGGGATTTTGTATGTTTCCGGATCAGATAATGTGGCATTGTGCCGTGGTTTCTATGATTATATGAAGCAGAATCGTTACGGGCTGAAAACGTGGAGCGGTTCTTCCTTGTCTGTACCGGAGACTTTTCCGGAAGAAACCATTCGGAAAGTCGTTTCACCTTTTGCCAATCATTATTATTTCAACGTGTGTACTTACGGTTATTCCATGCCTTATTGGGATTGGGCACGTTGGGAACAGGAGATCGACTGGATGGCCCTGCATGGAATCAATATGCCATTGGCCTTAGTGGGTTATGAAGCGATCATAGCACGCGTATGGAAGAAAATGGGATTGACGGACGAAGAGATTAACCAGTATTTTGTGGGCCCGGCTCATTTGCCTTGGATGCGTATGGGAAATGTGAGTGGCATAGACGGCCCGCTGAATGAAGACTGGCATAAACAGCAAATCGCTTTGCAGCATCAGATTCTGGACCGGATGCGGGCATTGGATATGAAGCCGATTTGTCCGGGTTTTCCCGGTTTTATTCCGGAAGCTTTCAAACGGATTCATCCGGAACTGGAGATCATCGAGACCCATTGGGGCGGAGCCTTCCGTAATTGGATGGTGTCACCGCAAGAACCTTTGTTTAAGGAAATAGGAACGGCATTTATCCGGGAATGGGAAAAAGAATTCGGTAAATGCGACTATTATCTGGTAGATAGCTTCAATGAATTGGAAATTCCATTTCCGGAAAAAGGAAATCCTGGGCGGTATGAGATGGCGGCTTCTTACGGACAAAAGGTATATGAGTCTATCAAGGCAGCCAATCCCAAAGCTGTATGGGTGATGCAAGGTTGGATGTTTGGTTATCAACGATATATCTGGGATTATGAAACATTGGGTGCCTTGGTGTCAAAAGTACCTGATCAGAAAATGTTATTGTTGGATTTGGCGGTCGATTACAACAAGCACTTCTGGCACTCGGAAGTGAATTGGGAATACTACAAAGGTTTCTACAACAAGCCTTGGGTTTATAGTGTCATTCCGAACATGGGTGGAAAAGTTGGTATGACCGGTGTACTCGATTTTTATGCGAATGGTCATCTCGAAGCGTTGTCTTCGGCCCATAAAGGAAATCTGGTGGCACATGGATTGGCTCCGGAAGGTATTGAAAACAACGAAGTCTTGTACGAACTGGTAACCGATGCCGGTTGGAGCAGCCAGCAGATGGATGTACGGGAATGGTTGAAGCAATATTCGGAAAACCGTTATGGGAAAGCACCACAACGTTTGATGGAAGCCTGGGATTATTTATTGAAATCGGTGTATGGGACATTTACCGATCATCCTCGTTTTAACTGGCAGTTCCGTCCGGGAAGTGTCAAGAATGGTTCTATCAATATTTGCGACGACTACTTCAAAGGACTGGAATGCTTTATTGCCGCCGCGGATGAATTGGCTGAAAGTCCTTTGTTTGTAACCGACTTGTCGGAAATGACAGCCCACTATTTGGGAGGAAAAGCCGAGATCCTGACCAAACAGATTGATCAGGAATACTTGTTGGGCGATACCTTGCAGGCGCAGTTCCTGCAAAGTCGTTTCGAAACTCTCTTGTTGGGAATCGATGCCTTGTTAAGCCAGCATCCGACGCTTCGTTTAGACCGTTGGCTGGACTTTGCCTCGAAAGCGGCTGTTACACCGGAACAGAAGAAACAATATGAAATGAATGCCCGCCGGATTGTAACCATTTGGGGACCACCGGTAGATGATTATGCCGCTCGTATCTGGAGTGGTTTGGTAGGTCGTTATTACCTGAGGCGTTGGAAAAATTATTATGCAAGTCGTACTTCCGGCCATTCTTTTGATATGGCCGCCTGGGAACGTAATTGGGTAGAAAACAACCAGGATCCGGATTACGAAAAACCGGCGATTGATGTAGTACGCTTTGCACGGGAAATGTTGGCACTTTCCAAAGATATTTCTACGGCGGATTTGAAACTGAATCGTTCGGATATGATCGGAACTTGGAATGTACAGGGTTCAGGAGAAAAAGAAGTGACACTGAATATTCCAGCTCAGTTGTTGGAGAAAATGAAAGGAATTTCGTTGGAACAGATTCGCGGAAAAGGCACGGTGAACATCCTTGGTTTTACCTTGGAAGCCGATGGAAATATGGTAGCATCATCCGATGAAGTCAAGTCTGTTTCGTCCGATAATCAAGCTACTTATGCAATTACATTGCCGGTAGGTTTGAAGGCCAATAATGGCTGTGTGTTGAAAATTCATTTACGTCTTATAGATAAAAAAGATGCAGCTGGTTTGATTTTAATCCGATAAGTATAGTATTAATTCTACAGAAAATAAAAAATGAAGAAATTAGCGCTTCTATGTATGTCTTGTTTCTTGCTGATGAACAATTGGGTTAAAGGGCAGGAAATTGTACCCTCTGATATGCCTAATGCAACGCAGCAAGGTATGGTCGAACGAGGATATGGTATGTTTA
>OHIY01000031.1_pt1 | contig 84245 bp, 71 predicted proteins | sample 1568351 | NCBI WGS metagenome assembly OHIY01 (sample SAMEA3879547, study PRJEB24766) | human gut metagenome | biome: human-associated habitat; feature: feces | place: USA | collected 1985/1987 | reverse complement strand
CCCTTGCCCTAGTCTCTTTGGTTCTTTCCCTCGTTAATATTGACAAGTGTACCCATTTGAATAGCGAACCCGAGAAGTGCTATCCGACAAAAAGAACTATCGGTAGCTTGTTACCAAAGATAAATATTAAAAAGCCACGGCACCCGCCGTGGCTTTTCCCCACCCACCAACTAAAAACCACCTCTTTTTTCCAATAACACTATCATTTACACCCCTTCACTATAGACTTTTTGTGAAAAACGTGCTATAATATAAACGATTATAAACAACTGCACCGTGTTTTAATGCTTTGACAACGCAAGCGGTCAGACACAAGGAGGTGTTCGGAGCAGATGACTTATGAAAAGTCCTGCGGCGGTATTGTTTACAGAAAATTTCACGGCAATACGGAAATATTGCTTATAAAGCACATCAAGTCGGGCTACTGGTCATTCCCGAAAGGACACGTTGAAAACGGCGAAACTGAGGAAGAAACCGCAAAACGTGAAATAAAAGAGGAAACCGGCATAGACGTTTATATTGACTCAGGCTTCAGAGAAACAGTTACATATTCGCCACGCAAGGACGCAAAAAAGGAAGTTGTGTATTTTGTCGCCCGTGCAAGAAATTATGATTACACCCCCCAGCTTGAAGAAATTTCGGAGATACGCTGGGTAGGTATAGGACAGGCACATAACCTGCTCGTCTATGACAACGATAAGCTGATAGTAAATAAGGCAAAGAGCTTTATCGCACTTATGAAATGAAGAAATTGTGTTTTGAGTAAAAAGTAAAAGAAGAAAATGCGAAAGGAAACCCACATGACATACGAACAGGCATTTGAATACGTCGGTTCTTTCACAAAATCCGGTACGCCTGTAAAGGACCTTATAAGATTTGTTATTCTTATGAGGCTTCTCGGCAATCCGCAAAACGAGCTTAAAATAGTTCACGTTGCAGGAACAAACGGAAAAGGTAGCGTATGCGAATATATAAGCAACGCTGTAAAAGCCGACAACAAGAGCGTAGGAAAATTCACATCGCCCTATATTGATTGCATTGAAGAACGCATACAGGTAAACGGCAAATATATCTCACGCCCTGCCTTTGCGCTTCTTTGCGGACAGGTGAAAAAGGCAGTCGAACAGACAGGCTTTGACGGATTCTCACAGTTTGAGATACTCTGCGCCATAGCCCTGCTTTATTTCTATAAGGAGCAGGTAAACGTTGCCGTTATAGAAACAGGTATAGGCGGACTTCTTGACTGCACTAACGTTGTAAATCCCGCTGTCAGTGTTATAACATCGGTAGATTTCGACCATACCGATGTGCTTGGCGATACGCTTACCGAAATAGCACATCACAAGGCAGGCATAATAAAGCCGTCCGTTCCGTGCATAGTATATCCGGAACAGGCAAAAGAGGTAATGCGTGTTATTGACGATAAATGCCGTGAGTATAACTGCGAAGAAATTATCCCCGATATGTCAAGAGTGCAGACGCTCCATATGGATATTACCGATGTGTTCTTTTCGTACAAGGGTATGAATTATCACCTCATTATGTCCGGCGAACATCAGATAAAAAATGCACTGTGCGCCATAGAAGCCTGCCGTATACTGAATATAGAGTACAGCAGTGTGTTCACAGGGCTTGAAAGATCCGCTCTCAGAGCCAGAATGGAGGAGGTAAGCGTGAACGGCGCTACCTGCATCATAGACGGTTCGCACAACCCCTCCGCAATGAGAGCCGCCGAAAAACTGCTGAGCTGCGACAAAAGAAAAATACACGGCGTAGTCGGTATGATGGCAAATAAGGACTGGCAGACCGCCCTTAAAATAATTCTCCCCCGCTTCGAAGATGTAATATTCGTTGACGGCTTTATGCCCGGCTGCGTACCCGCTTCTCAGCTTACACGCTTTGCCATAGAGCAGGGAGTACGCGCTACCGCCTGCGGCGACCTTAACAGCGCAATATCACAGGCAACGCTCAAGGCAGGAACAAAGGATATAGCGATGGTCACAGGCTCGCTCTACCTTGCCTCCGCCGCCGAAAAGATAATCAGCAAGTAAATACGATCAAAGCCGCCCGATAACCGAGCGGCTTTATAAAAATAAAAAACCGACCCTTTCGAGCCGGCACAATATCAATATAGCAACTTTACCTGTAAGCCGAGTTTTGTCGTGTGCGATCATCTATCTACGCCCTGCGTCGCCGCAGACCTCAAGCCACCTTAAATCGGGACCGCCGAGCAGACGGTTCACCCCCGAAACCAATCGGTGTTGCATCGGATAGGGTTTACAGACAGGAACAGTCGCCTGCCCCGTGGTGAGCTCTTACCTCGCCTTTCCACCCTTACACTGTAAAAACAATGCGGTATATTTCTGTTGCACTCGCCCTGGAGTCGCCTCCGGCTGCCGTTAACAGCTATCCTGCTCTGTGATGCTCGGACTTTCCTCACGGTTTTCACCCCGTGACCGCACAGTAAAGTTGCGATAGTTATTGTATCATATTTTCTTGTAAAAATCAAGATGGTTTTATAGACGATAGGTTAGTAGAAAAAGTGTGATTTTCAATATGAAGTGCAAATTTCTAGCCCTAACCCCAAACCCCTTCCCCGTGGTGAAGGGCTGTGTATGCTTGGTTGGCTTTGCGTCCTTGCAAAGCCCTTGGGCATACACGCCCGGCATCCATGCCGGGGCTGAGTGTGGGGCTGCCGCCCTCACCCCGCTTGGGGCTACGCCCCAACCCCCCGTTAGACATTATAAAAAATATTTATAGAAAGGAGTAAAAGCATATTATGACCGTAAAGCCGAATATAAAAAAGAACTTCAATATAACATGGCTGCTCCTGTACGGCGCAGGACTTATCACTGTCGGTATACTTGTACTTGTAAACGGAAAAATAGTGGTAGAGCCTGCCGCAAGGCTGGGCGGTATTTTTATCGTCGCAAACGGTATCCACCGCCTTATCCGTGCTTATGCAAGACATCAGCGACTGCCCGTGTTCAGCGGCATCGGAAACATTATAATAGGACTTATATCCGTTTTCTTTCCCGCCGCTACTCTTGCGCTTCTGTCGTTTATATTCTCGCTTTACGTTTTTCTTAATGCCCTTGTGAAATTCATCGACTTCGGCACAGCCCTTAAAAATGCCGTTCCCGATGCGTTCTATGACTTTTTTTCGGGAATATTCTTCACCGTTTTCGGCATTATTATGCTTTTCGGCACTCTTATGGGAAGTCAGGGTATGCTTGTTGTCATCGGACTATATTGCATAATTTACGGTGCAGGCGAGCTGAGGCTGTTTATCCGTGAGGCCGCTCCGAATAAAGCCAAAGGCATTATCCGCCGCAGGATACGCTTTTCGCTTCCGCAGGTCATAACCACGTTCATACCGCTGAAAACCTTGCGCAGCTATACCGAGCGGCTTGATTCCCGTGAGATAGATATTGAAAAACTGCAAAACGAGGAGCGTTACGAAAAAAGCGCCGACACCCCCGATATACACGTTCTTATCCACGTCAGCGCCGACGGAGTAGGCTCTATAGGACATTGCGACCTTGTACTGAACGGCACGGTAATATCCTACGGAAATTACGATAAAGCGTCCGAAAGGCTTTTCGGCGGCATCGGTGACGGTGTGCTTTTCAAAGCGGATTTTGACAAGTATATAAATTTCTGCGTTTATCACGATTTGCAGATGGTGTTCGATTTCGGCATAAAGCTGTCGGAAAAACAGCTTGCAAAAGTCAGAAAAGGCATAGCAAAGCTCGAACGAAACATCACCCGCTGGAAACCGCCCTATCAGCTTGCAACCGAAAACAGCCCCATCGCCGATATTGCGGATTTTGACGATTATTGCAGTTCGCTGTGGAACGGCACGCACGCACGGTTCTTTAAGTTTAAAAGCGGCAGATTCAAGACCTATTTCGTTATGAGTACAAACTGCGTTTTCCTTGCGGACTATATACTCAGCAAGGCAGGAACCGATATAGTAAAGACCGCAGGCATAATCACCCCCGGCGACTATTACGATTATATGCAGAGCGAATATGCCCTCCCCGGCGGAATAGTCATAACCCGTGACATTTACAGTAAATATAACGTTTCGCCGGCTGAAACTTAAGTGAAAATCCTTGAACTTGACACGATAGTGTGATATACTACAATAGGACAAGAATTTACATTTACGGGCAATATAAAAATACCCCCGCATAAAGAAAGGACATACTATGAAGCTCAATATCAGGTTAACAGCGGCAATACTTGCCTGTGCGTCAATTCTGACGTCGGCTTCCGCTTGCTCATCACAGAATGCAAGCTCTGCCACGGACAGCAAAAACGAAAGCAGTATAGCGGAAAGCTCCGCTACAGAAAGCAAGGATAATACAAAAAGCGATACAACAAGCGATAATTCATCCGCATCTTCGGAAAGCACAGTTTCTTCCGATGAATCATCGTCCGAAAACAAGAAGCCTGTCGGCGTTGACGGCGTTCAGACAAACGGCCAGCTTGTAGTCGACATAGACGGTCATACATGGGGCATCTCCCTTTACGGCGGCGGCGACGGCGCAAACTATGCGTCATACCTTAACGAGTTCAAGGAAAAGGCAGGCTCATCGGTAAACGTATTCAATATGGTAGTGCCTACAGCAGGCGCATACTACCTCCCCGAAGGCTACGAAAAATACAACGCAAGCCACAGGGATTCGATAAACAGCATAGCAAATAAGCTGGTGAACGTGATAAACGTTGACGGATATGCCGCACTTGAGGCGCACACAAACGAGTACATCTATACCCGTACCGATCACCACTGGGAACCCCTCGGCGCATATTATGCGGCAAAGGCTTTCTGTGAAATGGCACAGGTACCCGTAAAGGAGCTTTCGACCTACAAGACGGAAACGATAGAAGGCTTTGTCGGAACAATGTACGCATTTACCGAGTATAACGAGCGCATCAAGAATGACCCCGACACCTTCACCTACTATATCCCCTCTACAGATTACACCGCAACTTATTATACCACCGATTTCAAGGTTGATGAGCAGTTCACACAGTTCCACAGCATATTTGTAGATCAGCCCGCAAGCGGCGCATATTCGACCTTTATGGGCGGCGATCAGAAGATAGTAAAGATAGAAACCGCAAACAAGAACGGCAGAAAGCTCTGCATCTTCAAGGACAGCTACGGCAATGCCGAAGTTCCCTTCTTTATAGATTCCTTTGAGGAAATCTACGTTTGCGACATCCGCTACTTTGACCTTTACGCACCCGACTTTATTAAGGATAACGGCATTACCGACGTTCTGTTCACAATGTGTACATTCTCCGCTGTCGGTGAAAATGCAGAGGGTATAAAGAACAACCTGCTTTCAAAGTAAATCTCTGACAGGTTTTCTGAAAGGAGGAGCAGTATGAAAAAGCTCCCGAAGATAACAGCGCTTATATTGACATTATCGCTCGCCTGCGGATGCTCGGAGGTTTTCCCCGACAGCAACGCAAGCGGCAAGGACACATCGGCATACACCCTACCACCCGACCCCGTATCATCGGAAGCTCCTTCGGACACCGAAAGCGAAGAAACCGGACAGCCCGATACCTCCGCTCCCGAAACGTTACCGCCGGATACTTCTGCCGAAGAAACCTCCGCTCCCGAAACAGACGGCACTTCTGCCGAAGAAAGCTCCGCCCCCGCAAGCAACAGCGATATAAACAGCTACAGGGCGATAGGCGACAACGGCATATTAGTCGCAGGTATGGATAATCACTACCGTGGAATTATGTTCTATGGTGGTACATACGGCTACTGCGACCAATATATGACCGATGTAAAGGCATTCCAGTCGGCGCTTCCCGAAGTAACGGTATATTCTATGGTAATACCGACCTCTGTCGATTTCTACAATCCGACCGAATACAAGGGCTACACCGAGCTTCAGAAGGATAAGATAGATTATATCGAAAGCGGACTTAAAAGCACGGGCGTTACAAACGTCAGCGTGTACGATACATTGTCAAAGCACACCTCAGAGGAGATATACTCAAGGACGGACCACCACTGGATGCCGCTCGGCGCATATTATGCCGCACAGGTGTTCTGCAAAACGGCAGGTGTTAAAGTGCCGGATATAAAGAATTACCGCAAGGAAACCTGCGGCGGTTATGTCGGCTCGATGTATTACTATTCGTCCGATGAGCATCTTAATAACGACCCCGAAACCTATGCGGTCTACTATTCTCCGAATGAGGATAAGCTGAAAACCACATATTACGACCGTTATTACAGCAACGGCTATGACAGCAACCTTTTCCTTTGCGACAACGCAAGCTATTACTACCTGTCGTTTTTGGGCAGTGACGATCTCATCGCCCATATAAAGACCAACGCAAAGACAGGCAGAAACTTAGTTGTGATAAAGGAAAGCTACGGCAACGGGCTTATCCCGTTCTTCACCGAGAGCTTTGATAATATCTATGTGCTTGACCTGCGCTACTGCGAGGTAAACGCAATAAAATTCTGTAAGCAGGTCGATGCGACCGATCTGCTGTTTGCAAACTGCGCCTATACCGTTGCAGGCGGCAACTGCGACTATTTCTCATATATACGAAATATCTGAAAATTGTCGTTTGAATAACGTTGTATATCAGCAGTGGTATGGATAGCAAAAATAACAACAAGAATTATTCGTAGGGAGAGGTGTTGTATGTATTTTATGGTTTTGCGTCCTTGCAAAACTTTTGGTACATACTTTAGGCATCCGTGCCTAACTTGCCCCTCCCGCAAAACAAGCACTACAATTGCTTTTTACATCGAATGTCTTATTAAGCTAAATTTATTTTAAGGACACACCTATGAAAGAACTTGAATACCCCTTCGACAGCGGTTATCTGCTGAAAAAGAAACGCTCTATAAAAAGACAGCTCCTGTCAGACGGCAGTGTGCGCATAAAGAAAAAAATCGCCGTTCTCGGCGGCTCAACCACGAACGATATAATAAATATGCTCGAATTATTCCTGCTGAACTACGGCATCGAGCCGACCTTCTACGAGTCGGAGTACAACCGTTACTGGCAGGATGCGGTATTCGGAAATGAGGAGCTTGACAGCTTCTCACCCGACCTTATTTTCGTTCACACGTCCAACCGCAATATTCTGAAATATCCTGCGATAACCGACAGCAAGGAGCAGACAGACGCTCTTTTTTCCGAGCAGATGAAATATTTTGAAACAATGTGGGAAAAGATAGCTGAGCGCTACCACTGCCCCGTAATCCAGAATAACTTCGAACAGCCGTATTTCAGACTTATGGGCAACCGTGATGCGTTTGACTGCCGAGGCAGAGTGAATTTCATAAACAGGCTGAACACGGCATTTGCCGATTATGCCGCATCGCACGAGAGTTTTTATATCAATGATATAAACTATGTCAGTGCCTGCTACGGCATTGACAAGTGGAGCGAGCCGTCCTACTGGCACCTGTACAAGTACGCAATGTGCGTTCCTGCGATACCCGACTTTGCTTTCAACTTAGCGGCAATAATAAAGTCGGTATTCGGCAAGAACAAGAAAGCGCTTGTACTCGACCTTGATAATACATTATGGGGCGGAGTTGTCGGAGATGACGGTGTTGACGGTATCGAAATCGGACAGGAAACCCACATGGGACAGGTCTATGCCGAATTTCAGAAGTATCTCGGACTTGTGAAGGATACAGGCGTAATGCTGACCGTCTGCTCTAAGAACGATGAAGAAAATGCCCTTGCAGGCCTTAATCACCCCGAGGGCAGTTTAAAGCCCGATGATTTCATAATGATAAAGGCAAACTGGGATAACAAGGACAGAAACATCGAGGCGATAGCGACAGGACTCAACATCGGACAGGATGCGCTTGTATTCCTTGATGATAACCCTGCCGAGCGTGCGATAGTTTCCGCACAGTTGCCTACAGTAGCCGTTCCCGAAATGGAGCGTCCGGAGGATTATATAAGAGTGGTCGACCGCTCACGCTTCTTTGAGATAACCGCTTTTTCAAGCGATGATTTAAAGCGCAACGAAATGTACAAGGAGAATGCGGTAAGAGCCGCACAGCAGGCACAGTTCACAGACTACGGCGAGTATCTTCACAGTCTTGAGATGGTGGCTGTGATAGATGACTTCCTGCCTGTCTATCTCCCCCGCATAACACAGCTTACAAACAAGAGCAACCAGTTCAACCTCACCACAAAGCGTTTTACGACCGCAGAAATGGAGCAGGTATTCGCAGATGACAGCTATATCAGGCTGTACGGCAGGCTTGCCGACAAGTTCGGCGACAACGGTATAGTATCGGTAGTTATCGGAAAGGTGAACGGCGATACGCTCGACATAGATTTATGGCTGATGAGTTGCCGTGTGCTTAAGCGTGATATGGAATACGCAATGCTCGACAATCTCTGTGACAGAGCACAACAGCGTGGACTTAAGACGGTAAAGGGATATTATTACCCCACCGCAAAGAATAAAATGGTGAAAGAGCTGTACGGCGACTTCGGCTTTACGAAGGTCAGCGAGGACGCAGACGGCAACACCGTATGGGAGCTTTCGCTTTCGGGCTACGAGCCTAAAAACAAGTATATTACTGTAGAAAGGAACAAGTAAAATGAGCGAGCAGGAAATTTACGAAAGATTAAACGAGGTTTTCAGAAACGTATTCGACGATGACGATATCGAGGTCGAAGCAGGCACAACAGCAGATGATATAGAGGACTGGGACAGCCTTGAGCATATCAACCTCATCTCCGCTGTAGAAGACGAATTCGGCATCCGTTTCAAGATGGGCGAGGTTTCTTCGATGAAGAACGTCGGCGAAATGGTCGACATCATAAAATCCAGAGCCTGAGCGTGCGTGCGGGCGGCTGTGAGCCGCTTCAGATTCCGCCTTTGGGAATTGTCGGCGTTCGGCTAAGATTAGCAGAACGGCGGGATTAAACAAAGCAATAATCAATATAATGTGGGTGGCTGTGAGCCGCTTCAAATTCGCCGTTCTGACGGATCAATCATGGCTCAACTTCCGTTACCGGCGGAGTTATACAAACCAATAAAGCAGATAAGCGGTCACAGCGGCAAGCTGTGACCGCTTTTTACGGCTGTGAGCCGCTTCAAATTCCACCTTTGGAATTGTTGCCGTTCAGCTAAAGTTAGTTGAACGGCGGACGGCAATGTGCCGTTTCAAATTCCAACTACGGCTGTGAGCCACCCCAAATTCCGCTTTTGGAATTGTTGTTGTTCGGCTAAAGTTAGTTGAACGGCGAGTTATATAAACCCATAAAGCAGATAAGCGGTCACAGTGGCAAGCTGTGACCGCTTTTTTATATTATTATCACACACCTCCTCGCCCCGCGCCAACACCCTTGCCTCCCTTGTCAAAGGTGAGGTGCTGTCGCCGAAAAAATTCGGGCGACTACCGGAGGGATTGCAACACCACCTTTCGCCCCGCACCAACACCCTTGCCTCCCCTCGAAAAAGGGGAGGTGGCTTGCAGACAAGCGAAAGACTTGAAAATTCGGCTTTATTATGCGATATATCAAACGCTGGTATATTTGCAATTATTCTGTCTGCAAGACGGTGGGGATTGATACCCATCAGCACCATCAATGAGATTTTCCGCACTATCCCTCAAAAAGCACTATATCCTTGCCTCCCTTGTTAAAGGTGAGGTGCTGTCGCCCGAAAAAATTCGGGCGACTACCGGAGGGATTGCACAACGACCCCTCTCCCCGCATAACCTTCCAAAACCGCACTATCCCACGCTAAGTACCACATTCTTGCCTCCCTTGTCAAAGGTGAGGTGCTGTCGCCCGAAAAAATTCGGGCGACTACCGGAGGGATTGCCTCGCCACCATCCCTCGCTTGCACCAACCCTCCCAAAACCGCACTATCCCCCGAAAAAGCACTATATCCTTTCACAACCCAACCTTTTCCCACGCCCTTGACATCCTGCCATTTCAGTGATATACTTTAGTTAGATAAAACTAACCAAAGTGAAACGGAGAAAACTATGAAACATCTGCATTTTGAACCCGAAACCGACGGCTTTTACGGCGCATACTGGGAAAGTAAAACCCCGTCCGATACCGCAATGATAGCAATGCTCGGTGACGATCCCGAAGACTATATGGGCAAAACCTGCGTGAAATGGCTTCATACCTACGGAATTAACGTAATGTCAATGTCGCCCGGAAAGAAGAACTACAGCCACCACAACTATCCCATCGAGCGTATCGGCTCGGCTATAGAATGGCTCAAAGCGCACGGCAACAAGAAAATCGGCATTGTCGGTGCCTCTACAACAGCCACAGTCGCACTTGTCGCCGCCTCATATTATCACGACCTCACGCTCACCGTTGCCCTGACCCCCAGCGACTTTGTATGGCAGGGCTTCGCACAGGGCAGTCGTGACGGCTGTAAGGAATGGCCTGTCGAAAACGAATCTATCGTGTCAATAGGCGGTAAACCCGTACCCTTTATGCCCTTTGTCTATAAGCACCCTGAGTACTGGCAGAAGATAGCCAAAGCGTCTAAAGAACACGGCGATTCCACATATTCAAAGGATGTGTTCGATGATTCCGAAGCCGCAGGACTGCTTAAAGAGGAGCATTTTATACCTGTAGAGAATATCGGCGGCAAGCTCGTTCTTGTCGGTGCGGAAGACGATTCTCTCTGGGATACCGCAAAATACATACGCAGAATGGACGATCGCCTGAGATCCCGCCCGCATTCCTGCAAATATTCGGTGTATCTCTATGAACACGGCACGCATTTTGTGTTCCCTGAAAGCGTACTGAAAAAAGCTCTGCCCGTCGGTGCCGATACACTTGTAAATATGTCCTTCTCAGCCGCTAAAAAATTCCCTGCCGAATGCAAAGCTATGCGTCTTGACCTTGATAAAAAACTTACCGAAGAAATTCTTGATTGGAAATCCAATAATTAAAATAAACGATATATAAACAATAACATATTATATGGCGGAACTTATGCTTGGACTTTTTTACACGCCCGACCGCCTTTATATTATACTTTTATATTATAATAGTATCACAAAATTCAGCCGCTCACCTCGGGCGGCTTTTTTCTGCCCTTAAAATCATCATAAATCATCAATTGTCGCTCCTACCGTTGCCACTATCTTCATCATAATTCATCACCGTGTGTCTTTCATAAAGGTAAAAAATCCGGGCTATACTATTATAATATATAAAGGACACGTCACGACCATATTTTCGCCTTCAGACAGCCCCCGATATTTCACGAAAGTATACGTTTACATTCACCCCTCAGTCACCTTAAGAATGCTCATAAATAGGCTTTCCTGCTATAATATCGGCTGTTTTTCCACTTGCCCGTCCGCCCTTTACGTGTAATTTTGTTACCATTTCACAACACATCTGCATCAAAATCTCCGAATAGGTATAATTATTTTTGTCTAAAAACACAACAAAAATCCAAACTTCAATTTTGGGCAGATTAACAAATTAAATTACAAAATAAGTCAACAATAGCCAGATTTTAACTGATTACAAAACGGTAACAAAAAGGTTACAAAACGGTTACAGCTTTTTCTTGTGCATTTTCAACAAAAACGACTGCCCCAAGCTATTTGACATTTTGCAAAACGGAAATTATAATTGTCTAGAGCTTGAAAAAAGCCCGATAATAAACGTAGCAGCGGTTCTCTCCGCACGGGGAGTTATCGTACACGGTCAGTGGTGACAGACGGATTTAGCCGTAATTTTAATGCCGTGATGCCCGTATGGGTACTGCTTAAACCTACCGATATGATGACGAAAGGCGGATATATGTTTCCCAGATTCAGAAACACCGGACTGACAATACGCATATCAAAGAACGCAGCACTTAAAATACTGCTTATATTCGGCAGTATCTTCGGAGTATTCCTTATGACAGGTCTGCTCTACTTCAGAAATGACGTTGAGATAATCGACGAGAACGAAAAGCGTATTGTTTATACGGTAAGTGCCGACCCTTATGAGATACTCAGAGAGAACCACATAACGCTCGGCACATACGACAGGATAGACTTCACAGGCTTTGAGGAGAACGTGGCAACAGCCACTCTTACTATCGAAAGAGCCTTTGACGTTGATATTCTGGAAGGCGGCAAGAAGACCGCCACTGCACACAGTGTAGACGCAACAGTGGCACAGCTGCTTGAGCAGGCAGGCGTTAAGCTTGGCGAATATGACAAGGTATCACCTGCAAAGACGGCTGTTCTTAAAGAAGGACAGAAGATTGCTGTTACAAGAGCCTATGATGTGAAAATCACGGCAGACGGAAAGACAACAACCGTAAAGTGCCTTGACAACACGGTTTCAGAGCTTTTGAAAAGAGCGAAAATAACACTCGGCAAGAACGATATGGTAAGCGAGGAGCTTGAATCCAAGATAACAGGACCTGCCGAGATAAAGGTTTCAAGAGTCGAGATAAAGACTGAAAAGCAGGATAAGATTATCCCTTATCAGACATCTACCGTAACGAGCAACATTCTGGCTATAGGTCAGAGCGAGGTCCGTACAAAGGGTGTCAACGGCAAGATAAGAACTACAACGACTACCACCTACATTGACGGTGTTAAGACGGATGTAAAGAAGACCACAAAGGTTGTTACCAAGAAGGTTGACGAGGTTATAGCCGAGGGTGCGGCGATCGTAACTCCCTATTGCAAGATAGACGATACATCTATCGTACTGAGAAACGGCAGACCGGTTGACTATGAGTATGTGGTATCCGGCAAGGCTACAGCCTATACAGCGCCCGAAGGTGCGTATACCGCAAGCGGCAGAATGGCTGAGATAGGTACAGTTGCGGTAAATCCCAATGTTATCCCCTACGGTTCGAAGCTCTATATAGTCGGTCAGTATGACAATATCTGCTACGGCTATGCCATTGCCGCCGATACAGGCGACGGAATGATGGCAGGTACGATTCCTGTAGACGTATATATGGGCAGTACAGAGGAGCATTATGACGATGCTTGCGCATGGGGTCTGCAATACGTTGATATTTACGTTGTAGAAGTCGGCAACGGCTAAGCGGGCGGCTGTGAGCCGCTCCAAGTTCCGCCTGTGGCTGTGAGCCACTCCAAGTTCCGCCTTTAGTGCTGTTGCAGTACAGCTTAGGACGGCAAAACGGCGGGGTCGAACAAAGCGATAAATATAAAGCGGTCACGGTGATATGCTGTGACCGTTTTTTGCGGCAATGTGACGCTTCAGATTCCGCCTGCGGCTGAAAGCCACTGTAAATTCCGCCTATTAAAATAATTCTGCTGACGGAGTGCAATCCCTCCGTCTTGACGGCAGAAAAGTTCGGTGAATAAAAAAGGCGGGGGTATCGCAAGCAAAACGGAATAAAGCAACGGTTTGTGCCATGCCGTCAATCCACCTCCCTTTGACAAGGGAGGCAAGGGTGATGGCAATTTTCGAAGGATAATGCGGAAAAAGCGGTTACGGTGATATGCTGTGACCGCTTGAATATTTATGCGTGCTGTGGCAATTACCGGGTTGATACTTGACAGCAATTAACAATAGTGATATACTAAAGAAAAAATAAACTGAAATTAAATATTCAGACGATATTATGAAATGGTGAGAGATATGTGCAAAATAGTAAATCACAAATTAAATGTGGCTTGGGGGCTTTCTGAAAGCGTCTCTGTAAGTTATACACAATATCTCTGCGTAAATAAATTCAATAGGGTAATAAAGGCATAGTCCATATAGGGTGGACTGTGCCTTTTTATAATATTTTAAGAAAGAGGTAAATATTTATGAAGCTAAAAAAATTGCTGCTCGGTTTTGCAACCTTTGCGGTGATGGCGGTACTTTGTGCAATTTGCGCAGGGGCAGAGAATTATAATGGTTTTAATTATAATTTGATGAATGACGGAACTGTGAAAATAACCGGTTATAATGGTAAGGAAACCGATTTGTCCGTTCCTGCGGTAATTGGTGGGAACCCGGTTTCTGTAATAGGTTCAAACGCATTTGACGGAGCGGGAGTAAAGCATATAGTATTGCCCGATTCTCTGACTTCAATAGGTTATCGTGCGTTCACGAACTCTTCGCTTGAGGCGATAACAATTCCTTCTTCGGTAACAACGATAGGGGACTACGCATTTGCTTATTGCAAAAATCTGAAAACATTAGTTTGCAATGCTGATTGCGCATTACCGGAATATGCGTTTGTTAATTGTACTGCTCTCAGTGAAGCAAAACTCGGAGATAAGGTTACGGCAGTAGGTTATGGAACATTTGAAGGCTGTAAGGCGCTGAAACAGATAGAACTGCCCGCAAGTCTTACCAAAATAGGCGCTTATTCATTCAATAATTGCGTTGCACTGGAAAAAGTTTCTGCGCTCGGAAGAATTACATCAATAGGTTCAAACGCATTTGACGGAGCGGGAGTAAAACATATAGTACTGCCCGATTCTCTGACTTCAATAGGTTATCGTGCATTCACGAACTCTTCGCTTGAGGCGATAACAATTCCTTCTTCGGTAACAACGATAGGGGACTACGCATTTGCTTATTGTAAAAACCTGAAAAGTGTACGAATAGGTGAAACAAAATGGAATTTTGAATCGCAATATGCTTTCTATGGCAGTGATAAAATGACTTTATATTATATGCGAAGTGAAAACTGTCTGACACTTTTGAAATACATAGAGTCGCACGAAGATATTGCAAATTCAAGCGGTACATTGAAAGAAATTCCGGCAAAATCTATCAGTTTTAAATCTCAGAAATATACATTAGTGGTTGGCGAAAGTCTTGTATTATTTCCGATAGTAAATCCGGTGAATGCTACAAATATATTCAGCTGGAGTTCATCTGATTCATCAATAGCAGATGTTAACTCAAACGGGGAAATATTCGGTGTTTCATGTGGAAAAGCAACAATTTCATATACATCATCTGACGGTATAAGCGGAAAATGTGTCGTAAATGTAGTTGATTCAGGCAAAACTTCATATGAAGAATTGTCAAAGAAGGATATATCATCAGGTTATATTGTTTTATCGGCTAACAAATTTGTGTTCAGCGGAAAATCGTTTGTTCCGCAGGTTTGCGTGTTTATTAACGATACCAAAGAACTGATTGAAAATGTAGATTATAAACTTACTATATCAGATAATTCTAATATCGGAAAAGCCACTGTAGCCGTTGAAGGAATCGGTGACTATTGTGGTACTCTGAAGAGCAGTTTTGCTATAGTGCCCGGCAAGGTAACAAACTTTAAAGTAAAATCATTAACCAGCACCAATGTAACATTGCAGTGGAACAAGAATGCAAATGCAAGCGGTTACGAGATAGAGCAGTACAAGAGTGGCAAGTGGGTCAATGTTGCAAAGATAACAAGCAATGCGACAACATCTTATACCGTCAAGGGATTAGCGGCAGGAACAGCAGGATACAAGTTCCGTATGAGAGCGGTCAGGGACGGTGCTTACAGCGATTATACATCAGTATTGACTGTAAATACCAATCCTTACGGCGTTGGCGGTTTCAAGTGTTCGTCAAAGTCAAGTACCTCTGTTACATTAAAGTGGAACAAGGGTACAACGGCAAGCGGTTACCAGTTACAGCAGTATAAGGATGGCAAGTGGGTAACTATCTACACCGGAACAAAGGCTACCAACACAAGCTACACTGTTAAAAAGCTCAAGGCAGGCACAGCCGGCTATAGATTCAGAATCAGAGCTTACAAGACTTACGGAAATACTAAGCAGTATGGTTCGTGGAGCAGTGAAGTCAAGGTTAACACCAACCCTTACGGTGTTGGCGGATTCAAGTGTTCGTCAAAGACAAGTACATCTGTTACATTGAAATGGAACAAGGGTACAACGGCAAGCGGTTACCAGTTACAGCAGTATAAGGATGGCAAGTGGGTAACTATCTACACCGGAACAAAGGCTACCAACACAAGCTACACTGTAAAGGGCTTAAAGGCAGGTACGGCAGGCTACAGATTCAGAATAAGAGCGTACAAGACTTACGGAAATACTAAGCAGTACGGCTCGTGGAGCAGTGAAGTTAAAGTTAACACCAACCCTTACGGCGTTGGCGGATTCAAGGCTAAATCCACAGCCAAGAATTCAATAACGCTCGGCTGGAACAAGGGTACGACCGCAAGCGGTTACCAGTTACAGCAGTATAAGGGCGGTAAGTGGGTGACTGTTTACACGGGTACTAAGGCTACTTCTACAAGCTGTACGATAAAGAGCTTAAAGGCAAATACAAGCTACAAGTTCAGAATAAGAGCGTATAAGACTTACGGAAATACTAAGCAGTATGGCTCGTGGAGCAAGGAGCTTACGGTTAAGACGAAGAGGTAAGCGGACTTAATAGTTCGCATCGGATACATATTGTACCGAAAGATTCGTTATAAGGAGAGGATAACATGAAAGTGAAAAAGTGGTTGCTGGGTCTTGTGACCTTTGCAGCGATGGTTGTAATCTGTGCGGTGTGCGCAGGGGCGGAGACTTATGGGGATTTTGAGTACCGCGTGCTTGATGATGGTACTGTGGAGATTACAAAATATAACGACTGGGAGGCGGAAAAGGTTGACATCCCGGAGAAGATTGACGGGAAGAGTGTGACGAGTATAGGCAATGAGGCTTTTTGGGATAGTGTACTGACAAGTATAACAATTCCTAACAGCGTGACTAGTATAGGTTCTGATGCTTTCGCTTATTCAAGTCTAGCAAGTATAACGATACCCGATAGTGTGACAAGTATTGGCCGTTGTGCTTTCTACTTTTGTAGAAACCTAAGAAGTGTAACGATACCTGATAATGCAACAGAGATATATGAAAGAGCATTCTATCATTGCACATCTCTTAAATCAGTTACAATTCCAGCCAGTGTTAAATATATCGGTTCCGAAGCTTTTGGATATGGGATTTATGATGATGAGCATACGATAGTGGACGGTTTCAGCATAAACTATACGAAGAACACATATGGTCATTATTATGCAACCAAATACGGTTTTTCAAGCGAAACTTGTTTGGTTACGGAAGAACTTGATAACGGAACGCTAGCTATTAAGGGATATGCGGGTTTTGACAAAATTTTCACCGTTCCGTCGGAAATAAACGGTAAGAAGATTACTAAAATTGCGGACTGGACCTTTTTAGATTGCGATTCAATTACAAACATTACGATTTCAGACGGTGTGACGAGCATAGGCAGTTATGCTTTCTATGGTTGCCGTAACCTTACAAGCATAACAATACCGGACAGTGTGACAAGTATAGGTAGTGATCCTTTCGGCAGATGTGAAAGCCTTACGAAAATTAATGTTGCATCTGAAAATCCAAATTATGTTTCCGTAAACGGTGTCCTTTACAATAAGAATAAAACTACTCTGATGCATTATCCAGCCGGCAAAAAAGATAAAAATTATAAAATACTTGACGGTGTGACGAGTATAGACGATTGGGCTTTTGAAGATTGTGCATATCTAATGAATATAATCATTCCTGATGGAGTGATTAGTGTTGGTTATGGTGCTTTTGAGAATTGTACAAATCTTACAAGTATTAAAATCCCAAACAGTGTGACAAGTATAGAATCGAGTGCTTTTACTAATACTGCGTTACTTAAAAATCAAACAACAACTATAAAATATGTAGACAAATGGGTCGTAGAATGCGACGATGATGTAAGGAGTGTCACAATTAAAAATGGCACTGTAGGTGTAGCCAATATGGCTTTTTTTGGTTGCGAAAATCTTGCCAGTATAACAGTACCGGACAGTGTGACGAGTATAGGCGGTAATGCTTTCTATAAATGCTCAAGCCTCACAGCAATAGATGTTGAAGTTGGGAACAACAATTATACATTTGTGAATGGCGTTTTATTTAACAAGGATAAAACTGAGTTAATATGCTATCCTGCCGGAAAAACAGATAAGAGTTATACTATACCGAACAGTGTGACTAGCATAGGCGATTTTGCTTTCAGTTATTGCACAAGCCTTACAAGTATAACGATACCGAACAGTGTGACGGATATAGGCAGTTATGCTTTCCAGGATTGCACAAGCCTTACAAGTATAACAATACCCAGCAGTGTGACGAGCATAGGTGATTATGCTTTAGGTTTTTATCTTGACCATATTACTTACAATTATGCTAAATACGACAACTTTAAAATCTACTGCTACAGCGGCACAGCCGGAGAACAGTATGCAAAGGACAACGGCTTTACATATGAATTGCTTGACAAGCCTACTATTGCCAATGTTACCGGCTTCAAGGTTAAGTCATTAACCAGCACAAATGTAACATTGCAGTGGAACAAGAATGCAAATGCAAGCGGTTACGAAATTGAGCAGTACAAGAGTGGTAAGTGGGTCAATGTTGCAAAGATAACAGGCAACGCAACTACATCTTATACCGTCAAGGAATTAGCGGCAGGAACAGCAGGATACAAGTTCCGTATGAGAGCGGTCAAGGACGGTGCTTACAGCGATTATACGTCAGTATTGACTGTAAATACCAATCCTTACGGCGTTGGCGGATTCAAGTGTTCGTCAAAGACAAGTACATCTGTTGCATTGAAATGGAACAAGGGTACAACAGCAAGCGGTTATCAGTTACAGCAGTATAAGGATGGCAAGTGGGTAACTATTTATACGGGTACTAAGGCTACCGATACAAGCTACACTGTAAAGAAACTCAAGGCAGGTACGGCAGGCTACAGATTCAGAATCAGAGCGTACAAGACTTACGGAAATACTAAGCAGTATGGTTCGTGGAGCAGTGAAGTCAAGGTTAACACCAACCCTTACGGCGTTGGCGGTTTCAAATGTTCGTCAAAGTCAAGTACCTCCGTTACATTAAAGTGGAACAAGGGCACAACGGCAAGTGGCTACCAGTTACAGCAGTATAAGGACGGAAAGTGGGTAACTATTTATACGGGTACTAAGGCTACCGACACAAGCTATACTGTAAAGGGCTTAAAGGCAGGCACGGCAGGCTACAGATTCAGAATAAGAGCATACAAGACTTACGGAAATACTAAGCAGTACGGCTCGTGGAGCAGTGAGGTTAAAGTTAATACCAATCCTTACGGCGTTGGCGGATTCAAGGCTAAATCCACAGCCAAGACTTCAATAACGCTCGGCTGGAACAAGGGCACAACGGCAAGCGGTTACCAGTTACAGCAGTACAAGGGCGGTAAGTGGGTGACTGTTTACACGGGTGCTAAGGCAACTTCTACAAGCTGTACGATAAAGAGCTTAAAGGCTAATACAAGCTACAAGTTCAGGATAAGGGCGTATAAGACTTACGGAAATGCTAAGCAGTATGGCTCGTGGAGCAGTACGCTGACGGTTAAGACGAAGAGGTAAGCGGTTAAACTGAATATAAAAACGGGCATCGGCATTTACCGATGTCCGTTTCAGTTTGTAGAAAGAGTATGTTTTTTCAAAAAAGTGCTTGTTCTCAACCCCTATCCCCAAACCCCTTTCCACGGGAAAGGGGCTATATTACTGGGGCTACCGCCCCTAGTCCCTGTCGGGGGCTACGCCCCTGCGACCCCATTTTTATCAACGATAGAGGTTTTTCTGTTTATTGCCTGTCGAATCTTATGTCAAACCACCTTAGCCGGTACTTTGTCTGCAAGAGATATGCGAAAATCTGCGGCGATGTTTTCGGGCGGAAAACCGCACAATTACCGAAGATGAGCTTCGCAATAGTAAAAAATGCAATGAGGGTTCAAGACGAATTGCATAATTTACCCATCTGGGTAATGTCATTTTGCCAAATGCGGTGTAAAATATAATAAAGAGCAGTGGGCTTATATGAACTTTGAAAATTATAATGAGGAGGTAAAGGATTATGAAAATAAAATTTAAACGCATTACAGCTTTGTTTGCGGCACTTGCTATTATGATAACCGCACTGCCGCTGACAATCATACCTATCAGTGCCGCAGGCACCGATGGCGAAAGCACAGAGTATTCAAGTGACGGATACCTTATCGTCCGCAATTACCAGCAGCTGAGATTGGCGTACAACGGCAGCGAGGAGTCTAAGATAAGGCTTGGCGCAGATATTGACTGCGACCCTGAGGAATATAAACCTAACTATCTGACGAGATTGTGTCCGCCTATAGAAAGTGACAAGACGCTGGACCTTGCCGGATATACGCTTAAAAAGACAGGTAACAGTATTGACTCGCAGGATCATCTGTTAAGCGTCCAATACAGTAAGCTGACCATCGAGGACTCGGTGGGAACGGGTAAGATGTATTTCTATGCCAAGGATGTAGCCCAGAATCTGTTTTTGGCTGAGAACAGAAGTACGATCGTTATAAACGGAGGTACATTCTGCTACACGGGTACCAATGCGATGTATTGTGAAATGATCAAGCTGAGTGCATCGGATCTTGTAATCAACGATGGTTATTTTGACGCACAGATCGGTACTCCGATAAAGCTGGATAACGGTTTTGCCGGCAAACAAAGAACGCTTAATTCTACTGCTCTGATAAACGGAGGTACTATAGTAACTACCTCCAGTATAGCGCTCTCCTCGATAGACGGTTGTGATTATTACGCATCGCTGGTTATGACGGGCGGAACCATCACAAACAAGAGCAAGGGCAGAGTGACCGATAAAACGGGAACGATAATTTCCGATCCGTATTTTGTCCGTGTTACAAGTGACGAGGCGTTACAGAAAAAGTATTACAACATAACGCTCCTGGGCGGAACAATGCCGCTTAGCCCAAATGATATAGAGGTATATTATCCTACCGAGAAGGCGGTACGTACTTCTAAAGCAGGTACGATCACAAATTCTGCAGAAAAGGTAGAGTACACGACTCTGCTTACCGCACCGCAGGCCGGCATTGACGAAAAGAAGGCTATGGCCGCAAGAGGCGCAGACGAAATCTGCAGGCTGAAGACAGACAGAAATAATTATGTGCTGAGCAATAACAAGCGCACACGTTTTACCGTCAACAGCAACAGCGTAGGTAAGATTGACCTGCTCACTCAGGCTCCCAATCCGTACGGCACTGGCGATCCGATAAAAACGGTAGATTGGTATGTATCCAAGAATTTCGGCTCGTTCACAGGAATTCCCGAAGCTATAAACGATCTGTCGTATACGCCGCCGGAGGTTACGGAAAAATGCACAATGCTGTATAAGGCTGTTATAAATTACGGCAATGTGCTGAGAATCAATGAGATAATAATAATTGATTATGACTTTGAAGCCGTAACGGAAATCAAGGCGGTCGTGTCAGGTTTTCACGGAGGTTCGACGTTAAGCGACGTCAGCGTTGCGTCGGGTGAACCCGAAAAATACAGTCTGACGATAAACAATATCCGTGATGTTTACGGAAACAATATAGTAAACGATCGTCAGCTGTGCAAAGGCTTCAAATACAACATATTTATAAAAGTAAAGCTGAACAGCGGATACGTTGCAGCGTATACAACTGGCACAGTAAAGATGCGCAGGTTTGAGGATCCCGCAAATGAATGGCAAGCGGCAGACCATATTTACATCGGCCTTAACGAGATTGCATTTAAGAGCGTTCTTGTTTGCGATGAAGGAATCAGGACGGTCGGGGTCGAAATCAGCAACTTCCTGCCTTACAGACAGGTAAACGATCTGCAGCTTACTTCATCGGAACCTGATAAATATTCGGTAACTCTTGTCACGCCGCTTTTAAACACATGGGAAAATAACGAAGAGGTTTACGACGATGACGAACTTATAGTAGATAACTGTTATGTGGTCGAATTCAAGGTAACGCCTAAGTCGGGATATGCGCTTTCTCCCGGTTATATATTCCGATGCAGGCTTGATACTTACAGAGAAGGATTCTGGCTGACATCCGAAGATGACGAGGAACTGTTCACGGTTTCCAATAACGGAACGGTAGTGATTAACAGCCTGAGGGTGCCGTTTGAAGAATATGATCAGAATATATATGTACAGATAGCGCCTCCGAAGGCAGGAGGAACTCCGGCAAAGAGGTTCATCTCACATAATCTTCCTGAGCATATGAGCCTTATAAATATTGAGTGGTATGACGATGAAGAGTGGAAAACACCGACCGTATTTGAGGAAGGCAAAGTATACTGGTGCTATATATACATCAATGCCGACTGCTATGAGTATAATCTCAAAAAAGCAAAATTCTATCTGAACGGATATCAGGTCAAACAGGATTACAGTTACAATTCAAAAGAGAAATACTACTATATTCTCGGATACAAGAGATTTGTGGTAGTCGATAAGCTGGATAAGCCGACAGGATTTACGGCATCATCTGTTACTTCGTCTGAAATTTCGCTGAAATGGGACAAAAATACCATAGCGGAAGGCTATGTGCTTGAAAAGAAAGACGGAACTAAATGGGTACCGATAAAGTCAACCGCAAACACCTCGGATACAAGTCACAAGGTAAGTGGGCTCGAGGCAAGTACTGCGTATTCGTTCAGATTAAAAACCTACATAGAAGGCTTATCAAGTGAATATGCTACCCTTAACGTCAACACAAGACCGAACACTACAACGGGAATGAAGTGCGGCAGTAAAACAGATGTCAGCACATACTTGCAGTGGGATAAGAATACATCTGCTGACGGCTATGTGCTTCAAATGTACGATGGTTCAAAGTGGACAACGGTAAAAACGTTTGCAAGCAACGCAAATACGAGCTTTAACGTTACGAATCTCAAGGCGAGCACGGCATACAGGTTCAGTCTCAGAGCGTACAAGAGCTTCGGAAATGTCAAGGTATACAGCGCACACGCCTATCTTACCGTTAATACAAGACCGAGTACTACAACGGGAATGAAGTGCGGAAGTAAAACAGATGTCAGCACATACTTGCAGTGGGATAAGAATACATCTGCTGACGGCTATGTGCTTGAAAAGTACGATGGCTCAAAGTGGGTAATGGTAAAAATGATTGCCGGCAATGCGAATACGAGGTTTAACGTTACGAATCTCAAGGCGAGCACGTCATACAGGTTCAGTCTCAGATCGTACAAGAGCTTCGGAAACGCCAAGGAATACAGTGCACGCATCTATCTTACCGTTAACACAAGACCAAGCACTACAACGGGAATGAAGTGCGGAAGTAAAACAGATGTCAGCACATACTTACAGTGGGATAAGAATACATCTGCTGACGGCTATGTGCTTGAAAAGTACGATGGCTCAAAGTGGGTAATGGTAAAAATGATTGCCGGCAATGCGAATACGAGGTTTAACGTTACGAATCTCAAGGCGAGCACGTCATACAGGTTCAGTCTCAGATCGTACAAGAGCTTCGGAAGCGCCAAGGAATACAGTGCACGCATCTATCTTACCGTTAATACAAGACCGAGCACGATGACCGGCTTCAAGATGAAGTCGGCAACGAAGAATACTATAACACTTCAGTGGGATAAAAACATTTCCGCTGACGGCTATGTGCTTGAAAAGTACGATGGCTCAAAATGGGTTCAGGTAAAGAGGTATACTTCAAATGCTAACGTAACATACACGGCAAGCGGGCTAAATGCTAATACGGCTTATAAGTTCAGAATCCGTGCATTCAAGACGATAGGCAGTGCGAACGAGTACAGTGCTTATTCAGAGGTTGTTACGGCGAGAACGCAGAAGTAGGGCAAAGTCAAGTTGAATAAGGGGCATCGGCGAGAGCCGATGCCTCAGACTGGCGATAAACCCACGCACCGCAAAAATGCAGATAAAAAGTTTTAGATAAACTAAAAATCGGATAAGTAAAAAGAATTTCACACAGCCGTAAAAAACGGCTGTGTGAAAGCATTTTTGCTTACTGCGTCAACCGCTCCTCGACGTACCTTTGTACGCCTGTCGGAGCGGTTTCCTTGTCTGCGTGTGTTTCTCATCGTCTGAAGCGTGTCGAAAAATACTTTTTCGACACGCTGCGGCATAAGCATCGGACGATTGAATACAGGCATGGAAAGTGCGAATAATACCAATAAAAGCAATTAGGCAATATGCACAAAAATGCGGAGATTTTTAATTGTAATTTCTATCTTTAAATTTTCGAAAAAGGCTTGTATTCCGCATCGTAATGCTGTATAATAATTCTTGCGCGTGAAAGCGTACTGCAATGATATGCTGTGATGTCTGAGGTTGCGGCTATGCCGGTAATTCAGACGGAGTATGTCCAGTGAATGGGCGAAAACGGCTTTGCAAAGCGGTTTTCGGTGCTTTATATAAGTTTGGGATCGTTCTCCCGTCAAGACGGGAAGGGTTAGCAATAAGGTTGATACCCCCGTGGGAAAAGATCCTGTTTTATATGAGAGCATACGAAACACCCGGCACGGTATGTTTTATAAATACCGCAAACCGTATCTTTCCCCCGAAAATCTTATGAAAGGGAGAAACAAGAATGGCAGTTAAGGAAAAAGTGAGAATCAAGCTCAAGGGCTACGAGCACGCAACAGTTGATGCAGCTGCTGCAAAGATCGTTGAAACAGCCAAGCGTACAGGTTCAAGAGTTGCAGGTCCTATTCCGCTTCCCACAAACAAGGAAGTAATAACGATCCTGAGAGCCGTACACAAGTACAAGGACAGCCGTGAGCAGTTCGAAATGAGAACTCACAAGCGTCTTATCGACGTAATCCGCCCCACCAACAAGACAGTTGAAGCTCTGCAGAGCCTCGAACTTCCCGCAGGTGTGGAAATGACTATGGAAGCGTAAGCCATAGCGAGTTATGTTGGCGTAAAGCCAACCAATAACCTTCGGCACCGGAAACCCGAAACAATATCGGTGTCGGTGGTCAAGTCGGGAAACCGACCAATAACCTAAACAGGAGGATTTAAACCATGACTAAGGGTTTAATCGGAAAGAAAATCGGAATGACCCAGATTTTCGACGAAGCAGGAAAAGTAGTTCCTGTTACCGTTATCGAAGCAGGTCCTTGCGTTGTAACACAGCTCAAGACAGCTGAGAATGACGGCTATGAAGCAGTTCAGCTTGGTTTCGGCGATGTATCACCGAAGCACACAAACAAGCCCATGACAGGTCACTTCAAGAAGAATGACCTCCCCTTCAAGAGAACTCTCAAGGAGTTCAGATTAGACGACATCAGCAACGTAAACGTTGGCGACGTTCTGAAGGCTGACGTATTCGCAGCAGGCGACGTTATCGACGTAAGCGGCGTTAGCAAGGGTAAGGGCTTCCAGGGCGCTATCAAGCGTCACAACCAGCACAGACTGAAGGAAACTCACGGTACAGGTCCTGTTGTAAGACAGGCAGGTTCTATGGGTGCTTGCTCATCTCCCTCGAGAATATTCAAGGGCAAGGGCATGGCAGGTCACATGGGTGCTGAGAACGTAACAGTTCAGAATCTCGTTATCGTTAAGATCGATGCAGAAAACAATCTTATCGCAATCAAGGGTGCTATTCCCGGTCCTAAGGGCGGAGTTGTGTGCATTACCGATGCGGTTAAGAAAGCGTAAGGAGGAGGATCATCATGGCAAAAATATCAGTATATGATATGACAGGAGCTGTTGTGTCCGACCTTGAGCTTAATGACAACATTTTCGGTATTGAGCCGAACACAGTTGTTATGCACGCAGCAGTGGTAAATTACCTGGCAAATCAGCGTCAGGGTACACAGTCAACGCTTACAAGAACAGAAGTAAGCGGCGGCGGTAAAAAGCCTTGGCGTCAGAAGGGCACAGGTCACGCAAGACAGGGTTCTACCAGAGCTCCCCAGTGGACACACGGCGGTGTTGCTTTAGGCCCCAAGCCCAGAAGCTACACATACTCTTTAAATAAAAAGGTAAAGAGACTTGCATTAAAGTCTGCACTTTCAGCTAAGGTGCAGGACGGCAGCATGATAGTTGTTGATTCTATCACAGCTGACGAATTCAAGACAAAGACAATCGTTAATATGTTAAAGGCTCTCAGCGCTGACAAGGCACTCATCGTTCTCAACAGCGTTGACGAAAAGGTTATCAAGAGCGCCGCTAATATTCCCGGCGTAAAGACAACTCAGGCCAACACTCTTAACGTATACGACATCTTAAAGTACAACAAGTTCATCGTTGTCAAGGATGCCGTTGCTACTATCGAGGAGGTGTACGCATAATGGCAAAGCTCGCTTATGACATCATTTTAAAGCCCGTTATTACAGAGAAGAGCATGGAAATGCTTACTCAGGGCAAGTACACTTTCAAGGTTGCCAAGGACTCCAACAAGATCGAGATAGCTAAGGCTGTCGAGGCTCTCTTCCCCGGTGTTAAGGTTGCTAAGGTAAACACAGTAAACTGCCGTGGCGTAATGAAGAGAATGGGCAGAAACGAAGGTTACACACCCGCTTGGAAGAAAGCTGTTGTAACTCTCGCTGAAGGCTCTAAGACAATCGAGTTCTTCGACGGAATGATATAAAGGAGTGATATAAATGGCTATTAAGACTTATAAACCTGTCACCCCCGGTCGCAGAGGTATGACTGTTACCGACTACAGCGTTCTGTCAAAGGTTGAGCCCGAGAGAAGCCTGCTTGAGTCACTCAAGAAGAACTCCGGCCGTAACAGCTACGGTAGAATCACTGTAAGACACAAGGGCGGCGCACAGAGAAGAAAATATCGTGTAATCGACTTTAAGAGAAACAAGCTCGGTATGGACGCTGAGGTTATGACTCTTGAGTACGACCCCAACCGTTCAGCATTCATCGCACTGATTCAGTACGAGGACGGCGAGAAGAGATACATCATCGCTCCCGACGGTCTGAACGTAGGCGACAAGGTAAGAAGCGGTTCCGACGCTGACATCAAGCCCGGTAACGCACTTGCACTTGCTGACATCCCCGTAGGTACGGTTATTCACAATATAGAGCTTTATCCCGGTAAGGGCGGTCAGCTCGTTCGTTCCGCAGGTAACATGGCACAGCTCATGGCTAAGGAAAACGGCTACGCTCTGTTAAGACTTCCCAGCGGTGAGTTAAGAAACGTATCCGATAATTGCATGGCTACTATCGGTGTTGTATCAAACCTCGACCACGAGAACGTTAACTACGGTAAGGCAGGACGTGTTCGTCACATGGGCGTAAGACCTACAGTAAGAGGTTCTGTAATGAACCCGAACGACCACCCCCACGGCGGTGGTGAAGGTAAGTCACCCGTTGGTCGTCCCGGCCCTGTAACTCCCTGGGGCAAGCCCGCTCTCGGTTATAAGACCAGAAAGATCGGCAAGAGCACAGACAAGTTCATCGTTAAGAGAAGAAACAGCAAGTAATAACTACTACAAGTCGTTGTTAATAAGTGCGGCGTTTGCGGCATAGCAGTAAAGAATCCGCCGCATATTAACTTGCAATCCACTTGAAAGGAAATTATACAATGAGCAGAAGTATCAAGAAGGGACCTTATGTGCAGGAAGCGCTCATGAAGAGAGTGCTCGCTATGAACGAAGCAGGCGAGAAGAAAGTTCTCAAGACCTGGAGCCGTTCAAGCACAATATTCCCTGATTTCGTCGGACATACATTTGCTGTACACGACGGCAGAAAGCACGTTCCCGTATATGTGACTGAAGACATGGTAGGTCACAAGCTGGGCGAATTCGCTCCTACAAGAACCTACAAGGGTCATGCAGGAAGCAAAACAAGTAAGTAAGGAGGAGACATCAATGGAGGCAAGAGCAGAACTCAGACAGGTTCGCATATCTCCCCGCAAGGTTGGCGTTGTTCTTGATCTTATCAGAAACAAGCCCTGCGACATGGCTATGGCGATCCTCAAGCACACACCCAAGTCAGCGAGCGAGCCTTTACAGAAGCTCCTCAAGTCAGCAATGGCAAACGCAGAGAACAATCACTCAATGGATCTTTCCAAGTGCTATGTTTCAAGCTGCCACGTTGGCGCCGGCGTTACTTTAAAGAGAATCAGACATAAGGATCACGGAAGAGCACATCGTATTCTCAAGAGAACTTCCAACATCGTTCTGGTTGTAAAAGAAGCTGAATAAGGAGGAGTACAATGGGACAGAAAGTTAATCCGCACGGTCTCAGAGTCGGAGTTATCAAAGATTGGGATTCCCGTTGGTTTGCCGGCAAGGCAACTTTTGGCGATACACTCGTTGAAGACTACAAAATCCGTGACTATATCATGAACAAGAGAATGCTCACAAGAGCAAACGGCGAAAAGTCCGACCAGCAGCTTTCAAGAGCAGCAGGTATTGCTCAGGTTGAGATCGAGCGTTCATCAGACAACAAGATCAAGATTCACATTCTTACCGCAAAGCCCGGTATGCTTATCGGTGCTAAGGGCGCAGAGATCGAAAAGCTCCGTGCAGAGATCTCAAAGATCGCAGGCGGCAAGGACGTAAACTTAAATATCGTTGAGGTTAAGAACCCCGATATGAATGCTAAGCTCGTAGCAGAGAACATCGCAATGCAGTTAGAGCAGCGTGTATCTTTCAGAAGAGCTATGAAGAGCTGCATCGGCAGAACAATGAAGTCAGGTGCAAAGGGTATCAAGACAATGGTAAGCGGCCGTCTTGGCGGTGCTGAAATCGCAAGAAGCGAGAATTACCACGAAGGCACGATCCCCTTACAGACATTAAGAGCAGACATTGATTACGGCGTTGCAAGAGCTAACACAACTTACGGCGTTATCGGTGTTAAGGTCTGGATCTACAAGGGCGAAGTTCTCAAGGGCGAGATTCCTGCACAGAGAACAACAGAAAAGCCCCGTCGCAGAAACAACGACAACAGATCACGCAGACCCAGAGTTGAGAAAAAAGAGGGAGGTAACGACTAATGCTGCTTCCGAAGAGAGTAAAGTACAGAAGAGTACAGAGAGGTCGTATGACCGGTAAAGCAACACGTGGTAATGTAGTCAGCCACGGCGAATACGGTTTACAGGCACTTGAGCCCGCTTGGATCACATCAAACCAGATCGAAGCTGCCCGTATTGCTATGACACGTTACATCAAGCGTGGCGGTCAGGTATGGATAAAGATATTCCCCGACAAGCCCATCACAGAGAAGCCTGCCGAGACCCGAATGGGTTCAGGTAAGGGTTCACCTGAGTACTGGGTAGCCGTTGTTAAGCCCGGCCGTGTAATGTTCGAGATCGCAGGCGTTCCCGAAGAAACTGCAAGAGAAGCTATGCGTCTTGCTATGCACAAGCTCCCCATCAAGTGCAAGTTCGTAACTAAGGAAACAGGAGGTGAGCAGTAATGAAGGTTAAAGAAATCAGAGAGTTATCTGAAATGGAGCTCGACAAGAAGCTCGTAGAGCTTAAGCAGGAATTATTCAACCTCCGTTTCCAGCTCGCCGTTAACAAGCTCGACAATCCTACGAGAATCGGCGCTGTTAAGAAGGAAATAGCAATTGTCAAGACAGTTCAGCGTGAGCGTGAGCTGGCAGCTGACAACAAGTAAGAGAGAGGAGGACTTTACTTTGAGCGAAAGAAATTTAAGAAAGACCAGAGTAGGTATGGTTGTAAGCGATAAGATGGACAAGACTATCGTAGTAGCAATCAAGGACAATGTCCGCCACCCCCTCTACAAGAAGATCATTAAGCGTACAATCAAGCTTAAGGCGCATGACGAGAACAACTCCTGCGGAATCGGCGACAAGGTTGAGATTATGGAGACCAGACCCCTTTCCAAGGATAAGAGATGGCGTTTAGTAAACATCATCGAAAAGGCTAAGTAATTTATTACTTTAAATTTATCGGAAGGAGAATTAATCCATGATTCAGATGCAGACACGCATGAAGGTTGCGGATAACACGGGCGCTAAAGAGCTTATGTGCATCAGAGTACTCGGCGGTACACGCAGAAAGTACGCTAACATCGGTGACGTAGTAGTTGCTTCCGTAAAGAAAGCAAGCCCCGGCGGAACTGTTAAGAAGGGCGATGTTGTCAAGGCAGTAATCGTTCGTTCAGCAACAGGCATCAGACGTGATGACGGAACATACATCCGTTTTGATGAAAACGCAGCCGTTATAATAAAGGAAGATAAGAACCCCAGAGGTACACGTATTTTTGGGCCCGTAGCCAGAGAGCTGCGTGACAAGGACTACATGAAGATCCTTTCACTTGCTCCCGAAGTATTATAATCCGGAGGTCGTAAATGAACACATTACACATCAAGACAGGCGATAACGTTCAGATCATGTCCGGCAAAGACAAGGGCAAGCAGGGCAAGGTACTTGAAGTATCTCCCAAGGAAAAGAAGGTTATCGTTGAAGGCAGAAACCTCGTAACAAAGCACGTTAAGCCCAGAAGACAGGGCGAACAGGGCGGTCTTGTAAAGGCAGAAGCTCCTATCTATGCGTGCAAGGTAATGCCTGTATGCCCCAAGTGCAACAAGCCTACAAGAGTAGGTCACAAGGTTGAGGGCGACAAGAAGGTAAGAGTTTGCAAGCACTGCGGCGCTGAGCTTTAATCAGACGCCCCGAATTACGACAGAGAGGTCGGATAAAGTAACTTCCGGCTGCTGTCGCTAAAGGAGAAATAAACGATATGACAAGAATGAAAGCATATTATAAGGAAACAGTTGCTCCTGCTCTTTTCAAGAAGTTCGGTTACAAAAGCACAATGCAGGTTCCCAAGCTCGACAAGATCATAATCAATGTCGGCTGCGGTGAAGCAAAGGAAAACGCTAAGGTAGTAGACGCTATCATGAGCGACCTTATGCAGATCACAGGTCAGAAGCCCATTGTATGCCGTGCTAAGAAGTCAGTAGCTAACTTCAAGCTCAGAGAAGGAATGGTAATCGGTGTCAAGGTAACACTGAGAGATGATAGAATGTACGAGTTCCTCGACAGATTCTTCAACGTAGCTCTCCCCCGTGTACGTGACTTCAGAGGTATCAACCCCAATTCGTTCGACGGCAGAGGCAACTATTCCACAGGTATCAAGGAACAGCTGATATTCCCTGAAATCGAGTATGATAAGATCGATAAGGTTCGTGGTATGGATATCAACTTCGTAACCACAGCCAAGACTGACGAAGAAGCAAGAGAGCTGCTCTCACTTATGGGCGCTCCGTTCGCTAAGTAAGACAGAGAAAGGAAACTATCAACTATGGCAAAGAAGTCAATGATTGCTAAACAGCAGCGTCCTGCAAAGTTTTCTACACGTTCTTACAACAGATGCAAGATCTGCGGCAGACCTCACGCTTATATGCGTAAGTTCGGCATCTGCAGAATCTGCTTCAGAGAGCTTGCTTATAAAGGACAGATCCCCGGCGTAAAGAAATCCAGCTGGTAATTTAAGAACAAATTTTCAAGGAGGAAGTAAGTAATGCAGATCACCGATACTATCGCAGATATGCTGACAAGAATTCGTAATGCTAACTCTGCAAAGCATCCTACAGTAGACGTGCCCGCTTCAAACATGAAGAAGCAGATTGCACAGATACTTGTAGATGAGGGTTACATTAAGAGTTTCAGAGTGATAGATGACGACAAGCAGGGCGTTATCAGAATCACCTTAAAGTATACTGAGAACAAGTCGCAGGTCATTACAGGTTTACGCCGTGTAAGCAAGCCCGGACTTAGAATCTACTCAAACAGCAAGGATATGCCCAAGGTTATGAAGGGCTTAGGAATTGCAATCGTGTCAACCTCTAAGGGTATCATGACAGACAGAGAAGCACGCAAGAACAACGTTGGCGGCGAAGTACTCGCTTTCGTTTGGTAATTAAGGAGGAGCAGATATGTCAAGAATAGGTAAACATCCTATAGCTGTTCCTGCCGGCGTCGAAGTTAAAGTAGACGGTTCTACAGTTACAGTAAAGGGTCCTAAGGGCACACTCACAAAGGAGTTCAAGCCCTCTATGTCAATCGTGGTTGACGGCGGTTTTGTTACCGTTACACGTCCTGACGACGAAAAGGAAAACCGTGCACTTCACGGTCTTACAAGAACACTTATCCACAACATGATTGAAGGCGTTACAAACGGCTTCAAGAAGGAGCTTGACGTAAACGGTGTCGGTTACCGTGTACAGAAGCAGGGTAAGGATCTTATAATGAACCTCGGTTACTCACATCAGGTAATCGTATCAGATACAGAAGACATCAAGATAGAGTCACCCGCACCTAACAAGATCATTATCACAGGTATTGATAAGCAGAAGGTTGGTCAGTTTGCAGCTGAAGTAAGAAGCAAGCGTCCTCCCGAGCCTTATAAGGGCAAGGGTATCAAGTATACCGACGAAACGATCCGCCGCAAGGAAGGTAAAGCAGGTAAGGGTAAGAAATAAACCGCAAGGGGTGAAAAATAATGGTTAAAGTAATAGACAGCAAGAAGAGCAGAATCAAGCGTCGCAAGCGTATCCGTGCTAAGATCAGCGGTACTGCAGCTTGCCCCCGTCTCAGCGTTTTCCGTTCTGCTAAGCACATTTACGCTCAGATCATTGATGATGAAGCAGGCAAAACCCTTTGCAGTGCATCTACAATGGAGAAGAGCTTTGAAGGCTTCGGCGGCAATGCAGAGGCAGCAAAGAAGGTTGGTCTTGCACTTGCAGAAAAGGCAAAGGCAGCAGGCATCAGCGATGTAGTATTTGACCGTTCAGGTTATGTATATCACGGCAGAGTTGCCGCACTCGCAGATGGCGCTCGTGAAGGCGGACTCAACTTCTAATCAGTAAGGCAAGGGTTTACTGAAACCCGCAATAAAAACAGGAGGACAAGAATTTGGCACTTTTAGATGCAAGCAATTATGAGCTTTCCGAAAGGGTTGTTGCTCTGAACCGTGTATCCAAGACTGTTAAGGGCGGACGTATCATGAAGTTTTCCGCACTGGTTGTTGTTGGTGACGGCAACGGTGTCGTAGGCTTTGGCATGGGTAAGTCGAACGAAGTTCCCGACGCTATCCGCAAGGGCCTTGAGGACGCTAAGAAGAACCTCGTAAAGATCTCATTAAAGGGTACAACGATCCCTCATGAAATAGTAGGAAAATTCGGTGCAGGCGCAGTTCTGATGAAGCCCGCTCCCGAAGGTACCGGCGTTATCGCAGGCGGCCCCGTTCGTGCCGTTGTAGAGATGGCAGGTATCAAGAACATCCGTACTAAGTCACTTCGTTCTAACAACCCCTGCAACGTAGTAAGAGCTACAATGGCAGGTCTTACAGCTCTCAGAGATGCACAGCAGGTAGCTGAGCTCAGAGGCAAGTCTGTAAAAGAGATCTTAGGTTAAGCTTTTACTTTGCAGAAAGGACGGAAACCGAAATGGCTTTAAAAATCAAGCTGGTTAAATCACTGGTTGGACGTAAGGACAGCCACATCGCAACAGCAGCCTCTCTCGGACTTCGCAAGATCGGCGCAGAAACAGTTCAGCCCGACAATGCAGCAACAAGAGGCAAGATAAAAGAAATTTCTTATTTAGTTGAGGTTACTGAGGAATAATTCCTTACACCTTATAGAAGTTAAATAAGCACATTAACAAATAGGAGGTGTAACAATTGAAGCTACACGAATTATACCCTGCAGCAGGTGCAACAAAGGAAGTTAAGCGTATCGGACGCGGACACGGTTCCGGTCACGGTAAGACAGCCGGTAAAGGTCACAAGGGTCAGTGGGCACGTTCAGGCGGCGGCGTAAGACCCGGATTTGAAGGTGGTCAGACATCACTCGCAAGACGTATGCCTAAGAGAGGCTTTAACAATATCTTTGCTACAGAATACACTGTTGTAAACGTAGCCGACCTCGAAGCTCGCTTTGAGAACGGCGCTGTTATCGATACAGACGCTCTGATCGATGCAGGTCTTGTAACTAAGGTTCTTGACGGCGTTAAGGTACTTGGCAACGGCGAGGTTACAAAGAGCTTTACAGTTAAGGCTGCTAAGTTCTCTGAATCAGCTAAGGCTAAGATCGAAAGTGCCGGCGGAAAGGCTGAGGTAGAGTAATGTTTCAAGTCTTTAGAAACGCGTGGAAAGATCCCGCACTTCGCAAAAAGATTTTATTTACATTGCTCATAATAGTTATATTCCGCTTCGGCGCAGCAATCTTCGTTCCATTCCTTGAACCCTCGACTATCAAACAGATGATGGGTGAAGGAACGATACTTAATTATCTCGACGTTATGACGGGTGGATCGCTCAGCAACGGTACGCTGTTTGCTATGTCGATCACACCGTACATCAACGCCTCCATCATAGTTCAGCTGCTCACAGTTGCAATTCCTGCACTGGAGCGTCTGAGCAAGGAAGGCGAAGAAGGACGTAAGAAGATAAACAAGATCACGAAGTATGTAGCTTTGGGCATTGGGTTATTCCAGGCGATAGCATTCTACATCGGACTTCGCAACACTGTAAACGAAACAACACACAAGAGTGCTGTTCTCTATACGGAAGGCTTTGACGGAGTCATCGCTGCGATTACTATTGTGGCTTGCTTTGTAGCCGGTGCTTCGCTTATTATATGGCTGGGTGATCAGATCTCCCAGAAGGGTATCGGCAACGGTATTTCAATGATACTGTTTGCAGGTATCATATCAAGAGTTCCCGATATGGTTATCAATCTGATCAAGCAGATCTCGGTAGCTCCGCAGAACTGGTTCTTCGTACCGCTGATACTCGTTATCTATGTATTGATGATTGCATTCGTAATACTGATGACAAATGCAGAAAGACGTATTCCCGTTCAGTATGCAAAAAGAGTAGTCGGCAGAAAGATGTACGGCGGTCAGACAAACCACATTCCGATAAAGGTTGCAATGGCAGGCGTTATGCCTATCATCTTTGCGATGTCAATTATGTCGCTTCCCGCAACGATCGGATACTTCTTCGGTGTAACTGCAACATCGGGCCACGCATTCTGGAGCGACTTTATCGCTCTGTTCAGCACAAACAACGTGGTTTATGCAATACTTTATTTCTTCCTTATCATCGGCTTCAACTACTTCTATATTGCAATGCAGTATAATCCTGTACAGATAGCCAATGATCTTAAGAAGAACAACGGTGCTATCCCCGGTTATCGTCCGGGCAAGCCCACATCGGATTTCATCCACAACTCACTTTCAAAGGTTACTCTGGTAGGTGCAATATTCCTTGGTATCATCGCAATATTCCCTATTATATTCCAGAACCTCACAGGCATCACAGGTCTTTCACTCGGTGGTACGACAATACTCATCGTAGTAGGTGTTGCCCTTGAAACAGTCCGTGCTCTCGAAAGCCAGATGATGATGCGTCATCATAAGGGCTTCCTTGAATAAGAGAAAGGAATTAATATGAATCTTATTTTCTTAGGCGCACCCGGCGCAGGTAAAGGAACACAGGCAGAGGTAGTCTGCGAAAAGCTCGGTATACCCGCTATATCGACAGGTAATATGCTCAGAGAAGCTGTAAAGAACGGCACACCCGCCGGTCTTGCAGCGAAGGAGTGTATGGACAGAGGCGATCTTGTTCCCGATGAAGTTGTAATCGGCATCTTAAAGGACAGAATCGCACAGGATGATGCAAAGAACGGTTTCATTCTTGACGGTTTCCCGAGAACAGTTGCTCAGGCCGAGGCACTTGACGCTATGGGCGTTCAGATCGACAAGGTAATCGAGATCGCTGTTCCCGATGAGAAGATAATCTCAAGACTTTCGGGCAGAAGAGTATGCGAGGGCTGCGGCGCTTCCTATCATGTAGACTTCAAGCCTACAAAGGTAGAAGGCAAGTGCAATCTTTGCGGCGCTAACGTTGTTCAGCGTATCGACGACAAGCCCGAAACAGTAATCGCAAGACTGAAAACATACTACGAAAAGACTGCTCCTCTCAAGGATTATTACACGAGAAAGGGCAAACTGATAACCGTACAGGGTCAGGAAGAAATCGCTGAGACTTCAAAGCTCACTCTTGCGGCAGTTGAGGCAAAGTAATGATTCAGGTTAAATCGGCAAAAGAAATTGAAATAATGAAGAAAGCCAATCAGATAGCGGCTGAGGCTCTTATCGTTGCGGGAAACGCAATAAAGCCCGGAATGAGCACATGGGAGCTTGATAAGATCATTCATGATTTTATCGTTTCAAAAGGCGCTGTCCCGTCATCGCTCGGATACGGCGGATTTACAGGCAGTGCCTGCATATCTGTGAACGCTGAGCTGATACACGGCATTCCTTCAAAGAAGAAGATCATCAGAGAGGGCGACATCGTTTCTGTTGACGTGACCGCTGAGATCGACGGCTATAACGGCGATAATGCTTACACCTTCAAGGTCGGCAAGGTTCCCGAAAATGCCGAAAAGCTCCTCGAGGTAACTGAGGCTGCTTTATATGAAGGTATAAAGATGGCACTTCCCGGTAACAGAATCGGCGACATTTCAAATGCCGTGCAGACTTACTGTGAGTCACGAGGCTACTATGTGGTAAGGAAGTTCATCGGTCACGGAATAGGACACGAGATGCACGAGGATCCCGAAGTTCCTAACTTCGGCAAGCCCGGCAGAGGTCCGAGACTTGTACCGGGAATGACAATCTGCATTGAGCCTATGATAAATGAAACTACAGCCGAGATCCGCATACTGCCAGACAAATGGACGGTGGTCGAGGCTAACGGCAACTACAGCGCTCATTTTGAGCATACTATCGCAATAACTAACGGTGAGCCTATTATTCTCACGGAAAGCTCACTTCACCACCCGAAGAATTAACGGAGGGCGTATGAACAATACGGTTATTGCAGCCGGTATGGTTGTAAAAAGCATGGCAGGGCATGACAGCGGAAGCTATTATGCGGTCATGAGGGTTGAAAACGGTTTTGCGTATATTGCCGACGGCAAGCTGCGCAAGGTCGAAAGGCCCAAAAAGAAGAATCCGCTTCATTTACAGAAGACACTGACTACTGTAGAGCTTGCGGAAATCACAAACAAAAAACTAAGATCTGCGTTATCGGTTCTGAACCGAAGTGCAGACAACATCGCCGAGGAGAGTGACAAGCTTGTCTAAAGAAGATGTAATCGAGGTAAGCGGCAAGATAATTGAGGCGCTTCCTAACGCAACGTTTCAGGTCGAACTTGAAAACGGACATAAGATACTGGCTCATGTAAGCGGCAAGCTGCGAATGAACTTTATTCGTATCTTACCCGGTGATAAGGTAACAGTCGAAATGTCACCGTATGACCTGACTAAAGGCAGAATCACCTGGAGAGCCAAGTAATTCTGTATAAACGAATACGAGCGTATGCTCGTCTGTAACAATTACAGGAAGGATGATATTAAGATGAAAGTTAGACCTTCAGTAAAGCCTATGTGCGATAAGTGCAAGGTAATCAAGCGCAAGGGCAAGGTTATGGTAATCTGCCAGGAACCTAAGCACAAGCAGAGACAGGGTTAAGCCCGAATTTAACAGGAGGAAAAAGATATGGCAAGAATTGCTGGTATCGACCTGCCGAAGGAAAAGCGTGTTGAGATCGGTCTCACATACGTTTACGGAATCGGCAGAAAGACAGCTAACGACATTCTGGCAAAGGCCGGTGTAAACCCCGACACCAGAGTCAAGGATCTTACCGATGATGACGAAGCTAAGATCCGTGATGCTATAGAGCAGCTCGGCGTAGCTGTAGAAGGTGACCTCAGAAGAGAAGTAGCCCTCAACATCAAGCGTCTGGTTGAAATCAACTGCTTCAGAGGCACACGTCACCGTAAGGGTCTTCCCGTTCGTGGTCAGAGAACAAAGACCAACGCAAGAACAAGAAAAGGTCCTAAGAAGACCATCGCTAATAAGAAGAAGTAATCTTTACGGAAAGGTGGTAAAACAATGGCAAAGGCAACCGCTACTAAGAAGCCTGTAGTACGCAGACGTCGTGAGCGTAAGAACATTGAAAACGGTTCAGCTCATATCCAGTCTACGTTCAATAATACGATAGTTACTATCACAGACCTTCAGGGCAACACATTATCATGGGCATCTGCCGGTGAAATGGGTTTCAGAGGCTCTAGAAAGTCAACTCCCTTCGCAGCTCAGACAGCCGCTGAAACAGCAGCTAAGGCAGCTATGGAACACGGTCTGAAGACTGTAGAAGTTTACGTTAAGGGTCCCGGATCCGGACGTGAAGCAGCTATCCGTGCATTACAGGCAGCAGGTCTTGAGGTTAGACTTATCAAGGATGTAACTCCTATTCCTCACAACGGATGCCGTCCTCCCAAGAGAAGACGTGTATAATCATAAACTGAGTGTAGTTTACTCGGTGTCGCGGAAGGTATAATCCTTCAGAAACGATATTTATTTAAAAAACGGAGGTACTGACAAATGGCAGTAGACAGACAGCCGGTCTTAAAGAGATGTAAGGCATTAGGCATATCCCCTATGGTACTGGGATACAGCAAGGAAACAAATCGTCACGCAAACGCTAACAACAGAAAGAAAGTTTCTGAGTATGGAATGCAGCTTAAGGAAAAGCAGAAGCTGAAGTTCATCTACGGCGTTCTTGAAAAGCAGTTCTATCACTACTACGAGATGGCAGTTAAGATGGACGGCGTTGCAGGTGAAAACCTCATCAAGATTCTTGAATCAAGACTTGACAACGTTGTATTCAGAATGGGTATGGCTATCACAAGAAGAGAAGCAAGACAGTTAGTAACACACGGTCACTTCACAGTAAACGGCAAGAAGGTTGATGTTCCTTCTTACAGAATCAAGCCCGGCGATGTTGTTGCAGTCAGCGAAACAAGCAAGAAGAGCCCTAAGTTCGCTCAGATCATCGAACAGACAAACGGCAGAATCGTACCGTTATGGCTGGACGTAAATAAAGAGGCTATGACAGCCAAGGTTACTCGTGAATTCAACAGAGATGAGCTTGACTATGAAATAGCTGAGCACCTGATCATCGAGTTATATTCAAAATAATCTCGTCGAGCAGTATTGCGAAAACTCTTCATACTGTGGACATCACGGTATGTATCGGTTATTTTTAATTTACAATTCCGCACTGAGATATGTGCGGAGGGCATTGCCCGCCAAATCGTAATTTAAAATTAACCGGGCGGTTTTCCGCTTTCAGCGGGAATACAGCCCGTTCGTACATCGTTAACCCGATGAAACATCTGACAAACTTGTGGGAGGGTAAACCAAATGCTTGAAAAAATCGAAAAGCCTGTGATCGAGACCGTTAAGTTAAAACCCGATGGAACCTATGGTATGTTTACACTTGAGCCTCTGGAATGTGGTTACGGCAACACACTTGGCAACAGCCTTCGTCGTGTTCTGCTTTCGTCACTTCCCGGCGTTGCGGTAACGTCAGTCAAGATTGACGGCGTTCAGCACGAGTTTTCGACTATCCCCGGTGTTAAAGAGGATGTAACGGAAATTATCCTCAACATCAAGGGTCTCATTGCAAAAATGTATGGCGAATGCCCGAAAACAGTTTATATTGAAGCTGAGGGCGAGTGCGATGTTACTGCCGGTGACATAAAGCCCGACAGTGAGATTGAAATCCTCGACCCCGGTATGCATATAGCTACCCTCGGCCCCGGAGCAAAGCTCTATATGGAGATCACTCTTGACAAGGGCAGAGGATATGTGTCTGCTGAAAAGAACAAGCAGCAGCTTCAGCCGGTAATCGGCATAATTGCTGTCGACAGCATTTATACACCTGTTTTAAAGGTGAATTATACAGTTGAGAACACCCGTGTAGGACAGCGTACCGACTATGACAAGCTCATACTTGAGGTATGGACAGACGGTACAATTTCTGCAAAAGAGGCAGTCTCATACGCCGCTAAGCTTCTGGTAGATCATCTTCAGCCGTTCGTAGAGCTGTCTGATGAAGCTATACAGCCTGAGCTTATGGCAGACAAGAGTGAGTCGGGCAAGGATAAGCTCCTCGAAATGACTATCGATGACCTTGACCTTTCCGTACGTTCATTCAACTGCTTAAAGCGTGCAAACATCAACACCGTTGACGATCTTATCAACAAGTCGCAGGGTGATATGATGAAGGTTAGAAACTTAGGCAAGAAGTCGTTTGAGGAAGTCAGAGCAAAGCTCCAGTCTTTAGGCTTTGACCTTGCAAGCGACGATGACAACAATTGACAAGTGACTTTCAATTTGTCTGAAAGGAGAAATATCCATGGCAGGTTCAAGAAAACTGGGAAGAACCAGTGATCACAGAAAGGCTATGCTCAGAGGTATGGTAACACTGCTTCTTGAAAAGGGCAAGATTGTTACTACAGTTGCAAGAGCTAAGGAAGTTCGCAGTGCAGCTGAAAAGATGATCACTCTCGGCAAGGCCGGCACACTGCATACAAAGCGTCAGGTTTACGGCTACATCACTAAGGAAGACGTAGCTAAGAAACTGTTTGATGATATAGCACCCAAGTACGCTGACAAGAACGGCGGTTACACACGCATCATCAAGATCGGCCCCAGAAGAGGCGACGCAGCAGAGATGGCTGTTATCGAATTAGTTTAATTTGATATAATTAAATAGCTTACGCCCACCTTTATGGTGGGCGTTGTTGTTTTTGGAAAAAGTGTGTTTCTCATCGTCTTCAGACGGTCGATAAACCCACACACCGCAAAAATGCAGAAAGTAAACCGGCGCAAACTAAAAAGATAAATAAAAAGAATTTCACACAGCCGTAAAAAACGGCTGTGTGAAAGCATTTTTGCTTACAGCGTCAACCGCTCCTCAACGTACTTTTGTACGCCTGTCGGAGCGGTTTCATTGTTTGCGTGTGTTTTTCATCGTCTGCAGCGTGTCGAAAAATACTCTTTCGACAGTCTGTTACGCCCACCTTAATAGTGGGCGTTTAAAGCATATCAGAAGGGTTACGTCAGAGATTCTGTCGCCTGATTTGAAAAATTACATCCAACCGCAGTCGTCATATTCGCTCCACTTGTCCTCAAGCTGTTGCTGCTGTGACGCAAACTTCATAACGATATAGGCAACGCACGCTACAACAGCTATGAGAGCGCCTATAACGGGAATGACATAATTCTTTTTCTTTTTTTCTTCCATAGTATTTTTCCTTTCGGTATTATTAAAGCCTGACGGCAGATTTACATATTAAGATATTCCTTATAGATCTCCGACTTTGAGAACGGGGTTTTTCCTGCAACCTGTCTGCAGGCATCGGACGGCTTTATTCCGCCGTCAACCAGCTCTTTTGCCATAAGTGCGGCATCGGAAAGCGTAATATCCTCGTTTTCCTTTACCTTTGGTTTTCCCTCGACCACAAGCACATATTCGCCTCTCGGCGTAAGCTCCTTGTAGCGTTCTATCATTTCTGATATAGTACCCTTGATAACTTCCTCGTGTATCTTGGTAAGCTCTCTGCAAAGGGCTATCTGTCGGTTTCCGAGAACTCTGTACAGATCGTCGAGCGTGTTTTTCAGCTTATGAGGCGCTTCATAGAATATAAGCGTTCTTGAAAAGTCCTTGATTTCGTCAAGGTGTTCGTCACGCTGTTTTTTGGTTACGCTTAAAAATCCCTCGAAGCTGAAGCGTGAGGTGTCAAGTCCGCTCATACAAAGCGCTGTTATTGCGGCACTGGGGCCGGGTACGCTTTCTATTTCAACGCCGTGCTCGTGGCACTCTCTTACAAGCTCTTCGCCGGGGTCGGATATGCAGGGCATACCTGCGTCGGTCACTATGGCGCAGGTTTCGCCGTCAAGCAGACGGGCGGTTATATCCTCGCCACGCTTGTTACCGCTGAACTTGTGGTAGCTCACCATAGGCTTGCTTATAGAGAAGTGGGTGAGCAGTTTCTGAGTTACTCTTGTATCCTCTGCGGCGATAAAATCGACCTTGCCGAGCGTTTCGACCGCTCTCGGTGACAGGTCCGACAGATTTCCTATCGGAGTGCCGACTATATATAATTTTCCTGCCATATTTCTGTGTCAGCCTTTCTTCATTTTTGTGCCGTAGTAGATTCTGTTCATTTCATCGCTGTAGCCGCTGCCGGAGTAAACTTCAAAATCGGGGAGAAGCTCCATTCCGGGTTTTCCGCCCTTTTTTCCGCTTATAAGCACGAGCCACGGCTTACCGCCTGTGCGGTTCACTACATTCTGCATAACCTTCGGCTCAATCCCGTGCGAACGCATAGAGCAGATGACATCGGCAAGGCGAAGCGGTATCTGGCAGAGCTTGAGGCTTCCGCCGAACTTCAACAGCGATGAGGCTGTTTTCATGACATCGTCGATATTGCACAGTATCTCGTGTCGTGCCGCCGCCTGTACATCGGAAAGGCGTTCCTCGCCCGAGCCTTTTTTCCAGTAGGGCGGATTTACCGTCACTATGTCGAAGTATTCACGTGGTATGCCCTGCGGGTCTTTAAGGTCGCAAAGCACCGGCTTTATTCTGTCCGAAAGGTTATTTTCGGCAACGCTTTTATCAAAAAGCTCTACCGCTTCAGGCATTATCTCAATGCCGTATATCTCTTTCGGGGGCTTTTTGGATATGTTTCTGCACATTATCAGCGGAACTATACCGCAACCTGTACACAGGTCGCACACCTTATGGTGAGGTGCGGGGTCGGCAAAATCCGCAAGGAGAAATGCGTCAGTGCCGAAACGGTGATCCTCGGAAACATATATCTTTGTGCCGGAAAGGTCGAAGCTCTCATATTTTTCTGCCATATCAGCCTACCAGTATATTTCCCTCGGGGAGAATCCTGTTCTTGTCCGAGTTGTGATTTTTTCTTATTATAAGAGAGGTCATAAGCGTTACGGGACCGATCCTTCCTGCAAGCATGGTGAATACCATTATCAGCTTTGCTGGGACATTCATCTCTGCGGACGCACCTACAGAGAAGCCTGTAGTAGAGAATGCGGAAACAACCTCGAATATTGTTTTCTGAAGCGACATACCCTCACAGCACATAAGTATGCCTGTGAATGAAACGGCTATAAGAGTCAGCGACAGAACGATAACGGTGAATGTTTTATATATAGCGTCACGCTTTATCCTGTGACCCATAAGATAGGTATCCTCTCTGCCCTTCAGCACGGAAATTACCGTACAAACGACAAGTGCGACGGTCGTTATCTTGATACCGCCTGCTGTAGATGCAGGAGCGGCACCGATGAACATAAGGATAGTGATAATTATTTTTGTAAAGGGCATAAGATCATTCATATCAAAGCAGGGGAAGCCTGCGGTACGGGAGCTTGCGCTTAAGAATATAGATGTGAGAATTTTTTCTCCTACGGGCATCTGTCCGAGCGTGTCCCGGTTGTTGAATTCTACTATAAATATTATAGCCGCACCGACAAGCAGCATAACTGCGGCCATTATAAGAACCAGCTTTGTATGCAGGAGAAGGCCTTTTGACTTGCTGTAATGCCTTATATTACGCCATACGATAAAGCCCAGACCGCCTGTTGTGATGAGTACCGTGACAGTTATCATAACAAGGGGGTTTGCGGTATAATTGCTCAGTCCCACTGCTCCCTGAGTTGCGGTGAGCAGGTCAAAGCCTGCGTTGCAGAAAGCGGAAACGGACAGGAATATCGCTTCGAAAACTCCGAGTGCGCCGAAGTCGGGAACAAAGACGAATGAAAGTATGACAGCGCCGACAAATTCGATGGCAAACGAGTAAAGGACAATTTCATAGAAAAGTCTTTTCGGTGTGGTTTCAAGGGCATTGTCGGTAAGGTCGCTTGCGGCGATCTTTACGGTCGACCAGCCCAGCTTTTTGCCGAGTATAAGGTTGATGAACGTTACCAAGGTCAGAAAGCCGAGACCGCCGACCTGTATAAGAGCGAGAATGACACCCTGACCGAAGCCGTTGAAATAATTGAAGGTATCGAAAACAGTTATTCCTGTAACGCAGGTTGCGCTTGTGGCGGTGAACAGGCAGTCTATAAAGCTGCTGAACTGACCGTTTTTTGAAGATATGGGCAGGAAAAGAAGTGTTGCACCTGTCAGTATTATGATGGAAAAGCCCAGTACGAGCATCCTTGACGGTTGCATTTGTCGGGTTTTCTTTTTGAGTTTAGGCATTTTGGGTTATATCTCTCCTTAGCATTTGCAAAGATGTTATTTACTCTCGGAAAGGGTATTGTTTCCGGGCTTTTCGGGCGGTTCGCCGTTATCGTGGCGGATTGCATTATTTCCTATCGCATAGACGTTTATATTATCGATGCGTCCGATAAGCACGCAGGCACCGCTGACCTTTACGGAGTCGGAGCTTACAACGTAGCAATCTGTCGGTAACGTTCCGCCCTCTTTAATATATTTTACCGTTGACGACTGATTGTAATACTGGATACTCATAGCTGTCATACGGTCATTGTCGTAAACTATTATGGTTTTGTTTTCTGTGCCGCCGGAATATTCGGCGATACAGCGGTTTATCTCAAGCGTGTCGGAAACATTTTCACGGCTTTCTTCCGCATAGCCGAAAAGACCGCTTGAAGCGGACGATACGCAGGCATAACAGATAACGCCCGTGAATATAAAGGCGGTTATTACGGAAGCGTGGCTTTTTGTACAGCACACAACGGGTACTGCCGCCGCAAACACGGTGAAAAGAAGGCATATCGGGTAAAGCATATCAGAGCTTGTAAGTCCGACGGACGAGTCGCATCCGATAAGCATAGAGGCGATGCCCGGCGTCATTACGTTGCTGAGTATCTGTCCGCCCGACTGAGTGCAGTTATACATCAGCAGTGCGGCGGTTGCGGCAAGACCGTTCCCGGTCACTGAGATGAGAAGCCTTGTATAGCTTATGCCGTACACGAAAATATAGCAGAAGAACAGGAGGATAAAGGGAATTGTTACAGCAAAGACTGACGCTGCGCCGAACACCGTATCCTGTGCCGAAATGTCACAATCGGCTTTTATGAAAGCGTCAAGGGGAACGGCGAATATAAGCATAAGCGTACACAGCACGCCCATTGACACGAATCTGTCGTCATAATACTGCTCCTCCTTGCGTCTTTTACAGCGGATGAAGCTGACAAGTGCAATTACGGCAAAGGTGACACCTGCGCCGCCAAGTCCCCACGAGGATATTATGAAGTAATATAAACGTCCGCCTATAAGAGTAAGCAGAGCCGCACTGTTTTCGGATAAAGCCTGCAAAGAGCCTGCGACCGATTGCAATATACCTCCGGAATAAGCGTAAAGGTCTTTTGTGAGCCACGTCAGAATAATATCAGCGGCAAAAAGAAGTATAAATGTTATTGCGTATGTGCTGAAATATATGCTTTTTCTGACTCCTGCGAGCTTTGCATAAAGGCAGTAAAGGCATACGGCGAGGAACACGCCTGCACACGACGGCGACAGGAAATAAGCACAGGCGGTAAGAAGTCCTGCAGTGACCGAAGCAAAGAATGCACCTGCTTTTTTCCCGTTTTCCTTTTCGCCTCTGAAGATTACAAGCAATAAAAGCCAGACAAAAACGGCGGAAAGCGGTTCTGAAAGCAGATAGTGGGAATAGATAAGCACTGACGGGAATATTCCGCACAGTGCCGTTACGAGAAGCCTCTGCCACAGCTTTGTGACACCGAGTTTTTCTGTCAGGCGAAAAGCGGAAAGAGGGATAAGCGCATAAGCGGCTGAATTTATCAGCATAAACAGCTTATACTGGAACACAGGGTCGGGGCAGAGCATAGTCGGAAGGTAGGGTATCCCACGCAGGAAGCCGCTTATGCTTCCTACGGGCGACATTACACCTGTCCAATCTCTGCCGAGAAATGCGGCGGCCGCCGCCGCTCCCGTAAATTCTTCCTCAAGAGATGCGGTCTGCATAAACATACCGAGTGCAGAGCCTAATATAAAAAACACAAGGAAAACAAGGAGCGACATTCCTTTTTCGCCCTTTTTTCCGTAAAATGTTTTAAGTCTGCTCAAAATGCCGTCCTCCTTTCATTAATGTCGTTTATCTGCAAAAATATCAGTTTACCAGTTCCTTAAGAACGGAGATGCTGATACCGAGCGTATTGTTGATAAGCTGGAAAACGAGCATCATAGCTATGGCTGTGCAGAAGGAGAATGCTATCGCATAGAATATTCCGGGTTTTCCTGCCGCTTCAATCCTTGCAAGTACGCGTTCACGGCTTTCATCGGGGTATTGCTGTTTTATCGTCTTTATTTTTCTGACCGCAGTTTTCAGATAGAAGTAGTTGAAGAACATAAGCGCAAAGATATTCAGCGCAAGGGATACCATAGCGGTAACGATATATGCAACGGCAAGGTCGCTTGAGGACAGACCGAGATTATCGGCAAAATAGTTGAGAAGAATCCTTGTTTCCGTACTCAGAAAAAGCAATATCATCATAATAACGCCGAACAGATTCATCCTGCGGTAAAAGCAGTGTATAGGGAAGAACAGGAATGACGCAAAGTTCAGCTTGAGCAATTTGTTGTTTTTTCTGATGTCCTTGAATACGGGAAGATAGTAATATCCGTTCTTTCCGACAAATTTCAGAAGCTCCTGAGCGGTCACGCCGTCAATCGCCTCAAAGTCCTTCTGCTGTTCAAGCAGTTTTCTGTCCATTATCTCACGGTATTCGTCATAGCTTTCAACGTGGAATATTTCAAAGCCGTCCTCGCTTGTTTCGGGCTTGTTGATCCTTGCGGATTCGACGTTTTCGAGATGTTCACGCAGTTCTGCGCTTTCACCCTTCCACTCGTAGCTACCGTGCTCGGCGGAGTGTATGCAGGTGCCTACCCTGTTCCAGCACTCACGGTGATACGGAGCGCCGCATTCGGGGCAGACTACAATGTCTTCATCGTCAAAGAATTTCATGCCGCAGGCGGCACATTTTTCGTTTTTAAACTGTTCGTGCATTTTATATCCTTAATCTGATTTTGTTCAGTGACTATATTTAATATATTATAACACGGTTTATTCACGCCGTCAAGGTGTGTATAAACCGAGTTAAAACGTTCTCAGATACAGTGCGACAGCACACCGCATAATTATGCGGGTAAAATCGCATTTCAGCGATTTTAGTCTGAGGTTGTTATAACTACCTCTAATTCTCGCCGTCAAGTTAAAACGACGTGTTTAAACCGTGTTAAAACGTTCTCAGACACGGTGCGACGGCACACCGCATAATTATGCGGGTAAAATCGGCACATTGTCAAGGTGTAAAAACCGCTTGTATAAGCAGGCGTGACGGTGTATAATAACAGCAGTGAACAGCTTAAGGAGCGTAGATATGAGAAAAAGGATATTATGGATACAAACGGGCGGAACATTTTCGTGCGCAGACACAAAAAGTGGACTTGCTCCGCAGTCCAGCGAAGAGCAGGCAGGAAAAATACTGGCGCTTATGCCGCAGGTTTGCGAAAAATATGATATTGTGCCGATTACGCTGATGAACATAGACAGCAGTGATATGACAATATCCGACCAGAAGCGCATTGCAGATACGGTCAATGATAACATCGGGAAATATGACGGAATAGTTATAACGCACGGAACGGACACTATGGCATATACCGCCGCCGCTTTATCGGTCATGACGGAAAATCCGCCCGTGCCGGTCGTGCTCACCGGCTCGCAGCGTCCGTTCTTTGACAGCGGCAGTGACGCACCGGCGAACTTTGAGGATGCTCTGGCTGTGGCAGGAGGCGGTACGGTGTGCCGTGTCTGCGTTGTTTTCGGCGGAAAAATTATGGACGGAAGAGATTGTACCAAGATCGATACCGTATCGGATAACGCTTTCACCTGTGTGAAGGGGGATATTGGCACTGTAAAAAGCGGCAGGGTGAAAATCACCTGCAATGAGCCTTGCGTCGGTAAATACAGGTATGACTGCTCTTTATGCAGGGCGGACGGTAAAGTCGCCGTCCTTGATATGCATCCGTCATTCAACCCGGATATGATAAAAATGCTGTATGAGGGCGGTATCAGGGGCTTTGTCATACGCTGTTACGGGGCAGGCGGAATACCCGAAAAAGTGAGGGCGGCGCTCGGCAGAGCAATAGCCGGAGGCGCAAAAGCGATTGCGGTTACTCAGTGCCTTTACGGAGGGGTTGACCTTGATATTTACGCTGTGGGAACAGACGCAAGAAAGGCGGGCATATCGGACGGAGGGTATATGACGACCGAGTATGCTGTGGCGTGGATGATGAGGGAGGTGGGGAGAGATTGATGAAAAAGCAGTACGGAATTTTCGGTGAGCGTATTATCTAAAGGCATTCAATTCTTTTGAAATAATCCTGAGCAACTGTCCTGTAAGAGCGTTCAGGTCGGTGCAATCTACAGTTCTGGGATATATCTGCTTCAATTCATCGTAGCAGCTGTCACCACCCTCGCCTAACGCTATTGAGATAATTTTTGTTTTGCGGTGTGATATTTTTATAGCTGTATTTCTGGTATCCGTCACAGAAACCGGAGGAAAGTATTTTATGCCGCCGTATTCGTGTGCAGGCAGACCATCGGAAATTACTACTATTATTTTGTTTTCGAACGTGCTGTTTTGGGTAAGATAGCGTTCTGCCCATAGCAAAGACAGCCCTTCTCTTGTTCCGCCATATGAGTCGAGCAGAAGTATGTTGTATTTTTCCGCACTCTTTGCGTTGAAGCCGGTAAGTACATTATGATTAACATAAGGCTCTCCGAAGACAGCCCGGTGTTCTACAATCGCATGTTCAACATTATGCGCCGAAAGCACTTCGTGAAGAATAACCGCAGAGTTCATAGCGGCTTTTCTGCGTTTGCCGCTCATAGAACCGGAGCCGTCAATCATGAACAGAACAGATAATTCGGGTATATCTCTTCCTGAAATTTTTCGGCACCAGTAACGTTTTTTCGGGTCGGCAAAGTTTTTTGAGGATATATTGCTTCCGAAAAGCTGTTTTTCTTCCGAGATGTCCTTTTCGGCATTCAGCAAATGTTCAAATCGGGAAATATAGGTATTAATCGAGGTGCGGTATTGCTTTACGATGTTAAGATAAGCACGAGCTAACCGCATGTCCGGCTTAGGATGTGTTTCAATAACATTTATACCGCTGTGTATTGCTGCTCCGTCAAGTTCGCTGCATGTAAACACAAAGGTTTTTGATACGGATTCGTCTTCTGTAAGTGCAATGCGGTATGCGTTTTTTGATTCGGAAAGAAATCGGAAAAAACTATCGCTTAAATCGCTTCCGTTGATTTTTTTACCGTCAAGAGTCGTGAACAGTTTGCGTGTTACCCTTGCTGTTCTGCCGTTTGACACCAATGGCTTTACGGAGCGGTTGGTCGGCGAATGAGTGGCCGTTCCGCCTGTTATTCTTTCAAAATAATCAACATCAAGAAGCTCTTCGGAATCGGGTATCAGTTTTTCGAGAATATCAAATATCATACAGGCATATCGATGCCTTTCTGCCGGAGAGGGAGCAACAGAGCCGGAAAGGTAAAGCGGGCGTATTTCAGAAAGATAATCGCTGCATTCATTTTTCGGCTGTTCAAGCTCAAGCATAGGATAAAGAAGCTCGGTTGCCATATAGTTTATAATATACATCAGTCTATCCGCATCGGAGGGGTCAATCTCTGCTTCTTCGAGTTTTTGTGAAAAAGTGCCCTGCGAAGGATGAGCGGAAAACAGCCTTGCGATCCTTCCCCATTTCAAAAACATTTCGGCGTTGTTGTATACACTGCAACCAACCTCCTCGATATAGCTGTCCTCTATAACGTTATCTATCATTGCAAGCGTTATCATCCGTGCTTTTGTAGAGCTTCGCTTATCATTGGCGGCAAGTGGGGGAAAAGCGGTGTACAATATATGGAGGCACTCGTGTATGTTCTGAGAACGTGTGGTCAGCTTCAATGCGTCCCAGCTTGTACAGGTAAAATTGTCAAGCCTGAGAAAACGAAGAGTGTTTTTTATGGCTTCCGCATCGCTGAAGATCTTATCTTCGGCCGGATCAACAACTATATTTCTGCCATCGGTAAATGCTCTGCCTTCGTTAATGAAGGCGACCCGTACATCATCTGTTTCTGCAAAAATTTTTGCGAATTCTTCCTCGCAACGTCGGTTTGCTTCTGTCTGGAACAATTTAAGCAGTTTTTCTTCTTCATTAGTAAATTTTTTCATATAATCAGACCCATTTATACAGCATTATTATTCCACGAAACGCTTCTTCTACAGAGCGGTCGCATTTTGCCACCGGTATTATCGTCTTTTCTGCCGCTTGTATGTATCCCTCATATTTTGCAAGTCTTGCCCAGTTTTCAATGTTTCGCGGAGAGATGACCATATCAAGCTCCTCGTTGTTTATTTTCTTTTTCAACTTATGATATACGCTTAAAAGGCTGTCAGTCTGTTCTGCACATTCGGGGACCCTTGCAATAAGCATACGGCGGATAGCGTCGTCAGGAAGCTCGGACAGTTCGCATACGGCGTTGAAACGGTTGTAAAGTGCCTGGTTAAGCTCTTTTGTTCCGTAATATCCAAGGTTCATTGTTGCAAAAAAGCGGAAATTCTTATGGCGTTTGACCCTTTCGCCGTTGTCGAGAAGCACAAATCCGTTGTCGTCCAGGAGCGAGTTGAGGAAAGCTAGATGCTGAGGGCGGGCAAAATTGATTTCTTCGAATATGATTGCTCCGCCGTATCGTATGGCTTTTGTGACATAGCTTTCGCTAAAAACTATTTTGTCGCCTTCGGGCAAAAATTTGCCGAGAATGAATTCATCGAGATTTTCGGTGCAGTTTACTGTTTGCATAACGGGAAGCTCGGTTTCACGGCAAATCAACTTACATGATACTGTTTTTCCGGTGCCGGCAGGTCCGTGCAGCAACAGCGCCCGAATATCTCCCGACACTATTGCGTTTGATATGGTTTTCAGATTTTCCGGCAAAATAAATTCATCCGGAAGCGATGGTATCAGCTCTCTGAATTCATCCCGGAATTCATCGGCGGCAAAAGCAGTGACGACAACATCATTTGCTTGTGATACAGACTTTCTGTTTTCCTGTATAACGGAAAATTCGGAAGCGAATGACTGTGGATAAGAAGGAACCGAGTTTTTAATATCAATGTAATTCACCTGATAGTCATTGTTTTTATATGACTGATAGAAGTCTTCGTGTATGTTTACAAACGTCGCCGCATCCGGAAAGTCGCAGAACCCGAGAAATGCGTTTTTGTAAGCATTATCGGTAAGGATCTTTTGCGCCAGAAGCAAAACGAGAACCGGTATTATTTTGAATGTTTCGGTGAACGAAACAGGATTGCTGACGATATAATTGTCGTCTGCGTCATAAGCACCCACCCGAACCGAAGAATTGTCGAGCATAGCTCGATATCTGTATACCGATGTTATATTATTTGCGTGCCACTCTGCCTGTACCGGCATATCAAGATAAATCTGTGTCGCTGTATCGGAATAACAGATGTCGCCGTTTGTCCCTGCATCTTCGGTAATTGAAATCACAAAATCTGTAAGCAGCATAACTGCTTCACCTATCGGCTGGCAGAGTGTGGTCGTGCCTTTATACGACTGATTATCGGGGTGAACGTAGTACTGCGTGGCGTCAGAAAGGTGTCTGAAGCCGAACCCTTTGAATATTTCGTTATCTCCGTCACGGACTATTTTGTAAGCGGCTTTACATGGTTTCATTTTGTTTTTCCTTTTTTATAAGTTTATTTATTTCGTTGCACTGGTTAACCGAATCAACAATTTTTGAGCTTGTGCTTTTGTAGACTTTTCTTCTGATCTCGAGCGACTGTTCCGCCTGTTTTAAAGCTGTTGCGTATTGTTTCAATAACTTGTTGTTTTCGGCGGACGCAAATAACGCATCTGCATATATATCTTTGTATTGTTCCTTGTCGGTGCTTTCAAGAAGTGTATCAAGAAGAGCGCCTGCCTGACTGTGCTTTCCTGTAGCGGTATATATTCTTGCGGTGAGAACAGTATTGTTAAGTCTGTCTTGTTCGCGCTGACAGCTTTTTTCGAGCTTTTCGGACAGCGACAGGCATATTTTTAAAGCTTCGGGATATTCTTCTTTTTCAAACAATATATCGGCAAGTTCAAGCTCTGCTTGCAGAATTTCCGGATGGTCTTTTGGACGGACTCCTTTATAGAACTCTATACTTTTCCTTTGGTAAAAGGCGGCTTTATCAAACCGGTCGAGCCCTTTATAAGCGATCGCCATAAACTCATCAAGACCGTTTTCCACGGGTTCTGTAAATGTTTTGCTGAATTGCTCGAGCTTGCCGACCAGTTCTATAGTTTCGGCATAATCGCCATTTAAGGCACACATAAATATATAGCTTTCGCACAGGTAAAAATAGCGTGCACAGCTGCGATATTTGCTGCGGGACAGCTCAATTGCTTTTCTGATCATTTCTTTTGCAATTCCGTATTCTTCCTTATCGGCGTAGCAGAAGGCGAGACTTTCCATTGCGTCAATGGTGTCGGGGTGATTTTCGCCGAGAGTTTCGGACAAATGTATATAAACTTTTTCGATCAAACATATAGCTTCATCATATTTACCTGTTTTTCTCAGAGCCTGCGCAAGTCTATTCAGGTTTCTGACAGTTTCGCCATGGTTTTCACCGAGGTTTGTGACCGACCAGTCATAACATTCTTTGAATAATTCTGCCGCTTTTTTGTAGTCGCCCAGACTTTCGTAAGCGTCGGCAAGATTGCTTTTGGCGATATTCACGTTGTAATGCTCAAAGCCGTAGAGCTCTTCTGCTCGTTTAAGAACATCTTTACGCAGTGAGAATTCCTTGTCATACATCTCCAGTCTGCTGTATATGCCGCAAAGCTCATTCAGTATAAGAAGAAGGTTTGTAGAATCCTGAGCTCCGTTTTCTTTCATTATTTCAACGGCTTTTTCGCACAGCTCCTTTGCTTTTTCAAGCTGTCCCATTTTTCTGTAGGTATAAGACAGCCCGTTGTATGCGAGAGCAAGAGATTCGGAGCAGTCATTTTTATCGCTTTCATACGTTTCTATCAGTTGTTCATAGCACAGAACTGCCTCCTCATATCGACCGAGCTCTTCGCAGCAATCGGCAATTTCGAATAAGATATGGCACGATTCACTGTCGTTTTTACCGTATGTTTCAGATGAAATATCGTAGGCTTTTCCCAAAAGAGTGTAGGCTTCGTCATATCTGTTATAATGATTGAATATTGTGGCTATTTCGGCCATCGTATCAAGTGCGTTAGATTCATAAAGCATATCGTTTTGATCGTACCACTCAAGCACCGTGTTATAAAGTGACAGGGCATAATCAAAATTATGCTTCTCCCGGTTGACAAGTGCGATTTTTTTGAGACAGCGTATAGCTTCCTCACTGCCGGTTCCGTATTCGTCTATAAGCTTGTCATACATTTCGTTCAATATTTCTTCGGACTCGTCGAGCTTGAATTGCTCATAATACTCGTCGGCAATTTCACAAGCAGAATTGTAATCACCGTTTTTGATATACATAGCAGCATCGTTATCCATGCAGAACACCTCATATCAATCTTAGTTACTTGTATTATATCACATTCTTTTAACAACTGCTATAAGAAATATATTTTGTGTAATCGTCACCCAACTGAAACTTTCGCAAGGAACAACGACATCGCTTGCATTTGAAAGAAATAACGTTTGAAAAAATTGTATATTTCGGCTGTTCTGACGGGATTTTTTGAAATCCTGCATTTTTTGCTTGCAAAATCGAAGGAAATGTAGTACAATTAACATATGTAAACATTCACAAAATTTGGCGGAATGCCGGAAGGATACTAAAATGCAGGAAGATCTACTTGTTCAGATTGAAAATAAAATGAGCACTTTCTCGAAAAGTCAGAAGCTCATAGCAAACTATATTATAAACAGCTATGAAAAGGCGGCTTATATGACCGCACTGAAGCTCGGAAACGCAGTAAACGTCAGCGAATCCACGGTCGTGCGCTTTGCCATAGAAATGGGCTTTGAGGGCTATCCGGAACTTCAGAAGAGCTTACAGTCGCTGATAAAGAACCGTCTTACAGCGGTACAGCGTATCAATATCACAAACGACCGTATCGGTGACGACGGAGTGCTTAAGAACACGCTTACGCAGGATATGGACCGTATCCGCAGAACGCTTGAGGAAATCGACCCGAAGGCTTTTGACAGGGCTATAGAGAAGATATGCTCGGCAAGAAGAATATATATACTCGGCGCTATGAGCAGCAGCATTCTCGCAAGATTTCTTGATTATAACTTCCAGCTTATATTCGACAATGTGCATTTTGTACAGGCTATCAATACAAGCGGTATCTATCAGCAGATTATACATATGAACAGCGAGGATGCATTTATAGCAATATCTTTCCCCAGATATTCGCAGAGTACGATAAAGGCTACGGCATACGCAAAGAAATGTAACGCAAACGTTGTGGCTATAACCGACAGTGTGACATCGCCGCTCGCCGCTTATGCGAACGAACTGCTTATAGCAAGGAGCGATATGGCAAGTTTTGCGGATTCGCTCGTTGCTCCGCTCAGCCTGCTCAATGCGATAATCGTTGCGGTGAGCGCAAGAAACAAGGACAACATCGAGCAGACCTTCGGCAAGCTGGAAAAGCTGTGGGAAGAAAATCAGGTATATAAAAAGGACGTATAATGAACTACGACTTAGCAATAATCGGCGGAGGTGCGGCAGGTATGGCTGCCGCCGTTTTTGCCTCTGAGAACGGTGTAAGCACCGTTGTGATTGAGCATAACAGACAGCTCGGAAAAAAGCTCGCCATAACGGGCAAGGGCAGGTGCAACGTCACAAACAACAGTGACAACGACAATATAATGAGGAACATACCCACAGGAAGCCGTTTTCTATACAGCGCTCTTGCGGGTTTTTCGGCGTATGATACAATGAATTTCTTCGAGGGGCTTGGAGTGCCTCTTAAAACGGAGAGAGGAAACCGTGTTTTCCCTGTTTCAGACAGTGCAAAGGATATAGTTGAGGCACTGAAAAAACGCATGGGTACGCTTGGCGTCAAGGTTATCACAGCGCACGCAAAAGGCGTTATAACCGAGGACGGAAGGGTAAAAGGAGTAAGGCTCGGTGAGAGTGAGGTTTATGCAAGCAGCGTCATAATAGCGACCGGCGGAGCGTCCTACAGCGGTACAGGCTCGGACGGCAGCGGATATGAGATAGCACGGGCGCTCGGTCATACGATAGTAGAACCAAAGCCTATGCTTGTGCCGATATGTGTAAAGGAAAGCTGCTGCTGTGATATGTCGGGGCTTAGCCTTAAAAATGTAACGCTGTCGCTTATTGATACGGCAAAGAACAAGCCTGTGTACAGGGAGCAGGGAGAAATGCTGTTCACGCACTTCGGGGTCAGCGGTCCGCTGGTGCTTTCCGCATCGGCTTATGTCAAGAAAAGCACTTACAGGCTTGAGATAGATCTGAAGCCTGCGCTTGACGATAAAAAGCTGGACGCAAGACTGCTCCGTGACTTCAGCGAACAGCATACAAAGCAGATCTCTACTGTTATGAGAGGGCTGTTGCCGCAGGCTATGGTAGAGCCTGTGCTTGACAAGGCAGGAGTTGCGATCGATACAAGGATAAGTGAGATCACAAAGGTGCAAAGAGCGGCAATTGTAAATGCGCTGAAGCACTTTGATCTTACGGTGACGGGACTCAGACCGATAGAAGAAGCGATAATCACCGACGGAGGAGTATCACTCAAGGAAATAGACCCGAAAACGATGGGCTCGAAGCTGATTGACGGGTTATATTTTGCAGGGGAGATAATCGACTGTGCGGCTTATACGGGCGGATATAATTTACAGATAGCGTTTTCCACGGCGCATAGTGCGGCACGGCGAGTCGCCGCCGACAATTCCGCCTTTGGAATTGTCTGAGCTATTCACAGAATAGCGAAACGGCGGGGTTACACGAAGCAGTAATTTATAAAACGGCGGGCGGCGGGTAGCCGCTGACAATTCCGCCTGCGGCTGTGAGCCGCCTCAGATTCGCCGTTCTATTTGATTGAGCTTTGCTTAACTTTCGTTACCGACGGGTTCCTTACGGAACACTATTTTAATGTTAAAAAGGAAAATTAAAAGTTTCGGTCGCCCCTTTTCAAAGGGGCGCAGTTTCCAAAGACAGCGTCTTTGGTCGCTTTCCGCAGAAAGCGAAATTTCTTATTATAAAGCGAATTTTTGAAGGGTTAGGGAAACTTTTTGCAAGATAAAAAGTTTCCCTGAACTGATTTTGTATTGCTTTTTATCCTCAAAAAAGGTGCCGGTGGCACGTTTTTTGACACGGCGGGCGGCTGTGAGCCGCCTCGGATTCGCCTATTAAAATAATTGTGCTGACGGAGTGCAATCCCTCCGTCTTGACGGCAGATAAGTTTGGCAAATTAAAAAAGGCAGGGGTATCGCAAGTAAAACGCAACAAAGCAACAGTTTGTGCCTTGCCGTCAATCCACCTCCCTTTGACAAGGGAGGCAAGTTTAGTGCAAGGTGAAGATAGGTGCGGAAAAGGCGGTCACGGCGATATGCTGTGGCCGCTTGAATATTTATGCGTACTGTGGCAATTACCGGAATGATACTTGACAGCAATTAACAATAGTGATATACTAAAGAAAAATAAACTGCAAGTAAATATTCAGACGATAATATGAAATGGTGAGAGATATGTGCAAAACAGTAAATCACAAATTAAATGTGGCTTTGGGGCGTTCTGAACACGCCTCTGTGAGTAATGCACGAAATCTCTGCGTAAAATTCAATACGGTATTAAGGGCATAGTCTGCAACGGTGGGCTGTGCTTGTTTGTTTATAACGGAATTTAAGGAGGAAATTATATGAGGCTAAGGAAAATAACTTCAGGAATAATGGCGGCGATTATGGCTTTTTCTGTGGTCGGCACGCCGGTAGGCGATATAATTCCCGAAGTAAGTAAAAAAGTCAGTGCGTCGGCGGCACCGGAAGAAACTGCGCTTGCCAAGGCGAGTGCGGCAGGGTACAGTTATACGATAACTCCGCTTCTTGCTCCGTTTAATGAATATTTCTTTGTAAAGACGGACAACCCCGATCCTACATCGTTCAGATTTGCGGATAAAACCAGTGCGTATATTGAAGATGAACCGAGTGTTATAAGTGCCGCATGGGATTCTTGGGACGATAAGCCATACCTTTATCAGGATATCAAATATCAGAACAGGAATACCGGCAGGGTAGACGGCGGTTATATTTTCTGCGGTTCGTATACTGACGGCGGAGAAATAGTATTACAGACAAAGAGCGGTTCGGACAGTTATAATGTTACCTGGAACGATACTAAGAAAAAGTTTAAACTTCCCGCTCTTAAAGATGATGTTGATTATCTGATTGACAGATATGCGACAAAATCATCTTTTTTTGACAATATGGATGCGGTGCAGGAAGGATTTTCATCTATATGCCTTTACAGCGGCTCGTACATCAAAGGAAAGCTGAAACGTGCTACCGATTACTGGGGAATGTCAACATCGCCACATAAGGATCAGCTTTTCTATATCCAGTCGCCTTATACACGCGAGGACAGCAGATCGCTTTTTGCCAGCGCAATATATCCCTACCGTTACGATTCGCTTGGTTTCCCGAGCGTTATGGCAAGAGTTGCAAAGCGGCTTGACAGCTCGGCTGAGATTTCGTGGGACAATGATTATCATTATATCGTGAATGTTACTTATAAGGGCGATACACGTTCATACGGCGGTCAGGGAAACGGCGAAGGACAGGGCATCAGTGAAGACAAGATAAAGCAATATTACACCTTCGGAAGCGGTGGCACAAAGATCACTCTTGAAGGTACAAAGAAGCTGCTTGATGAATATTCACGGGTTGAAATGAAAGATGATATTCCCCGTGCGGATTCAATCACCTGGAAGAGCATATATAATACCGTGGGAAGCGGTTCGTGGGTGCGCTTGATAGAAATTACAGGTATATTCGGCGGCTCGCAGACAGGATACAGCTATCTTTACAGAAATGGCGACGGCAGTAATTTCTACACTGACAGCGCAGGCGACAGCGGATCTGAAATATACTGGGGCGGTGATCTCGGATACGCTTCGGACGTATGGGTTGACGGAAGATATGTTGACGCATGGGAAGGCTATGTTCCGGGCGAAAGGTTCGAGGATCACCCTCACAGCGATATCCTGCTGAAAATGTCTGTTCCTCAGATAAAATACGAATATGAAAATATTTATAACGAGGAAACAGGTCTTTATGATACTGATTTCACTATAATTTCTGTAAGCGAGGTGCAGAAAAGCGTACTGTTCAGTTATCAGTCAGACGAAAAACTGTGGCGCTGTATTTATGTAGATGAATTATACGATGATGACTGTGCAAGTTATTATGATATTGAGTATTTAGTGCGTGAAGGACTGCTTGACAAGAAATATCTTAGGGATTATGTGCTTACGTCTGATGATGTGGCAAAGCTGAAGGTTGACAGAAATACAAATAAAATTCCCGATGATTATTACATTTATGACCGGACAACAAAACCGGGAACAAGTCTTAAAAATCACACGCACGACTATGTTACCGATTCTGTTGTGAAACCGACATATACCGCACAGGGTTACACGCTTCAGAAGTGCAAGATATGCGGCTCGGGAAAAAAGATCAATTATACCGCAAAGCTCACGCTTGCCAAGGTTACCGGCTTCAAGGTCAAGTCAATATTCAGCACCAATGTAACATTGCAGTGGAACAAGAATGCAAATGCGAGCGGATATGAGATAGAGCAGTACAAGGGCGGCAAGTGGACTAATGTTGCCAAGATAACAGGCAATTCAACTCTTACTTATACCGTCAAGGGATTAAAAGCCGGAACAGCCGGTTATCAGTTCAGGATAAGAGCATACAGGACTGAGGGCAAGAATAAAGCTTACAGCGGTTATTCAGCTACCGTAAAGGTAAATACCAATCCTTACGGCGTAGGCGGTTTCAAGTGTTCGTTAAAGACAAGTACATCTGTGACATTGAAGTGGAACAAGGGCACAACGGCAAGCGGTTACCAGTTACAGCAGTATAAGGACGGTAAGTGGGTGACTATCTACACCGGCACAAAGGCTACCAACACAAGCTACACTGTAAAGAAGCTCAAGGCAGGCACTGCCGGCTACAGATTCAGAATAAGAGCGTACAAGACCTACGGAAATACTAAGCAGTACGGCTCGTGGAGCAATGAGGTAAAGGTAAACACCAATCCTTATGGTGTTGGCGGATTCAAGGTGAAAGCCACAGCCAAGAATTCAATAACGCTCGGCTGGAACAAGGGTACGACCGCAAGCGGTTACCAGTTACAGCAGTACAAGGGCGGTAAATGGGTAACTGTTTATACAGGCACAAAGGCTACTTCTACAAGCTATACGGTAAAGAGCTTAAAAGCAAATACAAGCTACAAGTTCAGAATAAGAGCGTATAAGACTTACGGAAATACCAAGCAGTACGGCTCATGGAGCAAGGTGCTTACGGTAAGGACTAAGAAGTAAGCGGTTAAACTGAATATAAAAACGGGTATCGGTATTTACCGATGTCCGTTTTTTATTATTTATCGGATTTTTAGTTTGCGCCGGTTTACTTTTCTGCGTTTTTGCGGTGCGTGGGTTTATCGACAGTCTGACAGACGATGAGAAACACACGCAGACAAGGAAACCGCTCCGACAGGCGTACAAAGGTACGTCGAGGAGCGGTTGACACAGTAAGCAAAAATGCTTTCACACAGCCGTTTTTACGGCTGTGTGAAATTCGTTTATTTATCGGATTTTTAGTTTGTGCCGGTTTACTTTTCTGCGTTTTTGCGGTGCGTGGGTTTATCGACAGTCTGACACCGACCGTTAAAAAGGTCGGTGAGTTGTTGAGGTCAGCAAAACGGAGGGTTGCTAAAGCAATGTTTGATAAAAACGGGTGTGGCAGTGGATCACCACCGCTGTTTTAAGCAAAATGTCGTCGTCTTCTTTACACAAGTTTTTATTGACAAGAGGGCAGTTTTACTATATTATTATATTAGCTGCGTTTATTGCAGATATTTTTCCGAAAGGTTGTGTGTCTGTTGGAAAAAAAGCTGAAGCTGTACGGTTTCAACAACCTCACAAAGACTCTGAGCTTCAACATATACGATGTCTGTTATGCTAAAGGAGCAAGAGAGCAGAAAGAATATATAGACTATATCGACGAGCAGTATAATTCCGAGCGACTTACGGGTATACTGTGCGACGTTACGGATATAATCGGGGCGAACGTGCTTAACATTTCAAAGCAGGACTACGATCCGCAGGGCGCAAGCGTAACACTGCTGATAAGTGAAAAGGCTACGGACAGTATGGAGATAGATAAGTCGTGCAACAGAGGAATGGTGGACGGAAAGCCGCTCCATCCTCAGCGTAACGGTGCCGGCAAGGCTCTGTCATCCGAAACGGTGGTCGCACATCTTGACAAGTCGCACGTTACGGTGCATACCTATCCCGAATATCACCCGAACAACAGTATTTCTACATTCAGGGTGGATATTGACGTTTCGACCTGCGGAGAGATTTCGCCGCTTAATGCGCTGGATTATCTTATCGGCAGTTTCGATTCCGATATTATAACGATAGACTACAGGGTGAGAGGCTTTACCCGTGATGTAGGCGGAAGAAAGCTGTATCTCGACCACGATATAACTTCGATACAGGATTTTATCAACGATTATACGCTGACGAAATATGACGCTACAGATATAAATGTGTATCAGGCGAACATATTCCACACAAGGCTTATGGTGCGTGAGATGGATCTGAAAAACTACCTGTTCAATACGGATATATATGACATTCCGCCTAAGGAACGGCTGAGAATTACGGAGAGCCTAAGGCGTGAGATGATAGAGATATATTCGGGGATGAATATTTATGGGTGAGCAAACTTCAAACTTTGTTCTATAAATCTACAAAAGACATAAACAATAAATCTGCGGGAGGGGCAAGCCCCTCCCCTACAAAAATATCAATGTGATATTATGACAACATTACTTCCTTCCCGAAAGGACTGATGATATGCTCTCACAGGAGCGTGCGCCTATATATGAGGCGTTAAAGGAATACCGGGCAAAGCGCATAGTGCCTTTTGATGTACCCGGTCATAAGATGGGCAGGGGCAACCCCGAACTGACGGAATTTTTAGGCAGAGAATGTATGACGGTGGACGTGAACTCGTCAAAGCCGCTCGATAACCTCTGCCATCCGGTTTCCGTAATAAAAGAAGCGGAGCAGATAGCCGCAGAGGCTTTCGGCGCAAAGAACGCATTCTTTATAGTAAACGGAACGACCGCCGCAGTGCAGGCTATGGCGCTTGCCGTAGCAAAGCGTGGCGAGAAGATAATAATGCCCCGTAACGTACACCGCAGTGCGATAAATGCGCTTATTCTCGGCGGAGCGGTGCCTGTTTACGTTAATCCCGGAGTAAACAAGGAGCTGGGCATACCGCTGGGAATGACGGTCGAGGATGTTGAAAAGGCGATACTCGAAAACCCCGATGCAAAGGCAGTATTTGTAAATAATCCCACCTATTACGGAGTATGCTCGGATATAAAGAAGATAGCCGACCTTGCACACGCACACGGAATGTATCTTCTTGCGGACGAGGCGCACGGAACACATTTCTACTTCGGAGACAATATGCCGCTTGCGGGAATGAAGGCAGGTGCGGATTTTGCCGCAGTAAGTATGCACAAGAGCGGCGGCTCGCTGACGCAGAGCAGCTTCTTGCTTACAGCGGACACGGTGAACGAGGGCTATGTAAGGCAGATAATTAACCTTATGCAGACGACAAGCGGAAGCTATCTTCTGATGTCTAGCCTTGATATATCAAGAAGAAACCTTGCGCTTCACGGCAGGGAGATATTCGCAAAGGTGCAGTCCTATGCGCAGTATATGCGTGACGAGATAAACGAGATAGGCGGATATTACGCATTCTCAAAGGAACTGTGCGACGGCGGTGCGTTCTATGATTTTGACGTGACAAAGCTGTCGATACACACAAGGGATATAGGACTTGCGGGTATCGAGGTGTATGATATTCTGCGTGACAGATATGGCATACAGATAGAATTCGGAGATATAGGAAATATACTCGCTTACGTTTCTATAGGCGACAGGGAACTGTATCTCGACAGGCTCATCGGAGCGCTCAACGACATAAAGCGTATCTATTCAAAGGATAAGACGGGTATGCTTGACCACGAGTATATCAATCCTATAGTTAAGCTGTCGCCGCAGGACGCATTCTACGGAAACAAGAAAAGCGTACCGATCGAACAAAGCTCCGGCAAGATAAGCGGTGAATTCGTAATGTGCTATCCGCCCGGAATACCGATACTTGCACCGGGTGAGCAGATAACAGACGAAATTCTCGCATATATAAAATATGCAGGGGATAAGGGCTGTTTCCTTACAGGTACACAGGACCTCGAAATAAAGAATATTATGATACTGGACGAATAAATTCGTCCGCCGTACCACATTGACTTATGCGTTTACAGATTGAAAGGACGGTAATACAAATGGATCTTTGGTTTACGGAAAATCACAGCGACAGTGTAAGGTTTTCTATAAGAGTTGACAAGCAGCTTTACAGTGAACAAAGCGAATATCAGCGCATAGACGTGTTTCAGTCGCTCGAATTCGGCAGACTGCTTGCGCTTGACGGATATGTAATGATAACGCAGAAGGACGAATTTATCTATCACGATATGATAGTTCACGTTCCTATGGCGGTAAAGAAGGATATAAAGAACGTGCTTGTTATCGGCGCAGGCGACGGCGGTACGGTAAGAGAGCTGTGCCGTTACAGCACGATAGAGCATATCGACCTTGTCGAGATAGATAAAAAGGTTGTCGAGGTCTGCGAGGAATATTTCCCCGAAATGACCGTTTCGATGCACGACCCCAGACTTGATATACATTTTACCGACGGACTTCGTTTTGTAAGACGCAAGCAGGGCGAATATGACCTTATAATAGTGGATTCTACCGACCCGTTCGGACCGGGCGAGGGACTTTTCACACCTGAGTTCTACGGAAACTGCTACAACGCACTGACCGATACAGGCGTACTTGTGAATCAGCACGAAAGCCCGTTCTATGTAAATGACGCAAAGGCTATGTGCAGGGCACACGAGCGTATAAAGTCGGTGTTCCCCGTGTGCGCCGTTTATCAGGCTCATATCCCGACATACGCAAGCGGACACTGGCTGTTCGGCTTTGCGAGCAAGGGACTTGACCCGATAAAGGATCTTGATGAACAGCACTGGAATTCACTCGGAATTAAGACAAGATATTATAATACAGAGCTTCACAAGGGCTGTTTTGCTCTGCCAAGCTATGTAAAGGAAATGCTGGAAACGGGAGAAGTTCTCGATGTGCGCCGCTGATTTCAAGAGTGCCTGCGGGAAAGCGGGGCTTGCGCTTATAATAATATTTGCGGCACGTTGTATTGCAGATGCGGCGGCGTGGCTTATAGCTACTGTTATGAGCGGATGCGACAGTCAGATAGTATCGTCTGTGCAGTCGCTTTCGAGCATAATTATATTATACGGTCTTGCGATAGCGGTTACCACAAGGGTTTTCGGCTATCGGTTTGACAAGGCGGTGTACAAAAAGCCGAAAAGGCTCGGCAAGGCTATATCGTGGTTTGTACCTATGTACGGCGCAGGTCAGATAGCTAATATAATAGTGCTTGCCGTATCATTTCTGCTTATACACAATCAATCGGCGGTCGAGGATACGCTTACTCCGATAGTTTCTTCGGGAACGGGAAGCGGTGCGTGGTATCTTGCGTTTTTGTTCATACAGATGGTAATTCTTGCTCCTTTGTTTGAGGAATACTGGTTCAGAGGCGTTATACAGACCTCGCTTATGCCTTACGGCAACGGCTTTGCGATACTTGTTTCCGCTCTTTGCTTCGGTATGGCGCACGGAAATATACACCAGTTCTGCTATACGTTTATAGTGGGTATCTGTCTTGGATATGTGAGATATGCGACAGGCAGTATTATGCCGACAACTATAATGCACGCAATGTTCAACTCGATAGCGGCAATAGCCGTTGTTGCGGTCAAAACCGACACGTTTGTAACGGCGATGTCAAAGATGCAGAAGGGAAGCCCCGTGACAAGCGGCGAGGAAGCCTATCTTACTGTGCTGATGATTTATGTCGTGCTTGTGCTGATAATTGCACTTGTCGGAATGGGGGCTGCTATAGGAAAGCTGAAGAACAACCGACTTTACCGTCCGGTAAATAATTATCCGGAGCTTTCAAAAAAGCAGAAATTTGCCGCAATTGCAAAGAATCCGATTTTTATTGTGGGATTTCTTGCGTGTACTGCGTATATAATACTTGTGATGATTATTTAACGAAAGGACTCTGTTAAAATGCAGAAAAGCCTTATTGCTGTCATAGCGGACAGATACAGACAGCAGGATTTTGATGCGCTTACTTCAAAGGACGACCTTAAGCCTGCGGATATACGCAGGATATGCTTTGATCTGGGAATAGCACTTATCATATCTGCGCTGTTTCAGAAGGTAATATTTGTTGCGATGGTGTTTTTGCTCAGGGGCTTTGTGAACGCAGGACTTGACACGGGCAGTACACTGTTTACCGTACTGAATTACACGTTCAGCAATATATCGACATATCTGCCGAAAATACTGGCATTCGGTGCGGTCTATCTTAAATACCGACCGCTGAGGCGGCTTGATACGCAGTATGAAAACAAGTCGTATTATCCGCTTATATTTATCCCTGCGATGTTTGCCTTTGCAATGTGGGGCAGTAATATAACCACCTGCATAAACTATATTCTTCAGCTTCTGTTCGGAGTGGGAGAGATAGAGAATGTGATGGACGCTATTGCGCCGTCGAGCTTCTCATCGGGCATTGTAACGCTGATATTTACCGCATTCGTTGCGCCGGTATTTGAAGAAATGATATACCGTCACTTATTGCTCCGCTCGCTGAAGCCTATAGGCGATACGCCTGCAATTATCCTGTCGGCGCTGATATTCGGGCTTGCTCACGGAAATTTCGACCAGTTTGCGTATGCGTTTTTAAGCGGCGTGATCTTCGGACTTATGGCGGTGAGATATGACTCGATAATTCCCGGAATGGTGCTTCATCTGATAAATAACTTCTTTGTTACGGTCATAACGTATCAGAAACAGCTAACGGGCATCGGCGGTTTATGGGACGGCCTTGTAAATGCGGCGGCGGCACTGGGAAACATTATCGTGAATATCTCCTACTTTGCGGCGCCGTTCGTGGCGGTACTGCTTGCGTTCTGCGGAGCGGCAAGGCTGACTGCCGTGGGCGGCGAAAACAAGCACAGAAAATTGCTTGCAATATTCTCACCTGTATTTATGGTGGCACTTGTCGTAATGCTGTTGCAGTTTTAATAAAGATTATTGGCGGAATGTGGCTTCACATTCCGCTTTGCTATACCGATTTTCTTGTATGCAACGCAAAGTAGCACAGAAAAACAACGATTGTAAGCAGATGTTTATTGCGGCTACTCGAAAAACAGGGTACGATATAGCTGTTCACAAAAGCCAAGCGAAAACAGGAGGACAATATGGATTTCAGCGAAAGGTTAAAGCGGATAAGAAAGAGCGAGGGCAAGCCGTTACTTGGCTATTATGACAAATTTTGTTGGGTACATTTCACAAAATATCAGGGCAAGTCTTGATTTAGTATAGTATATATGATATTCTAACAATAGAGAAAGTGTTTCTTTATCAAAATAAAACGGAGGTACTTATGAAAAAGAAAAAGCATTTACTCACTGTTTTACTATTAGCAATTTCACTACTCTCAACAAGCATACCTGTATATGCACAAGGAAACGGAAACACCGATAACGAAAACAGCACAAACGAAGAAAGCTTTGAAGAAGCCGACAGAAATCTTATGAAAGACTTATTACCGGGCGATCTGAACCTTGTTGAACTGTCGGATAAGGAGCTTGAAGACTATGAGATACCCGAAGTTATATCTGCAAAGGATATAAAGGAAAAGGAACACGCAAACCGTTTATTTGCGCAGGAAACAGATGATTATTCAATAGTGTATCAGAATAAAGACGGCTCAAAAACAATGTACTATTTTGATGAGCCTGTAAAGTACACCGATGAAAACGGTACTGTGTGTGATAAAAGCACAAAGCTGTCTGAATCGGACAAAGACGGTTATGCATTTGTAAGTGCGGATAATGATATAAACGTATATATGCCAGAACAGCTCGACGGCGAAACAGGCATTATCGTTAAAAGTGGTGAATATACTATAGAAATGTCACCTGTCGATTCGGATAAGGCAGATGTATCGGATATTATAACCGAAACAGAAAACAAATATGACGAACACGATATAGTTGAATATAACGATGTGTTCGGAAAAGATACAACGATAGAATACAGCGCTCAGCTCAACGGTGTAAAAGAAAATATCATACTCGACAGATACAACGGAAAGAACGAATTTTCTTTCGATGTTGATACAAACGGTCTTAGCCTTAAAGATGAGGACGGCTATTTTTCAATTGTTGACGATGAAAAGGCAGAGATAGTCGGTACTGTCAGCGAGGTAATACTGTTTGACAGTTCAAACGGCGAAAACACAATAGTACCGCAGGGATATGTTACGGGATATACGGCAGTACAAAACAACGACGGAAGATATACAATAACTATAACTCTTGATAACGAATGGCTTGAAAATGAAGCCGTATATCCGGTTGTAATAGACCCGACAATCAAAATCAACACGAGCGGAAGCGGAAGTTCAAAAACAATACTTGACGCTCCTGTATACAGCAAGAAGAGTACAACAAACTTCGGTTCGTATTCTATAGGTACAGTAGGATATCAGGACAGTACATACGGTGCAGGCAGACTTATAATGCGATTCCCGGGTCTTGACAGCAATGAAACGTATAAAAGTCTTAAAGCAAGTGAGATAGAGAGCGTTAAGTTGTATATGTATGAGGGTACGGGAAATTCCGGCACTTCTACATTGCAGGTAAGATTTTCGCTTAATGATTCAGGTTGGAGCGAAAGTTCGCCCATATACGCTAACACAAATGCAAACAGTAAGGTGATGAGCACTACTACAATAAAAAAGAGCGGTGTTTGTTCTTTTGATTTCACAGAATTAGCAATAGCAAGCAAGTATGCCGGATACGATATAAAAAAAGGCATAGTTATAACCAATGCCAATGAAACAAATGCGTCACTACGCCGCTCTTTCTATATGACTGAGTACAGCAGTTCCAAACCGAGAGTTGTTGTTGAGTGGAATCCTGTTATTGACGGTATGGCGTATGTGTTTAAGACGGATGACAATGACTGTTTAACAGTTAATAATGATAATTATATTTATAAAGATAAAATACCAACCAATGGTAGTAACGTGACATATATTAGTGGCAAGCAAATATGGATTGTTAAAAAGTCGATAGCAAGTGGATATTTAATTTATAATATTCCAACAAAAGACAAACCAACTATGAAAGCAATATGCGAATTTTCATCAGGAAGCGTACGAATTTCAGAGTGTTCGTCGGAAACTAATCCATACTATTGCTGGGAATTCGAAAGAGTTAACAGTACACAATTTGCTATAAAAAACGTATATAGCAAAGGTTGGCTATATGTAATGAGCAATGACAAAATTGGAGTAACGACCGATATGTCGAAACGTACTCTATTTAAAAAAGAAGTAAACAATTCAACAATCTATAGTGGAGGATATGCCGGTCAAAGCGGAGCTTACAGGCTGAATATAATTTTCGATAATAACTCTGATTACAATAATTTTTCATCTTCAGTTGAAAATTGGAATGGAATATGTGATAACATCACAGTTAAGGCATATCCGCCTAAATCTAGTCCTTCTTATGGACTAAATGTACATGTGGATCGTTTAGCAATGTCTAAGTCAGGTTTGCAAAACATTAGTTCGACTTATGCTAAATTTGTTCCAAATTCAACAACTACTAATTACCTAAAAGGCGACTATGATATTAGAATTGAAATGCATAACAACTTCAAAAATGGCGTTATTTTTTTAAATACAGATTCCGGGACATTCTTTTCTTTAAGCTTATCCCAGCAGAAAACAGTAATAATGCATGAAGTCGGTCATGCACTAAAAATATTTCATACAGACGTAGATAGTAATGCTGAAACCATAAATGCATATTCAATAATGCGAGCGCATATTTCAAATCAATCTCCAACTATAACAGCATACGATAAGTCGGTTTTGATTAAAAAATGGAGGGAAATGCCATGAAAAAACTTACTAAAGCAACAGCTCTAATCTTATCGGCGCTTATGTTATTCGGCTGTACAAGTAACTCTGCAAACGGTGGTGTAGGTGGTACTACACCGCCGAGCGAAAGTTCGGTTACTGAAAGTAAAAGCGAAAGCAAACAAGAAAACTCTTTTGCGGATAATAAGTCCGAAAATCAGGATAAATCAGACAACAACGGATTTGTAAAAAATGCAGAAGGGTATCAGACTTTTTCTTATGAAAAAGACAAGTATCCGATGAGTTCAGTTACAATATTCAACAAAAAGGAAATTTCAAGCGAAATCTTTATACTGCCTGACAATCCGGAACCGGGTAATATTACTGAAGGTAATGTCGTTTTGCATAATCCTGTTGCTATCAAATGCAAAATTGCAGGGGACAGCATATACTTTGATAAAAGAAATAAAAGCGGCGATGTAACCGTAAAAAACAACAACGAGGGACACGATTACCTGTATGGAGTGTTTACACCTGTTGTCGTTGAAGAAATCATCAAATCTTTCGGTTATGAGCCGGACTTCAAAGTAGGCGATAAGGTTTATATTAATGAAAACTATATTATAACAAAAGACTTTGCGGATTACTATGAGCAGAATGGCGAAAACCACTCAGATGAAATAAAAGTGTATGAAGAAAATATTGACGACTGGAATTTCAGTCTGGAAAGCGAACTTAAAAAAGGCGATAAAGCTGACAGTAATGTCATAGAAGAAACAAAAAAACTTATTGAACAACACCAACAGGTTATAGAAGAAATTAAATTATACCGAAAATATGCAGAAGAAAACGAAGAAAGTGTAATTACTTTATTGTACGGATTTCCTATGCAAAAAGACAAATCGTATTTTGCTTATGTAAATGCAAATAAAATTGAGGGGACAACTGACAATAACAGCTATTATTTCTCATATTGCGAAAAATACAATCTTGGTGACGATGAGCCGGAATCGCTTGGTGAAGAAGAAAAGTATGTTTCTTTTCACTATACTTATGGATGCAGTTGGAATTATCTCAGGAAAAAGTATGGGGAATACTTTAAAAAATAACACAGGACTACACAATTGAGGTAAAATGCCATGAAAAAACTTACTAAAGCAACAGCGCTAATCTTATCGGCACTTATGTTATTCGGTTGTGCGGACAACAACGCACGCAGCGGTGCAGGTGATACTACACTGCCGAGCGAAAGTTCGGTTACTGAAAGTAAAAGCGAAAGCTCAATTAACGATAACAGTTCGTCCTCAATAAGTTCTGAAGCTGAAAATGATGCAGACCTTGTAAAGAACATTGAGGGGTATCAGACGTTTTCATACGATGAGGATAAATATGAGATTACAAACGAATACATATATTGTAACACAAATTATCCCATATATGATATGTATACTCCCGTTGAGCCGAATCTTGATAACTTGTATAAAGAAACGACAGATGTTAAATCATCGGAACTTGTGGCACTGAAATGCAGAGTTGCAGGCGACAGTTATGTTATCAATGACGGTAAATGCGGTGAAACGTTGATTATGAAGCCGTTTTTATCTTTAATCTACACGCCTGTTGTTATAGAAGAAGTTGTCAATTCCAATAACGGAAAATGCTTGTATAATAAAGGGGATATATTATATATCCGTGAATTTTATTATATAACAGAACAGTATAACGACAGAAGTTTAAATTTTGTACAAAAAGCGGAAGAAAATCTAAGCGATCAATTTGAAAATGAGTCGGGTGAGTTTGACAGCAGTAATCACAGTGAAAATGATAAAAGATATTATGACGGGCAAATGGAATATTACAACGCTTTAAGGAGCGCAAACGGAAAATATATACAAACAACGTGGAATCCTGTTTTTTTGCAAAAGGGTCAATCTTATCTGATTTTTGCCGATAATGATACTTCTGCGAATGAAGTTGACGGAAATATTTACAATAATGCTTATCCTATCGTTTTTGATTTAGAACAAAGTGAACCGTCTGTATTCAAATCAGAAAAGGAAGACAACGGAGTGTTCAGTGCAAGCTATGCATACCATTATCAGTGGAAGAAACTTAAAGAAAAGTACGGGGATCATTTCAAAAAATAACACAGGACTACACAATTGAGGTAAAACGCTATGAAAAAAATTACAAAAGCAACAGCTCTAATCTTATCGGCGCTTATGTTATTCGGTTGTGCGGACAACAACGCACGCAGCGGTGCAGGTGATACTACACTGCCGAGCGAAAGTTCGGTTACTGACAGTAAAAATGAAAGTTCAGGCGAAAGCTCGGCTACGGAAAACAGCTCTGTAATTGATAATACAAGCAAGGAAAGTGAAGAAAATCTTGTAAAGAATATTGAGGGGTATCAGACGTTTTCATACGATAGCAGCAGATATACGATAACAAATAAACGACTTTTTTTTGAACAGGCATTTTCACCTTATGACACATCTGACATTTTTGAGCCGACCTATGAAAAAATGTCCAAATATATGCGAAAGTTGCAGACAAGTCCGGTAGCTATAAAATGCCATGTGGTAGGCGACAGTTACTATTTTATAAATGGCAAGTGCGGCAGTGTGCAAGTGGTACCGCCAAAAGATGTTATAGCAGAGCATATAACATATACGCCAGTAATGGTAGATGAGATTATTGACAGCTACGGATTTGAAACAGATTATAAGCAAGGAGATATAATCTACATAAACGAACCGATCCTCATAAGCCAATCTTACGAGGGAAACGATAACGAAGTTTTATCGTGGCTTGATAAGCAGATAGAAGAATTGGAATATGGATATGAACGGCGTGTCGAAATCGGCGACAGCGAAAGTATAGAGATAAGCAAAGAAGAACTTGATAAATATAAGGAATTCCGTGAATATTTAGTCAATAATTCAGATTCTGTTGTCATAGCAGGTGTACCCGAGTTATTGGACAGAAACGAATCGTACTTTGTTTTTGCTGATAATACCGTTAAAACATACAGCGATAACAACAAATATGTCTGGGCTTATGGATTTTATTTTGATTTGGAAAATGATGAACCTAATTTAAATATTGATGAGAAAAACGAAGTATATTTTAAAAGCTCTGAATGTTACAGATTCCAGTGGGAATATCTTAAAGAAAAGTACGGGGATCATTTCAAAAAATAACACAGGACTACACAATTGAGGTAAAACGCTATGAAAAAACTTACTAAAGCAACAGCTCTAATCTTATCGGCACTTATGTTATTCGGCTGTGCAGGTAACTCTGCACAAAGCAATGTAGGTGATACTACGCTGCCGAGCGAAAGTTCGGTTACTGACAGTAAAAATGAAAGTTCAGGCGAAAGCTCGGCTACGGAAAACAGCTCTGTAACTGATAATACAAGCAAGGAAAGTGAAGAAAACCTTGTAAAGAATATTGAGGGGTATCAGACGTTTTCGTATGATGAAGATAAAAATGAGATTACCAATATAACAATATTCACAAATGAAGGTTCAGACTATTATGACATCTATAAAGTCTTTGAGCCTACTATAGAGAATATTAAAGAGTACGCATATGAATCAATTGAGCCTGTAGCAATCAAATGTCATGTCGTTGGCGACAGTTATTATGTATATAACGGCAAGTGCGGAGATGTACAGGTAATGAACCGTGATATAAGAGGAGGAGTATACACCCCTGTCGTTATCGATGAAATACTTGATGACGGCGGTAAAGAATGTGTATATAAAAACGGTGATATAGTTTATATTTGTGAACCTTATGAAGTAACATCTTCTTATAAAGGAAAAATGCCGTTTTTTGATCAATATTACCAAATGTCGCGGGAACGTTATGAAACAGAATCCGGAGAATTAACATCAGGGTATTATGAAGATCCATGGGTAGGTTTGTATAACACTTTAAAAGAGGGAAACGGTAAGTATATATTCAGTGTCAACATACCGTTGGCAATGCAAAAGGGTGAATCTTATCTTGCGTATATTGACAACAGCAAAACACCCAATGAAAATGACGGTAATATCTATGCTAAAAACTATCATATAATATTTAACCTTGAAAAAGATAAGCCGACTGTTTTCTCAACGGAAGTCGGCGACGATGAGTTTTTCAGCAGCGCACGATGCTACCGATATCAGTGGAAGATACTTAAAGAAAAATACGGGAAACATTTCAAGAAATAACGCAGGATTAAAAAATGGAGGGAAATGCCATGAAAAAACTTACTAAAGCAACAGCTCTAATCTTATCGGCACTTATGTTATTCGGCTGTGCAGGTAACTCTGCACAAAGCAATGTAGGTGATACTACGCTGCCGAGCGAAAGTTCGGTTACTGACAGTAAAAATGAAAGTTCAGGCGAAAGCTCGGCTACGGAAAACAGCTCTGTAACTGATAATACAAGCAAGGAAAGTGAAGAAAACCTTGTAAAGAATATCGAGGGGTATCAGACGTTTTCGTATGATTCTTCGGTCTACGAAATTACAAACGATAATAAATTTAAAAAAAGGCTGATTTCACCGTATGATTTTGAAGATTCGTTTGAGCCAAATTATACAAATTTAAAAAGGTTTATGAGAGCGCCTGTAGTTGTAAAGTGCCATGTAGTAGGTGACAGCTATTTCATATTGGAGGGCAAATGCGGAGATGTTAAATTCTACCGTGATGAACGTGGCAAAGGCGTCTATACATGTATTTATACTCCGGTTATTATCGATGAAATCATTGATGATTTCGGTGTTAAAACCGACTATAACACAGGAGATATTGTATATGTAATGGAAGACTATATCCTTACTGAATCTTACAACAATAATAAACCTCTCGAATGGCTGGATGAAAGCATAAAAGATATAGAAAAAGTCATTGAAAATAATTCCGATAACTATTTGGCGGAACAATTTGGTGAGGCACTTGAATCTGATAAAAAATATCGTGACTATCTGACGTCACATCAGACTGTAATATCTACCAGAACGGTTTTATTAGAAAAAGGGCAGTCATATTTAATGATTTTTGATGAAAAAGCAAGGGGTTTTGTATTTGACAATAATCAATATGCCGCAAATTACACAGTGACTTTTGACCTTGAAAACGATGCGCCGAAAGTATATATGAGCGAGGAAGAAGATGCGGACTATTTCAATGGCTATTACCGTTACAGAGATCAGTGGAAATATCTTAAAGAAAAGTACGGGGATCATTTCAAAAAATAACACAGGACTACACAATTGAGGTAAAACGCTATGAAAAAAATTACAAAAGCAACAGCTCTAATCTTATCGGCGCTTATGTTATTCGGTTGTGCGGACAACAACGCACGCAGCGGTGCAGGTGATACTACACTGCCGAGCGAAAGTTCGGTTACTGACAGTAAAAATGAAAGTTCAGGCGAAAGCTCGGCTACGGAAAACAGCTCTGTAACTGATAATACAAGCAAGGAAAGTGAAGAAAACCTTGTAAAGAATATTGAGGGGTATCAGACTTTTTCTTATGAAAAAGACAAATATCTTGTAACTTCACCTACAATATTCCGAAAAAAAGAGGCTTCGACCGAAATAAATATGAATCCTTACGATCCGCAACAGAGTAATATTTGTGACCTCATTTTACATCAGCCCGTTGCTGTCAAATGCAGAATAGCGGGGGAAAGCATATACTTTAACAAAAAGAATCAAAGCGGTGATGTAACTGTAAAAAACAGCAATGAAGGATACGATTATTTGCTTGGCGTGTTCACGCCTGTGGTTGTTGAAGAAATTATTGATTCTTTCAGTTATAACCCGGACTTTAAATCAGGCGATACAATTTACGTTTATGAAGAATATGCTATAACAAAAGATTTTGCCGATTACTGTGAGCAAGATGACGCAAGAAACGTATATGCTGTAAAATTATTTGAAAGGTATATAAGTAACTGTAAATCCGATTTGGAAACTGAGATCAAAAAAGGAGACAGTGCCGATAACAAAGTCATCGAGGAAATAAAAAAACAAATTGAAGAATATGAGCAGAACATAGAAAAAACAAAATCGTATGAAAAGTATGTTGCCGAAAATGAAAAAACTGTTCTGACATTAATCAGCGGATTTCCTATGCAAAAAGACAAATCGTATTTTGCTTATGTAAATGCAACTAAAATTGAGGGTACAACCGATAATAACAGCTATTATTTTTCTTATGACCAGAAATACAATCTGGGTGATGATGAACCGGAATCGCTCGGTGAAGAAGAAAAGTATGTTTCTTTTCACTACACATACACATATAGTTGGAAATATCTTAAAGAAAAGTACGGGGATCATTTCAAGAGCTGACTACAATTAAATAAAGCATAACAGACTGAGTGATTCTGCTTTTTTCCTCATATTCGCCCCTCTTCACCTTCAATTATACAATATGCACAAAAGCGGCGGTCTAATTTTAGCCATTTTCATAGAAAAAAAGATTGACAAAATGCGCTTCAAATTGATATAATGATATTGTTAAAAAAATAACAAATGGGTAAACCGCCGACCCTGCGGTAAACTATAATAGCAGACCGCAAAAACGGTACAATAAGAAAGAACAGTTTAAAACATTCAGGAGGACAAAATGGCTAAGAAGCAAATCGTAAGCAACAAGACAGCTGAATCTGCTCCCGTAAGCCCGCTGATCGTTGACAATGTTGACGCTCTCAAGGCTCGTATGGCAGAAGTAAGAGCTGCACAGCAGGAATTCGCAACCTTTACACAGGAGCAGGTCGATAAGATCTTCCAGGCAGCAGCAATCGCCGCTAACCAGATGAGAATCCCGCTCGCTAAGATGGCAGTAGAAGAAACAGGCATGGGTGTTGTTGAAGATAAGGTTATCAAGAACAACTACGCAGCCGAGTACATCTACAACGCTTACAAGAACACAAAGACCTGCGACGTTATCGAAGAAGACAAGGCTTTCGGTACAATGAAGGTTGCAGAGCCTATCGGTGTTGTTGCCGCAGTTATTCCTACAACAAACCCCACATCAACAGCTATATTCAAGACACTTATCTGTCTTAAGACAAGAAACGGTATCATAATCAGCCCCCACCCCAGAGCTAAGAAGAGCACAATCGCTGCCGCTAAGGTAGTTCTGGACGCTGCAGTTGCTGCAGGCGCACCTAAGGGCATCATCGCCTGGATCGACGTTCCTTCGCTCGACCTCACAAACGAAGTTATGAGAAGCGCTGATATAATCCTCGCTACAGGCGGTCCCGGAATGGTTAAGGCTGCTTACTCATCAGGCAAGCCCGCTCTCGGCGTTGGTGCAGGTAACACACCCGCAATCATTGATACTACAGCAGACATCAAGCTCGCTGTTGCTTCAATCGTTCACTCAAAGACATTTGATAACGGTATGATCTGCGCTTCTGAGCAGTCAGTAATCGTACTCGACAAGATATATGACAAGGTTAAGAAGGAATTTGCATCACTCGGCTGCTACTTCTTAAATCCCGAAGAAACAGAAAAGGTAAGAAAGACAATCCTTATCAACGGCGCACTTAACGCAAAGATAGTTGGTCAGAAGGCCGCTACAATCGCTGAGCTTGCAGGCGTTAAGGTTGACCCCAAGACTAAGGTTCTTATCGGTGAAGTTGAAAGCGTAGACATCGAAGAAGAGTTTGCACACGAAAAGCTCTCTCCCGTACTCGCTATGTACAAGGCTAAGGACTTCGAAGACGCAGTTGCAAAGGCTGAAAGGCTCGTTGCCGACGGCGGTTACGGTCATACATCATCTCTGTACTGCAACGCTGTTACAGAGCGTGAGAAGATCAACGAATTCGCCAACAGAATGAAGACCTGCCGTATCCTCGTTAACACACCTTCTTCACACGGCGGTATCGGTGACCTTTACAACTTCAAGCTTCTCCCCTCATTAACACTGGGTTGCGGCTCATGGGGCGGTAACTCCGTATCCGAAAACGTTGGTGTTAAGCACCTCATCAACATCAAGACAGTCGCTGAGAGGAGAGAGAATATGCTGTGGCTGAGACTTCCTGAGAAGGTTTACTTCAAGAAGGGTTCTATGCCTGTTGCTCTTGATGAGCTGGGCACAATAATGAACAAGAAGAAGGCATTCATCGTAACAGACTCCTTCTTATATCATAACGGCAACACAAAGGCTATCACAGATAAGCTCGATCAGATGGGCATTTCTCATACAGTATTCTTCAACGTTGCTCCCGATCCTACGCTTGCTTGCGCTAAGGAAGGTGCAGAGCTGATGAAGCAGTTCCAGCCCGACGTTATTATCGCACTCGGCGGCGGTTCTGCTATGGACGCAGGTAAGATCATGTGGGTACTTTACGAGCATCCCGATGTTGACTTCCTTGATATGGCTATGAGATTCATGGATATCCGTAAGAGAGTTTACACATTCCCCAAGATGGGCGAAAAGGCTTACTTCGTAGCTATCCCCACTTCTTCCGGTACAGGTTCTGAGTGTACTCCTTTCGCAGTTATCACAGACGAAAAGACAGGCGTTAAGTATCCTCTTGCTGACTATCAGTTACTGCCCAACATGGCAATCATTGATACAGACAACATGATGACACAGCCTAAGGGCCTGACAAGTGCTTCAGGTGTTGACGCACTCACACACTGCCTCGAGGCTTACGCATCAATCATGGCTACAGACTACACAGACGGTCTTGCTCTCAAGGCTGCAAGGAACATCTTCGAGTATCTGCCCAGAGCTTACGCTGAAGGTCAGACAGATGTTGAAGCAAGAGAGAAGATGGCTAATGCTTCTGCTATGGCAGGTATCGCATTTGCTAACGCATTCCTCGGTGTCTGCCACTCAATGGCTCACAAGCTCGGTGCTTTCCACCACCTGCCTCACGGTATTGCAAACGCTCTGCTTATCACACACGTTATGCGTTTCAACGCAGTTCCCAACCCCACAAAGATGGGTACATTCTCACAGTATGATCACCCCCATACTCTTGAGAGATACGTTGAAGTTGCTGAATTCTGCGGCGTAACAGGCAAGAACAACGAAGAGAAGTTCGAGAAGTTCATCGCTAAGATTGAACAGCTCAAGGAAACTGTAGGCATCAAGAAGACAATCAAGGACTACGGTATTGATGAGAAGGACTTCTTAGACAGACTTGACGCTATGACAGAGCAGGCATTCGACGACCAGTGCACAGGCGCTAACCCCAGATACCCGCTGATGAGCGAGATCAAGCAGATGTACCTCAATGCTTACTACGGCGTTGACGAAACAGTTTAATCGCAAGCTCCATAATGTTTTAAACTAATATAGAGAACCCCCTCAGGCGAGAGCCGGAGGGGGTTCTTGCTTAGTCTGTAAGAAATCTTGACAAAGTTGAATTTTTATGATATAATACGAATACAATAAAAGTGCAGTATACTGCATTTTGGCTTGGTCGTTATGATCTGGGCCACCGCAGACGGGGACACTTCCCCGTCATTTTTTTTTAGATTTATGATTGCGGGATAACGAAAAATGGAAAAGATATTAAGCGTATTTGTTGATGAATCGGGCGATTTTGGTAAAGTGAACAACGCTTCGCCTTATTACATCGTAACATTGGTGTTGCATAATCAATCGGAAGATTTAAAGCAGGCACTGGAACAACTAGAAAGCAGTCTGTCGTATATGGATCTCGACTTTTCTTATATACATACAGCGCCGATAATAAGAAGAGAGGTTCCGTATCATAATATGGCAATAGACGAACGCAGACAATTGCTTTATAAAATGCGTTGCTTTTTTCTTCACGCTCCGATAAAACATAATTCAATTATAATAGACAGGAAGACTGCGGGAGATAAGTTCGCACTGAGTACACAGCTTTCAAAGCAAATAAAGTCGTTTGTCAGCAAAAATTACGACTACTTTTCGTCTTTCGACAAAGTTAATGTGTATTATGATAACGGACAAACAGAGCTTAATCTTGTGCTTAATACTATCCTGTCTATGCTTTTGAGCAACGTTGAATTCAGGAAAGCTTCACCGGGCGAGTACAGATTGTTACAGTTAGCGGATTTTATATGTAGTATAGAATTGCTTTCGCTAAAGCAGCAGGAAAACAGACTAAGTAAATCGGAATCTTCGTTCTTCTATAAACCACAGGAATTAAAAAAATCGTTTATAAAGACGATAGCGGGCAAGCGTATGTAACAAATCCTGCCACAACCCCCTCAGGCGAGAGCCGGAGGGGGTTCTTGCTTTATAAGTGTGGTTTCACTGAAAACTTGGCCGTATTTTAGACAAAGTTTTCATCAAAGATAAAGCAGCCCTTGCCTTTTTGCTAAAAACGGTGTATAATCATATTGAAAAGTAGCACAATTTTTATGGTAAGTTTTCAGCGGAGGTGTATTATGGAGATAAAACGTGACAAGTATCTTGAAAAGATAATATCATATATGTGGGACGGACAGGTGAAAGTAATAACGGGAATACGCCGCTGCGGCAAATCATATCTTCTCGGTACGCTGTTCAGAAAATATCTGCTTGAAAACGGAACAAAGCCGGAAAATATCTTTTCCTACGCATTTGACCTTGCAAGCGATATACGGTACAGAAATCCGCTGGAGCTTGTTAAAGCCGTGCGTGAAAGAGTAAGGACGGACAGCGAGCAGTATTATCTGTTTGTCGATGAAATACAGATGTCGGACGAAGTGCCGAATCCATATAATAAGGACGGTAAAAAGATTACGTTCTATGACGCTCTGAACGACTTGCGTTCAATGCCGAACCTTGATATATACGTCACCGGAAGCAATTCAAAAATGCTGTCGGCGGATATACTCACACAGTTCAGAGGCAGGAGCGATGAAATAAGAGTGCATCCGCTTAGCTTTGCAGAGTATTATTCCGCAGTGGGCGGAGATAAGTATGAAGCTTTTGACAATTATGCGTTCTACGGCGGTATGCCGCTCGTACTGTCAAGACCTACCGATAAAGCAAAGATGAACTATCTTGCAACGCTGTTTTCGGAGGTATACATTAAAGATATAGTTGAGCGCAGGAGAATAAAGCGTGAGGATATTCTGTCGGCAGTGCTTGATTTGTTATGCTCGTCTGTAGGTTCGCTCACAAACCCGACAAACATTGCTAACAGCCTTAATTCAAAGCAGAAGCTGAAGGGCGAAGGTGCGGTTGCCAATAATACGGTAAAGCAGTATATTGATAATCTGACCGATGCATATCTTTTTAGTGAGTGCAGGCGGTATGATGTCAGAGGCAAAGGTTATTTTGATTACCCGAACAAGTATTATTGCGAGGATATAGGGCTGAGAAATGCACGGATAGGCTTCAGACAGCAGGAAATGACGCACATAATGGAAAATATCATATATAATGAGCTGATTATCCGTGACTGTATGGTAGATGTCGGAGTGGTGTATTCAAGTGAAAAGGACGACAACGGAAAGCCAAAGCAGGTCGCAAGGGAAATTGACTTTATAGCAAATGACGGAGAAAAAAGGCTGTATATCCAGTCGGCTTTTGCACTGCCCGATGAGGAAAAGACGATGCAGGAGAACAAGCCGTTTTCGCTCACAGGCGATTATTTTCCGAAGATAATAGTACGTCATGATATAACTAAGCGTTGGTATAATGAAAGCGGTGTTCTTAATATAGGAATAGTGGATTTTCTGCTTGACGACAGCATAATATGAGAGCAAATCCATACTTGTGTAACTCCGTTACACAAGTATTGTGCAAAATGTACCACAAAAAGAAATCGCTTATATCTAAAATTCACTAAAATTGAAGATTAACACAAAAATTAGCAATTTGGCTATTGCTTTTTTGAATGGAGTATGATATTCTTAGTGTACAGAAAACACCAAGGGTAACAGAAAAGGTGCTGAGAAGAAATTCTTCGGCATATATTTATTCTGAAGACCTACGGGGAATTTTGGATTTAACGGCGCAGACCGTTAAACATAAAAAACTTTTACATTTTTCAAGGAGGTAATTTCCCATGATAAAGAAATTACAGAAACTGAAAGCCAAGAAAGGCTTCACACTCGTTGAGCTGATCGTTGTTATCGCTATCATCGGCGTACTCGCAGCTATCCTGATCCCCACAATGCTGGGCTTCGTTACTAACTCAAGAGTAACATCTGCTAACACAACTGCATCTGAAGTTCAGAAGCAGATCAACCAGTTCTTAACTGATTCTGATACAGCAGGTTACGGTCCTCTGAAGGGTACAGCTACTACAACAATCGCAATCGAAATTTCAGGCGGTACATGGAACGTTAAAGTAAGCGATCCTACCGCATTCAAGACAGGCAACGCTATCACATGGACAGATTCAGGTACAGGTACAGCAGGTGCTACAAAGGTTGGCGTTACAAACGCTACAGATCTGTTAGCTATCAACCTTGCTGACTTATTCCCCTCAGTATCTAACGGTGCTATCAACGCTAACGTAATCAGCGGTAGCTGCACAGCAGTTTGGTACACAGCAGATGCTTCTACAGTAGCAGCAGTTACAGGTGCTCCCGGATTCGGTGCTGACGCTCAGCACGCTTGGGCTACAGATCCTTTTGCTTGGGATAACAGCACAGCAGGTATCACAACAGACGGTTTCACAGTAGGTACAGCTCCCGTTCTGTCACTTGGCTAATCTTCTGATTAACTTAAAGTACATATTATCCCCCGGCTCTGAGTCGGGGGATTTTTGTATCTGTACGGTTCATACGGTAAAACTTTCTTAAATACTATTGATTTTTATATAAAGGTATGGTATTATTAAACTAATAACTTAAAATCGGAGGGAGTATGAGAAAGTTAACACATAATTTGAAAATCAAAGCAAAGAAAAGAATGAAGAACTGCGGTTTTACAATGGTAGAGCTTATAGTGGTTGTAGCGATACTCGGTGTACTTGCCGCAATACTTATTCCTACATTGCTCGGAATAACAATAAGAGCGACTGTGGGTTCTGCGAATACCACAGCATCGGAACTGAAAAAGCAGATAGGCTACTTTCTGACAATGGCGGACGCAAACCGCAAGAACTATATGCTTATGGGGGAAGATTGTCGAGAAGTATTTACTATTTCCGTTGTTGACGGAACGTGGTATATTGATGCGGCGCAGAACCCGTCAGCATTTTCTCCCGACACAGTGACATGGGGAAATGCCGCAACAGTAACGCAGGCGACCAATACTGTCAATTCTCAGTACGGCGAAGAACTTCTCGGAATGTATCTGCGTGATGTTTTCCCTACAATATCCAACGGCGTAATAAGAGCCAACTGCATAAAAGGCGTGTGCGTGTCGGTGTGGTACACGCCCGATACGACGAATATCTCCGATATAAACGATGTTCCCGCTTTTGGAACAAGCAAGGCGTGGGTAGACGACAACGGCGATGAGATCACAAAGTATCGTTGGGACGGCACTACCGCAGGAGTAAGTACGGACGGCTATACGATAGGTACTGCACCTGCACTTGATATAGGAGCATAAAATTACATAATGTCTTACCCGACTGTCCTCACAGTCGGGTATATCTTACTATGCCGAAAGGAGCGGATATGGCGTACAGCGAGCTTATAAAGAACTTTGAGAAAATACGTTCATATATGCGTGAGTTCTATGTATACGGCTTCAAGAGCAGGAGCGGTTATGACAGAAAAAGCGCACGCTCGTATGACGATGAACGGCGCAGGGTAGAAAGCTGGCTCGGAGATTATATGCGTTTTGCAAAAACCGCCGAGGGTAAGAATGTATTTCTGTCGGTTGACAGCCGCACCGCCTGTAAAAACCCTTTCTACAAGGCGTGGAAAGCAAAGAGCTTTACGGACGGGGATATAACTCTGCACTTCGCAGTGTTCGATATACTTTGCGCTCCCGAAATAAAGCTGACGCTGTCGGAGCTTGTAGATGAGATTGATTCATTGCTGTCGGGGGAATTTACGTTTGACGAATCGACCCTCAGAAAAAAGCTCAAGGAATACACCGCCGAGGGCATCATCATAACCGAAAAGCAGGGCAGAAAGGTGCTTTACAGCCGTTCTCCCGATGTTGATGTGTCCCGGCTATGCGATGTTGTCGACTTTTTCGGGGAAACCGCACCGTGCGGTGTTATCGGCTCGTTTATCTCGGACAAATTACCGCCGCACGAAAAGCTTTTCACATTCAAGCACCACTATATCACGCAGGCGCTTGACAGCGATATAGCGGCTATGCTTTTTGACGCAATGCAGAAGAAAAGCTGTGTCACTGTGGAAAATCTCGGCAGACACAGCGATAAGCCGATGTCAGTAGGGCTTGTACCGCTGAGAATTTATATCAGCGCACAAAACGGCAGACAGCACCTTATAGCCTATAATATAAAGCTGAACAGGCTGTTTTCGTATCGGCTTGATTACATATCCGATGTAAAAATCGGCGAACCGTGCGAAAGGTTTGATAAGCTCAGGGAGAAGCTGAATGCGGCTGAAAGCTGTATGTGGGGCGTAAACGGGCGGCTTGATAAACAAGACACTCAGCACGTTGAGTTTGATATAAGAATAGCCGATGATGAGCAGTATATAGTAAATCGCCTTGAGCGTGAAAAGCGGTGCGGTACGGTTGAAAAAATCGACGACAACCATTACAGATACTCCGCCGATGTATTCGACACTACCGAAATGATACCGTGGATACGCACGTTTATCTGCCGTATAACAAGGCTCAATTTTTCAGACAGAACAGCTGAAAATAATTTTAAAGCCGATATAGAGAAAATGTATGAAATATACGGCATAGAAGATAACACGGCTGACAGCGGAGGTGAAAGCGATGATATTCAGTGAGCTTTACTCGGCATATTATAACACGGTCGCAAGGATAATCACTGCCGCATTCGATAAGAATACGACAGAGAAGGACCTTGACCGTATCGTGAGCGAAAACGCATTTTCCGAAAGCGTGCTGACTATAATGCCGTCGCTTAAAAGCGGAAAGTGGAAGCTGCTTGACAGCAGTTTAAAACCGCTTTTAAAGCACGAGCCGACAATGCCGCTGACATTGCTTCAGAAACGCTGGCTGAAAGCCGTATCGCTTGATAAGAGGGTGAGGCTGTTTGATGTACGGTTTCCCGACTTATCCGATGTCGAGCCGCTTTTCACCGAGGACGATTATAAAGTATACGATAAATACTCGGACGGCGATGATTTTGGCGATGAGGGCTATATCGGACGGTTCAGGCTGATATATTATGCCACAAAGAACAATCTGCCGATAATCGCAAGGCTGAATAACCGCTATGGCAAGGAAGTAACGCTGAGATTTTTCCCCAAAGGTTTTGAATATTCGGAAAAGGACGATAAGATAAGAGTAATAATGGACGGCTGTAAGTACAGACAGTTAAACCTCGGCAGAATTATAAACTGTCAGCTGTACACAGGCACAGGTCAGTGGAACGAAAAGCCGGAAGCAATGCAGATAAGAGAGCTTACCCTGCAGATAAATGACGAGCGGAATGCGCTCGAGCGTGTAATGCTCCACTTTGCACACTTTGAAAAGCAGGCGGAGCGTGTTGACGATAATAAGTATCTGCTTCATCTGAAATATTACGCAACCGATGAAACGGAGATCGTTATCCGTGTGTTGTCCTTCGGACCTTGCGTTAAAGTTATCAGCCCTGATAGCTTTGTCGGATTGATAAAGGAAAGACTGGAAGAGCAGAAAAGGTGTGGGAAGGTATGAATATTCATCAGCTGCGAACAAATAAAGTTCGCAGCACAGGCTGTCGATAAACCGATTATTCAAATAAAACACTATAATGAAATGTATCGCCAACACTGCATAAAATACTTCCGTACCGACAGGGTATTAATATTTTCGTGAGTGTATCAGTGCAACTGCACTGACATTGCTCTTCAAAAAAACGCTACTAACCTAAGATATATGTACTAATATGCGGACGTGTAGCGTTAAGCGTTCTTGCATTGACAGGATATACAATGTTCCGGTGGTTATTCGAGTTCCGCTAACACCCCAGCGGGGTACGGGTGTGGGTAAGGAAAGAGGGAGCCACGAGGGAGAA
>OHIY01000029.1_pt1 | contig 87106 bp, 79 predicted proteins | sample 1568351 | NCBI WGS metagenome assembly OHIY01 (sample SAMEA3879547, study PRJEB24766) | human gut metagenome | biome: human-associated habitat; feature: feces | place: USA | collected 1985/1987 | reverse complement strand
ATAAGAACCTCTCGCCGTTACCAAAATCACAGATTTTGACGGCTGTGAGAACCTTTTTGCTCCGCAATAATAAACCCCTCCTAAGGGTTAGTTGTGGGTTCGATTCCCGCAGGGGGTGCCAAAAAGAAAAGCCGCTCGTGAGAGTGGCTTTTTTGTATTATTCACTTTTGCATAAACCGCATCAACTGTATGCACTACCCGACAACCGAGCTTTTCGGCTCTCCTGCCGCATTCTTTCCTTTTTGCCGAAACATTTTCTAATTTTTGATATAATCCTTTATTTTATTTCTTGCCACAAATAATCTGTTTCTGAGTGCACACGGACTGATATTCAGCGATTGCGCTATTTCTTCGTTTGTAAATTCAAGGCAATATTTCAAATACAGTGCATCACGCATACCTTGCGGTAATGAACGGATATACTCAACCAATGAATCGTAATTTACATTTCCGATTGCCTGATCCTCAAGGACAGTTTGGTCATATATTTCCGCATCTTCTTCCAACGAAAGATGGTTGACCTTCCTGTTGAACATATCAAATGATATGTTTCTCACTATTACATTCAGATAAGCGCACTGTTTGTCAGGCGAAATCCAAGAAATCTTATCAATCTGATTTATTGCTCTCAAAATTGCTTCTTGTACAGCGTCTTCAGCATCGTCTCTGTTATGCAGATTGCTATATGCGATATTATACATTGTCTGCTTATTTTTATTGTATAATTCTTCAATCAGTAGTTTTTCTTGTTCAGTTTTAATGAGAGATAGACAGAATGATAGCATTGACAACATATCCTTTATTTTTTCTATATTTATAATATCACCAAAAGAATAATAAGTCAAGCAAATACTTTGATTTTTCGTGCAATCTTGTTATAGTGACTAATTATTTAAAAATAATCTGTGCATATTTAACAAAAATGAATTTTCGAGTAATTTCTTGCTAACAAACAGCGAATTTAAAAAGATGTATTATATAAAGCGTCATTTCAAATCAATTTAAAGGAGGGAAAAAGATGATAGTAAAAAAACGCTATTCGTATTTATTATAGCAAATTGATTCCCGGTAAGTTTTACTACTCCAAAGAAACTATCAGCTGACACAGATCACAGATTGGCTGATAAAGAAATCAAAAACAAGCAGCATATAGCTGTCGCACAAAACTCATTATGAGCAGAAAGGAAATTTATCATGAAAAAAGGATTCAAAAGAACACTGTTTGTAACAACATTAACAACAGTATCGGTATTTTGTGCAATCGTCGCAGGTGCAACAAGTAGCACTGTTTCAGATTCATTCACCTATAACGGTATGGGTTATACCGCCTATGGCAATAACTCATCAAGTTTAACAAAAAACAGCGAAAAAATCCAATTATCTACATCTGTTGCCGCACACTACGGTGCAACCGCAAAGCAGGAAAAAGTATATGTAAACTGGCAAAAAGCAAATACAGTAACAGGAAATAAATTTGGTACAATTCAAGAGGAATTTGAGCGTAACGCCACAAGAGTTGATGCCGTTGATTTTGCACCTCTTGGCTATAAACTCACGGTCTATTCTTATCATGAAGTAATAAGCAACGGAATACGTGTTCTTTCCAAAAATACAGAATCATACATAAGTTAATATGAACATGAAAAAACTTTTAAAACCTCTGACAGCATCGTTTCTTGCTCTTATCATCTCCGGCTGTTCATCAGCCCCTGAAGCTATATCGGACGGGCTTGTCAGTGCAGACTTTGAGATCTCGCAAAGCACCGATATATCGGCATCGCAAAACGACCGTTCCGAAGAAAATTTAACGCGTGAAGAAATAGCCGCAAAAGCACGTGAAAAGCTCATTTCACTCGGAAACGGAGGCGTGTTATGCGACATAAGTAAGAATGTTGAATATAACGGCGGCGTAATGGAATTGCCTTGCAGTATAAAACAGAGCTGTAAATCGGAAGAATCTTTCACAGATGTATCAACAGGATGCCTTATAGCAATAAACGGCGTACTTCAGAAAATATCATACGGCGAACAAAAAGATCAATATATGTATGTTCAGACTTATGAAAAGGATGATTTCATAAAGGAAAACGAGGATTACACTGCACGCAAAAAAATCACCCTCAGCTTTGAGCCGCAGATAAACGAAAAAGATAAGGACCTGACAAAGCTGCAGCTTACAATTATCACAGTAGACAACCCGCTTTTCAGACTTCAGCCTGAATATCCTTTGGGCTATTTGATACATCGGGCAGGTACAAGCCACGTGCTTAAAATGTCGCTTAATACACCGATAACCAATTACACCAAGGATAAAATTTCAGAGAGCGGTATTACCGAGCTGGATTTAACCGATGAGGTTATAGAAAAATACTCGAAAATGGCTAATATTGCCCCAAAAGCCATAACCGAAAATACACGCCCCTTTGCAAATGTCGATTCCGAATATTATTCGCATTTCAATTTTGATGAAAACGGAAAGCTTGATCTGGGGTTTATCACATCGGTAAGTGAAGACTATGAATTTGACTTTGAAATATCTTCACAGGGCAGATACCTTGTTTCTATGTTTGTAAACGGTGCTCCCCACGCTTTTCCGGACGGAAGTATCTATAAAAGCATAGATATGAAACCGGGAAAGCTGTATGTATATGAAGCACAGGATTTTTCAAAAATACTGGGCGAATGTGACACGATAGTCTTTTTACCTGTTGCCTGCCTGCGTGACGACGGAAAATGCATAATGAGTCATACTGTTCAGTCTGAAGCTATATGGCCAAAGGATAGAGCATGAAAAACATAACTTTAACACAAAAACTTTTAAAACCTCTGACAGCATCGTTTCTTGCTCTCATCATCTCCGGCTGTTCATCAGCCCCTGAAGCTATATCGGAAGGGCTTGTCAGTGCAGGCTTTGAGATCTCACAAAGCACCGATATATCGGCATCGCAAAACGACCGTTCCGAAGAAAATTTAACGCGTGAAGAAATAGCCGCAAAAGCACGTGAAAAGCTCATTTCACTCGGAAACGGAGGCGTGTTATGCGACATAAGTAAGAATGTTGAATATAACGGCGGCGTAATGGAATTGCCTTGCAGTATAAAACAGAGCTGTAAATCGGAAGAATCTTTCACAGATGTATCAACAGGATGCCTTATAGCGATAAACGGCGTACTTCAGAAAATATCATACGGCGAGCAAAAAGATCAATATATGTATGTTCAGACTTATGAAAAGGATGATTTCATTAAGGAAAACGAACATTACATTTCACGCAAAAAAGTCACCTTCAGCTTTGAGCCGCAGATAAACGAAAAGGATAAGGACCTGACAAAGCTGCAGCTTACAGTTATTTCTGTAGATAACCCGCTTTTCAGACTTCAGCCTGAATATCCTGTGGGATTTTTGATGCATCGGGCAGCTACTTGTTCGGTTCGTACACTGACACTTAATTCGCCGATAACCAATTACACCAAGGATGAAATTTCAGAGAGCGGTATTACCGAGCTGGATTTAACCGATGAGGTTATAGAAAAATACTCGAAAATGGCTAATATTGCCCCAAAAGCCATAACCGAAAATACACGCCCCTTTGCAAATGTCGATTCCGAATATTATTCGCATTTCAATTTTGATGAAAACGGAAAGCTTGATCTGGGTTTTATCACATCGGTAAGTGAAGACGGTGAATTTGACTATGAAATATCTTCACAGGGCAGATACCTTGTTTCTATGTTTGTAAACGGCGCTCCCCACGCTTTTCCGGACGGAAGTATTTATAAAAGCATAGATATGAAACCGGGAAAGCTGTATGTATATGAAGCACAGGATTTTTCAAAAATACTGGGCGAATGTGACACGATAGTCTTTTTACCTGTTGCCTGCCTGCGTGACGACGGGAAATGTATAATGAGTGCAACTGTTCAGTCAGAAGCTATATGGCCAAAGGATAAAGCGTAACCAAAATTACGGATAATCAAGCACTGACAACTTTCAGCAGAAGAAAGCATACAGCACATTATAAAGATGCACTGTATGCTTTGAATTTAACAAACGAGGGAAAATAATGGAACTTAAATTAGAAGGTATCACAAAATCCTACACAAAGGGAAAAAAACGCAAAAACGCTCTTGAAGACTTTACTCTCACTCTTACTGAGGGAGTATACGGACTTCTCGGACCCAACGGTGCGGGAAAATCAACGCTGATAAATATTATCACGGGGATAATCGGCAGGGATAGCGGCAGTATATCCTTTACCGACGGTAATGACAACAGCTTTTTGTCGCATCTCGGCTTTATGCCGCAAGGTATGGACTTTTATCGCAACTTTACCGCAAAGGACTACATAAAGTACATAATGGCACTGAAAAAATACTCTCCCGATAATGCAGACGAGTACGCTTTGACAACGCTCGGCAGGGTAAATCTCCGTGCGGATGCCGACAAGAAAATCGGTGCTTTTTCAGGCGGAATGAAGCAAAGACTCGGCATAGCACAGGCTATAGTCGGAGAACCGAAGGTGCTTATATTTGACGAGCCTACCGCCGGACTTGACGCAAAGGAGCGTATACGCTTCAGAAATGTTATAAGCTCTCTTGCCGCAGACAAAATAGTAATACTTGCAACTCATATCGTGACCGATATTGCGTATGTAGCAAAAACTGTCGTGCTTATGAACGACGGCAGGATAATAAAAACAGGAACGCAGGAGGAGCTTTGCTCCGATATTTCAGACAAGGTATGGGAGATAACCGCACAGAGTGACAAAGTAATGGACTATATGAACCGTATGCGTGTATCAAACGCAGTGTCTGACGGCAATAAGTATACCCTGAGAATAGTATCCGATGAATATCCCGAAAACGACGCTGTTTCAGTACCGCCTACACTTGAGGACGTATGTATATATTATTTCGGAGATATGTGATATGAAACTGTTTAAATATGAACTGAAAAAGAATATACTGCGGCTTCCCGTTCTGCTGTTGTTTGCGGCTCTTATACTTGTAAGCCTGTACAAGCACAATGAAACCGTTCAATTATACGGCACACAGGATTATCTTGCCGACGGTCCTATGCACAACATTTATCAGGCGTACAAAGGTGAGATCACCGATGAAAAAATACAGCGGATAGCCGCATACAGAAATGAAATGTCGGCTATTGTAAACTCATCGGATTTCGACTATCCGACTACGCCCGATGACAGATATTATACCGGCTTTGCATTCGGAGATAACGGGTCGTCGGAAAAAGTTATCGAAGAAATGAAATATGCGATAGAATACATAAACAATATCATTGTGCTGAGAGAGAAAACACAGACCGCAATTGCATTTTACGAGGGTAAAAATGACTACAAGGTGAGAGAGGCTCAGCAGATTGAACGCCTGTACGGAAACCGTCATATAGACGTATACGGCAATTATGATACTTATGCCCTTTACTTTGACTATGAGTTTTCTACCTTTATTTCGATGATTATGGTGCTGTTTGTATTTGCTCCCTCGTTTTCAAAACAAAAGGCTATCAGCGATGACAAGATAATATGCGCCTGCGGAAAGGTCAAAAGCGTATTTTTTGCAAAGCATTTGTGTATGTACGCATTTTGTGCCGCCATTACGGTGATAATGACATTTACGGATATTTTATCCTTCGGATGTCGGTACGGCATTGAATTTTTGGAGCAGCCGATATATGCAATACGCAGCTTTACTTATGCGCCGCTTGACATAAGCATATTTACCGCAATACTTATTACGGCGTTTATGAGATTTCTGCTTACTGTGTTTATCGGTGAAATTGTACTGCTCATATCCTCTACCCAGAAAAACATCGGCATTTCCTATGCCCTGAGCTTTTGTGCAATAGGTGCGCTTATCTATCTGCACGGCTGGGTACCATCACAATTCTCTCCTTTTTCTATGATATGTATGAGTAACTTTTTCACCGATGCGGAATTTGTTAATGTGCTGGGCTTCCCTGTGCTTAACATAATTTTTCTGCCGATACTTACAATACTTCTTTGCGTTACAGTAAATCTTATTTGCTTTGCTGTCGCCTGTCCGCAACGTGCGATACGGCTTACTCGGAAAGCGAGGAGTAATGCTATATGAAAATATTTGTATATGAGATGAAAAAGATACTGGTAAAACAGTACGCAATAATAATTCTGGCAGCTGTAGTAATAGTAAGACTGCTATCTTCTCTGCCGCTTGCAAAGCAGACATACGGATTTGACTCTGCCACAGAGCGAGAGAAATATTTTGAGATAATCTCTCCGTTTATAGGGGAAGTGACCGAAGAAAAAACTGACCGTGCAGACGAGCTTGAAAATCAGCTGAAAACGGCAAGTCAACAATACGATAAGCTGATTGATCAGCGTCTGGAACACAAAATATCGGATATTGAATATTACGAGCAGATGAAGCTGTACGAACCGACGCTCAATATCAAAAAACAGATTGAAAAAACTGTCGAACAGGTACGGCAGGCACAAGAACGCCAATGCGATATTCTGCCTGTAAGCTATATCCCCATAATATGTGATGCGTCCGCCGATTACCTTTTTGTGCTTGCAATCTGTCTTATATGCAGTCTGAGTGTAATCACAGAGTATACAAGCAAGACAAGATATATCCTGTGTACTACTCCGGCAGGACAGTCACGCAGTATGGCGGCAAAAACGGCAGTTCTGCTGTTATCGGTCGCAGCGGCATCGGTTTTACTCTCGGCGGTTGAGGGATACTGCCTTTCAAAACAGCTTCCCCTGGAATACTGGGCGTATTCCGCAAGAGGCATAGTGATAATGACGAATTGTACGGCGGAGCTTTCTATAGGCAGTCTGTTTATTCAGACCCAGCTTATTAAACTGGTGGGAAGTATTTTTATCGCCTCGGTGGCAATTCTTATTTCCGAGCTTTTTAAAAGCTATGCCGCAAGCGTATTTTCGCTTGTAACCGTGCAGATAGTTGTCGACTATGTAGGCAACCGCTCAAATCTCAGCTATCTTCTGCCGACAGGGGCTATGCGTGGCTACGGTTATTTTTACGGCGATGTCATGCCGACCGCCGAAAACAATTATATGCAGTTTTCGGGAGTGCCTCTTTGGTATACTGCAGTGCTTATATGCGGTTTGCTGATTTTTTCGGCGGCAGCTTGTACAGGAACGATTCTTTCCTGCAATAACCGACTGAAAAGAAAAATGAAAAAGATACGCAAGGCGGCACTTTTGTCAACTATGTGCATTATCACTTCACTGCTTCTGTCCTCGTGCAGTGTTGCGAATAACCGCTACGACCCCGAAGATACAATGAAGCTTGTAGGCGGCTCATATACCTTGATCGGCGAATATAATATTCCCTTTACAGAAGAACTGAAAACAAGCAAATATGAAATCGTTCTTGAGACCAATCAATCTTCCGGCGGATTTTCAATATCGCTGATTGACCTTGCAAGCAATGAAAAGCTCGATATTCCGCAGAGCTATTTTTCGGACGAAACTTTCATTCATTGCTTTATAACCGAGCATTACATTTTAGTCGAGTATATCGCCAAAGACGGAACAGAAGCAATGCGGTACTATGACCTGAATGACTTTTCAACACAAACAATCGCTCAGAACACCCGAGGAGTAGAAAAAAACCTGTTCGGACTTACCTTTAAGGACAGCGAAAGCATATTTACGACAAGCTCCTTAATTTTCACCGATGACAGAGATTTTTTCTTTGTTACAGACAGCGGTTTGTATAAGGTAGGCGTAAATAAAAATGCGTCACTGATAATAGACGAGCCTGTAACCGAAGGCTTGATTTACGATGCTCACAGCATCTATTTTATCAGCGAAAAGGACAGCATCAAGCGTTACGACCTTTCAACAGGCATTCTCAGCGAAATTGTAAGCGGTGAAAAAATAATCCCACGTTCGCTGTGGGGAGATTACGATTATATTTATTACACAAGCGAGAACGGCGAACAAAAGTTAGCAAAATAACGTTGCAATCATCACAATAAATCCGCCGATTATCCGAGTTTGTAAATTTAAATTCAGCTATAACAGCTTCGACAAAACCCCGATTTGCTTTTTGATCGGGGTTTTGTCATAGACTGCACTCTGATAAAACATACCTTTGCAAAACCTCTCAAAATGTGTTACAATAACATCTGACCATTCATCTAATCAAAAGGAGTTTCTTATGTACAGATACGAATTGCACATGCACACCAAAGAAGGCAGTGCCTGCGCTGTAAGCTTGGTAGAAGATATGATAAAGCAGTATGTAAAAATCGGTTTTTCGGGTGCTGTTGTAACAAACCATTTTATAAGAGGCAACACCTGTGTTTCACGTTCTCTGCCGTGGGAACAGCTTATTATGCAATACAGCAAGGCATACACGAACGGCAGAAAAATCGCCGAAGAACTTGATTTTGACCTGTTTTTCGGCATTGAAGAAGGCTACGGTAACGGCAAGGAATTTTTAGCATACGGCTTTGAGCCGGAATTTCTTTTATCACGTCCGTTTCTGAGAAATGCCGATCTGAATATATGGGCACAAGAGATCCACTCAGTCGGCGGATTTATTGCTTACGCTCACCCTTTCCGTGACAGAGATTACATAAAAAATCCCGATGAAGTACCGGATATTTCGATAGTTGACGGAATCGAGGGCTACAACAGAGGAAACCGTGATATTGAAAACGAAAAAGCAATCCGTGTTTTCGGTAATGCAGATACGATTATCACCGCAGGAAGCGATTTGCACAGCACCGACTTTGACAGTGCCTACGGAATTGAAACACAGCACAGGATAAAGAGCAACGAGGAGCTGGTAAAAACGTTGCTTGAGAGGAATTTCAGGATTTATCTTGGGGGATGAAAGCTAATAACCGACCTCTCAGTGAAAATTCATAGAGGTCTTTGAGTTTATTTTACAGCTATTTTTACGATTTCAATAAACATATCAAAACATCTTCCACATATCCCCTCAACCATCAACTTCTTCTACTTGACATTACAATAAATTCTTGCTACAATATATTTTATACAATATAACCTGAGGTGAAAAATGAAAAAATTCTTGATACCGCTGTTATGCACCGCAATACTGCTTTTATGCGGCGGCTGCGACCTAAGCGACAAAGTGAGAATCGGCACGGCGGCTGAGGGCGGAAACTACTACATTTTCGGCAGTGAACTGAATGCTATAGATTCGCTCGAAAGCTACAATATCAATATCAAAAGAACGGCAGGCTCTGCCGCAAATATGCGTCTGCTCTCAGAAAACTATCTTCAGATGGCAGTGGTTCAGACCGACATAATAGACGATGCGTGGAACGGCAGAAACGGCTTTACCGAAGAATACCATGATTTCGGCGCAGTAGCAGGACTGTTCACCGAAAGCTGTCAGATCGCTGTACGCAGTGACAGTGATATAAAAAGCGTTTCGGATCTTAAAGGAAAGACTGTAAGCATAGGTGAAGAAGAATCGGGTACTGCGCATAACGCAAGGCAGATTCTGACTTCATACGGCATTGCCGAGGATATGATAAAGGCGGTAAACCTTGATTACAAGGATGCCGCAAGTCAGCTTGAAAACGGCACTATTGACGCATTTTTCTGCACTATCGGCGCACCTAATCCCACTGTAAAATCACTCTGCGACAAAGGCGCTACTCGTCTTGTTTCGCTTGACAGCGACAAGATAGATGACCTTGTAAGTTCCTACGGCTACTACTCTGCCTGCACGATACCGACAGGCACTTACAAAGGTCAGACCGAAGACGTCAAGACTATAGGTGTTACCGCTGTACTGCTTGCAGGAAATTCTTGCCCTAAGGACACAGTAAAGGCGATAACTAAGGCGATTTTCGATAACTCACAAACCATACAAAACGCACTTCCCGTAAATATCGTAACCGACAGAAAATCAGCTGTCAACGGCATCAATATCCCGTTTCATCCGGGTGCCGCCGAGTATTACGGCGAAAACGGAATAAACGTAGAAACGGAGTAACAAGATGAGCATAGCACTTGATATGTATCAGACAGTAGCAATAGCTGTGCTTGTCCTGATGCTTGGCGCATTTCTGCGCAAAAAGATACATTTCCTTGAAAAGTTCTGCATTCCCGCACCCGTTATAGGCGGTCTGCTGTTTGCAATACTCACCTGCATCCTGCACGGCACGGGTCTTGCAGACGTCAGCTTTGACGATACACTGAAAGAAGTCTGTATGGTACTGTTCTTCACATCTGTAGGCTTCCAGGCAAACCTTAAAGTCCTCAAAAGCGGCGGAAAGTCAATGATAGTATTTCTGATACTGGTCATACTGCTGATAATCGGACAGAACTTCACCGCACTCGGACTTTCCAATCTGCTCGGACTCGATCCGCTTATCGGTATGTGTACCGGTTCTATACCAATGGTCGGCGGTCACGGTACGGCAGGTGCGTTCGGTCCTGTTCTTGAGGATCTCGGAGTATCGGGAGCTACCACCCTATGTACTGCGGCGGCTACATTCGGACTTGTCGCAGGAAGCCTTATCGGAGGACCTATCGGCAGACGGCTTATAGTAAAGCACGATCTATTAAAGACAGTCGTACCCGAAGATGACAGCCTGCTTGTCGAAGAGGGCAAGAAGCACGAGCGTCACTTCTCTATGTACGCTCCCGCCGTATATCAGCTTGTACTCGCTGTCGGCGCAGGCACGGTAATCTCCTACCTGCTGACTATGACGGGAATGACGTTCCCGATATACATCGGTGCGATGATTGTTGCCGCTCTTATGCGTAATATCGGCGAATACACGGGCAAGATCACCATACACATGGGCGAAATAAACGACCTCGGCGGTATATGCCTGTCGTTATTTCTCGGAATAGCAATGATAACGCTGAAGCTCTGGCAGCTTGCCGACCTTGCATTACCGCTGATAATCATGCTCGGCGGACAGGTACTGCTGATGTTCCTGTATTCCTATTTTGTTGTATACAGAATTATGGGCAGAGATTATGACTCGGCAGTGCTGACAGCCGGTATGTGCGGATTCGGTATGGGCGCAACACCAAATGCAATGGCCAATATGCAGGCTATATGTCAGAGGTATGCGCCGTCTGTAAAGGCGTACCTCCTTGTTCCGCTTATAGGCAGTCTGTTTGCGGATTTTCTCAACAGTATCACCATCACGTTCTTTATAAATATGTTGTAAACCTGCAATGGTTTACTTTTGGAGGGGTTTATATGTTCGGCAAAAATAAAGACAAGCAGAAAAAAGAAAAAATGAATGATAAAGCAGGACATTCGGAGGAAAACTACAATGTTCTTTATGACAATCTCGCTTTTCCCGAAGTATACGCAAAAGAGCAAAAACAAAGCGATACCGAGAAAACAGACGAAGAGCCGGTAAATTACGACAATGTGGCTATTCCCGAAATCAATGTAAAGAAAGATAAGAAGTAATTCCCGACCGCTCTTAATGAGCGGTTTATTTTTATCCCCTATAATAATTTACCGCATAACCGCCGTATGACAGCCGAAAATAAGACATAAAGCAAAAAACAGTTGCAAATGCGGCGGTAATAGTGTATAATAGGGTATGAATATACTGCCTTAATAGCGGTAATTTTCAAATGTGAAAGGAAAAATCTATGTTACTTGATATAATGAACAGTCTTGACAATCAGCAGGGCATTATCATCACTGTATTCGCTTATGCGGTGATCCTGCTTATTGCCATACCGATACACGAATGCTCTCACTGCTTTGCGGCATATCTTATGGGCGATGATACAGGACTTTATTCAGGAAGAATCACGCTGAACCCGATAAGGCACTGGGATCTCTGGGGTACTATAGGTATGCTTACTGTCGGAATAGGCTGGGGCAAGCCCGCACCCGTAAACCCCGTCAGAGCAAGAAAGGTTTCCGCAAGAACGTTCATGGCGCTGACTGCGGCGGCAGGACCTTTATCCAATGTTATACTCTCGTACATTTTCGTACTTATCGGAAAGCTATTACTTTTCTTCTTTTATACAAGTAATCCTGATGTTGTATTGTATATTTATCTGGCATTCGTGATGGCGGCAAGGATAAACGTTTCGCTTGCTGTGTTCAACCTGCTCCCGATACCGCCCTTTGACGGCTCACGAATAATGCTCGTATTCTTAAAGGAAAGAACATATTTCAAGCTGATGCAGTATGAACAGTATATAATGATCGCCGTACTCGCTATCTGCTGGACAGGTGTGCTTGACGCACCGCTGACATTCATCAATGATGCGGTTATGGGCTTTCTTGATTTTACGACCTCTTATGTACCTCTCGGAGCATAAGAAATGCAGGAACTGAAATTCAAGCTGGAGGTCTATGAAGGACCGCTCGATCTTATGCTGAGCCTTATCGCAAAGCATAAGCTGAACATTTACGATATAGAGATCTCTCTTCTGCTCGAACAGTTTATGCTGTATCTCGACCGAATGAAGCAGGCCGATATAGAAATAGCGGGAGAATTTCTCGAAATGGCGGCAAGGCTTATCTACATAAAGTCAGCCGCACTTCTGCCAAAGCACGAAGCGGAAGAAATGAAGAAAGAGCTTCAGGGTGTACTGATAGAATACGCTATGTGCAAGCAGATAGCATTGCAGCTACAGAAAAGCTGGGTAGGCGATGATGTGTTCGTGCGTCCGCCCGTACAGGTGGAAGAAAACAAGGCATATCTCGGCATACACGAGCCGGACGAGCTTTTTCTGGCAATGTCGAACTTAAACTACAAGGATGCGGTACGAAAAGCCGTGCCTCATGTAAAGCCTGCCATTGCAAAGAGTTTTGTCAGCGTATTCACAAAGATAGTATATGTGTTGAAGCGTATAAATGACGGTCATAAGGTTGAAGTAAATTCGTTATATAAGGGTCAGTCCAGATCGGACTGCGTGGCTGTGTTTCTGGCACTTTTAGAGCTGTCGAAGAACAGCCGTATAAAGTTCACCGATGACAATAAATATCTTCACTTTGTGCCTAAGGATAAAATAGAAGAAGAATTCTCTTTCGGAGAACCGGATGAAAGCGAGGCGGCGGATAATTGAATTACAATGAATCAATCTGTATAATAGAAGCTCTGCTGTTCGCATCGGGTGAACCGATTTCGCTTGACCGGCTGAGCGAAGCAAGCGGCATCGAGCCGGAAACGGTGGTAAAGCTGATTGACAGGCTTGAAAGGAAATACAACGTATCCGACAGCGCAATAAGAGTGCTAAGGCTTGAAAACTCGTATCAGCTTTCGACAAGAGAAGAATATGCACCTTATATAAAGCGTGCAATGGAAAACAAGCGTCAGGCAAGGCTTTCCCCTGCGGCACTTGAGGTACTGGCTGTAGTAGCTTATAATCAGCCGGTCACTAAAGCGTTTGTCGAGCAGGTCAGAGGCACAGACAGCTCCGGTGTTATAAACACGCTGGTAGAACGTGAACTGCTGTATGAGGCAGGCAGACTTGAACTGCCCGGCAGACCTATTACATACAAGACAACGGACAACTTCCTTCGCTGTTTCAAGCTTGAAAGTCTGGCACAGCTGCCAAGCCTTCCTGATGAAGACGGACAGTTAAACCTGAATGAGATCGGCACATTACAGCAAGACGGCGACTTTATTCCGGATGACAGCTTTGAGGAATAATCCGATTACTCCTGCGGATACTCTTATCGGAGTACCGTCCGCACACCAAACCGAAACGGAGGGCTTATGGGCTGGCTTATTTTCATAGATATATTGCTCATCATCGTACTTGCTCTCATGCTGTCGGTAACAGTCAACGTACATCTGAACGATGAAACGAGAATAAAAATCAGATACGCAGGCATAACAATATTCTCTGTTTCTCCGGAGGACGAAAAACATAAAAAGCAAAAGAAAAGCAAGGAAAAACAAAAGAAATCGCCGGACGATAAAAGCGATAATATTTCTGCGGATAACGAAAAACCGGTGCAGAATACCGAAAACACTGCCGATAAAGCAAACGGTAGCAGCGATATATCCAAAGAAAGCAAAAAAACGCATAAAGTCGGAAAAAAAGCAGATAACAACGGCAACAACGGCCTTTTATCAAAGCTCGGTCTGAGCGGCGACATCAGCGAAACGATCGAATTTGTAAAGCAGCTCATCTTATCGGCATCAAAACCGGTAAAACTGCTTATAAGCCATATCCGTGTAAGTAACTTTTATCTGTTTATAACGGCAAGCGGAGAAGATGCGGCGCAGGCGGCGATGAACTACGGAAAAATAAACTGGATTGTACACACAGCTTTAGCGGTGCTTTACAATACCGTTAAGCTGAATGTGAAAAAGATAGATATTACCGCAGACTTTACATCGGGCAAAACGGAGTACGAGCTTTCGTGCAAAGTGAAACTGAGGCTCGGAACAGCCATAGGCTGTGTCTTGTGGCTTTTATTCAGAACAGCAAAATTATATTTGAAGATAAATTCAAAGAATGTAAATAAAACTGCAACGGCTGAAAGCAATACAAAGCCAAAAGCAGAGAAAGCGTGAGCTTTCGGAAAGGAAATCAAAATGGCAGAACAGCATCCAATCAACGGACTTATGGGAACTTCTATGGAGAAGATAAGAGAGCTTGTTGACGTTAACACTATAATAGGCGACCCTATCACCTCTCCCGACGGAACAATAATCATTCCCGTTTCGAAAGTCAGCTTCGGCTTTGTCGCAGGCGGCTCAGACCTGCCCACAAAAGCTCCCAAGGAAGTATTTGCAGGCGGAAGCGGTGCAGGCATCACGATAAATCCGCAGGCTTTTATCGTAGTACAGCGTGACGGCGACGTTAAAATGCTTGAGCTTGGTGCAACCGGCAACAGCGCTATTGACGGTATAATCAGCGGCGTACCCGACCTTATTTCCAAGATCAAGGCTATCTTCTCGAAGGATGGCGAAGAAGAATCTGAAGAAAAAACAGAAGAATAAGCAATAACATCTGTCCTTTTCGCATAAGATATACCAAAACTATGCGGAAAGGACAACGCTATGCAAAGAAAGATTCTATCTGTCGCAGCTGCCGTGATTTTTACCGTTACTGCGACTGTGACAGTTTATGCCGAGAGCGCAGAAAAGCTGTGTTATCTTGAAAATACCGATAAAAGCGGAATCGGAGTATCGGCTGTCAGTGCTATTCTTATTGAGGCGGATACGGGAACTGTGCTTTTTTCTAAAAACGAAAAAGAACACAGACAGATAGCAAGCACGACCAAGATAATGACTGCTCTGCTGACCCTTGAGGCAGGAGAACCCGACAAGGAATTCGAGGTAGACCCGACCGCCATAAAGGTCGAAGGAACCTCAATGGGACTTCGGGAAGGCGATATTGTAACACGCAGAGCTTTATGCTACGGTATGCTTTTGCCTTCGGGAAATGATGCGGCAAATGCGGCGGCGGTAAATATATCGGGCAGCAAATCGGCTTTTGCCGTGCTGATGAATAAAAGAGCCGAAGAAATCGGTATGACCGACACAAACTTTGTCACCCCGTCGGGACTTGACGCAGACGGTCAGTATTCCTGTGCCTACGATCTCGCCTTGCTTACACGGGAGGCGATGAATAATAAGGACTTTGCAAAAATATGCGGATTGCCAAAAGCAAAGGTTTCTTTCGGCAATCCCAAAAGCGACCGCATACTCGTTAACTCGAACAAACTGCTCACAAGCTATGACGGCTGTATCGGAGTTAAGACAGGGTTTACCGACAGTGCGAGAAGAACCCTTGTAAGCTGTGCCGAACGTGACGGCGTAAGGCTTATAGCGGTAACACTTAATGCGCCGAACGACTGGAGCGACCACGCAAAAATGCTGGACTACGGCTTCGAAAAAGTGACGCTTTGTGAAATGAAGTACGACTCATCCGCTCTTTCCTTATCCGTTGTCGGCTCAGAAAAGGAAACGGTCGGTGTTGAATGCGGTACCGTAAAACTGCCGCTGTGTAACGAACAGAAAGACAAAATAACCGCAGAAATATATATGCCGAAATTTATTTATGCAGGACTTGCCGCAGGCGAAAAGGTCGGCGAAATACATTACCTGCTGAACGGAAATACAATAGCAACAGCGCCGCTCCAAACGGCTGAAAGCTGTGTACAAAAAGAACGTAAAACGGATTTTTTTACCGTTATATATAAATTCATTGCAGGACTGCTGACACGCTGATACTGTATGGATACGGAATTTGAAAGGAATACGGAACAATGGAAAAAGTGAGATTACAGAAAATAATAGCAGACAGCGGCTACTGCTCACGCAGAAAAGCCGAGGAATATATCGAACAGGGCTGTGTAAAGGTAAACGGCAGACCTGTCTCTCTCGGTGACAAGGCCGATCCCAAAAACGATATTGTAACAGTAAACGGCGAAAAGATAGCTTCATCCGGCACTCAGCTGAGATACATAAAGCTGTATAAGCCGAGAGGCTATGTGACAACTATGGCGGATACGCACGGCAGAAAGATAGTTACCGACCTTCTCGACGATATTGACGAGCGTGTTTATCCAGTAGGCAGACTTGACAAGGATTCTGAGGGACTTCTGATACTCACAAACGACGGTGCGCTTGCAAATGCCGTAATGCACCCGTCACGTCATATAAAGAAGCGCTACCGTGTAACCGTAAGGGGCGAGGTAACAGATGACAAGCTGACAACGCTTGCTTCCGGTGTTAAGATCGACACGGGCGTTACACTTCCCTGCACCGTTGCGGTACTTGCCGAAGAAGAAAACAGGACTGTGCTTGAATTCACGATTGCCGAGGGCAAGAACAGACAGATAAGAAAAATGTGCGAGGCTGTAAAATTACAGATAGTGCGTCTTAAAAGAAACGCTGTCGGAAATATAAAGCTTGGTATGCTGAAGCCGGGCGAATGGGCAGACCTTACCGCAGAAGAGTTAAAAGGACTGAAAGCACTGGTTTCAAGCGATAAATCGACCAAGAGAACGGGTAAAAAATGATTACGATACTTAAAAACAACATTATTACCGACAAGCTGGTGTTCGAGGCAAAGGACGGCGATACGCCTGTAGGCTCGGTCGTCTGCACGACAGACGGCGAAACACTGTTTGTCGAAAAGCTTGAAACACAGTACATAATGCTTGTTGACGGGCTTATGAGAGCCGCTATGAACTACGCTTTTAATCACTTTATAAATAAGTGTACCGTAAATATGCAATCCGAAACGGTATGGAATGAACTTTTAAAACGTGGTTTTGTGCAAAACAACGATAATCACATCTCTGACATTGATAATTTTTTCACATCTCATAAAAGTTGCAAAAAATAGCGAATTTCGCTTGTTATTAAAGATGAAATGAGTTATAATTATACTCGAATATGATGTGCCCAAAGGCATAATTATAAACAGCGGTCGGCTCTTATTTTCAGCAGCTTACCGCTTCACAGAAAAGCGAGAACGGAGGAATTCTGGCAATGAAGAAAACAATTGCTGAAATGGAGCAGACAGCCGCAAGCGAAGCTGCAAACAAGCTCATCTCTCTGTTTGACGAGGACAGCTTTGTCGAGCTTGGCAAATTTGTCGGAGCAAACGGTGAAAAGACAGGCGTTGTAAGCGGTTACGGCTATGTTGACGGAGCAGTCGTATATGCGTACGCTCAGGACACAAGCGTTAATGCAGGTGCGGTAAACACTGCGGCAGCTCTCAAAATCAAGAAGGTTTACGAGCTGGCACTTAAAAACGGTGCTCCTGTTATCGGTATCTTTGACTCAAAGGGCGGAGATATCAAGGAAGGTATGAAGACACTCGGTGCATACGGCGAGATAGCCAAGATGAGTGCGGCACTTTCGGGTGCTGTTCCCCAGATAGCTGTAGTAGACGGCCTTTGCGCAGGCACAGCCGCTATGATAGCTTGTATGGCTGATGTGGTCATTATGACAGAAAAATCAGAACTGTTCATGACAGCACCTTTTACAGCCGATGATAAGACGGCAGGTGCGGGTACAGCCGAGAATGCCGCAAAGTCAGGTGTAGCGGCTATTCTTGCAAAGGACAGCGATGAAGCTATAGCTAAGGCTAAGCAGTTATTATCCGTTCTCCCTGCGAACAATCTTGAAACAGCAGGAAACGATTATTATATGGAAAACGATGCGGCTGTATCGGCTGATCTCAAGGGCATCGAGCTTATCAGCTCGGTAGCCGACAAGGAAAGCGTTATTGAACTTTACAAGCAGTTCGGTACATCTGCGGTTACCGCAATAGGAAGCCTTAACTGGAGAACAGCAGGCTTTGTTGCTACAAACAACGGTGCAAAGCTGACAGCAGACGACAGTGCAAAGATTGCACGTTTTGTTACTCTTTGCGACGCTTATTCGATCCCCGTTGTTACATTCGTTGACAGTGAAGGCTTCGAAAAGTCAAGTGCGGCTGAGCTTGCAGGAAGCATCCGTGACAGTGCAAAGCTTGCACAGGCTTACGCTTCCGCTACAACAGCAAAGATTGCAGTTGTAACAGGCAAGGCTTACGGCAGTGCTTATGTTGCACTCGCAAGCACAGCGGCAGGAAGCGACTTTACATTCGCATGGGAAGGTGCGGTTATCGCTCCCACAACTCCCGAAGCGGCAGTTGTATTCTTAAACGGTGTTTCGGAAGACAACGCAAAGCAGGCTCAGGAATATGCAGACAACGAAGCAGACGCATTCACAGCTGCGGCTAACGGCTATGTTGACAGAGTTATCACAGCCGAGGATACTAAGTCCGCACTGACATCTGCAATTGAAGCAACATCTTCAAAGAGAGTTGTTACTCCTGCTAAAAAGCACGTTAACTTCGTATATTAATCGACATAAGAAAGGATTTTTGTTATGAAAAGATACAATATCACAGTAAACGGTACCGCTTATGATGTAACCGTTGAAGAAACAGACGGCAGTGCAGCACCTGTTGCCGCACCCGCAGCAGCACCCGCTCCCAAGAAGGCTGCAGCTCCCGCTGCTCCCGCAGGCGCACAGGGCGGCGTTAAGATCAACTCTCCCATGCCCGGTACTATCGTAGACGTTAAGCTCGCAGTAGGCGCTAAGGTTACAAACGGTACAGTAATCGCAGTTCTCGAAGCTATGAAGATGGAAAACGACGTTGTAGCAAGCTGTGACGGTACAATTGCAAGCATCAATGTTACAAAGGGTCAGTCTGTTGAAACAGGCACACTGATTGCAACAATCAATGCGTAACTCTTGATTGAAAGGAATAATAAACGTTATGGCAAAAGTAGGAATTACCGAAACCGTACTGCGTGACGCTCATCAGTCGCTTATCGCAACCAGAATGACTACAGAGGAAATGCTCCCTATCCTTTCCACAATGGACAAGGTAGGCTATCATTCGGTTGAATGCTGGGGCGGTGCTACATTTGACGCATGCTTACGTTTCTTGAACGAAGACCCCTGGGACAGACTGCGTATATTAAGACGTGAAATGCCTCACACAAAGTTACAGATGCTTTTCAGAGGACAGAATATGCTCGGTTACCGTCACTATGCTGACGATGTACTGGAATATTTCGTTCAGAAGTCTGTAGCAAACGGTATTGATATAATCAGAATTTTCGATGCGCTCAACGATATAAGAAACCTCGAAACAGCCGTTAAGGCTGCAAAGAAGGAGGGCGCACACGCTCAGATAGCTATCTCTTACACACTCGGTGAGGTATTCACAGAACAGTATTACATCGACTACGCAAAGAGAATAGAAGAAGCAGGTGCTGATTCTATCTGCATCAAGGATATGGCGGCTCTGCTTACTCCTTATGAAACAGAAAGACTTGTAAAGGCACTCAAGAGTGCTGTAAATATCCCTATCCAGCTTCACACGCACTACACATCAGGACTTGCTTCAATGTGTCTGTTAAAGGGTATCGAATCGGGCGTTGACGTTATAGACACAGCAATGTCACCCTTAGCACTCGGCACATCGCACGCTCCCACAGAGTCAATGGTTGCCGCATTACAGGGTACAGAGTACGATACAGGACTTGACTTAAAGCTCCTCACAGAGATAAGAGAATACTTTATGACACTCCGCAAGAAGTACATCGACAGCGGTCTGCTTGACCCCAAGCTCCTTGCAGTTGACGCTAACGCTCTTATATATCAGGTTCCCGGCGGTATGCTTTCAAACCTCCTTTCTCAGCTTAAGCAGGCAGGCAAGTCTGACAAGTTCGAGGAGGTTCTTAAGGAAGTTCCCCGTGTAAGAGCAGACGCAGGCTTCCCTCCCCTTGTTACACCTACATCACAGATTGTTGGTACACAGGCTGTATTCAATGTAATTCTCGGTGAGCGTTACAAGACTGTAACAAAGGAATTCAAGGGTCTTGTAAAGGGCAGTTACGGTAAGACACCCGCTCCCATTGACCCCGAGTTCAGAAAGAAGATTCTCGGTGACGAACAGCCTATCGACTGCCGTCCCGCAGACCTTATCGAGCCTGAGCTTGAAAAGCTGAAGGCTGAATGTGCTAAGTGGTCACAGCAGGACGAGGACGTATTAAGCTACGCTATGTTCGGTCAGGTAGCTGAAAAGTTCTTTGAAAAGCGTAAGGACAAACAGCTTGGCATTGACGCTGAACACGCTGATAAAGCTAACAAGGTAATGCCCGTATAATTTAATTTAACTGCGGCAGGTTGAAATACACCTGCCGTTTTTAATAATCTGAAAAGGACGTAAATATGAACAGACGCAGACGCACAGACGAACCCGTAAAGAATATACACAAAGAAACCGAATATCACACTGTAGTAACCGATGACGGAACGCAGGACGAGGGCTTTAACTGCAAAGCCTGCGGAAAATTCATTACGGTCAGGGATTGCGGAACAAACAACCGTAATCACTGCCCTCACTGCTTATCAAGCATACATCTTGACAACATACCCGGCGACCGCTCAGCCGATTGCGGAGGGATAATGGAGCCTATCAGCATTTATGTCCGTCCCGACGGTGAATGGGCGCTGATACACCGCTGTAAGAAATGCGGTGAGCTTAAAATAAACAGGATTGCCGCAGACGATAACGAATATCTGCTGTTATCGCTTGCCTGCAAGCCGCTTGCGAATCCGCCGTTTCCTCTTAGTGCTTTATCCGGCAATTGCGGAAAAGATAATAAATGAAATAATATCAGAACAGCCGTGTCAAAAATGTCACGGCTGTTTTTGTAATATAGAAGATACAAAAAGCCCACGCACCGAAATGCGTGGGCTTTTGCTACATATTAATGTTATTTACCGTGAACAGAAATTACTTTCTCTTCTTAGCAACTACTACAGCACCGGCTGCGAGAAGTGCAACGCCTGCAACTGCTGCAACGCCTTCAACACCTGTGTTTGTGTTGGGCTTTGTAGAATCGCCTGTTGTGGGAGCCGTTGTGTCAGCGGGAGCTGTTGTATCAGCAGGAGCTGTTGTATCATCAGGAGCTGTTGTATCATCAGGATTATTGTTTGCATTCAGAATAGCGTCGATACCGGAAATTGTGAATGTAACGCTGAGTCCTTCGTTGAAGTAAATGTCAGACGTCTTGAGAGGGGCATCTGCCTTTGTATCACCGTATTCATTGTAAAGTTCGATACGGAACTTGCCCTTACCTTCGATATCACCGAAGAGAACCTTGCTGGAATCAACAGCTATTTCTGTTGTTTCGCCGTCCTTAACCTGTGTAATCTTAACGTCTGTTACGTTAACACCCTTTGACTTAGCGAATTCCATCTTCTCAGCGCCGGTCTTGAGACCATCATAGCCTTCAGCGTCAACGCCTATGCCTAAATCCTTAGCGAGGTCAGCAATATCAACATTGAAAACCATAGCACCCTCAGCTGTTACAGCAGCCATTGTTTCTTCGCCTGTTTCTTCATCAACAGCGGAAGCCTTGATGTCAGCGATAGATACTGTGTATGTACCGTCCTTAGTAACTTCTGCAGTGCCTGCTGTCCACTCTGTGACTGTACCGTCTGAGCCTTCTGTGTGGCCGGTAGCATCCATAATTGAGGGATACCAGTCAGCGTCAGCGTACATAAGGAATGAATCATACTGTGCTGATGCAGCAACAGCCATTGTACCTGCTACTGATGTAGCAACAATGCCTGCCATAATTTTTCTTAACTTCATTTTAATGTCCTCCATTAATTTCGTTTTGCGTTTGCACAAATATTAAATTTGCTATCTCAATTATAAATGAAAACGATTTTATAATCAATAGGCAATGTCAACAAAGCAACTTCACTTTTTTGTTTGTTTTGTACAAACATCACACAACACTTTCCACATATTCACCTAATGTAACATTGTTACACGGCTATTTAGCTGTAAATTAAGTAAAATTAATTAAAATCCGGTTATATGGCGTAAGGGGATAATCTATTTTAAAAGTATAAAACAGTAATTAAGAACCGAAGCAAAAGCAAAAAGCAAAAAAATTTCAAAAAGGTATTGCAATTACGGCTGGAATAATGTAAAATATAATAGATAGAATATGGGGCTGAGAGATAAAAAACAAAAACGCTTTCAGCGGCGGTATTTTTCCGCATAAACCCGATAAAATATACGGAGGTATTTTAAAATATGATCACAGCAGGCGATTTCAGAAACGGTATGACCTTTGAAGAGGACGGCAACGTAATGCAGATCATTGAGTTCCAGCACGTAAAGCCCGGTAAAGGTGCCGCTTTCGTCAGAACCAAGATCAGAAACGTAATTACCGGCTCGGTAGTTGAAAAGTCCTACAACCCCACAGCTAAGTTCCCCACAGCTTATGTTGAAAGAAAAGACATGGAGTACACCTATAATGACGGCGATCTCTATCACTTCATGGATTCAGAGACATACGAGGACGTGCCGATAAACAAGGCAGAGCTTTCGGACAACTTCAAGTTCGTAAAGGAAAATATGGTATGTAAAGTTCTTTCATATAAGGGAAAGGTTTTCGGTGTAGAGCCTCCCAACTTTGTAGAGCTTGAAATCACAGATACAGACCCCGGCTTCAGAGGCGATACAGCTACAAACGTAACTAAGCCCGCTACTCTTGAAACAGGCGCTGAGATCCGTGTTCCTCTGTTCGTTGAGATCGGAGATATAATCCGTATCGATACAAGAACAGGCGAATATATGGAGCGTGTAACAAACAAGTAATCATATAACGGTTGCTTGAAGTAATTGCAGACAGTAAAAGGAGGATTTTTACTATGACAGTTGCAGAAAAGGTATCATACATCAAGGGACTTGCAGAAGGTCTGGGTGTTGATGATTCAACTAAGGAAGGCAAAGTGCTTGCAGCTATCGTTGACGTTCTTGACGATATTGCACTGACACTTGGCGATATTGACGAAGAACTGAACGATGTTGCAGACGTTATGACCGATATGGAAGAAAGCGTTGACTGCCTTGAAGATGTCGTTTACGGTGATGAAGAAGACGATTACGATGATTGTGACGAATGCTGCGATGAGGACGATTACGACGATGATATGTACGAAGTAACCTGCCCTAACTGCGGAAACACTATCACAGTTGATTTCGACGTTATTCAGTCTGGTGAGATTCCCTGCCCTAACTGCGGAGAAAATCTTGAATTTGATCTCAGTTGCTTAGAGGACGAGGAATGCGACTGCGGTTGCCACCACGATTAATTAAAAGCGATCTGAACCGCCGGAACGGTCCGGCGGTTTTGTTTTGTTCAAAAACGGACTGATTTACTCTTTTAAGGCAATACCGCATAATTATTGTCGTGCGATTGCTTAGTAGATTTTTCGTCAGATTGTATAAATTCAGTGCGGGCAGGCTGACACCTGTCAAGCGAAATTTGTGCAAGATGGCGGAAAATATGCAAGCTTAGCGTGTGGCAAAAGCGACAGCCGTTAATTGTGCGGTTTTGCCTTGATATCCGCCTTGATTTTTGAATGCGATAGTGGTATACTATCAAATAACAAATAAAGCTGGATAAAGCGCAGAATAAACGGCTTTCGCCGATTGAAAGGAAACGATTTTATGAGCGAATGTACTCACGATTGCAGTTCATGTTCACAGAACTGCGGTGAAAGAAAGACACCTCAGAGCTTTCTTGAAAAGCCCCACGAGCTGTCACATATAAAGAAGGTTATAGGAATTGTCAGCGGTAAGGGCGGCGTAGGTAAGTCTATGGTCACCTCTCTCCTTGCTGTAGCTATGCAGAGAAAAGGCTTCAAGACGGCAGTTCTTGACGCAGATATAACAGGTCCGTCTATCCCTAAGGCATTCGGTCTTCATGGAAAAGCTACCGGCGACAACAACGGCATCTACCCCGTTATGACAAAGACCGGCATTGAGGTCATGTCTGTTAACCTGCTTCTGCCCGATGAAACAGACCCTGTTGTATGGAGAGGTCCTGTTATCGCAAATACAGTAAAGCAGTTCTGGACTGACGTAATCTGGAACGATGTTGATTATATGTTTGTCGATATGCCTCCCGGAACGGGCGATGTACCGCTTACCGTGTTCCAGTCACTTCCCGTTGACGGAATTATTGTTGTAACCTCTCCTCAGGAGCTGGTTTCGATGATTGTCGGCAAGGCTGTTAAAATGGCTGAAATGATGGACGTTTCCGTACTCGGTATAGTTGAAAATATGTCATATTTCGAATGCCCCGACTGCAAGTCACGTCACAGCATATTCGGTGAAAGTCATATAGACGAAGTTGCCGCAAAATACGGCATAAAGAATATAGCAAGAATGCCTATCAACCCGAAATTAGCCGCCGCCTGCGATAAGGGCCTTATCGAGCTTTATGACGGAAATTGGCTTGACGAAACGACCGATATGCTCGAAAAGCTGTAATTGATACCTCTGACCGCAGATATATTCTGCGGTTTTGAACATCCGTATTGTCAACCTTACAATCCGCAGGGTGACAGCGAAAGGTGAAAACTTATTATGAAATTGAAAGAACAAGTCCTGCTTATACTTATGAGCAGTAAAGGGAAATTCGTTTCCGGCGAAGAAATATCAAAGCAGCTTTACGTCAGCCGTAACGCTGTCTGGAAAGCCATCAACTCTTTAAGGGCGGACGGATTTATAATTGATGCGGCGCAAAACAAGGGCTATCTGCTTTCGGGCGGCGAAACGGACGATTTCACACGCTACGGTATACTTCGCATAAGGCAGCTGCTGAAAAAATCTGCCGCCGATGCTGATATTACGATAAAGGATACTGTAACATCCACAAATACCCTGCTCCGCATATCCGCTGAAAACGGCGCACCAAGCAAAACCGTTCTTATTGCAAACGAGCAGACCGAAGGCAGAGGCAGACACGGAAAGAGCTTCTACTCACCTGCCGACACCGGCATTTATATGTCTGTGCTTCTCCGCCCCGATTTCAAAGCCGACAAAGCGTTCTTCATTACCACAGGTGCGGCTGTATCGGTTGTAAGAGCCATCAAAAAGGTATGCGGAATAAAAGCCGGTATCAAGTGGATAAACGATATAATGCTGAACGGCAAAAAAATCTGCGGTATCCTCACCGAAGCGGTCACCGATTTTGAAAGCGGAAGCCTGCAATATGCCGTAATGGGACTCGGTGTCAATATCAGCCGTCCGAAAGGCGGTTTCCCGTCCGAGATTTCCGATATTGCCTCAAGTCTTTATTCCGAAGAAGCGGCAGGAAACGAGCTGAAATGCGCTCTTGCCGCCGAAATACTGAACAATTTCTTCGATATATGCGAACGTATGTCTGTTGAAAAGCTGACAGAAGAGTACAAAAGCTACTCGGTCGTGATAGGAAAGCGGATAAAGGTCATATCGTCAAATGCGGAATATTATGCTACCGCCGTTGACATTGATAAAAATGCAAGATTGATAGTAAGAGATGAAAACGGGGATATGCACACGTTGTCATCTGCAGAAGTTTCCGTCAGAGAGGGTCAGATATAATTATGAACAAACTGCTTAATCATCTGCGTATCCGCAGTGAAAGGCTCTACATAACGCTTAAAACATTTTTCAAGTGGCTTTTGCTGTCGGGGATAACGGGCATTTGCTGTGGCGTTATCGGCTCGCTGTTCCATCTTTGTATGGAGTTTGCAACAGAATTCCGCACAGGGCATTCATTTATGGTATACTTCCTGCCGGTCGCAGGTCTTGTAATAGTTTTCCTCTACAGTATCTGCGGTCTGAAAAACGACCCAGGCACCAATATAATAATCACCTCAATCAGAACCGAGGGAAAAATACCGGTCAGAATGGCTCCTCTTATTTTCATATCCGCCTTTATCACTCACCTGTTCGGAGGTTCGGCAGGACGTGAAGGTGCGGCACTCCAGATAGGCGGAGGGCTGTCGGCGGAAATAGCGAGAATTCTCAAGATGGATGAACGCAACGGCAATCTTCTGGTAATGTGCGGAATGAGCGGACTATTTTCGGCACTGTTCGGTACTCCTGTCACTGCAACATTCTTCGCTATGGAGGTTATCAGCGTAGGAGTGTTTTACTACTCGGCTATCGTGCCGTGCTTTTTCTCTGCGGCGGTTGCGCTGGGAATATCGCACCTGTTCGGAATAGTGCCTGTGACATATAAAGTAGTGATACCGGATATTTCCGTTACGAACATAGCGTTTGCGATGATACTCGGCGTAGGCACGGCATTGCTAAGCGTTGTCTTCTGCTATTCGCTCCATAAGCTGTCAAAGCTGTTATCGGCAAAAATCAAGAACAACTATATAAGAATTTTCGTATGCGGCTGTGCGATAGTAATACTGACCGCCGTATTCGGAACGGATTACAACGGAGCGGGAATGAATATCATTGCTGACGCTATGTCAGGCACTACACGCCCCGAAGCATTCGCACTGAAGCTGTTATTCACCGTGATAACCATTGCAGGCGGCTACAAGGGCGGAGAGATAGTTCCGTCATTTTTCATAGGCGCTACATTCGGAAATCTGTTCGGAACACTGGTCGGTCTGCCGCCTCAGTTCACTGCCGCACTCGGACTTGTTTCGCTGTTCTGCGGCGTGGTAAACTGCCCTGTAACCTCGCTTTTACTCAGCATTGAGCTTTTCGGCGGAGAGGGCATAATATTCTTTGCCGCCGCCTGCTCGGTAAGCTATATTTTATCGGGCTACTACGGACTTTACACGGGTCAGAAGATAATGTACTCAAAACTGCACAGCAAGTACATAAACAGGCATACAAAATAATGTGGCAAGCTGAGCAACGATAAATATGTGCAGAATAAACAATTTCACGGTGCGATTTTTATTGCAATTGTGAAAACTGCCGTAGAAAATGCTTCAGTTATTTGACTTTACTCTTATAATGTGGTATGATTTAGTAATAACATACAACATAACAAATCCGGGAGGACAGGCTAATGTCAGCTAAAAAGGATATATCAAAAGAATTTGACAAAATCTCCGACGGTGCAAAGCAGGTGCAGAAAAAGCGTAAATCGCTCACAGGCAGGATATTCAAATGGATGTGTCTTGCGGTAGGCGGCTCGCTCCTTATCGTCGGCAGTGTGAATATAGGCATAAACTACAACTTTTTACAGGAGTCGCTGAAAAATCAGCTGACCGAGGTTGCGGATATGTCTTCGAATACCGTTTCCAATCAGCTCAGCTCCATCACTGCGGAGCTGCAGCAGATTGCGTATGATTCGGGATTTGACGATCTGACGGATACGGGTACTCTTTCCACAAAGTGCCTCTCGATACTTTCAAAGAACCCTATGCTGACCGATGTAAAGATCGTGAATACGAACGGCAAGTGTTTCTATGCCGAAACGCTTGATTACTCGGAAAACGAGAGCTTCAAAAAAGCCGTGGAAACCAAAAAAACAGCACAGGGCGAGCCTTATGCCGCAAAGGATCTGAAGCACGTTCTTATGGACGTTGCGATACCTATGTTCGACAGTGACAATACAACGCTCAGAAGCGTACTTATGGCGTGTGTTGACATGAACACATTCTCAGCCGTTATAGGTCAGACGAAAATAGGCGAAACAGGCTATGCCATGGCGATAGACCAGACGGGTACGATAATTGCGTATCCCGATGAAACCAAGCTGACAGAGCGTATAAACTACAAGACGCTTGCACAGGCGGACAGCTCATATCAGGGAATAGCAGACTGCATAAGCAATGCCATAAAAGGCGAAAAAGGCTTTGCGGAGGTAACGCTTGACGGCGTGGATAAATATGTCACCTATGCTCCTATTGCGAATACGGAAGGATGGAGCTGTCTTGTTGTCGCTACCCCGTCGGAATACACGGACAGCATAAAGATGTCGCTGTATATAGGAACTGCGGTAGCTATTATCTGCTTTGTCGTATCGGTACTGGTAATCCTCACGATAGTCAAGAAGGTAATCAAGCCCGTCAAACTCTGCTCTGACAGGATAGTGACGCTTTCACAGGGAGATCTTCATGCCGAGCCGCTCGACTTCGGCAAAAATATCGACAAGGAAATAAGCCAGCTCAGTGAAAGCACAAATCAGATAACAACACAGATAAACGCAATTATCACGGACCTTGACAATATGCTCGCCGCACTCGGAAACGGCGATCTTACATATTCTCCCGCCGATGTTTATATTGGTGATTTTGCAAAGCTGAGAGCTTCATACGAAAGAATAATGCTCTCACTCAACAAGACGATGAGCGGTATCAGCACAGCAGGCGTTCAGGTATCGAACGGTGCGGAGCAGGTATCATCTGCCGCCGCAAATCTTTCGGAGGGTGCTACAAGGCAGGCGGCTTCAGTGGAAGAACTTTCCGCTTCGCTTGCGGAAGTATCCGAAAAGGTAAACCGCAATGCCGCAAGAGCCGGCGACGCAGCCAAGAATTCCGAACAAGCCGCAAAGCTGGTTGATTCGGGAAATGAGAAGATGAATATTCTGCTTGAGGCTATGCACAAGATAGACGATACTTCAAAGCAGATAGCAAATATCATAAGAGCCATCGACGATATTTCGTTCCAGACGAATATTCTTGCACTCAATGCCGCCGTTGAAGCGGCAAGAGCGGGAGAAGCCGGCAAGGGCTTTGCCGTAGTTGCGGACGAGGTAAGAAATCTTGCAGGCAAGGTCGCACAGGCGGCAAGCGATACCACAACGCTTATCGGGGATTCTATCAAGGCGGTAGAGGACGGTACAGCAATCGCAAACGATACGGCGCAAACGCTCGCTCTTATCGTTGAAACCACCACGCAGACGGCTGATCTGATTGAGGATATTTCAACAGCCTGCGAAGAACAGGCAACAGCTATATCTCAGATAACAGCAGGTGTCGATCAGATTTCCTCCGTTGTACAGACAAACTCCGCTACAAGCGAAGAATGTGCCGCATCGGCAGAAGAATTATCTTCACAGGCGACTATTCTTGACGGTATGGTAAACAAATTCAAATTAAACCAAAAGGCGATTGCGGAAGAACCGGAGAAAGCCGCAGGCAAGGCTGACGAAAGCGAGAAAACAGCTTCGGCAAAACCTGAAAAAACAGATAGGCCGGAAGCTAAAAAGCCGTCCGAGCCAAAGCGTGGCAAGGAAAAGCCGGTAAAAAGCAAGCAGGAAATAAAGAAAACCACTGCTGAGGCTAAAGAAATAAAAGCCGAGAAGCCTGCTGTCGCAAGCAAGCCTGCGGATATAATCACAGATAAAAAGGTACCTGAAAGCAAGCCGGTTGCAAGTACGCAGATAAAGAAAAACGAAAGCAAACCGGTTGCAAGTACGCAGATAAAGAAAAACGAAAGCAAGCCGGTTGCAAATACGCAGATAAAGAAAAACGAAAGCAAGCCGGTTGCGAATACGCAGAAAAAGAAAATCGAAAGCACAGACGAAAACAAGAAGAAAAACAGCGAATCGGCAATAAAAGCCATATCTGCCGACTTCAAAACGGAAAAAGCCAAAACGGAAGCTCCTGCACAAAAGAAAGCGAAAGCTATAGGAATCTCGCATTTTGACACGGCTGTAAATTCGGAAAATGAGTTTACAGAGGACGCAAACGATAAATATTAAGAATTGAGGTGCCGTTTTTGCGGCACCTCAGGCTGTCGAAAAACCTCTTGTAAATATTAAAAATGGGGTCGCAGGGGCGAAGCCCCCGACAGGGTCTAGGGGCGGTAGCCCCAGTAATATAGCCCCTTTCCTGGGGAAAGGGGTTTGGGGATAGGGATTGAGAATTTGCTCTATTTTTATAAATACAGACTTTTTCTACAAACTGAGGTGCCGTTTTTGCGGCACCTTTTGATTTTCCTGCAACGCTTCATACATCATTAACAGTACGATACACGGCTTTCAACTGCGTTTTTGTGATATTATCTAAATTTACGCTAAAAATACACATAATTCATCAAGAAAATTTGTTAAAAAATCTACAAAGAAAAGCGTTGAATTTAAATCTGAAATAAGGTATAATTATATTAGTTTTATGCTATGCCGTTATGCTCAAAAAACGGCACTGCATTGCGAGAACAATTAAGAATGGAGAATTATGCATGACGGACAATTTACTGCGTACTATGGCGATAATCACCGAAAAGACAGCCGCTGAAAACATAAGCGGTATGTGGGCAACGGTTATTACCGGTATGGTTGTTGTTTTCCTGATCTTGGGACTGCTTATAGGACTGCTTTACATCATTTCCTTCTTCTGCAATCTGGGAAACAAGAAGAAAAAGGATGCTAAGCCTGACCAGACAGTCGCTCAGCCTGCACCGGCTCCCGCTCCTGTTGAGCTTATCGAAGAGGACAAGAACGATGATGAGGTTATTGCTGTTATTTCAGCCGCAATCGCCGCTTATACGGCAGGTGACGGAAAGACCTATGCAATCAAGAGAATCAAACGTGCCGAGAAACAGCCTCGTTCAAGCTGGGGCAATGCGGGTGTAAACGAGAATACCCGTTCGTTTTAAAGCTCAGATCAAATAAAAGGAGAACAAGATGGAAATTTTAGACGTTTTCTGGAATGCCCTTGTTGCGCTTGCACAAAAATCGGGCTTCTGTAACATAACCCCTCAGCAGGGATTTATGATAGCCGTTTCATTCTTACTTATGTATCTTGCGATAGTAAGAAAGTTTGAACCTCTGCTGTTACTGCCTATCGCCTTTGGTATGATGCTCACCAATATTCCCGGTGCGAATATGTTCCACCCGGAAATGTTCGGTATCAGCCCTGACCCTGCGATAGCGGCGAGCTTTGCCGAAAACGGTGTCAACTACGGCGAGGTGCTTCATAACGGCGGTCTGCTCGATATACTGTATCTCGGCGTTAAGCTTCAGATATTCCCTCCGCTGATATTCTTAGGTATCGGCTGTATGACAGACTTCGGTCCTTTGATAGCAAACCCCAAGAGCTTACTGCTCGGTGCAGCAGCACAGCTTGGTATCTTCGTAACCTTCCTCGGTGCCTGCGCATTCAGCCTTACCGGTATTGAAGGTGTCGACTTCTCATTTAAAGAGGCCGCTTCAATAGGTATCATAGGCGGTGCGGACGGACCTACGGCGATATTCCTTACTTCAAAGCTGGCTCCGCAGCTACTCGGCTCGATAGCGGTTGCCGCATACTCATATATGGCGCTCGTTCCCGTAATCCAGCCTCCTATAATGAAGCTGCTCACAACAAAGAAGGAACGTGCCATTGTAATGGAGAGCTTACGTCCCGTTACAAAGAGAGAAAAGATCATATTCCCTGTAGCTGTTACGCTTATCGTTGCTTTCATCGTTCCCGACGCTACTCCCCTTGTTGGTATGCTGATGCTCGGTAACCTCTTCAGAGAGAGCGGTGTTGTTGACAGACTTGTAAAGACAGCATCAAACGAACTGATGAACATTATCACTATAATGCTCGGTACTGTTGTAGGTGCTACAGCAACAGCCGAAAACTTCCTGACAGTAAAGACACTTATTATAGTTGCACTCGGACTTATCGCATTCTGCTTCGGTACAGCAGGTGGTCTGTTACTTGCAAAGCTCATGAACAAGCTCTCAGGCGGCAAGATAAACCCCCTTATCGGTTCAGCAGGTGTATCCGCTGTTCCTATGGCTGCCCGTGTTTCACAGACGGTCGGCTCTAAGGAAAACCCCTCAAACTTCCTTCTCATGCACGCTATGGGACCGAACGTTGCAGGTGTTATCGGTTCTGCCGTTGCCGCAGGTGTTCTGCTGAATATCTTCGGTGGCTAATCACAAACAAATCAAAAACTCCCTTGTCGCAAGATAAGGGAGTTTTCAGTGTGTCGAAAAAGTATTTTTCGACACACTGTAGACGTTGAGAAACATACGCAGACAAGGAAACCGCTCCGACAGGCGTACAAAGGTACGTTGAGGAGCGGTTGACGCTGTAAGCAAAAATGCTTTCACACAGCCGTTTTTTACGGCTGTGTGAAATTCTTTTTATTTATCGGATTTTTAGTTTGCACCGGTTTACTTTTCTGCATTTTTGCGGTGCGTGGGTTTATCGACAGTATAAGCTCCCTTGTCGCAAGATAAGGGAGTTTTTTTACTGCCTGACAAGGTGATGTGACAACTTTTCGTAGGCAATACAATTCAACTAATGGGATATTTTCATCAGAATAATCTGTGCTGAAATCACAGAGCCTTCACACTTCAATCAAGATGAAGTATAAACCCTGTCTTTTCCTTATCGTCATAACCTGCTTTACGGTAGAAATTCAGCGTGCTATCGAGTTTTGAGCCTGTCATAAGTATAAGCCTGTAGCAGTTTTCTGCCTTCGCTATCTCCTTAGCTCTTTCAAGACACGCAGTAGCAAGCCCTCTGCCACGGTATTCGCTGTCTGTCACTACATTCTCTACAAACGCATAAGGACGAGGTCCGTGCGTCATATTCGGCACTATTATGCAAGTACAGCTTGAAACTATCCTCCCGTCCTCCTCAGCTACTATTAAGTGATAGTCAGGATTACACACAAGACGTTGCCAAAGCTCCTTTGTATTGCCCTTATATTCCGGTACGCTTGTTTCGTGCAGCTGACAATAAAGGCTCATCAGCTGTTCGTACTCATCTTCATTGACTTCTCTTATCATATAGCCTCCTTTGACAAATCAACCAGATTCCGATAAAAAAAGAGTGTCACTTTCGCAACACTCTTTTTAACTTTATTTACTGCTGTTGTTCTGCGGTATCGTTAGCTGCATCATCAAGAGTAACAGTATCACCGACATTGTTGCTATCGCTTCCGCCGATAATATCTTCCTCCTCAACCTTAGCAGGAACGGGTCTATCAACCATTTCCTTGTTGAGAATACCGAAGTTCGACTTACCGTTCTTCTTAATCTTGTACATTGCGTCGTCAGCCATACCGATTATCTCGTCAACGTGCATCGAAGAATCCTTGATGATTGAAATACCGATACTTGCGTTGACGCTGAGCTTGTCGCCGTTATCTGATGTAAAGCCTTCCTTAAGTCCCGAAAGAATATCACGGGCTACTCTTGTAGGCTCGTTTGTTTCAATGTTTCTTACACAGGCTACAAATTCATCACCGCCGTAACGACCCGCAGTACCGAATCCCTTGATTACAAAATTAATCGTATTTGCAACGAATTTCAGCACCTGGTCGCCTGTAGCGTGGCTGTATTTGTCATTGTAAATCTTGAAGTCGTCAACGTCAATAAACAGAATTGCTACCTCGCTCTTGCGGACATTGATAAGCTCAATCTCGTTATCAATTGTACGCTCGATAGATTCACGGTTATAAAGACCTGTAAGGCTGTCGTAGCTTGCTCTTTCAGTAAGGAGTTTTTCGCTCTTCTTTGCACGGTCAATATCAACGATAACACCGACAATCTTAGCAATATTTCCATCTCTGTCACGGATAGTCGCAGTACGCATAAGTATCCATATATAGTCGCCGTAGATATTTTTCCAGCGATACTCGTTGCCTTCGAATTCCTCGCCCTTAGACAGCTTTTCGAGATCCTTGTGATAACGGTCGTTATCCTCAGGATGAACCTTAACTTTAAGAAGGAAGCTGTCACCGAAGTGGTCGGAGGGGGCACGGTAGCTAAACTTCTTGTTGAAGTTGTTTGAGAAGAATACATCGTTTGACTTGAAATTCCACTCAAAGATTATGTTATCCGACATTTCGATAATAGTACGGTATCTTCCTTCACTTACAACAATATCATCAATAAGATCGTTGAATGTACGGGCGATCTGACCGTACTCGTTGTTTGCGATAACGTTGATTCTTGCCTCGTGGTCGCCTCTGTGTACCTTTACAAGTGTTTCTTCGATAACCTTGATAGGCTTTGTTATAATGAATACCAGTACGATTGCACCTGCTGTGAAAATAATCGCAACTAATACTATCATTCCGACAATGGCACCCATCGCTTCACCAGATAAGGTATACGCTTTATCGGTTTCTGCAATTATCGCAAGCGTCCAGTTGCCTTCTTCACCTTCATTTATGGTAGGCATCTTTGAAGCAAAGCTGATTGTGGGAATAACGCCGCTGTCTGTGCCCTTGAAGTTGTCTACCTCAACAGCAGAGCTTGTCTGTGCATTTTCTGTAAACTTGAGATAAGCACTGTTCTTCTTGTCAGAAGTATTGCCTATGTAGCTGTCGTGCATTATCGAGCCGTTAGGATCTATCAGTACCAGCTTACTGTTGTTTGCAAACTGAGAAGAAGTCGCAAACGATTTGAGGGCAGTGTTATTGAAGAACGTTACAATATAATAATCGCCAACTTTATATTTTACCACAAGTCGAAGATCGTTTCCTGCTTTTCCGGGGAAGAGAGGATCGTTCTTTTCCTGGTCGCCTTCTTTGTATGTAGTGTATACATCGGGAGTATAGAAAGTAACTTCGCCGTCTTTTCTGTCACAGATGCTCTTTAAAGTATTGCTCATCAGATCATCCTTGGAAATACCGGAAAGGTCACCTGTAGAAACAACGGGGAGATAATCGCTTTTATTGACAATCATAATACGGTCGATTCTGACATTTTCATTGTCGGCAGAAACTATATTTGAATATATCGTCAAAGCGTCTGTAGTTGTAGGATTTTTTTCCTTGTCGAAACTCAGTATATCCGGATTGTCGGCTATCTGCTTTGCACTCGCCGATAATATGCGGAAATACTCCGAAATATTGTAGGTCTGATTTTCAACCATAGATTGCGCTGTCTGCTTGTAATTCTTCATTGCAAGTTTATTCATCTCGACATCTGCGATACAAGCAAATGCAACAGACGGAATAATCACAAAGCACGCAAGTACTATGATCAGTAAGCTCTTGATCTTCATAAAAAAATAACCAACCTTTCCCACGTCTTTAACGGTATATTCCTATCCTTTACGGACGATGGTCATACTAATTCTCAAGATATTATATCATATTTTTGTCTGATAGTAAAGCGTTTGTAGCGATTTTATTAGATTTCACTAATATAAAGCGGTTTGTTTTGTGCAAAAAAGCGAATTTATGTAATTGCTTAACCGATAACCGTTTCGACGATTAAAAAAATTGATGTTTCACTTACAATTATGTGGTGCCTTTGATTCGCCGGGTATGAAAACAGGTCTTGGCTTCCCGCTAATATTCCCCGTTCTGCTTGTTATCTGTATGATATTCTTTATATTTTAGAGAAAATGCAGATTATCCTGACTTCTCGCATTTTTCCTTTACAAACCCCATAAAATATGTTAAAATATGAATTTAGAATACTGTTTTTAAAACGTTTTAAGATAAAATGAATTTACAGGAAAATTGCGAATGAAAATTGATCAGATAAAAATGGGCTCGCTCCTCTCATATCTGTCGCTGATACTGGGCACGGTGGTTTCGCTTGTCTACACGCCTATAATGATAGAAAGGCTCGGGCAAAGCGAATACGGTGTTTACTCCATAGTTCTCCCTATGGTATCTTATCTCAATCTGTTCAGCTTTGGTCTGGGCAGTGCGTACACAAGATTCTATACCAGATACAAGGAAGCGAACGACAAATACAATATGGCAAAGCTGAACGGTATGTTCCTTGTCATATACTCCCTGCTCGGCGTACTTGTGCTGATAGTCGGATTTACGATAGCCGCAAATCCACGTCTTGCATTCGGTCAGAAGCTGACAGAAGAGGAGATAGAGCTTGCCGTAAGACTTATGTATATTATGACTGTCACAGCGGCGGTCAGCTTTCCGCTGAGCGTATTTGAATCGAATACTATGGTGAACGAGCGGTACATTTTTCTTAAACTGCTTGCCATAGTAAAGTCGGTAATCAACCCCCTGCTTATAATACCCCTTCTGATGATAGGGCTTCGCTCTGAGGCTATAGCGTATATGAGCCTTGCGTTCACGCTGTTTTCGGGCGTGCTGAATATCATATACTGTAACAAAAAGCTTGCTATACGGTTTTATTTCCGTGACTTTGATTTCAAGCTGCTCAAATCAATGTTCAAGTTTACAGGCTGGGTATTTGTCGGCATTGTGGTCGATCAGCTAAACTGGAGCGTCGATAAGCTTCTGCTTGCATGGATGCACGGCTCGAACGAGGTAGCGACCTACAACGTAGCATCACAGCTCAACATCTACTATATGTCTATGGCTACCACGTTTTCGGGAATACTCACCCCCAGAGTTCATCAGATGGTGGCAAATAAAGTCCCCAACAAGCAGATAAGCGATCTGTTTATCCGTGTCGGACGTTTTCAGTTTACCATTCTCACAATGATTCTGTTCGGATTCGTGGCGGTAGGCTATCCCTTCGTTCTTCTGTGGGCGGGTGAAGCCAACGCAAACGCATTTGTTATTGCGCTTTTGCTGTTCATACCTACTATTCTTCCCAGTATACAGAATCTCGGCATCGAAATTCAACGTGCAAAAAATATGCACAAATTCCGCTCGCTTGTATATGTGCTTGTCGCCGTGCTTAATATATTGATAAGTATACCGCTGTGCGCCCTGTTCGGTGCTGTCGGTGTGGCGATAGGTACAGCTATCCCTGTTTTTATCGGCAACGGACTTATAATGAACTGGTATTACAATAAATATATCGGGCTTGATATTCCGAGGTTCTGGAGGAGGATTACAGCGCTTCTTCCCTCTCTTGTCGTTCCTGCGATAGTGGCGATACTGATTGCCTGCCTTGCTCACGCTTCGGGCTATCTCGGAATACTGTTCTGGGGCGGTATCTACGTTGTGATATTTATAGTATCGGTATGGCTCATAGGACTTACTCCGAGAGAAAAGGAGATTGTAACTTCTCCGCTTAAACGAATGATATACAAGATAGTATCAAAAATACTCAGATTTTAATTAAAGAGGTTTTGTAAATGACAAAGTTAAAAACGTTCTTTCGCAGACTGTTTGCAGGAAGCTTTAAACGTATGTTTGGCTATATCGGAACGATTCATAAGGAAACCGGCAAGAACAGATTCATAATGTTCTTTGATATGATATGGTGCATTTTCCGCTATTCTGTCGGTTATATGGATTACCGTGTGTTCGGCTTTGCTAACATCAAAGGCAAAAACAGACGCACGTTTATGACAATGAACGATAATATAACCATCTCAAAGCGTTGCAATGACAGGACGTATTTTCATATATTCGATAACAAATCCGAATTCGACGAAGCGTTCAGGGAATACATCGGCAGAGATTTTCTGAACCTTGAAAAAGCAACGGCGGACGATCTGCGTGAATTCTGCAAGGGTCGTGAAACTGTATTTGCAAAGCCTGTAAATCAGTTCGGCGGCGAGGGCATAACCAAAGAAACAGTAACCCCCGACACCGATTATGAGGCACTTTACAAGCGTCTTTGCGACAACAAACAGTATCTTGTCGAGGAAACGATAAAGCAGAATGAACAGATGGACAGGCTCAGCCCGTCGTCCATTAATACAATCCGTATGGTGACCCTTCTGCACGAAGGCAAGGTACATTTTATGTATGCTCTTGTCCGTATGAGCAACGGCACTAACTGTGTTGACAATATCTGCAGCGGCGGTATGTATGTTTCGATAGGCGCAGACGGCGTGATACACAAGAACGCCTACTGTGACGCTACCGGCGTATATTACGAGGAACACCCTTTTACACATACAAAATTCAACGGCTTTGAAATTCCTATGTTTTTCGAAGCGGTCGAAATGTGCAAAAAGGCGGCTCTTGTAGTACCGCAGGTCGGCTACATAGGCTGGGACGTTGCGATAACTCCCACAAGACCTGTTCTGGTGGAAGGAAACACCCTGCCGAGCTACGATATGTGCCAGAACTACGGTCACATCGACAATAAGACAGGAGTCAAACCCAGATTTGTCGAAATACTCGGTGAAGAATATTTCAAGTGATTTTAAACTAATATAACAAAGCGGTGACGTATAATGCGTTCACCGCTCAGACTGTCGATAAACCCACGCACCGCAAAAATGCAGATAAATCATCTGACACAAAATTAAAATAGGATAAGTATAAGAATTTCGCACAGCCGTAAAAACGGCTGTGCGAAAGCATTTTTGCTTACTGCGTCAACCGCCCCTCAACGTACCTTTGTACGCCTGTCGGGGCGGTTTCCTTGTCTGCGTGTGTTTCTCAACGTCTGCAGCGTGTTGAAAAATACTTTTCAACACGCTGAGCGGTGACGTATAATGCGTTCACCGCTTGTTTTATTACATATATTCTGCGTCACTCACAAACCTTTCAAGCGATGCCTTTACTGCCCTGCTTTTTTCCGCTTTCAGCCTTTTCTTCACAACCGATAACAGAACTTCTTTATTCTCTTTGTTCAACATCTCGGAAATTGTATTTACAACGGTAATTCTCATTCTGTAATCTTTATCTTCAAGATATCCGATGATCTCACCGAGTTTGTCAGTTTCTCCGGAAATATAGAAGTTCCTGAGATACTGAAGTTTACACCTTCTGTCTTTCTCCGTTTTATACAGGTTATGCATAAAATCAATAAGTTCGGCGGTATCACAGTCGTTCTGCAAATAAAGATCGTATAAAGAAAATATAGCATAGCTCCTTGCTATTCCGTCACTTTCGCACGACACAGCTTTCCGCAATATCTCATCAAAATCCTGCTTTTCAAACACCCACATATTATCGTAAGCGCTTGCCCTTACGGTAGCATCGTTATCATTACTCAGTGTTTTCAGTATTTCAACAGCCTGCCCTGTCTTATGATTGATAAGTAAATCTGCCGCATCGCACTTAAGACACATATCATCACTTTTTGCTATTTCAGCCAGAAATTCATAATCATTATCATTCAAAATGTCTTTCTCATTCATATCCGAAAGACGTTTTTCCGCTTTTTCGTAATTCATTCTTCCGCCCCCTTAAGCTCCGTATAAATACACTCCCGCAGCTCTTCATTTTTAAGCTGTTCCGGTGAAATGCCGTCCTTATCGCAGATATCATAAGAAGCTCCGTGAGCCGATAGCAGTTTTTCTATCTCGTCCTGTCCGTACACCATTGCATAGAACAGTGCCGTTCTGCCCTCATTATCAATAGTATTTACATCGGATCCGTGCTCAAGCAATAACTCGGCACAATCAATCTTTCCGTAACAGCTTGCTATAATAAGCGGTGTTGCGTCCTCCGTTCTGTCAGGCTCTGCGTTATTATTGAGCAGTAACCTTGCCATATCGGTATTGCCCTCTGCACATGCGGTATAAAGTGCCGTCATACCCTCGCCGTTCAGATTATTTACATCACAGCCGCTTTCTATCAGCATTTTTGCGTTTGAAATGCGGTTTTCCTGCGCCGCCCATTCAAGTGCGTTTCCGCCGTAACCGTCTTTCATGTTGACGTCATAACCGTTTTCAATAAGACAGCGGATAATTCCTCTGTCACCGTAAGCAGCCGCATAGAAAAGCGAATTATCCTGCGAAAAATACGGAGATTTTTCGTTCTCTGCAATAAATTTTACCATGCCGTAGTTTCCGCAAAGACATGCACTCTCAAGCGGAGTATTCTCAAACCGCTCATACTCCTCCTGCGTTGTGCAATTCATTACATAATGCACAAGCTCAGTGTTTCCGTGTTCAACCGCCCATGCAAGCACACGCTCTTTTATTTCCCGGTGGTTATCAACAGCATGTCTGATTTCAGAAATATTTCTTCTTTCAAATAATTCTTTGAGTTCGTTTTCGTTCACAGAATAATCCCCGCTTTCTTTGCTCTATACGGATATTATCTCACCTGCAAGTAATAATGTCAACCTTTGTTTTTTATATATTCATCGTATGATATACCGAATTTTCTGAAAACTCATCAGCTTTCTTGCACTGATAAGGCACTCGGTAACTATGCCTATTATCATCTTAATCTCCACTCAAAAAGTTTTCGACCGAAAAGTGAAATTGCACCTATTAGGTGTAGACAAGAATACCAAGGTATGATATACTGTTTTACGGTTAGTTTCAACTAATTTATTACATTAAAACTCTATGGAGAATTTTGCCTATGGAACATACAAAAGCACTTGAAAACGAGGGTGCTGTCTTATTGGCACAGAGCGACGGCTGCTCGGTCTGGCAGTTCTGCAACGAAACCGGCGAAGGCACAATGACCGCCTACGAAGTATTCCCCGGCGTGATGCTCAGCTTCAACGACTTTCACATGGAATGCTATCACAGCGGATTTGTTCTCGACAGCAGGATATTGGCTATTGATCACTGTCGTGAGGGACAAATGGAGTATGTAGCAGGAAGCGGTATGGTCGGCTATACGACAGCGGGAGATATAAAGCTTGACCGCCGTAAACAGCATACCGGAGATTTTGTTTTCCCGTCTTGTCATTATCACGGTCTTACGGTCGCATTCGATCTTGATATCACGGAACAGTCGCTTTTGGAAGAAGTCAAGGATTTTCCTGTCCGTCCCGAACAGATTATCACACGTTTTTCTCTCGAAGATTATCCTCGCATACTGCACGGCTTGAAAGATGTCGAACATATTTTCAGTGAACTGTATCGTGTGCCGGCTAAAATCCGTATTCCTTTCTTTAAAGTAAAGATTCTTGAACTGCTTTTATACCTCGATGCCGTAACCGTACCTAAAAATGACGATAACCGTCCGTATTTCTATAGGACGCAGGCAGAAAAGATAAAGGCTATCCGCCGTTTTCTGACTGAACATATTTCAGAAAACTTCACTCAGGAAGAATTATCAAAGAGATTTGACATACCGATGACCGCTATGAAAAGTTGCTTCCGTTCTGTTTACGGAGAAGCAATCGGAACATGGCTTATCCATTACAGAATGAATACAGCGGCAGAACTGCTGCTCAGGGAAAGAGAAACAGGAATTGCGGAAATCGGCAGTCGTGTCGGTTATGATAACGCAGGTAAATTCACCGAAGCGTTCAAGAAAATCATGAAACTTACTCCATCGGAATATCGTAGAGAAAGAGGAATAGGTTATGCAAACTGAAAATAAGAATTTTATAAATGTTCTTTTTGCTTATGCCGGCGGCGAAAAGAAAAAAATGATTTTGTCGGTTATTCTTTCGGTTATATCCGTAATGCTCGGACTTGTACCGTTCTACTGTATGTATGAACTGATAAGTATGTTTGTAACAAATGCGGTTACAACGGGTGAAATTGTAAAATGGTGTATGATTGCGCTTTTGTCGTATGCACTAAAAATCCTTACATTTACTTTATCCACAGGCACATCGCACAGTATGGCGTACACCATTCTTGAAGGGCTTCGTCTGCGCCTTGCAGACAGATTCCTGCACGCACCGCTCGGAAATGTCGAAAACCATACTATCGGTGAAATCAAGAATATGATGGTAGATAAAATAGAAAACTTAGAACCTCCGCTGGCACACATGATTCCGGAAGGAGCAGGACACATCGTACTGCCGATTGTCAGCATTATAGCACTTTTTATAATTGATTGGCGTCTGGCACTCGCCTCACTTGTAACATTTCCATTGTCGCTGGTATGCATGGCACTGACATTTAAAATCAGCGGTATGAATTTTGCAAAATACGATGAATCCGCAAACTACATGAACAGTACAATTGTAGAGTATATTGAAGGCATTGAAGTTATCAAAGCATTCGGCAGAGCCGGTGTTTCATACGAGAAATATGCGGGAGCAATTACCGACTTCCGTACATTTGTAATAAAGTGGCTTTCTTCAACATTCGCCACCATGAAACTCAGCTTTGCATTGTTCCCTTCAACCCTTATCGGTACTCTTCCGGTTGCTCTGGCATTGGCAAACGGCGGTACAATCACAGGTGCTCAGGCGGCACTTGCTGTAATGCTGTCTATCTCAATGGTCGGTTCACTCGCAAAACTTGAGGTATTCTCTGAAAATATGCGTCAGGTTAAGTTCACTGTTGAAAATCTGAATGAGTTCCTTGAAATGCCGGAACTTCCCGAACCTGAGAAACGTGCAGATGTAAAACATACAGGTGTGGAGCTCAGAAATGTACATTTCTCCTATACCGGCGATGAAAAGGACGAAGTTCTGCACGGCGTTGACCTGAAACTCCCCGAAGGAAGCTTTACCGCACTCGTCGGTCCTTCAGGCGGAGGAAAATCAACAGTAGCCAAGCTGATTTCCCGTTTTTGGGATGTAACCTCAGGTGAAATAACTCTCGGTGGAGTGAACATCAAGAATATGCCGCTTGCACAGCTGTCCGGTTATGTAAGTTTTGTCACACAGGATAACTTTTTATTCCGTTGTTCGTTACTTGAAAATATCCGTCTGGGCAATCCGAACGCCACCGATGAGCAGGTGAAAGAAGCAGCTCGTGCGGCACAATGCGAAGAATTTATCGCAAAGCTCCCGCAAGGTTACGATACCCCCGCCGGTGAAGCAGGTAAACGGTTGTCCGGCGGCGAAAAACAGCGTATCGCAATAGCCAGAATGATGCTTAAAAATGCGCCTATTGTAATTCTTGATGAAGCAACTGCTTTTACCGATCCTGAAAACGAAGACAAGATTCAGCGCAGTATCGCCGAACTTACAAAAGGTAAGACCTTACTTGTTATCGCACACCGATTATCTACAATTAAAAACGCCGACAACATCGTTGTGCTGAAAAACGGAAAAATTGAGGCAGAGGGCACTCAGCAACAGCTGCTTGATAACTGCCCGCTTTATCGTGATATGTGGCAGGCTCACATCGGAGCAAAAAATTGGGCAGTTTCTTCCGCAGGAAAGGAGGCTTGAGCTGTGTTCAGAACCGTAAAACGTATTATTGATTGGTGCGGCGAATTTAAAGGTAAATTATATCTCGGTTTTGTTATGACTTTCTTTTCACATATTTTTACTGCACTGCCTTTAGGTCTTGCCGCTTACACTGTGGGAAGTCTTATCGAATCGCAGAAAAACACAACAGAATTTGACCCGGCATGGATTTGGAAATCAATAATCATTCAGATAATACTTGTTTTCTTCCGTTTCTTATTCGACTATTTCCGTGCAAGGTTACAGGAACCTATAAGCTATCAGCTGACTGCCCGTGACCGTCTTGCAGTCGGAGATGCCTTGAAGCGTGTTTCTCTCGGTTATTTCGGTCAAATCAGCACCGGAAGTATTCTGAACTCAATCACTTCAGGACTTTCCACGCTTGAAAACATGGGCATCCGTATGATAGACAACTTTGTCGGCGGTTATCTTAACTTTGCCGTAATATTTATCGCTCTCGCCGTTTGCAGTCCCATAACTGCACTTATCTCCCTGATTGCCGCTCTGCTGTCGCTTTGCTTCATGCTTATAGTTTCCCGCTTCAGCCGCATAAACGCCCCTGTAGAAGCACAGGCAAACCGTGATTTGACAGGTGCGATTATTGAATATGCCCGTGGATTATCAGTTGTAAAATCATTCGGAAAATCCGGAGCCGCCATGGATTCGGTTACAAAAGCTGCACATGACAGCAAAAAAATTCATCTGAAAATTGAATGGGGTTATCTCCCCGCAAACGCAGGACATCTGCTCGCACTCAAATGCGGTTCGGTAGGACTTGCATTAACCGCCGCTCTGCAATGCCTGAACAGTGCAATGGATTTTTCTATGATGCTGATGTTTGTATTCTTCTCGTTCAGCATTTTTGTCGGTCTTGAACCTATCAGCGACAGTGCTCATACTCTCGGAGTAATTGATGACGCCATGGATCGGCTTGACGCACTGAGAGCTCACAACTTTATTGATGCAAACGGCAAAGATATTAAACTCAGCCACTATGATATTGAATTTAAAAATGTTGACTTCGGTTATGATTCACGCACGGTTCTGAAAAATATAAGCTTCAGAATACCTGAAAAAACTTCCACTGCCATTGTCGGACCGTCAGGCTCCGGTAAAACCACGATTTGCAGTCTTATTGCAAGATTTTACGATCCTCAGTCCGGAGCTATCACCGTAGGCGGACACGATTTAAAAGAATTTACTTGTGACAGCCTGCTGACTAATATTTCTATGGTATTCCAGAATGTGTATCTGTTCAATGATACCGTTCGCTCAAATATACTTTTCGGTAAACCTGACGCTACCGAAGAGGAAATGATTGAGGCGGCGAAAAAAGCACGTTGTCATGAATTTATTACCGCACTTCCGAACGGCTATGATACGATAATCGGAGAAGGCGGCGGCACACTGTCAGGCGGCGAAAAACAGCGTATTTCAATAGCCCGTGCTATTCTGAAAAATGCGCCTGTCATAATTCTTGACGAAGCGACCGCAAGTATCGATCCCGAAAACGAACATCTGATTCAACAGGCAATTTCAGAACTGACACGAAGTAAAACCGTTATAACAATTGCTCACCGACTTGCTACGATCGAGCAGGCAGATCAGATCCTTGTAATTGACGACGGTGCTGTCGTACAGCAGGGAACTCACAGTACACTTGTGAATGTACCCGGAAAATATAAAGAATTTGTTGACATCCGAAAAAAATCGGAAGGTTGGAACATAACAGAATAAAGGAGAAATAACAATGAATGAAACTAAAAAACTTAAAGGCAGAGATCTGATTACAATAGGCATTTTTTCCGCCGTATATTTTATACTTAACCTTGTTGCAATGATGACAGGATTCGTACCGATACTCTGGCTGTTATTGCCGGGTATAGCAGGTATTCTCACAGGTATCCCGTTTATGCTGATGGAATCTAAGGTTCAAAAACCGGGAGCGATTCTTATAATGGGTTTTATAACCGCAATCCTCTATTTCATAACAGGACAGTTCACCGTACTGCTGCTGATCACCTTTGCCGTTGCGTGCATCTTAGCGGAAGTATACCGTGCAATCACAAAATATGATAACAGCTTTATACACATGGCTGTTTCGTTTATTATCTTCTGCTACGGTATGCTTGGCTCACCTCTTGCTATCTGGGTATATAAAGACAGTTTTCTTGATCAGATTCAGCAGAACGGAATGTCCGCCGAATACATACAGACGCTCTCCGGGCTGATTTCAGTACCCATGCTCATCGCTCTTTGCGTTTCACCGATTATAGGCGGTTTTATCGGTGCTATGATTTCAAAGGGATTGTTCCGTAAACATTTCCACAAGGCAGGAATTGTATGACAAGCAAAATAAAACCGCTTGACCCCAGAGTAGGTATCTGGTTACTGTTACTTGCAAATATCGGTATGTTCTGTGAGAAAAATTCATGGCAGGGAATTGCAATTTCCTGTATGTTTCTGCTATTTCTTCTGCTGTATCGCCAATATACCGCCGCACTGAAAGGAGCATTGCTGATAATCGTTGCGCTTGTGCTGCTGAAATATGTTTTTCCGCTGTGCCCGCATTTTATAAACATGGTTTTCCCTGTGCTGATAAACTATACCCTTCGTATGATGCCATGTATACTTGCCGGAGTTTTACTTGTCCGTAACGCCTCAATGCAAAAAATGATTGCCGCAATGCGTGCACTGCATCTTCCCGGGGGTTTTATTATCGCTATGTCAACTACACTGCGGTATTTTCCTGCGATAAAAGAAGAATTCGGGAATATCAAATCAGCAATAAAACTTCAAAATATCCCTTTTTCCGAAAAGCTTGAATGTACGATAGTCCCTATTATGATGTCGGCGGCAAACACATCTGATGAAATTGCAGCGGCGGCAGTAGTAAGAGGGATCGAAAACCCTTGTAAAAAAACAAGTTATGTCGATATTCATATAACTTGCCCTGATCTCATTATCATGATCTCGGCAACAGTATGTATCACAGCAATTACACTGATGGGATTTCTGTTATGATTAGACTTGAAAACGTAAGCGTTGATATTAAAGGCAAAAACATTCTCTCGGATATAAACCTGACGGTAAACAAAGGAGAATTTATACTGCTTTGCGGCGAAAGCGGTTGCGGAAAGACCACAATGACAAAACTTATAAACGGTCTTATTCCTCACTTTGTAAAAGATGTTAAAGTGAGCGGCTCTGTCAGCGTAGCAGGTCTTGACATTTCCAATCAGCCCATGTACAGAATTGCCGAAACCGTCGGCTCAGTCTTTCAAAATCCAAAGACGCAGTTTTTCAATACCGACTCCTGTGCGGAAATAGCATTCGGATTAGAAAATATAGGTGCCGATACTGAATTTATTCAAAAAAGGGTAGCCGAAACCTTATCCGAACTGAATATTGAAAAACTGGCAAACAGAAGCGTTTTTTCGATGTCAGGCGGTGAAAAACAGCTTCTTGCATTTGCGTCTGTATATGCAATGAATCCGCAGATTTATGTTCTGGATGAGCCGTCTGCAAATCTGGATCAGAGCGGAACAGCCAAACTGCGCACAATACTTGAAACAATTAAAAAGAGCGGTCATACCGTACTTATTTCTGAGCACAGAATATCATACCTGAACGGACTTGCCGACAGGATTATTTACATTAAAGACGGACGCATTGACAGAGAATTCACCACAAAAGAATTCAGCAAATTATCTGACTCGGAGAGAAAGTCAATGGGATTGAGAAGTATCTACCGGGAGAAAATTAACATACCCGAGCTTTTTTCATTGCAGCCGAATCAGGCTCTTGCAGTACACAATCTTTCAGTAAAGCGGAAAAAGAAATTGATATGCAGCGACATATCATTATCAGCCGACGCAGGAGATGTAATAGGAATTATAGGTGAAAACGGAAACGGAAAATCTACATTTTGCAATTGTCTATGTGGTCTGTTGCCAAGCGCAGACGGAGAGGTCTTATTCAACGGCAAAAAACTTTCACGCCGAGCCCGTACAAAACAGTTCGGTATGGTAATGCAGGACGTAAATCATCAATTGTTTTCAGACAGCGTTAAAAACGAGTGCCTGTTAGCAAATTCAAATGCTACAGACGAAGAGATTTCAAACCTTCTGAAAAGTTTTGATTTATCCGACTACACAGACAGTCATCCTCTGACTTTATCCGGCGGTCAACGCCAACGCCTTGCTATATGCCAGGCAATTATGGGCGGTAAAAAAATACTTATTTTTGACGAACCGACCAGCGGTTTGGATTACAGACACATGTATCAGGTTACCGAGCTGATGAAGCGAATGGCGCAAAGCGGATATATTCTGTTTGTTGTAACGCATGATTACGAATTTCTCAACCGTGCTTGCAAGCGCTATATACGGATAGAAAAAAGCGATTGAAAGTCAGCTTAATACTTATATAGTATATCGCTCACAACAGCACTCTAACGGGTGCTGTGATTTTTTATGTATAAAAGACTATACAATGTCACCTGTATAGAACTCTCTGAAACAATACAGCAAATTTTCAGCCTTATTCCGTTTCTGCCGGAAAATTGTATGCCTCGATTTACCGTCTTTCAGACGGCAAAATAAAAAAACGGGCAGAAACACCCGTTTTAAAACACAGATTCAATTTTCTGTCAGTTCCTCTTCATGCACTTTTCTATTTAATATAAGCGTGCAGATATATTTTCCGTTCTTTTCGGTCCTGTCAAAACTGCCCGAATAAATCTGAGCAATATCGCAAAGTATCTGCTGACCGTAACCGTGAAGCGATGAATCGTCATCTCTTGAAACATCAACACCGGAAACAAAGTTTTTTACAGTAATATACACGCTTACCGAATCGCTGACAACGCTCACGTCAATGATTTTCTTGTCGGCATCATTATCGGTAAACCCACGCTCGGCATTGATTGCGTTATCAATAAGATTTGCAAAAACACTGCACAGATGATGCTGTGTTATACCACCGGCGTCAAAAAGCTCTATATTCGTTACAAGCTTTATTCCGTACTTTTCTGATTCCTTATTCTTCTCAGATATCACTGCATTGACTACAGGGATAGAACAATATTGATATTCCTTTGTCTGACTTACCGTATTTTCAAGTTCTTCTATTAATTCCTCTGCCTGTTTTGTAAATCCGCTGTGTACCATGCTCTTTATTGTCATCAGCTGGTTATTTATATCGTGCCGGATCTTAGCAACCTCATAGCGTCTTTCCTCAACCTGTCTGAAATGCTGTTTTTCCAATTCATACGCATATTTAAGCGAGGTTACCTCACGCTCAAGTACAGCCTTTTTTTCTATGTCGGATATAAAATACATATATACAATATCCGCAATGATAAAAGTTATGAACGAAACAGTCAGAATGGCAGTAGAATTTCGCGTTATTCCCTGATAATCTCCGAGTTCCTCATGCAGATGATCTGCTACAACTCCTATTATCGCAAGCATTTCAGCAAACGGAAACAATATCAAGCTAAGATTGAGCTTTGAGAATACTCTTTTATTAACTATCTTGTTCCACAGTAATGCATAAAGATATTTAAAGGGAATACATAAGACTGCAAATATAATCGCACTTACCATTCTGTTGAAGGTGTAAGACTCGCCGGTACTATAAAAATCATTCATTCCGATAAAGCAGAACAAGCCAACTAATAAAAGCTCAAGCCCTATATTTATCAGCATATCAAAGCAACAGAATATAAACGATTTAACAAAATTCGACTCTGACAACAGCTTGAGTACCAGAAACACGACAAAGAACAATACTATCGACTTTACAGGTGCGTAAATATTGAAAAATACAGACGGCACCAATATCACCGCAGTAGCCAGAATCATTATTACCATATAAGCAAACTTCGGTACTTTAATTTTAAAACACAGCGAATATGACCACCCTGTAATAATTCCGTGTGTGAAATATGTGATCAGCGTACCCCACGCAAATACATTATCAACATTAGTAAAATTCATATATCCGTTTTAATTACTCCTAACTTTTTGTCTGTTCATCAGGCATTCTGAGGATAAGAGTACAGGTATATTCACCGTTTTTTTCTTTTTTGGTAAAAGAACCTGAATACATATCCGCTATGTCGCCGAGGATTTTTTGACCGTACCCGTGAAGCGAAGAATCGTCTTTTCTCGGTATATCAATTCCGGATACATAATTTTTGACCGTTATGTATACGCTTACTTCGTCGTTTACCGCACTTACTTTTATTACTTTTTTGTCACTTTCACTGTCCAAAAAACCACGTTCCGAACGGATAGCATTATCTATCATATTTGCAAAAGCACTGCAGAGATGATTCTGTGCTATGTTACACGTTTCATAGAGGCGTATTGCGGTAATAAGCTTTATGCCGTATTTTTCAGCTTCAAAAACCTTTTCAGTCAGCACAGCATTTATAACAGGTATTGAACAATACTGCGCCTCTTTTGTACGCCCGATATTGTCCTCAAGTACGCCGAGCATTTCGTCTGCCTGCTGTATATAGCCGTCCTTCATCATGTTCCGTATTACGATAAGCTGATTATTTATATCATGTCGTATCTTTGCAACTTCATAACGTTTTTCTTCGATTTGTTTGAAATGCTGCTCTTCGAGCTTGTGTGCATATTTAAGCGAATTTACCTCTCGCTCAAGTGCCGCTTTCTTTTCAATATCTGTCATAAAGTACATATATACAACATCGGCAATTATAAACGTAAGAAAAGAAACAGTCAGAATCAACGTAGAATTCGCCTGAACCATCGGATGTTGTCTTGCATCGGCATTTCCCGAATGATCTGCTACCATTCCCACCATTGCAAAAGTCTGTGCGGCAGGAAATAATATAAGGCTGACATTCAGCTTTGATGATATACCTTTGTTTACTATTCTGTTCCACAATAAAGCCAGGAGATATTTGCACGGTATACAGATTACAGTAAACATAAGTGAAGCAATCATTCTGTTAAATGAGTAAATATCGGTTACACCCTGAAAATCGTTTATTCCGACAAGTGTCACCAGTAAAAGCAAAAACGTTTCAAGCATAATGTTTATCAGCATATCAAAGCAACAGAAAATAAACGATTTGACAAAATTCGATTCAGACATCAGCTTAAATACCAAGAATGTTAATATGAATAAGCATCCTGCCTTCATCGGAATATAAATCTGAAAAAACATCGGAGGAACTATCGAAATACATGAAACTAAAACTATTACCAAAGTAAACGCAAACTTCGACACTTTGATTCTGAAGCACAACGAATATGCCCAGCCGGTTACTATGACCTGTGCTACAGATGAAATCAGCACCGCCCATGCAAATATATTATCATAATTAACTATTGTCATATTTTCCCCGCTCCGATAAGCTTACTTCTGAAGAAAATTCCTATACGCTTCAATAAAATCCGCTTTTTTGGAACGTGATACCGATATTTCGGCTTTATCTTCTATAATTACAACCTCGCCTGTAAAGCCTTTGATCCTGCCAAGATTGACAAAATAGCTCTTGTGACACCTTACAAAACTATCAGGCAAATCTTCGCTGAGATCATCAAGCCTGCCCTGTGTAACATACTCATCAGTTCCGGTAACAAAACGCAGATTATGACCTGCGGATTCTATATATCTGATATCATCAGTCTTGACGGTAACATATTCATATTTTCCGGTTTTTATAGTTATCTCTGTCCGTTTATTTTTGATAATGCTTTCCGCTTTGGCAAGAACACGCAACATATTATCCCTGTCAACAGGCTTTTTAAGAAAGCCTGCAACATTATCTTTTTTCATGAAAATATCTTCTATATATTTTTCTGTATAAGCGGTTACAACAATTATCTGAGTATAAGGCGACTTTTCTTTTATACTGTTTATATAATCAAGTCCGTTTTTGCTGTCGCCAAACTCAACATCAAGCATCAGAATGTCACAAGCTTCATCCGATTCAAGATATTCATTTGGAAAACTCCTGAAAGACCAGCTATGAGCTTCCATTAAATCTGCGTATTCAACTTTGAAATTTTTAAGATATTCTACGTTATCATCTATGTAACAAATCCTCATAATATACACCTCATTGTGTATTATACCATTTTGATATCAATGTTGCAAGTAAAAATATGTTATTTGTACGGAAAACGATATTAGGATTCAATTAAATCGTATATATGCTTTTTGATAAATCTATATTGAATATTTAAGCTTTGTCATCATGCGCTGTGTTAAACTGATTTTTTATGAAAAACAAAAAATCCTTGTAATTTCACATCTCACACAGTAAAATCAATTTGAATGTTTTTTGAATATGAAATGTATACTTTATGAATGAAAATAAATCTGCTTAATAAAAATCGTCAAAAATACAACTGTTGAATGAAAAAAAGTTTCGGTCAGATTTAATAAATTCTTACCGAAACTTTTTATATTTTTAAACGTATACCGTAAAAGCACCAACAGACAGTGAATTCACGCAAATTGTCAACTTACAGACAGCGTATATCCGAAATAATCTGACGTTTTCACTTTGGATTATTCAGCCGCATTCACCGACTCAAACTCATCAATAATTTCCTGCGAGGGCTTCTTGTCAAGAAGCGATACAACTACTATAGCAACAAGTGCAACTATGAAAGCAGGAAGAAGCTCATAGATGTTGAATAATCCGCCGAGCGGTCTTACAAGGAACTTCCATATAAATACCATTGCACCGCCTGCGAATATACCTGCAAATGCACCCCACTTTGTCGTTCTCTTCCAGAACAGAGCCGTCAGCACAACAGGACCGAATGCCGCACCGAAGCCTGCCCACGCAAACGATACTATCTGGAATACCGAGCTGTTGGGATCCCACGCAATAACGATTCCGACGATCGCTATTACAACGACCGTGATTCTTGCGATAAGCATTGCTGTCTTTTCGCTTGTCTTTATCTTGAATACCTGGTTGAACAGATTTTCGGATACCGCAGATGATGCCGCAAGAAGCTGTGAATCCGCTGTCGACATAGTGGACGCAAGAATACCCGCAATGATAAGACCACCTACTATAGCCGCAAGAGGACCTGCCTTTGCAAGAAGATTAGCTATCACAACTATTACCGTTTCGGGATCTGCCAGAGGATCTATTACATTGTTCTTTGTCATAGCAAGGCCGACAACGCCGATGAATATCGCAACCGCAAGCGAAATAACCACCCATACAGTAGCAACACGTCTTGAAACCTTGAGCTTCTTGCTGTCGTTTATAGCCATAAATCTCAGCAGAACGTGAGGCATACCGAAATAGCCAAGACCCCACGCAAGTGTGGAGAAGATAGTCAAAGGACCGTAATCGCCCGTCTGCTGATTAAGAACGTCAAACGTATGTGTCAGTGAGAAATATCCGGGCATTGATGTTGCGTGGTTCATTACCTCAACAACACCGCCGACCGATGAAATGCCGAATACCACTACTATAATAAGCGCTACCGACATTATAATGCTCTGTATAAAGTCTGTTGTACTTGCCGCTAAGAATCCGCCGATAGTGGTATATGCGATGATTACTACCGCACTTATTATCATAGCGATATGATAATCCGCACCGAAAAGGCTGTTGAACAGCTTGCCGCAGGCGGAAAATCCAGAGCCTGTATAAGGAATAAAGAATACTATGATTATCAGCGCCGAGATAAGAGTAAGTATCTTCTTGCTGTCCCTGAATCTGTTTGAGAAGAAATCCGGTATAGTTATCGAATTGCATACATGAGAATACTTTCTGATTCTTTTTGATACGATAAGCCAGTTGAGATATGTGCCTATCGCAAGACCTATACCTGTCCATGCTGCGTCTGCAATACCCGTAGCATACGCAACGCCGGGAAGACCCATAAGCAGCCAGCCGCTCATGTCCGATGCCTCCGCACTCATTGCGGTAACAAACGGACCCAGCTTTCTTCCTCCTAAATAGAAGTCGCCTACATTATCAGTTTTCTTTGCGCATATTACACCGACAACTACCATCATAATAAGATATACGGCTATTGTTATCAGCATAATTATCTGTTCTAATCCCATTTTTACTTTTCCCTTCGTATTTTTTGCGTTAATACGCACATTACTTTATATTTTATCACATCTGCAATAATTTTGCAAGTTATTTATGATGAAAATTCATGCGGCGATGTGCCGCCCCAAGTTCCGCCTTTTGAAATGCTTATAATTTTCTTAACATCGACTAACGGCGGATATAAACAATCCTGCCGAGACCAGGTTGTCACAATATACTACCGGCATTTTACACATCGGATATTCCCAATATATTAGCAGGGGCGACAACTTACCTCACCCGTTGCTTGAACATTTACATTCGTCTGACATAATAAAAGTGCAACCACTTTTCCATTTTCGTTAATACCGCTACCATAGACACCCGCCGTTTCTCTATCTTTTGCCTGTCACCGACAGTTCCAAAGGCGGAATTGTCCGCAGCGACCCGCTGCACTGTCCGTTTTTTAGGACAGATAATCTGCTATTATATGTGTGTAAGAGAAATAAACCCACCAAGAAAGGAAAGCAATATGGAATTTATGATAGTATACATGATACTTACACCGTTTTTATGCATGATTCTTGCTACTTTATTTGAAATAACAGCGAAGAAAATAAAAACAGCTCTCGCCAAAAAAGCGAAAGCCGTTTCCAAACATTCCTGTTCCGTTGAAAAAATCACCTTCACCGACAACAAAACACGCAAAGCGGTCTGAATCAGAATATTTCCTCCTCAGCCTTGCTCGGTCTGCCCATCAGCTTTGAAACAGCCTCAAGCGGACTCTGACCGTTATAGCATACCTCGCAAAGCTGTTCGATTATCGGCACCTGCACATTATGCTCACGGGCTATCGCATAGGCTATCTTTGCACACTGATAGCCCTCTACAGTGCCGACCTGCTTTACCGCCTGTGCGGCAGGTATGCCCTGACCTATCAGAAGCCCTGCACGGTGATTTCTCGAATGAGAGGACGTGCAGGTAACGATAAGGTCGCCTACGCCCGACAATCCGTCAAACGTTTCCCTCTTGCCGCCCATAGCCACACCAAGACGTGTGATTTCGGCAAGTCCTCTTGTCATAAGTGCGGCAATAGTGTTGTCGCCAAGCCCCATACCTTCTACTATTCCACAGCAGAGGGCGATGGGGTTTTTTAATGCTCCGCCAAGTTCACAGCCGACAAGGTCGCTGTTCCTGTATATTCTGAAACGATCGTTCTGCAGGGTTTCCTGCAGATACATCATACAATCCTCATCTTCAGAAGAAACAACTATAGTCGTAGGCACGTTTCTGCCTATTTCTTCTGCGTGTGAAGGACCCGTAAGCACTGCTATGCGGTTGTCGGGAAGTTCCTCCTTAAGCACCTGCGACAGACGCTTGTCGGTATTTTCTTCAAATCCCTTGCCGACATTTACAACTATGGTATCCTTTTTCACATAGCTCTTGACCTTCTGTGCAACCTCACGGACAAACTTTGACGGTATGGCGAACACAAGTATATCACAGTCGCTCACACAGTTTATATCCGTTGTCAGCCTTATTGTCGGCGGTACAATCACTCCGGGCAGGAGTCGCTTATGCTCGCCGTCGTTCATTATTGCGTCTATTTCTTCTTGATATTTTGACCATGCAGTCACATTATGTCCGTACTTGTCCCACATAATAGCAAGAGCCGTACCGAAACCGCAACCTAATATTGTGATCTTAGCCATCTGTAAACCTTCTTTCTGTCAGGCCTTCTGCCCGAGCTTCTTTTCAGTGTGATTTTTAAGTCTTACAAGGTTTCCCCTGTGCATAAACAGTATCAGCACAGCGATAAGTGCCGATAATATCACATTTATCCATACGCAAGGATCTCCTGTTATCAGGCTGTATACAAGTATCGTCACAGGATAACATACCGCCGCTATGCACGAACCAAGCGAAACATATCGTGTCAGCGCAACGACTATGATGAATATTCCGAGCAGTATGCACGCAGGTATCCACTCGACCGTCATAAGCACAGCCACAGAAACCAGTATGCCTTTTCCGCCCTTGAAGCCGAAATATATCGGGAAAACGTGTCCGATTATAGCCGCAACCGCCGCCGCAAAGCCTACATAGGTCATCATATTGTCGGGATTTGCCGTATCTGTTCCCGTAAGCCACAAGAACGAAAATCTGACTATAAGTATCGACAGTGTGCCTTTAAGCACATCTCCGAGCAGTACAAAAAGTGCCGCAATCTTTCCCTGTGTCCTGAGAGTATTTGTAAGACCTGCGTTTCCGCTTCCGAGCGTTCTTATATCTTCTCCCGTTTTAATTTTTGTGACGATGATAGCAGTGTTGATTCCGCACAGCAGATACGGCACTATTATCATTATTGCATAACACAGATATATCATTATCCGTTATTCTCCTCGTTCTCTTGCTATTATTTTTATAGGTGTTCCGTCAAGACCGAAACTTTCTCTTATCTGATTCTCTATATATCTCTGATAGGAGTAATGGAAAAGTTCCTTATCGTTGCAGAAAATTACAAACGTCGGCGGCTTTGCCGATGCCTGCGTCATATAATACAGCTTAAGCCGCTTACCCTTGTCTGACGGCGGCTGTACTCTTGCGGTAGCATATCCCAGCATATCGTTGAGAGTACCTGTCGAGATACGTCTTATATTCTGCGAATAGGTGTACTTTATCTGTTCAAACAGCTTATCCACCCTTTGTCCTGTAAGCGCCGAAATAAACACAAACGGAGCATAAGACATAAACGAAAAATCGACCTCGAGCTTCTTTGTAAACTCCTGCATCGTCTTTCCGTCTTTTTCAACAGCGTCCCACTTGTTTATAGCAATAACGCTTGCCTTGCCCTGCTCGTGAGCGTATCCTGCAACCTTGCTGTCCTGCTCTGTAAAGCCCTCCGTAGCGTCAATCATAATAACGCATACGTCGGCTCTGTCTACAGCCATATACGCACGAAGCACGCTGTACTTTTCTATCTGCTCGTTTACCTTGGACTTGCGGCGGATTCCTGCCGTGTCAATAAGGACATATTCCTGACCGTCACGCTCAATGACCGTATCGACAGCGTCACGGGTAGTACCTGCGATATTCGACACTATCATTCTCTGCTCGCCCGCAATTTTATTTACAAGTGAAGATTTGCCCGCATTCGGCTTGCCGATGACCGCAACCTTGATAGCATCCTCCGAATACTCACGCTGAGGATTTTCCTCAGGCATATTCTCGAACACAGCGTCAAGCAAATCTCCCGTTCCGTGACCGTGTACGGACGATACCGCAATAGGATCGCCCAGTCCGAGATTATAGAATTCATAGAAATCAGGCGGAACTTCTCCTATTCCGTCACACTTGTTTACGCACAGCACAACAGGCTTGCCGCTTTTCTGGAGCATAGCCGCTACATCTGCGTCATTCGCCGTAACTCCCGATGTAACATCGGTCACGAATATTATCACATCTGCCTTATCTATGGCAAGCTGTGCCTGCATTCTCATCTGTGAGAGTATCACGTCCTTGCTGTCAGGCTCGATACCTCCCGTATCAACAAGCATAAACTCCTTGCCGAGCCACTCCGCCTTTGCGTATATTCTGTCACGGGTAACACCAGGTGTATCGTCTACTATAGACATTCTCTTGCCGACAATACGGTTAAAGAGTGTTGATTTTCCAACGTTGGGACGTCCTACTACCGCTACTATTCCGTTCATTCACTCATTCCTTCCTTTTATCTCTTATATAATCCGACTGTTATACTGCCGGCGCCTTTTATATTGAAGTCTGCGCTGTGATAATCAGTGCCGCTTATTAACATCATACAGTCGGCAACATCTTTTCCTTCTCCGCCGCCATTGCCTGCAAGATACGGTGTGTCACCGAAATCGGCAGCAGTAAATGCGTACACTTTGGAATATCTTGATTCTGTCTTTATTACATAATCAATCTTCGCCGCAGTGTCACACAATGCCGTAAATTTCTGACCGCTGTAATATTCGGTACTGATTTGCTTTTCCGCAGGAACAGAGCTTACGCTTAAATCGGCAACACTGCTATCCCACGCAAGAATCAGATCATCGACCTTATTTTGCAGATATGTAACCATATTGCCCTTCTGAAAGCGTGTGAAGTTCTCATCATCGCTCATTCTGAAATTATCAAGAAATAAATTCTCTCTCAGATACAGATATGTCAGACTGTCCTTGAGCGTAAGATTACAGTCGGAGCTACCGAGAATATCCGTCTTTGTGCCGCTTTCGGCAAACTGTGAAAACTGTATCAGCCTTACAGTAATACTTGCCTTGTACGGTGTTTTCTCTAGTCTTGATACATCAACACCGTTTACCGAACTGCCGTATTTCAGTACAACATTGAAGTAATAATCGCCGTTCAGCAGCTTTTCCGCCGTGTCCGTATCTCTTGACAAAAAGCCCTCATAGCCGCTTCCTACAGCACCGAGTAAGCCTCTTACCGCAACATTGACCTCAATATCATCGGGCTTTGTGCCGTCCGTCAGCGAAACAATCGTTTGAACAGCCTCGTTTATTACCTTATCGGCATTCAGATTATCATAGCATATCTTGTTATCGGTATCAACTATCAGCTGAAATTCCGTCCCGTTCTCAAGACGCACGTCAGCCTTGCAAAAACCGCTTGCATATTTATTGAAGTCCGGCACAGGTCCGGGGTTTTTCTTGGCCTGCATAAATTCAATGCTGACTACCTGACCCCCTCCGAAATTGTCTTCAAGATATTTCTCGGCAACGGGCTTTGCCTCCCTTATATCCTCTTTCGCCTTTTCTTTTTCCTCAGCCGACATACAAGCCGTACACGTCAGTATCGCAAGACACGACACGGCAAGCACCGCCAGAAACGAAAACATTCTTTTTTTCAGTTTCATATATCCGCCCCTTCCCCTAAAATAGCGTCAAGAAGCTCATATCCGTCCGTTGCAACCGGCATTATCTCAATTCCGAGTGCCTGCTCAACATCGCTTACCGTCTTATCGTCAAGAAAAATATCGCTGTTTGTTTTCAGCATATTTTCTGTTATAAGCAGTCTTTCCCCTAAGTTATCTTTATAAGGTGTAAGCTGTGCGATTATATCTCCTGCCGTTATAAGTCCGGCAACGGTAATAGTTTCCCCGAAAAAATCGTTTCTTATCGTATAAACGTCAACCACGATATTCGGAAAATCCGTTTTCAGCATTTTTCCGAGTGTTTCTATCAGCGGTGCGGCAAGTACCCCGGTCGCCACCGAAACGTGCCGCTCCTTATCGTCCGTTTCACCGAATTCACGCTTATCCGCAAGTGCATCTGTAAACTCCTTTTGCAGACTCGCACACATTCCCACGCCGTTTTCAAACTGATCAAAATCGCCGTAGAACTCATAATCGGGCATTTTCCTCTTAGCCGTAAGATAGAATTCGTCCGACGCATACACTACCCTATCGTGATACTTTTCAAACATCATATCACCGAAAAACTCCAGCGTGTCTATCGCCTTGCCTGCGGTTTCTTCGTTGAAAAGCTCCAGCTTCGGCAGCTTGTCCCTGAATCTCGTTACCCCTACAGGCACGCAGGCCACGCTCTTTACCGCAGGGTAAAGCATACAAAGGTCGGTCAGCGTTTTCTCAAGCTCCTTGCCGTCATTAAGTCCGGGACAAAGCACTATCTGTGTATTTATCTCAATCCCTGCCGCCGCCATTTTATAAAGATAATCAAGGCACTTTCCTGCATTCGGATTTTTCGTCAGCTTTACACGAAGTTCGGGATTTGTCGTATGCACCGAAATATTCATCGGCAGCTTCATCTTTATAATTCTGTCAACATCCTCGTCGCTGAGATTTGTCATAGTAATATAGTTGCCCTGCAAAAAACTCAGACGTGAGTCATCATCCTTGAAGTACAGCGTTTCACGCATACCCTTCGGAAGCTGATTTATGAAGCAGAACACGCAGTTATTCTTACAGTGCTGCTTGCAGTCCATAAGATAGGTCTCAAAATTAAGGCCGAGGTCGTCATACTCACCCTTCCTTACCTTTACCGTCTTGTCCTCAAGCTCAATCACGAGTTTTTTATCAGAAGCATAAAACTGATAGTCGAGTATGTCGTGTATAGCGTTTCCGTTTATTGAAACAAGGCTTTCGCCCGCCTTTATCCTTGCCTTATCGGCAGGAGAACCTTTATCTACGGAGGTTATCCTTACAGACACGTTATCAGTCCTTTCTTTCCGAATTCTCAATTAAGCATACATATATATTATACACTTTTGTTGTGTAACCGTCAACATAAAATCTAAAAAGATAACTTTTCCAGCCTGTCGAAAAACCTATATAATTTTTAAAAATGGGGTCGCAGGGGCGTAGCCCCCGACAGGGTCTAGGGGCGGTAGCCCCAGTAATATAGCCCCTTTCCGGGGAAAGGGGTTTGGGGATAGGGATAATAAATCAGAAGTTTATTTCAAAAATAGACTTTTTCTACAAGCTGAACTTTTATCTCCTGCCCTGCAAACTGTCATAACAAAATTTTGCAAAACAAAAAGGCAGTAAGTCATTTCTGACATACTGCCACAATGTTTGCGCTAACAAGAATTACGCCTCTTTACTAGCGATAACTTCCTTGCCCTTGTAATAACCACAATTGCCGCATACTCTGTGAGGGAGCTTTAACTCACCACACTGAGGGCAACGTGAGAATGCAGGTGCAGATAGCTTCCATACCTGTGAACGTCTCTTGTCACGTCTTGCCTTAGATACTTTTCTCTTTGGAACTGCCATTTTAGCACCCCCCTCTGATGTTCATTATCTCAAAATTAAGCCGATTTATCATCGTCTAAGCTAACACGAGTGATATTATACTACAAAAATCAAAATTTGTCAACACTTATTTGAGATATTTTTTAATATTTTCTGTGAGGTCAGCTACCTCTGCAGATATAGTGAATGTAACGTGTGTGTTCTCGCCGCTTACAGCCGCTACCTTATCGAACATAGCACCGACCTTTTCCATATCTCTGCCGCAGATCTTGAGAATACCGTCAACAAAGATGTCTGTGCAGTCATAGTCAGATGCGAGCATACCTGCGATAAAGCCGTACATTGCATCGTAGTTATCTATGTTGTAGTCCTCGATATTTACAAGACGTACCTTGTGATAGATGTCTATGTTGAGGGAAGAACCGATCTGGATAGCAACAACGTTGCCGTTGCTTGCCTGCTCAGCTTCGTGGATAGCGTTTATAAGTAACTTAGTCTTACCTGTTCCCTTTTTACCTGCGATAAGTTTAATCATTGTAAAGTCCTCCGTATTTTTACGGCAGAGTCGCCGTTTAATATAATAAAAACCGTCTGTCTGACTGCTTTCGCTTCGGCCGATTACAGCCATACATCACGATTTATTATCCTTAGCCTATCTTGGCTTCGAGTGCCGCCTTAGCGTCCTCATAGCCGGGCTTACCGAGAAGTGCGAACATATTCTTCTTGTAGCTCTCAACACCGGGCTGGTTGAACGGATTTACACCGAGCAGATAGCCTGATACTGCGCAAGCCTTCTCGAAGAAATAGATGAGATAGCCAAGCTCGCTCTCGTTTACTTCGGGCATTTCAAGCACCATATTGGGTGTGCCGCCCTCGGTATGAGCAATTATAGTACCCTCATAAGCCTTCTGATTAACGACCGACATATTCTGATTCGACAGGAAGTTCAGTCCGTCGCCGTTTGTTGCGTCATTCTTTAAGAAGAAATCCTTCTGAGCCTTTGCGATATGAACTACCGTTTCAAACAGAATGTTAGAGCCGTCCTGAATGAACTGACCGAGTGAGTGAAGGTCTGTCGAGAATGTAGCGGATGCCGGGAACAGACCCTTTCCATCCTTGCCCTCGCTCTCACCGAACAGCTGCTTGAACCATTCGTTCATCATAGCAAATGAGTTTTCGTAAGCTACCAGCATTTCTACCTTGTAGCCCTTGTTTCGAAGTACGTTACGCAGTGCGGCGTACTTGTAGCAATCGTTCTTTTCGATATCGCATACGGAGAAGTCCTCTCTTGCCTTTGCGGCACCTGCCATAAGAGCATCGATGTCACAGCCTGCACAAGCGATGGGAAGAAGACCTACCGCTGTAAGTACCGAGAAACGTCCGCCGACATCATCGGGGATAACGAATGTTTCATAACCCTCAGCGTCTGCAAGCTCCTTGAGTGTTCCCTTTGCCTTGTCCGTAGTTGCGTAAATTCTGCCCTTTGCGCCGTCCTTGCCGTACTTTTCTTCGAGCATTTCTCTGAATACTCTGAATGCGAGTGCAGGCTCGGTTGTCGTGCCGGACTTTGATATAATGTTTACAGAGAAGTCCTTATCTTTAACAAGCTCTATAACTTCATTAAGATATGTAGGGCTTATGCTGTTTCCTGCGAAGAATATCTTGGGCGTATCCTTAGCGAGCGAGTTGTAAAGCGTGCTTCTTAAAAGCTCGATAGCCGCTCTTGCTCCGAGGTAAGAACCGCCTATACCGATAACAATAAGCACCTCGCTGTCAGCCTTTATCTTAGCCGCAGCCTTCTTGATTCTCTCAAACTCTTCCTTGTCATAGTTTACGGGAAGATCTACCCAGCCTAAAAAGTCGTTTCCTAAGCCGTTCTTGTTTTCGATCATCTCGTGAGCGACCTTTACCATAGGCTCCATGCCCTTAAGCTCATCGGCGTTTACAACACCCTTAAGATACTTGTCGTTAAGTGTAACTGCCATACTATTCTCTCCTTTTATACTCTTTCCACACATAAATTATAAAGCTACGGTACTCATAACTTTTTCTGTCTGCCGATGCCGTTCTTTATATAGTTCTATTATAGCGAAATCGGCTGTGATTTGCAAGATGTTTTGCTAAGAACTGACACTTTCGTCTGATTTCACAAAATAAAATCAAGTTTTTTGTGCATTTTTAACCCTCGCTATCATACATAATCGAATTTATCAAACCGTGTACTTTTAATTAATTTAATTAATTTCAGTTTGCAGAAAAAGTACGCCTTAAATAAAATAGATTAAGTTTTCAATCCCTATCCCCTTTAGGACACTCTGATGGCTTTGCAGAGATGCAAAACAGGCAGAGAAAGCAACGCTAAACACACATTTTCTAAAATTATATAGTTTTTTCGACAGACTGCCATCCCCGCACAAACCGCACGGGGATGTTTCTCTTTCTACATTGAGAAAAACCGCCTTATAATTATCAGCAGACTGCTGAAAAAATTAAGCTCTCCGACTTCGCCCGTAGTCACAATATCGCTGTAGAAGATTTCCTCTCCGTCAAGACTCGCCCTGACCTCACCGACCTTTTCGCCGTACTGAACAGGCGCAGACAGGCTATCGACCACCGTATGAGTGTATTCTATCCTTTTTGAGCTTCCTTTAGGGATCACGATAGTATTGAGCCTTTTGACTCTTACCTCAGCCTGCTTTTCAAGTCCTTCGGTTACAGTTACAGGTGTCAGCACGTCAGACTCTACCGCCGTCCTGTACAGCTCAAAGCCCGAAAAGCCGTGATTCAGCAGGTCGGTACACGCAGTAAAACGCTGTTCGCTTTCCTTGCAGCCAAGTGCCACAGCACATAGCTTCATATTTCCTCGTTTCGCCCACACTGCAAGACAACACCCCGCTTTGTCCGTAGTTCCGGTCTTTCCGCCGATGATACCGTCATAGCGTTGCATCAGCTTGTTCGTGTTAAGAAGCTGTGTCTGCCGCTCCCCCTCACGCACATAGTCAAGTCTGGTGGCAAAAAATTCGTTGTAGCAGTCATACTCCGACACAGCCGCACTGAGAAGCGCCGTGTCATAAGCTGAGGTGTAATGCGTATCGCTGTCGAATCCTACGCAGTTATCATAGTGAGTATCGCTCATTCCAAGCTCCTGCGCCCTTTTGTTCATTCGTTCCACGAACATTTCTTCCGTTCCGGCTATATATTCGCATACCGCCACACAAGCATCGTTTGCGGAGGCGATAACGACCGAGCGTATCATATCGTATGCCGACATTTCCTCCCCGACATTAAGCCATATCACCGAGCCGTCCATAGCGTTTGCTCTTGCGGTAGCCGTTATCACGGTTTCCATATCGAATGTACCCTTTTCCATTTCCTCCGCCCATATCAGCAGGCACATCAGCTTGGTTACCGATGCCATAGGCAGCCTTTCGTGCGAGTTATGCTCGTACAGCACCTGCCCTGTTGAAACCTCGGTAACGATTGCCGCCTTCGTTATGCTGTCTGCTGCGCTCACATCACCTTCCGAAAATGCGGTCAAGGACGCACCCTGCGTCACCGCTGCCAGAGTAAATGCCGTCACACCTGCCGTAATTCTTTTTATAAGTACCATATAATAACCTCCGTTTTGAAAAATTTCCCTTTAAAATAATTATATGCTTATTTTCCGCCATATCTGCATAATCTTACTAAAACAGCTTAAAATAAGGATACAAACACGAAAGGAAGGGCAAAAATATGAATTACAAGATCTGTCTGCCGATGAAGCTGTTTATGCTGTTCTGCTTCGGCGGCTGTGCTTATACGATTACAGAGCTTCTGTTCAGAGGAAACAGCCACTGGACAATGTTTATTTTAGGAGGGATCTGCTTTCTGCTGGTCGGCGGTATTAACGAAAAATTCGACCTCTCGCTCCCCGTCCAGATGGCTGTATCATCGCTTATAATCACCGCCCTCGAATTCTTATGCGGCTGTATAGTCAACCTCTGGCTCGATTGGAAGGTATGGAACTACGAACAGCTGCCTTTCAACCTTCTCGGTCAGATATGCCTGCTTTTTACGGTGCTGTGGTTTTTTCTTTCCGCCATCGGCATTTTTACAGATGACATTCTCCGCTGGAAAATGTTCTGCGAGGAAAAGCCAAGCTATCGTCTGTCGTTCAGAACAGCAAAAAACGAACTTTAGCCACAGAATTCGGCGTTATAACAACAATAATTAAAATTAATTCATAAAATGTATGCCAAAGGAGGCAATATAATGGAAGAAATGTTTTGTTTTCAGTGTCAGCAGACGGCACACAACGAAAAATGCAACGGAAAAGCAGGTGTATGCGGTAAAAAAAGCGATACTGCAAAAGCACAGGACGAACTTATCGGTGCGCTTATAGGTCTTGCAAAAGCGGCGGAGTGCGGTACTCCTACAAACAGCACAGACCGACTTGTTCTGAAAGGACTTTTCACGACTATCACAAATGTCAGCTTCAATACAAAAACTGTAAATGAACTGACAGCAGAGGTCGAGGAGGAGAAACGAAAAATTTGCAAGAGCAAGGTTGACAACTATGAGCTTTCAAGGCTATGGGAAGCAAGCGATGATATTCGCTCGCTGAAATCGCTTATTCTGTTCGGCATCAAGGGTATGGCGGCGTATGCGTATCATGCTCTTGTGCTTGGTAAAACCGACAGCGAGGTAAATTCCTTCTTCTACACGGCACTCAGGGCGATTGAGGGCGAAAGCAATCCGGACAAGCTGTTAGGTCTTGTGCTTAAAACAGGCGAAGTGAATTTCAGGTGCATGGCGCTTCTTGACAGTGCAAATACGGAAAGCTACGGTAATCCCGTGCCTACTGTCGTTCCTTTGACGATAGAAAAGGGTCCGTTTATAGTGGTCAGCGGTCACGATCTGCATGATTTAAAACTGTTGCTCGAACAGACAGAGGGCAAGGGTATAAACATCTACACCCACAGTGAAATGCTCCCTGCGCACGGGTATCCCGAACTCAAAAAGTACAAGCATTTAAAGGGCAACTTCGGTACGGGCTGGCAGAACCAGCAGTCTGAGTTCCACAACATTCCCGCCCCGATACTGTTCACCACCAACTGCATTATGCCGGTAAGGCAGAGCTACAGCGACAGGGTTTTCACAACATCTGTAGTATCTTACCCTGAGCTTGTCCACATCGGTGACGATAAGGATTTTTCTCCTGTTATAGCAAAGGCTCTCGAATGCGGCGGCTATGACGAGGACAAGGAAATGACGGGTATGAACGGCGGTCATACGGTTATGACGGGCTTTGCGCATAATGCCGTACTGTCAAGAGCGGATGAGATAGTAGCGCTTGTAAAGCAGGGAAAGATAAAGCACTTCTTCCTTATCGGCGGCTGTGACGGTGCAAGTCCGAGCAGAAGCTACTACACGGATTTTGCAAAAGCGACACCGCCCGATACGCTTATCCTGACGCTAGCCTGCGGAAAGTACCGTATAAACGACCTTGACCTCGGTACAATCGAGGGTATACCGAGAATACTCGACTGCGGACAATGCAATGACGCATACAGCGCTATAAGAATCGCACTTGCACTTGCGGATGCTTTCGGCTGTTCGGTGAATGACCTGCCGCTGACGCTTGTTCTGTCGTGGTATGAGCAGAAAGCTGTCTGCATACTGCTGACGCTTTTATATCTCGGAATAAAGAATATTTTCCTCGGCCCTACTCTGCCTGCGTTTATTTCACCGGGAGTGCTTGATATACTTGTAAAGAACTACAACATCACGCCGACAGACGTTCCGGAAAAGGACCTTGCGAAAGCACTCGGCAGAAAATAATCACACAAATATATAAAATCCGCCACAATTCAGGTATTGATTTTTCCTGCCTGCTGTTATAATAAAGCTGTAAACAAGGAAAATTGCAGGGGCTTACCCTGTATGGTGCCGAAAAGAACAAGGAGGAAAACCATGAGAAATTTTGACGGATTTTATAAGGGTATAGACCTGGGCGGTTGGATCTCGCAGTGTGGAAGCAAGTACAATGACGAACATTATTCCACCTTCATAACCGAAAAGGATATTGAAAAGATAGCGACAATGGGACTTGATCACGTCCGTATGCCTGTAGATTACAATGTTATCCAGACAGATGACGGCGAAATCATCGAAAGCGGAATGGCTTACATTGAAAGCTGTGTCGGCTGGTGCAAAAAGCACGGTCTTAATATCGTTATAGATCTGCACAAGACCTGCGGATATATCTTTGACGATCCGAGCTATTGCGGATTTTTCGGCAACGAAAAGCTGCAGGATCAGTTTGTATATCTGTGGCAGGAGATAGCAAGGCGTTACGGAAATGACAGTCATATAGCATTCGAACTGCTCAACGAAATCACAAGCGCAGATTTCACAGATTCGTGGAACAAGATAGCAAGCCGTACCGTAAAGGAGATAAGAAAAATAGCGCCCGAAACAAAAATAGTCATCGGCGGTATCTTCAACTCGAGCATTTACGGGCTGACGCTCCTTGACATTGATTGGGATGAAAACATAGTGCTGACATTCCACTGCTACAATCCGCTTGTTTTCACTCATCAGGGTGCCGGCTGGGTAGATCGCCTTGATAAGTCATACCGCACAAAATTCCCTGCTACAGCCGAAAAGCTTCTTGCGGACAGCAAAAAATATTTCGGTGAGGATTTCACTTCGGATTTTGACGGTATAACAGGTATGATTGACAGCGGCTTCTTTGTAAAGATGTTTGCCGACGCTGTAAAGGTAGCGGAAAAGCTGGAGCTTCCTCTTTACTGCGGTGAATACGGCGTAATAGACAGAGCTGACCCCGAAAGCACGCTGAACTGGTTCAGAATGATAAACGAAGCATTTGAACAGCTTCATATCGCCCGTGCGGTATGGTCGTACAAGGAAATGGATTTCGGCATAACGGACGAGCATTATGCGCCGATTTATGACGAACTTATAAAGGTGCTGTAAAAAACAACTCAGCGCAAATATAAAAATGAAACCGCCCGGCAGACATAAAGCATGCGCCGAGGCGGTTCATATATTACTTATTACACTTTTGCTCTATTATTTTACGATATGTGAGCTATAAATTAAAACGGCTGAGAAAACTCTCAGCCATTTCAGACTGTCGATAAACCCACGCACCGCAAAAATGCTGAAAAGTAAACCGGCGCAAACTAAAAATCTGTTAAATAAAACAATTTCGCACAGCCGTAAAAAACGGCTGTGCGAAAGCATTTTTGCTTACTGCGTCAACCGCTCCTCAACGTACCTTTGTACGCCTGTCGGAGCGGTTTCCTTGTCTGCGTGTGTTTCTCAACGTCTGCAGCGTGTCGAAAAATACTTTTTCGACACACTGAAACGGCTGAGAAAACTCTCAGCCGTTTTTACTATTCTGTCAGTTACATTTAATAGTCTTTTTTGCCTGCGGAACGCTCAGCAATATAACAACGCCCACAGTGGTGAATACTATTTCTGGAAGCATATAAGCTCCGTTATAAAGCAGGCTGTACAGCCATGGTTCATTTATTGTAATTCCGTTCCACAGTTCACCGAACGAGCCGAAAATCAGCACACCGCTCGTATAGTGGCATACAAGGCGGAGCGTCATTGCCAGTACCGAACCGCCAATCATTCCGGGCGTTCCGTGTTTTCTGAAAATTCCTGCAATACCGAGAACGGTAAAAGCAAAAATGTAGTCAATGAATATACATGCAACCAGTGCAACAGGTGTCAGCCCCCAGCCGAAAATTCCTTCGGCACAGCCCTGACCGAACTGTATGAGAGAGTATACGAAAGACGCTACCAAACCGTGACCTATACCTCTTTTAAGGCTGAAAATAACTATCGGCAACATTGACAATAATGTTATGGAGCCACCCCACGGCAGATTAATGATTTTGATGAAGCTCAATACAGTCGCAAGTGCCACCATTACCGCTCCCTCAACAAGTGTAAGTACCTTTTCGTTTTTCATTTGAAAAACCTCCGTTAAATAAATTTTAACCGAATACCCGCTTTAACGTAAAAATTCCCCGGCTGAATACAGTCGGGGATAATACAAGCTATAGAAATATCGTGAAATTCCTACGGCGGCATTATCCGCATCAGGTCAAGGGTCGAAGTCGAACTTCCTCTCAGCAAAAAGCTCCCCTATTCAGTCTGTATTTATTTTATCACTGTTGATTACAAATGTCAAGTTAAGTATTAAATATTGAGCGAGGCTTGGTGTGTATATTGCCACGAACTTTGATTTCGGCTCAGGCACTTAAAATGATTGTGATTTGCGGCAATTTATAGCAAAAAAAATAAAGAACACTCGAAAAATCGAATGTCCTTTACACTGGTGCGGGAAATGGGACTTGAACCCACACGCCAATACTGACACAAGCACCTCAAGCTTGCCTGTCTGCCGATTCCAGCATCCCCGCAAATCAGCTTGTTTATTATATCAGAAATTTAAGCTGTTGTCAAGCACAATTTTTTACAATTACGATTTTTTTGTTAGCGTAAATTCCCAAAGCAAGTTCCACAGCGAAAAAAGGAGCGTAACTTACTTTGAAAATTTCCGTATGCGTAGAATATCTCTCCGCATTGTTCACATTTTCAGCAATGTACATTTTTAATTATTACCGAATTACTGTAATTGACAACATGAGTTGTAAAGCTGTTTTTTATCATTTTGCTCTTGCATAACTTACACATAATATAAGACTTTCACGCCGATTCGCCTTTACCCTGCTTCTCTCTGCACTCACTGCATATACCCTTGATGCTTATCTCGTACTCGGTAACATCAAAGTCATACTTTGTGCGTATCTTATCGTTAAGACACATCATTTCACCAAGCTCCACATCAAAGACCTTTTCACAGCAGCTGCATATCATATGAAAATGCGGATCTGTCCTGCCGTCAAAACGTACGCTTCCGTAAGAACTGCATATTTTCTTCAGTATGCCGTGTTCCGCAAGCTGATTGAGATTACGGTAAACTGTACCGAGGCTTATTTTAGGATAACTGCGTCTTGCTATATCGTAGACCTGCTCGGCGGTAGGGTGGACAGGATTTGAAACAACGATATTCATTATGCAATTTCTCTGTTGAGAATAATTCATACTGCCCTCCTGTCAGGTATAACTCTCGTTATCCGTGACCCAATGACGAACTCTCAGAGGAATACCAAGCCCCTCTGCAAGCTCCTTGCACTGCTCAATCTGCTCAGGCTTTATTATATCAACCACGGTAAACATAACCTTAGGCACGATAGTTTTTACCGTTGCGGCAAAATTAAGCATAGAATTGAATGACGGAAGCCCGAACTTAGGACGTGATACCTCAAGATAGCTCTCAGGGTCGGGAGCGTTAAGGCTTATGGAAATACAATCTATTATATATCTCATCTTGTATGAATCAAATGCAGGGTTGATAAAATCAACAAGTCCGTTTGTGTTGATACGGATTTTCATATCGGTAGTCTGCTTTACATACTTTGCGACCTCAAGCAGAACATCGGCACGCTCCATAGGTTCGCCGTAACCGCAGAAAACAAGCTCGTGAAGTCCTGTCTTATCAAAATCGTCAAACGCCTTGATAATTTCTTCATAGCTCGGCTCATGCTCAAGCCACAGACTATCATTATCCGCAACGCTGTCGCCGTTCTTTCTTATGCAGAAAACGCACGAACACGGACATCTGTTTGTTATATTAGCATAAAGCTTACCTTCAAACTCATAGAATATTGTCATATTACACCTCCGTGGATAAACTGATAATCTTTCTCACATTAGTATAACATAACGCTGAAAATTAGTCAATAGCTAAATCGGCATTTTAATGCGAAAAATCGCCACCCGCAAAAAAATTATATCCTGTCATATATTTCATTTGCTTTTAAAGAAGTAAATGACAAAGGAAAGTATACGCCTGAAGTCCGGCTCTCCTTCATTGTTATCAATACACGGTTACAGCAGTTGTAATAGGCACTGTCGCTATCTTTCAGACGCTCTACATAAGGAGCGGCTCCTTCCGACAGCATAGCAAGGCTTCCTGTATCTGTTTCAGCAATTTCACCGCTGAGATAGCTTTCGACATTGTACTGTGCTATTCTTGCGTCAGGGTCGCAAAAACACAGCGCACTGAACATTACGGTAAAGGATATGAAAAGCGTTGCCACTGTTTTCATACCGGGGAATATCTCGTGCAATATAAGCACAAGGAAAACTATGCCGAGAAGTATCATAAACCACGATGTATAGAATCTAAGCCCGGTAAGCCCATATTCACCGATATACATTATCATCTTTGACATTGCACTGCAGATAAGCAGTATCGTAATCAGGCTGAAAACCGCCGAGTATATTCTTACGGCAACGGGCTTTCTGCCGTTTTCGTTTCTCTTTGCAAGAACGCCGGCAAGAAATATTACCATAAGGTCAAGCACTGCCACTCCGCACAGCTCGAAAAAGCCTTGTCTTGCATATCCGCTGTAGCTGTAGCCGTCGGGAAGGACTCCGCCGAATGCACTCATATAGTACGGCAGCTGGCAGGCGAAGAACAGAAGATAGATAAGTATAAGCGGCGTCAGCGCAGAACATATTGCGACAGCAGGCACCTTTGCCGCTCTCCCCGTGTCGCCTGTCATTTTACGCTTTCTGCCTTTCGCACCGCTCATTGCTCCGAACAGCAGGAACGACAGCGGTATGCTTACAGCAAGAATTATTACGTTGCTGAAAAAGTTGTCGAAAAATCCGCCGGTTATACCTGATAACAATCTTCCGAAATTATCATCGGCGCTCGAAAGTGCCGTACACGCTATAATCACGGCAGGAATTGAGCAAAGCACTCCGAGCAGAATATATAACGCTGTTTTGCTTTTTTCTCCTTTTTCCTTATTTGCAAAAGGAACAGCCACGCACTTTGGTGCTGCGGAAAAGTTTGCAAACGGCAATGCGAATACAGCCTCGCATATTTCCCTTAAGAATCCGTCCGAAAACAGCGGTTTTGATGTTATAAAGCTGTAAGCGAAGTAACAGAGCAGTATTGCGGCATATACCCACGACAAAAATCGTACAAGCCCTGTCGATGAAAACACAGGAACAGCACAGAACAATATCACACAGCCGAAAATCGCCCATTGTGAAGCGGTCGGCTTTTTGCCGATATATATCACTGCCATAACCGCAAGGGTCGCCACTATAACGTGATACCAGCCCGACGCTATAACCTCTGCAAACGGGAATATTTCTCCCTCGGTAAAGAACAGCTTCAGTGTTATAAAGCCGATTATAACGGTCATCACAGCGAATATGAAGTCACGGATGCCGTATATTTTCTTCGCTTCGGGCGGACCTTGCAGCTGCCTTTGAGGCTGTACGAACTGCCCGTCTGCTCTGCCGTATACATTCACCGGCGGAACGTTACCGCACTCCTCGGCGTTTCCTTCAAAATTATAGTATTCATTCATCTTCTCCACCGCCTTTATAGCACAGAATATCTCCGGGCTGGCACTGCAGCACCTCGCATATCTTTTCAAGCGTTGAAAATCTTATTGCCTTTGCCTTGCCCGTTTTCAGCACCGATAGATTTGCAGGCGTTATGCCTATTGCGGCGGCAAGCTCGTTGGATGAGATTTTCCGCTTTGCCATCATTACATCAAGATTTATTTCAATTGCCATATCAGTACCTCACAGCTCAGATAGTAAAGTCGTTCTCTTCCTTTATTACGATTGCCTGTTCAAAGACGTTCTTTATAACACGCAGTATCAGTCCGAAAAATGCCGCCGCTATAACCACAAGCCACGCAAACGGTCTTATAAAGCTGAAATAGATAAAGATAACGCTTACGGCAAAACAGCAATACGATATAAGCCGTAATATTTTCACGTTGGCGGGTATGAACACCTTGTCGTGCCTTATGTTTGAAAGCAGACGGTCAAGCGCCGTAACTATCACAAGTGCTGCCGCCGCCGCAAGATAAAGAGTGATTATCATAGGCAGATACACCGACCTTCCTGTCAGTGCGATGATACCGTTATCATAGACACGGACAATTAAAGGTGCAAATATACAGCATACGATTATAAGCACGAATACCGCCTTTACAAGTATTGAGGTTGTCATTACAGAATAATTTTGTTTTTTCATAATACCGCCCTTTCCTGACGCATTTATCGTTTTTTGTTATCTGTATTTTATCACACTGATTTCCGTTTGTCAATAGATTTTTATCGTTTTTCGATAATTTTTTATTGCGAAATAAAAAACAAGCCGTATTTCTACGACTTGCAAAATCTCTGCGCTCTCGGCAGTCAGAAAGATAAGGCGATGGCACTGAGGCTGAATCGTAAAAATGAAAATCGGAGCGTAACCTGATTTTTACTCTGCACTGCGGCAATGATTCCTGTAATATATCGGTGTAACGCCGTACAGCTTTTTGAATCTGCGGCAGAAATAGCCGATGTTCTCAAATCCTGTTTCATGCGCTATGGCGCAAACGCTGTTTTCGGTATCAACAAGGAGCTTTGACGCACGTTTCAGTCTGTATTCTACAACGTAATTTATCGGCGATGTATGCAGGTATGTCCTGAAAATATTGAGAACACTGCTTTTGCTTATAAGAACCGTTCGGGCAATATCGTCCAGTGTTATCTGACCGCTGTAATTATCGTGAATATACTGCATCATTATCTGAAGCTTAGCCTGCGTCTGTGCGGAATGCACGGACATAGAACCGCAATCTGTTATCAGTATGCTTTCATATAAAAGACGCCATAGTTTCAGCAGTAGCTCTGCTGTTTTCATTTCAGACGCTGTGCCTGAACCCTGCACGGCAAATATCGACCTCATTGTTTCTATAATGCTGCGGTGCGCTGTTTCTTCGGCAGAAAAAATCACACATTCAGTAGTTGATTCGATTATCGGTCTGATGTATCTGCTGTATATCAGACTGCCCTGCGGCGCAAGCAGAACAGGTGAAAAAACAATGTTAGGAATGATGGCGCTGTCCGTGGCTTCAAACCTGTGTATCACCTGAGAGTTTATAAAGATTCCATCGCCGGAGCTGAGAACATACCTGTTTCCGCCCACCAGAAAATCAGCCATGCCCTGCTGTACATAAACAAATTCGACCTCCGGATGCCAGTGCCAGTCGATACAGTGAAAGTCGAAATCCCAGATGTCCTCATAATAATAGCAGAAGGGATATTCTTCGCTGCCGTGACTTGCAGTTTCACGCAAGGTTTCGTCCGTTATGATCCTGTCCTTTTTGATTTCATCACTCATATTCTCACCCGATTTACGATATTGTGTAATAAAAATGTGATTTTGTGCATTGAAATGTTATGATGTTTGCTATATAATCTGATTATATCAATCGTCAAGGAGTTTGTCAATATGGCTGTGAATTACAGAAAAACACTTATATCCTGCTATCTTGGATTCATCACGCAGGCAATAGCGGCTAATTTCGCCCCGCTTCTATTTCTCACATTTCACAACGGCTATGGTATCCCGCTTGGAAAAATCGCCCTTATCTCGTCGGTATTTTTTATTACTCAGCTTATCATAGATGTGCTGTGCGCACGTTTCGCCGACAAAATCGGCTATCGGAAATGCGTTATCGGTTCGCAGGCTTTTTCGGCACTGGGACTTATCGGACTTGCCTTTTTGCCTGAACTGCTCCCCGACCCGTTCACAGGAATAATCGTAAGCACAATCATATATGCAATGGGAAGCGGTCTTACCGAGGTGCTTGTAAGTCCGATAGTTGAAGCCTGCCCGTTTGAGCATAAAGAAGCCGCAATGAGTCTGCTGCATTCATTCTACTGCTGGGGTTCGGTCGGAGTCATACTCATTTCAACACTGTTTTTTACTGTTTTCGGCATAGAAAACTGGAAGTGGCTCTCTTGTATCTGGGCGATAATTCCACTTGTGAACATATACAATTTTTCAGTATGTCCCATTGAACATCCTGTCGAGGACGGCAAGGGTATGCGTATCCGTGACCTGCTCAGAGTACCGCTGTTCTGGCTTGCGATACTGCTTATGGTATGTGCGGGAGCCTCGGAGCTTTCAATGGCGCAGTGGGCGTCGGCATTTGCAGAATCCGCTCTCGGACTGACTAAATCAGTCGGAGATATTGCAGGACCGTGTATGTTTGCGGTGACAATGGGCATAAGCCGCACGCTCTACGGGAAGTACGGCGAAAAGCTTGATCTTATGAAATTCATGATAGGCTCGGCAATGCTGTGTCTGATCTGTTATATCACCGCCTCCCTGTCGGGAATACCTGTAATCGGTCTTCTCGGCTGCATAATGTGCGGATTCTCTGTAGGTATCATGTGGCCGGGATCTATTAGCATCTGCTCAGGCAAAATATCCACCGGCGGTACTGCAATGTTTGCACTTCTCGCCATGGCAGGTGACCTCGGCGGAGCACTCGGTCCTGCTATTGTAGGAAATATCACCCAGAATGCAGGTAATGATATGCAGAAAGGTATGCTTTCGGGCTGTGCATTTCCCTTGATACTTATGGTATCGCTCCTGCTGCTGAACAGAGCCGGACGTAAAAATAACTGATCGTATCCGGCAGGTTTATGCAAAACTATAATAGAAAAAAGGCATCATGTATCAAAACGTGATGCCTTTTTGTTTTTCATACGATGCCGGCGGTCAATTTACGGATTTCATAGAACCTGTTCTGCATTTCTGAACTGCGACGGAGTAATACTCTCGAACCTTTTAAAAATCTTGCAAAAATAACTGCTGTCACAGAAGCCTGTTTCTTCAGCTATCTGCTCGACCGTTTTCCGTGTTTCTGCCAGAAGCATTTTGGCTGCCTGTATCTTGCGTTTTGTGATATATTCCATCGGTCGACAGTTCAAGGTCTGTCTGAATAATCTGCACAGATGCTGCGAAGAAACGCCTGCTGCTTTACTTATGGATTCAAGACCGGGCTGTTTCATATAATTCTCGTCAATATAAGCGATTGCCTTTGTCACCGCAGGGGTGATTTGTACACTGCCTTTTCCTTTCGTTGCAAGACGGCTCAATTCAATAAAAAAGCTGTACAGATAGCCCGACGCTCTGAAATTTCCGTCAACCTTGTCAGACAGGAGTGCCTCATGCATACATCTGAAACCGTGGTCAAGATATGTAATTTCTTCCTTTGGAAGAGGAAAGATTTTCGGCTTGTCGAAGCCGAGTGCTTTAAGCATATCGGTGCAGGATTTTCCTGACGGTTTTATCCAATGCGTATCCCAGGATTCGTCCGTTGAATAATACTCATGCGGACAACCGGCAGGAATAAAGAATGCGGTGTACGGATTTATTATATGTTTCTCCCCGTTTATTATAAGTACGCCGCTTCCTTTTGTACAATAAAGAGCCTTGGCATAATTGTCACCATTGCCGCAGATTACATGATACTGCCATTCGTTCAGCCCTACGCTCACCAAAAAGACAGGAAGACTGCCTTCTTTACTGATTATCGGATAATCGTAGAATTTCAAAATTAATTCACCGCCTGTGCTAAAATCGTTATATCTTAATAATATCATCCATTGACTTGTTTGTCAATAAGCGTTATAATCTGTTAAAATACGAAGGGGTGATTTTTTGAGAACAGTCAGGGAACTAAACGATTTCTGGAGATTCACAAAGCTTCCCGCAGGAATGAATATATCGAAAGATTATGCTATCTCTCCCGAATATGAAGATACATCATGGCAGCCTGTTGTACTTCCGCATACATACAATTCCGAAGACAGCGCAGGCAGAATGGCAGCTGCAGACGGTGGGGACTACTACCGTGGAACTGTATGCTACCGCAGAAACCTTGCGCTGAGTTTTGAAGAATGCAGCGGAAAAGAACTCTATCTGGAATTTGAAGGTGCAAACACTGTTGCGGAAGTCTATATCAACGGCAGGTTTGCAGGAGAGCACAGCGGAGGGTATTCAACATTCAGATTTGATATTACGGACTATATATACCCGGGCAAAGACAATCTGATAGCTGTTATCGTATCGAATGCTCCCACCGATTATATTGCGCCGATAAACGACAATGGCGATTTCACAAAAATGGGCGGCTTGTACAGGGGTGTAAAGCTTATTGCAGTCGAGCCTGTTCATATTGCTCTGAACGACAGCGGCTCCTGCGGAGTATATATAACCCCACGCAATATTTCAGAAACATCTGCGGATATAGGCATACTTGTCAAGCTGGATAAAGCAGAAACCGCAGAGGCTAAGGCTGTGATATTTGATCCGCAGGGAAAGCCTGTAACGGAGCTTTTCGGCAGAGCGGACAAAGACAGGATAACGCTTTCGGGAAAAATCAACTGCCCAAAACTCTGGGACGGAGTAAGCTCTCCTGCTCTTTATCGTGCGGAGATAACCTTATTCTGCAACGGGAAACCCGTCGATAACATTGAACAGGAATTCGGAATACGCTCGTACCGCATAGATGCCGATAACGGATTTTTCCTCAACGGCAAGCCATATCCGCTCCATGGGGTAAACTACCATCAGGACAGTTACGAATCCGGCTGGGCAATGACTGACACTCAGCGTGAGCGGGATTATCGTATCATTCGTGACATGGGCTGTACCGCTGTAAGAATGGCTCACTACCAGCATTGTGACCACGAATATTCATTATGTGACAGGCTGGGTCTGTGCGTATGGACAGAGATAGGCATAATCAATAAAATGTCTGCCGATGAAAGCGACGCTCATGTTCTTTCAGACGGCTTTGGAGATAACTCAAAACAGCAGCTTCGTGAGCTTATCAGGCAGAATTACAATCATCCGTCAGTTATTGTCTGGGGATTGTCCAACGAACTTCACCAGATGACCGATGAAATATTCGGGCTTTACAGCGAGCTTTATGAAATTGCTTGCGAAGAGGATGATACAAGGCTGAAAACCTTTGCAGACAATCAGTTTTACGGCAGATTTCTGGAGCTCCCTGCCGATGTGGTCGGGTATAACCGTTATTTTGGCTGGTATAAGGAGGCCGGCAGTGCGGACAATTTCGGCGAATGGCTTGATCTATACCATAACGAAAAGGAAAAGCGCCCTGTCTGCATTTCCGAATACGGCGGCGGTGGGGCAATTTCGCAGCACAAGGACAATGTGAATTGGGAAAGCGACATAGACCCAGTCGGAGTACGGCATTATGAGAACTATCAGTCGCAGCTGCATGAGATATTGTGGAAACAATTCCCGGTCAGGAAGTACCTGTGGGCTGAATTTATATGGTGTATGTTCGATTTTGCGTCCTACGGGAGAACAGAGGGAGATACAAAGTCGCTCAACGACAAGGGACTTTGCACAAGGGAGCGTATTCCAAAGGACGTATATTTCTTTTACAGGTCCGTATGGAGCAGCGAAAAAACTGTTTATATAACTGAACGCAGGCATGAATTCAGGGCTTGTGATGTGCCTTTTGTAAAGGTATATTCAAATGCTGACGCAGTGGAGCTTTGTATAAATGATATTTCGTACGGCAGAATATCCCGGTGCGAACTTCCCGATGACGAGAACACTGTTTTTGTGTGGAAAAATACAAAGATAAAACCCGACACAAAGAACAAAATATGTGCGAAAGCATATTTCAGCGACGGAACATCAAGAACCGACTATGCATTCTGGACAGGTAAATAAATGTGTCTGTATGTTTTTATTCATCATAATAGAGGTCGATTATGAACGTTGTTATTCTGATGCTCGCTGTGACAGCCTGCTATACAATATGCTCGCTGAATGATAAATACGCCGCTGCCAAAGCTAACTTCTCCGGCGATGAATTTACATTCCTGATGTGCTCGTCGATGTCGGTTTTCCTTGCTTTAAGTCTGCCGTTTCAGAATTTAAGTTTCAGCTTGACTTGGCAGTCGTTTTTAGCGGTATTACTGGTTGCAATGTGCAAAATGCTTGAATTCCAAATGAGCGCACGGGTGCTGAAACAGCTTTCTGCTTTTGAGCTGAAAGCGTGGCTCGGGATAACCCTGTTTGCGTCTTATTTCACTGATATTCTTTTCGGGTCTGAACTCAGTGTTTTCAAACTGATTTGTATATTTGCAACAGCCGCAGGCCTTGTATTTATTGCAAGGTCATCCAAAGGCGGCGTAAACTATAAACAGATAATTCTGCCATTGGTGCTGTACCTTGTTTCAAAATATGGGTATGGGCTTATTATAAGGAGTTTCTCTCCGTATGCTTCATCAACAATGCAGCTTCTTCCGGCTATGGTGATAATTTCGCTGATAATGCTGCCGAGAGTTCATATCAGGGAGCTTATTAAGAATAATCGAAGCGGCATTGTTAAGGTAGTGCTTGCCAGAATTCCCAATACGCTCGGAATGCTGCTTGAAAATGCGGTTATATCTATAAGCCTTGCAAATTACTCGTTCATTCAGCCGATGATCCTTGTAACGCTTTTTGTGATAGGTCTGATCCGCAGAGAAAAGCGTTCACGGCTCAATTTAATCGGAAGTATTATCTGCATCGTGGGTATAGTGGCTTTTCAGTTGACGTAAATCTTAAACATTCTGCATCAAACTTACTTCTGAAAAGCTTTGATACTTATCACTCCAACTTTATATATTCTTAGTGGCTAAATTTCACAGTTCTGAATCACAGATTGAATTTTTCTATATACAGATGTTGCTGTAATGGGTTAAAAGTAGATTTTTATGGAGGCGGCACTAAGGTTAGAACAGTAAAATAACAGAGCCACAGGACTGCTCAAGTTTTAATGAGCAGGTCTTGCGGGTTTTTGTTATTTTTAGGAATAATTAAAATGTGCACACCCCCTTGCCGAAAATGCATACCATTACCACATTTCATTAAATTGTGTTGACAAAACCCACTAACTAAGGACTTTCGGATAAAGAAAACGGACACCGCTCAAGATACGCATTGTATCAAAATTGGTGTCCGATTATGAAAGTAAAGACCTATTTTGATACCAAATGCACACGGCTCTGACCTTTTGTTAAAAGGTTTATATATCGTTAAATAGTTCAATTATATTTTAGCGTATATACTTTGGTGTTTTACCCAATTTTACGGTGAGAATTTCTATTTTCCTTAAAACCTTGTTTGAAATCTTAAAGGAATTGACAATTCATTGTAAATCTACTGCCCTCAAGCAACATTTCTTTTTCTAGTTTGTATTTAAACGTAAAAGTTGTGCAGAAGAGTTAATTTCCGTAACAGTATAGTAAACGCCGTCATATACAGGCATCATAACATACGCCATAATTACGACAATTTTTGGATTGCTCACTTGTATTTACCGATACTTGCAACGGTGTACAAAGGGAACATAATAAAAAACTTAATAATGGACTGCCAATCTTACACAAAGTACCGCCCAAACGAGACTACGGGCGGTATTTTTGTATCATGGCGGAGAAAGGAGGAACTTCCCACGGGGGCTTGACTGAAAAGTTGAGCCCCTTTTTTCATGCCAAAAAACAGGAGGTAAATGCTTATGGCAGATGATAAAACCACAAAAACGCCGGAACAGCCGGTAACGGATAGCGGGCCGGGCAAGGAAACGCCTCCCGCTCCCCCAAAAGAGCCGGAGAAGGTTTCCGTTTCTCCGGAGCCGGAAAAAAAGACGGAACCGGAGGTAAAGAACCCACAGGTTTCTGTTTATAACTTCGCTGAAATTATGAAGGAAAAGAAGGTCGAGGAACGGGCGGCAGCTCCCAGCGGGGAAAAGCCTGACCCGGCAAAAGCGGAGAAACCGGAAAAGCAGCCGGAGACTCCGAAAAAAGCAGATGAAAAACCCAAAGAGCCGGAACAGCCGAAGCGCCGGGGCCGTCCCCCGAAAGCAGATAAGGACAAGGCCGCAGCCCCGAAGTCCAAAGCCCCCGCACAGAAACCGGAAAAGACGGTCAAAAAGGAGCCGGAGAAAAAAACGGCTCCAACGGTGCAGACCGCTCCCACTCCGAAGAAACCGGAAAAGCCGCAGGATGCACCACGCCGGGGCAAGGAGCAGATCGTCTATATCAAGCTGAATGAACTCCACGCCTTCAAGAACCATCCCTTTGAGGTTCGGGATGATGAAGAAATGCGGGCTATGGTGTCCAGCGTCAAGGACAAGGGCGTTACCCAGCCTGCTATCGTCCGTCCCCGTGAGGATGGCGGCTATGAGATCGTGTCCGGCCACCGCCGCCAGAAGGCCAGCGAGCTTGCCGGATATGCAGATATGCCCTGTATTGTTCGCAATCTGACGGACGATGAAGCCATCACGCAGATGGTCGAGGACAATCTCAACCAGCGTGAAGAAATCCTCCCCAGTGAGCGGGCCAAAGCCTTGAAAATGCAGCTTGAGGCCATCAAGCACCAGGGCTCCCGCACTTCGGGCCAGATTGACCCGAAGGACGCAGGAAAACGCTCCAACGAAATTGTAGCCGAGCGCAATAAGATGGCGGTCAAGCAGGTGCAGCGGTATATCCGGCTCAATGAGCTGGTTCCCGACCTGATGAAGCTGATGGATGAAAAAAAGCTGGGCTTTACTACGGCGGTGGAGCTTTCCTATATCGGCAAGAAGAACCAGAACTATATCGCCGTCGCCATTGACAGCCAGCAGTCCTCGCCTTCACAGGCGCAGGCAAAGCGTATGCGTGAGCTGGACGAAAAGAAGCTGCTCAACGGGGATGTGATCGACGGCATTATGATGGAGGACAAAAAGGAGGTAGACAAAGTGATTTTGACAGGTGCGGAACTGAGCAAGTATTTCGGCAAGGAAACTACGCCGAGGGAAATGAAGGACCAGATCATCAAGCTGCTGGACGACTGGAAGGGTCAGCAGAAGGAACACGAAAAGCCGGAGAAGAAAACCGAACAGGAAAAGTAAGCCCAAACTTCGGGTCAGCATGGCCCGAGGATTGCGGGGCTCTGCCCCGCGCCCCGAAGCTCTGGAGATATAAATTATTCCCCGTCGCCAGTTATTCCGTAGCATAGCCGGGAAAATCAGTCAAGGGCAGCGCCGCCGCAGGCGGTGCCAGAGGCACCCTTGACGGATTTCTCCCGGTTATGCTTTTTCCCGGTCAAGCGACGGGGATATAAATTCTCCAGAGCCGTTCCCCTTCCCGGGGGAAGGGGCGGAGGGGTTGGGCGAACTCTTGCTTTTCCCTAAACCAAAACAGAAATGGAGGCTCAACCAATGAAACGACCTTTAGCATACCTGACTGCCGCATGGAGCGGCGAGCCGGATGTTGATATGGAGCTGGCGGCCCACTACTGCCGTCTTACTTATGAGGCGGGCTTTTCCCCGATCTGCCCGCTCTTGTACCTGCCGCTGTTTTTGAATGACAGCGTTCCCGAGGAACATAAGGCCGGGATTGATATGCGCCGGGATATGCTGCGGCGCTCCCATACCCTGATCGTCTGCGGCAGCGCTGTGGACGAGGATGTAAAAAATGATATTGCGGTTGCCGGGCGGCTGGGCATTGCGGCGACCACACTGGAAGGGGTGCTTGCCGTGAAGGGACACGGCACCCCGGGCCATGCCGGACATTAAGCTGGGGAGCCTTTTCGACGGGATCGGCGTGTTCCCTCTGGCTGCTTCCCGGTGCGGTATCCGTCCGGTATGGGCCAGTGAGATTGAAAAAGCGCCCATCTCCATAACCAAAAGGCACTTTCCCGACATGGTGCATTTGGGGGATATTACGAAGGTGGACGGCGGGAAAATCCCACCTGTCCATATAATTACCTTCGGTTCCCCCTGTCAGAACCTTTCTCTGATCGGCAACCGCTCCGGCCTTGCCGGGGCAAAATCAAGCCTGTTCTATCAGGCGTTTCGTATCATACAGGAAATGAGGGATGCTACTGATAACCTATATCCAGCTATCGCTGTTTGGGAAAACGTCATGGGAGCGTTTTCTACAAATGACCGGATGGACTTTAGAGCCGTCCTATCCGCCTTCTCGGACACCGAAGTTCCAATGCCTCCTTCGGGAAGATGGGGAAACGCCGGAATGGTGCGAGGGGGAACGCCTGATGTGTGCTGGCGGCTCATGGACGCCCAGTATTGGGCAGGCACCCGAAGGCTGGCACGAAGGCAGCGGATTTTCGTCGTGGCGGATTTTGGAGGCAGACGTGCCGCAGACATACTATTTAAGCCCCGTCCAATGCTCCCACTTCCTCCGCCTTGCGGAGAGGGCGGGCGGGCCGCCGCCGAAGGAGATCGAACAGCTTCTTTTGAAACAGGGCGGCAGATACCAGTCATCCACCCCTTTCAGTGCTTCCGTATGCGGGGAGCGGCAAAAAGGCAGGAAGAAACGGCCTTCCGAAACAGCTTCGGATTACCAACTGACCCTTTTCCCACTCTTTTAGCCAGTGATGTAACGCCCTTTGCCTTCTGGTATGAGGGCGACCCGGAGGGCGGCTGTATCCGTTTTCTGACGGAAACGGAAAGCGAACGGCTGATGGGGCTGCCGGAGGGCTGGACAAAGTACGGGGCGGACGGCGTGGAGATCCGGCCTCTGCAACGCTACAAGGCGCTGGGAAACGCGATCGCCCTCCCTTGCGCCGATTACATTATGGCCGGGATCTATGAGGTGCTGGCTGACCGGGCCGGAAAGGAGGAATGAGCCCATGTTTGAAGCCTATATAACCAATACAGCCCTATACCCCTTAATGGGGATTGAGGTAGGGACAACGGTACATTTCCCCATGACGACACAGGAGTTGCAGGCCGCCCTTGCCAAAATCGGGATAGACGGAAAACGGTACAGCGAAGTGTTCTTTACCAGCTTTGACAGTGATGTGCTGGGGCTCTACGATCATCTCTACGAATGTGAGAACATCGACGAGCTGAACGAGCTGGGCCACGCCCTGCTGGAAGTACGGGATAAGGGCGGACTGGAAACCTTTGAAGCCGCTCTTGTCTTAAGAAACCACACAAGGAGCGTGAAGGATTTGATAAACCTGACGCAGAACCTTGACCTTTACCGCTTTTACCCGGATATTTCCGATGATGAAGGGCTGGGCCGTCTTTACGCCGACGAGCTTGGGACTATCGACATACCGGAGCACATTCAGAACTACTTCGATTATGAAGCATACGGGCGGGATGTGCGTATCAACGAGGGCGGCGTATTCGCTCCCGGTGGGTATGTGTCGGCAGTCCCGGAGGGCTTCAAGGAGTATTACCACGGACCGCAGGACATTCCGCCGGAACACCGGATATTTGCCTATCCTGAAAGGGCCGAGCCTGTCCACTCCATTCTCGCCGCACTCAAACAGTTTCAAGAAGCCCCACCCGCTCCGAAAAAGGACAAGGCGGGGCCTTCCCATGAAGAACGGTAAGACTTCGGGCCAGCATGGCCCGAAGCATGAAGGAGGTGCATACCATCAACTATTACCCTATCAATGAAGGAACCGCCCGCCGGGCAAAAGAAATGAACAGCTTTTCCGACTACAAGGAAGGGAGCGCAACGGCGGAATACCGGGCAATGGTGGACAAGGCCGCCGCCATAGCGGAACAGCAGAAATCCCGGGTGGACCCCATGTACCATGAGAAGATCGACCATCTGTTAGACACCTACGCCCGCAAGCTGGCCGAAAACATGAACCAAGGCTTTGCCATTGACGCAAGGGTTCCCTCTGTGATGATCGCCGGACCTGCCAATTTCCCGGTGGGAAAGAAGGAAAAGCAAAACCGGGCGCGGGACAGCAACATGGAGGAATGGCGGCATATTCAAGGGCTGCTGGATAAGATACGCAGCACCGGCATGGGCGGGATCAGCGCCGATGACCCAGCAGCGATTGAAAAGCTCCAGAAGAAGCTGGACGGGCTGGAACGCTCCCAGCTCATTATGAAGGAGGTCAACGCCTATTACCGCAAGCATGGCAAGCTGGATGGCTGTGCGCTGCTGTCGCCAGACCAGATTGAAAAGCTGAAAGCAAGCATGGCGTCAAGCTGGCGGAGCGACCCGAGGCCCTTTGAAAGCTACCAGCTTACCAACAACAATGCGGAGATCCGCCGGGTAAAGACGCGTATCGAACAGCTCTCCAAACAGGCGCAGCGGGAGTTTTCCGGCTGGGAGTTCGACGGGGGCCGTGTGGAGATGAACCGGGAGGACAACCGCTTGCAGGTGTTCTTTGACGGAAAGCCTGACGCGGACACCCGGGCTGAGCTGAAAAGCAATGGTTTCCGCTGGGCTCCCAGCGTGGGCGCATGGCAGAGGCAGCTCACGGACAACGCCATCCGGGCGGCTGACCGTCTGGAATGTATCAAGCCGCTGTCCGGCGAAAAGCCCTCCCAGCTTCAAAAGAAGCCCTCTATCTTGCAGACCATGCGGGAACAGGGCGAAAAAGTCCAGACGGAGCCGGAAAAGAAAGCTCCGTCCGGCAGGGATGCCGAGCGGTAAGCCTCGGGCCACATTGGCCCGAGGTTTTCTGTTCCCCGAGATTGTACGGGGGCCTCCCGGATAGCGGGAACCCCGACGGAAAGGAGGTTTTATGCAGGAAGAAGTAAACCAAAAAACGGTTGCCCTTTCGATCAGGACAACGAAGCTCACGGGAAAAGTGCTGGCTGCCGCTCTTGGGAAGGTAGCGCGGGCGCTGCAAAAGCACCACCGGAAGGCGCTGACCCCGCAGGGACGCCAGAGCGTGAAAAAGCTGATGAACCACTATGGCGGCAAAAGTGCCATGCCCTATGTGGGAGCCCCAAAGGATTTTGACCGGATCGCGAAGGAGTTCCATGTGGACTACGCTTTCCATAAAGTGAGCCCCGGTCATTACCTGCTGTTCTTCAAAGCCAATCAGGCGGACGCTATCACGGCGGCCTTCCAGAAGTACAGCGCAAAGGTGCTGAACAAAGAGCAGGACAAGGCTTCCATCCTCGGCCAGCTTCGGAAATTCACGGAGCAGATCAGGACGCAGGCAAAGGAAAAGCAGCGAACCAGAGAGGCGGTGAAGGACGGACGTTGAGTGACAAGATCAGAAAATATGTGCTCCCAAACCTGCCGTACCTCTTTGTGTTCTGGTTCTTCTCCAAAATCGGGACGGCCTACCGGATCGCCCCCGGCACAGACTTCGGGACAAAGCTCATGGGGATGCTCGATACCTTCCCCAAAGCCTTTGAAACCTACTGGCCGGGGCTGGGAGGTATTGACCTGCTGGTGGGCCTTGCCGGTGCGGCTGGGGTGTATCTGCTGATACAGTCAAAGATCAGGCAGGCGAAAAAATTCCGGCGGGATGCAGAGTACGGCACCGCCCGCTTTGGAACAAAGGAGGATATAAAGTCGTTTGTAGACCCTAAATTTCAGAACAATGTCATTCTGACCGGGACGGAGTTCCTTACCATGAACACCCGTCCGAAGATACCCGCCAATGCCCGGAACCTAAACGCCTGTGTCATCGGCTCGTCCGGCTCGGGAAAGACAAGGTTCTGGCTGACCCCGCAGCTCCTTCAAGCCCATTCCTCGTATGTGGTGGTAGACCCGAAGGGCGGCACCCTCGATCAATGCGGGCGGTTCCTGCAACGGGAGAAATACAGGGTGCGGGTGTTCAACAGTATCGACTTTTCAAAATCCATGCACTACAATCCGCTGGCCTATATCAAGACGGAAAGCGATGTTTTGAAATTCGTTACTGCTCTGATCGCCAACACCAAAGGCGACGGCAAGGAGGGCGACGAGTTCTGGACCAAAGCTGAAACCCTCTTGTACTGCGCCCTTGTGGCCTACATCGTCTTTGAGGGGCCGGAGGAAGAACGCAACATGAATACGCTGGTGGAAATGATAAACAGCATGGAAGTCCGGGAGGATGACGAAACCTTCAAAAATGCGGTGGACTATATGTTTGACGGGTTGGAACGTCGCAGCCCCCAGCACTTCGCCGTGAGGCAGTATAAGAAATACAAGCTCGCCAGCGGCAAGACAGCCAAAAGCATTTTGATTTCCTGCGGTGCAAGACTGGCTCCCTTTGATATTCCCCAACTTCGGGAGATCATGTCTTATGACGAACTGGAGCTGGATAAGCTGGGGGATGAAAAATCAGCGCTGTTCTTTCTTATCAGCGACACGGACACCACCTACAACTTTTTGGTTGCCCTCGCTTTTTCGCAGATGTTCAACCTTCTGTGTGAACGGGCTGATAACACCTATGGCGGGCGTCTGCCCTACCATGTGCGGGTGCTGTGGGACGAGGCAGCCAACACCGGACAGGTGCCGGGGCTGGAAAAGATCGTGGCCGTCATCCGCTCCCGTGAGATCAGCCTGACGCTTTTTTATCAGGCAATGAGCCAGTGCAAGGCATTGTACAAAGACCATTCCGAAACCATCATGGGCAACATGGACAGTATCGTATTCCTCGGAGGCCGGGAGGCTTCCACCCTAAAGGATATTTCGGAAAACTGGCTGGGCAAGGCCACCATCTCTATGCAGACCGAGGGCCGAAGCCGTGGACAGTCTGAAAGTTACAGCCAGAATATGCAGCGGCTTGGCCGGGAGCTGATGACCACCAGCGAGATCACCACCATGCCCGGGGATAAATGTATCTTGCAGCTTCGGGGGCTCCCGCCCTTCCTGTCCCCGAAGTATGACTTGAAAAAGCACCCGAATTACAAGTACACAGCCGAATTTGATAAAAAGAAAAACGCCTTCCGCCTGGAAAGCCTGTTCCGCCACCGGCCATTGAGACTAAAGCCGGAGGACGAATACACGGTGTACGAAGTGGACGGCTCCGACACGGACGAAGAAGCTGACCTGTTGAATTTCGATGATCTGGACAGCGACGAGTTTGTGTAACTTCGGGCCATGATGACCCGAAGCGCCGCCGATGTGGGCGGCTTTTTTTGTACCCAAAACCATCAAACAAACAAAATGGAGGAACGTATATGGAATTTTTCAATCAGGCAATCGACATTCTCAAAATTCTGGTCATGGCTCTTGGCGCTGGTCTGGCGGTATGGGGCGTCATCAACCTTCTGGAAGGTTACGGGTCGGATAACCCTGCGGCAAATGCTCATGTACGGTAGAGAAGCACAAAGCAAAACAAGGATAGCCAGCCCTGCCACTATTCCGAAGTCAGGGGAACGCAATAGAAAAATTCATAGC